>Ga0268386_10000109_pt1 | contig 45423 bp, 29 predicted proteins | sample RVTome_15_FD_200260 | JGI IMG/M metagenome (GOLD analysis project Ga0268386, IMG submission 200260) | Soil microbial communities from uranium-contaminated site in the Upper Colorado River Basin, Wyoming, United States - RVT150D86... ... | reverse complement strand
CGCGTCGGCGGTATGCAGCCCTTCGGCCAGCGTCCGGGCCGGCCCTTCGCACACCTCGCGCCAGAGCGCCGGGTCCCAGCGTGCGAACCGGCGCTGGGCCTCGGTCTCGAGCCGCTCGAGGAGGCCCTGGACCGGCGGCGAAGCGTCCGGCATGGGCGGTCGGGACACCGGGGTTCCTCTCGTGTGGGGATGCTAGCACGGGGTACCGAAGCGACACGGCCGCTGTTCCGGATCGGGACGACTCGAGCGGTGCCCGGCCGGAAGCCGTGCTGCCGGCCTATCCCGGCGCGTTCTGCTTCAGCCACTGCGCGTAGTTCTGGTAGCGGCTGTACATCGACTTGAGGTGGATCAGGTCCTCGTAGACGGGCCCGGACAGCTCCGACTTGCGCATCGTCTCCTGCATCAGGGCCTGGACCTGGCCGAGGCGCCTCGCGGTGGTCTTGAGGTCGACGCCCTGCAGCCCCTTGTCCAGCTCGTCCCGTAGCGCCGTGACCTTCTGGCGCGCCGGTGCGTGGCTCTCGTATTGCTCCATCGCCATGTCGAACATGTTGCGGATCCAGGCCACGCGGTCCTGGAGGAGCGCGCGCCGGCCCTTGGCTTCGAAGAACGGGCTGCGCGTGTTGGGGGCGAGCTTGTCGTGGAGCACCCAGGGGAGGATCTGCCGCACGTCCTCCAGGTCCACGGCGTCGTGGCCGCGGAAGTAGGCCAGCGCCTTGGCGAAGTGCAGGCCGGTCTGGTACGCGCGGACCGAGACCCCGTTCTCGGTCTGGGTGCAGAGGTGGACCTTCTTGTCCAGGGGGCACTGCTCGTTGCAGACCGCCCCCACGTTCTGCCCGGCGAGCTTGAGCGTGTCCTTGTTCTTGTACTCGAATTGCGGCGAGGCCATGCGGCAGAAGTCGAGCTGGCCGAGCAGGAACGACATCCGCTCCAGGACCGCGGGAGGGACCTGGACTCTCAGGATGCCTTCGAACCCGGCCTCCAGCTCCTTCGGGGTGAAGACGATGTCGGCGGGGACCATCTCCTCCGGGGTCTTGTCCGCCTCGATGCGGCGCAGCAGCGTCTCGGTGAACCCGGAGTTGAACGGGACCGCCCGGACCACGACGTCGATGCGGTCCTTGAGCGCCTCGATCACCTGGAACGTCCCGCCTCCAGCGTCGTCGTTGGCGGTCAGGAACCAGCTCGACCGGCCGGCGTAGACGTACTGGTCGAACATCTCGGCGTAGCCCTCGGCCAGCAGCGAGAGCAGGGCAGACTGGGTCTTGGTGGGGATCCGGTTGTACTCGTCGACGATCTTCACCCGCTGGCCGATCCACTTGCGCCAGCCGATCTTGATCGCCGACATGTCCTCTGCCTTGAGCATGTCGGAGGGGAGCGGCGCGCCGAGGAGGTCGGCGATGCTGAGCTGCGGGTGGCCCCGCTGGATCGAGCGCCGCACCTCGTCGCGGCTCATCCCGGACAGCAGGGCCATCAGGATGGCCGACGTCGTCTTCCCTCTCCCGGGGCCTCCCACGAGCAGCGCGCGGCGGCAGTTGAACAGCGTCAGCAGCGGGATCAGGACGAACGAGCTGAAGCTCATGTCGTCGTGCAGGAACAGCTCGTCGCCGGCCGTGTTCTTGAGCGGCGACCGCCGGCCGAACTCGATGTCGTAGTACGGGCAGATCACCGCGTTGTTGGTGATCCACCAGTATGCCTGGCGCATCTTGTCGTGGAGGCTCGCGCCGTCGCGGTCCGAGAGGTGGACCGTCAGGTCCGGCCCCGCCTTCGCCCGCCCCTGCAGGAGCCGATCGAACAGGCCCCCGGACGGGGACGCGCCGGACGGCGGGGCGGCGGGCGAGCCTGCAGGCCGGGCCGCCGGTGCGTCCTTGGCGCCGATCGCCCTCGGCATGGCGCGGATGCTAACACGGTGGGCGGGCCGGAGGTCGCTGCGGTGCGCGGCGAGAGCGCCGCGTGGATCCCCGGCTCAGCCCGTGAGGGAGCTCGCCGTCACCCGCCGGCCTCGCCCCAGAGCGGCGCGAGGTCGACCTCGACCGCGTCGAACGGCTCCGCCCGAACCGTGCGAGGTCCCTCGTGGGTGCCGAGCAGCAGCCACCGGCCCTCCGCCAGCCGATAGACCTCGAGCGTCCGGGCCAGCGGATTGACGACCCAGAGGTGCGCGACACGTTCTCGTGCGTACACGGGCATCTTCCTCGCGCGGTCGAGCCGCTCGGTGGAGGCCGACACGACCTCGCAGACCCAGTCGGGAGCGAGCGTGAAGGCGGCGGTGTCGGGGAACTCCGCCATCCGCTCACGCCGCCAGCCGGCGAGGTCCGGCACGAGCACGTCCTCGCTGAAGTGCAGCTCCGGCTCGAACAGGATCCACCAGCCCCCCGGCCCGCCGCGGCCGTCGTGGAAGGGCGGCCCGAGCGCCCGGTCCACACCGGACGCGGCCAGCGCATGCCTCGACGAGGGCCGAGGCGAAACGTGCATCTCGCCGTCCACGATCTCGGCGACCTTGTGCTCGGGGACCCTGAGCAGATCCTCGTAGGTCGCGCGACGCCGGGTCGGGGACGCCATGACCAAGCTTACAACGTGGCCGCGCCGAGCGATTCGCCGGGTCGAGAAAATGCACACACATCGTATACTTCGCGGTATTCATGGCTCGCGCCACTGAAGCCGGGAGGCGGGCGGCCATCGGTCGTGGCCTCCTGCGACGTGCGATCTGGGCCGCCGCCCGACTGCGGTCGGGCCTGAGCCTGAAGGCGACGGACCTCGCCCGGGAGTTCGAGGTCAGCCTCCGGACCGCATATCGCGACCTCGACTTCCTCCGCGACGAGTGGCGCGTCCCGCTGGAGTTCGACCGCAGCGAGGGGACGTTCCGCCTGACCGAGCCGACGTCGCTGATCCCTCCCGTCACGATCAGCCGCGGCGAAGTCGTGGCGCTCGTCTTCGCCGACAAGGTGCTCCGGCAGTATCGCGGCACTCCGTTCGAGCCGGACCTGAGGAGCGCCCTACGCAAGCTCCAGGAACTGCTGCCGGAGGAAGTCTCGGTCGTACCCGAGACCCTCGACTCCCTGCTGACGCTCGACGTCGGCCCCGTCTACACACCCGACCCCCGGATCTTCGCCGAGGTCCTCTCCGCTCTGCGCCTGCGGCGGACGGCCCTGGTCCGCTACCGGAGCCTCAGCAGCGACCGCACCACCAACCGCCGCATCCGCCCGTACCACATCTTCAACCACCGCGGCGACTGGTACCTGGCGGCCTGGGACGAGCGCCGTGCCGCCGTCCGCGACTTCGCTCTGCACCGCATCCGCCGCATCACCCTGACGACCGAGAGCTACACGATCCCGAAGGACTTCGACTTCCGGCCGTACGCCGGCGACGCCTTCGCGATCGAGAAGGACGAGCGCCCAGCCACCGTTGTGGTCCGCTTCGGACCACGCCAAGCCCGCTGGATCCGCGACCGCAGGTGGCACCGGTCCCAGCGCATCCAGGACCGCCTCGAAGGCGGGTGCGTTGTCCGCCTTCGCGTGGCCGGCTTGGTTGAAGTGAAGAGGTGGGTAATGCAGTTCGGCGCGGAAGCCGAGGTCCTGGCGCCGAAGCGGCTGCGTGCCGAGGTCGCTGCGAGCCTGGCTCAGGCGGGAGCGCCATATCGGACGCGGAAAAGTTCGTCACCATGACGCTGTTTGTCAAGGTGGGTGACACATGCTCCAAAGTGCCTTGGCGCTCGCGGTTCCTCGCGCGGCGGCGGCCAGGGCCGCCGCGTTCAGATGACGCGGCTCGCGGCTAGCTCGCGGGCGGGAAGGAGAATATGACGCTGGCAGCCCACTGTCGTCCGCCGGCTGACAGATGAGACGCCTCGATTCAGTGCGCGGCTTGCGCGCATCGACTCGATTCTGGAGCCGGCGCCTGCGCCTACTGCTCGCCGAGCAGGAAGTCCGGTTCCGGGATCTGCCCGAGCCCGACTGCGATGCCGGCCGTCAAGGGACAGCGCCGCAGTCGCTCGGCATGTGGGAGGTCAGGCGTGAATGAGCGTCCACGCAAGCCCCTGGGCCGGGGCGGTGGGAAGGAGGTTCTCCCCGAGCCGCGTAGCGAGGAGGCTCGACCGCCGGTCTCGTTCGATGGCGTCGCCTACCGCAGGTGGTTCAGAGGCACGGCGGGATTCGAGCCGCACCGGTGGCAGGAACAGCTTGCCGGCGAGGCCGAGTGCCGGGATCGGCTGCTGCGGGTGCCGACCGGGTTCGGGAAGACGCTCGGGGTGCTCGGAGCCTGGCTGTACCGCCGAGCGGTTCTTGCTGACGACGCGTGGCCACGTCGGGTCGTCTGGTGCCTGCCGATGCGGGTGCTGGTCGAACAGACGGAAGCGGAAGTGAAGGCGGCGCTCGAGCGCGTGGGGCTCTTGTGGGAGCCGTCACCCGGCGACCGGGAGCCGTACCGCGCGCGTTCGCACGAGGGCAAGGTCGGGGTGCACCTGCTCATGGGAGGCGCCGACGCCGACGAATGGCACCTATATCCCGAGCACTACGCCATCCTGGTGGGCACCCAGGACATGCTGCTGTCCAGAGCGCTCAACCGCGGGTATGGCGCTGCGCGTGCCCGCTGGCCGATGGACTTCGGGCTCCTAGGACAAGATTGCCTGTGGGTGCTCGACGCCGAGCGCCTTCCTGCCCTCTACCCCTACGCGCCGAAGCACCTCCTGCTCGAGCACGAGCTTGTGGATCTGTTCGACACTACGCCTGACCTCTCGGGCGCGGACGTTGACGAAGCACGTTCTCGGTGTTGTGAGTGAGCCCGCGAGGCATCCTCGTCCGCGAGGGCGAGGCCCCATTGAAGCGATAGCGAGCCGAACCGGGCGTTGCCGCGGACCTGGGCGGCAGCGCGAGGGCAGGGATCGCCCGGAACCTGACGACCCGGATGCTGGCGGACCACCTCTACCCCTGCATCCCGAAGGGCGGCTCGTTGAGGAGGAGCCAGTACAGGCCGAGCTGGCGTACTGCCTCGGCGAACTGCGTGAAGTCCACGGGCTTCACGACGTAGCTGTTTGCGCCGCTCGCATATCCCGCGACGAGGTCCTTCTCCTCCCTCGACGACGTCAGGATGACCACCGGGATCAGCCTGGTCCTCTCGGCCGCCCGGATCCGGCGCAGGACCTCGAGGCCCCCGACCTTCGGCAGGTTCAGGTCGAGCAGGACGACTTGGGGCTCCTCCGCGGCATCGCGGCCGGCGTACGGTCCGGTGGCGAAGAGATAGTCGAGTGCCTCGGCCCCGTCGCGGGCCACGACCACGGGGTTCGCGACGTTCGCCTTCTCCAGGGCGAGGAGCGTCAGCTCCTCGTCGCTGGAGTTGTCCTCCACCAGGAGGATGACCCGATCGCTCATGTCCGCCCTCCCTCGTCGAGCGTGAAATAGAAGGTCGCGCCCCTGCCGACTTCGCCCCGGGCCCAGATCCGCCCGCCGTGACGGCGGATGATCCGCTGGACCGTGGCTAGGCCGATCCCGATCCCCTCGAACTCGTTGGGGCTGTGCAGGCGCTGGAACACGCCAAACAGCTTCGACGCGTAGCTCTCGTCGAATCCGGCGCCGTTGTCCCGGACGAAGTAGGCGGTCTGTTCGCCCTCACGCATGGAGCCGAACTCGATCCGCGCCTGGTCCCGCTTCACCGTGAACTTCCAGGCATTGCCGAGGAGGTTCTCGAACACGATCTCGATCAGGCGGCTGTCGCCGCTTCCGGACAGCCCCGGCTCCACGACGAACTCGACCTGGCGGTCTGCCTGCGATCCCTGCAGGCGCGATGCGGTCGCCCGGGCGATCGCGCTCAGGTCGACGTCCTCGCACCGCAGCTCGGTCTGCGTGACCCGGGCGAGCATCAGCAGGCTTTCGATCAGGCGCGCCATGTGCTGCGCGGACTCGCGGACCCGGCCCAGGTAGCGCTTCCCCTGCGCGTCGAGCTTGTCGGCGTGGTCGTCGAGGAGCGCCTGGCTGAAGCCGTCGATGCCCCGGAGCGGGGCGCGCAGGTCGTGGGCGACGGAATAGCTGAATGCCTCGAACTCGCGGCTGGCGACCTCGGCGGCTTCCTTGGCGGCCGCCAGGGCCGTCTCGGCCCGCTTCCGGTCGGAGATGTCACGGGCTACGTTCGAGGCGCCGACGACGTCGCCGCGGGAGTCGCGGATGGGGGAGATCGTCACCGACACGTCGATGTCCTGGCCGTCCTTGCGCCGCCGCACGGTCTCGAACGGCTCTACCCTTTCACCCCTCTTGAGACGTTCGAGGATTTCGGGCTCCTCTCCGAGGCGGCCCGGCGGCAGGAGCACGGAGATCGGCCGGCCGATCATCTCGGCCGCAGAGTAGCCGTAGATCCGCTCCGCCCCCTTGTTCCAGCTCAAGATGACGCCGTCCAGGTCCTTCCCGATGATGGCGTCGTCCGAGGAATCCACGATGGCCGCGAGCTGGAACCTCAGCTCGTCAGCCTTTTTCCGGTCGGTGACGTCGCGGATCGCGCTCGAGACCAGCGTCCCTTCGGCCGTCTCCAGGGGACTCAGGCTGATCTCGACCGGGAACTCGGTGCCGTCCCGGCGCCGGCCGTACAGCTCCAGGCCCGAGCCCATCGAGCGGACCTTCGGGTCCGCGAAGTACCGCTGCCGATGCGGCGAATGGCTCCCCCGGAACCGTTCGGGCACCAGCACCTCGACGGGCTGCCCGAGCAGGTCTTCCCGCGCGTAGCCGAAGACCTTCTCGGCCTGGGAATTGACGAGGACGATGCGCCCGCCGCGGTCCACGATCACCATCGCGTCGGGAGCCGACTCGAGCAGGCCGCGGAACTTCGCCTCGGCCCTCTTGCGCTCGGTGATGTCCTGGGCGAAGGCGGTGAACCGGTAGGTGTCGCCTTCCTTGATCGGGGAGACCGTCAGCTCGATGGGGAACGTGTGGCCGTCGCGGTGCAGGCCCAGGAGCTCCAGCCGTTTTCCGAAGATCGGGCCCTCGCCCGTGGCCAGGAACCGCTGCAGGCCGGCCCGGTGGGCCTCGCGCGTCTCCGGGGGAACGACCGTCTCGGCCACCGTCCTTCCCAGAGCCTCGGACCGGCTCCAGCCGAACAGCACCTCGGCCTTCGGGTTCCACTCGGTGATCCGGCCGTCGGGCCCCATCTCGATGAACGCCTCGTCGGCGGTCTCCAGGACCTGGCGGACCCTCGCCTCGCTGGTCCGCAGCGCGTCTTCGGTGCGCTTCCTGTCGCTGATGTCGCGGATGGCGCTGGAGACGAGGACGCCTTCCTCGGTCTCGAGGGGGCTCAGGCTGATCTCGATCGGGAACTCGGCCCCGTCCTTGCGCCGGCCGAAGAGCTCGAGTCCCGAGCCCATCGAGCGCGCCTTGGGGTCGGCGAAGAAGCCCGCCCGGTGCCCGTGGTGCTGCCTGCGGTACCGCTCGGGCATGAGCAGCTCGACCCACTGCCCGACCAGCTCGTCGCGGTGGTAGCCGAAGAGCTTCTCGGTCTGCGCGTTCACGAGGAGGATGCGGCCACCCGTATCCACGATCACCATCGCGTCGGGCGCCGACTCCAGGAGGCCGCGGAACTTCTCCTCGGCCCTCTTGCGGTCGGTGATGTCCCGGATGGCGCTCGAGACGAGCGTCCCGTCTTCGGTCTCGATCGGGCTGAGGCTGATCTCGATGGGGAACTCCGTCCCGTCCCGGCGAAGGCCGAAAAGCTCGAGTCCCGAGCCCATCGACCGGACCTTCGGCTCGTCGAAGAAGTCCGCCCGGTGCCGCGGGTGACCGGCACGGAAGCGCTCGGGAACCAGCTTCTCGACCGCCTGTCCGAGGAGCTCCCCCCGCGTGTAGCCGAACAGCTTCTCCGTCTGCGCATTCACGATGACGATGGTGCCGTAGCGGTCCACGATCACGATCGCGTCGGGCGCGGCCTCGAGGAGCCCGCGGAACTTCTCCTCGGCCCGTTTTCGTGCCGTGATGTCCCGGATGGCGGCCGTGACCAGGGTGCCATGGGCGGTCGCCACCGGCGCGAGGCTGATCTCGGCGGGGAACTCGCTGCCGTCCTTCCTCAGCCCGTGCAGGGCGAGGCCGGCTCCCATGGGGCGGGGGTTCGGCGCGGCGAAGTAGCCGGACCTGTGCCCGGGATGTCTGCCCCGGTAGCGTGGCGGGACCAGGATTTCGACCGGTTGGCCCACGAGCTCGCCGCGGCCGTAGCCGAAGAGCCTCTCCGCCTGGCCGTTGACGAGCTGGATGCGTCCGTCCCGGCTGACGATGACCATGGCGTCGGGGGCCGCTTCGAGGAAGTCGGCGAACGCGACCTCGATCGGCTCGTCCGCACGCGGCTCGGGCGGAGCGCCGGCCTTCTTGCCTGCCGGCGGGCGCCGCGGCTTCGCCCGCCCATTCGGCACCTTCCCCCTACGCGGCATGGGTCCTCAAGCGGTCGCGGCGAGTCTCGAAACGGTCACAGGCCGTCCAGGGTCGCCCGGACCGTCCGCAACAGGGCGTCGAGCGTGAACGGCTTCTGGAGGAACGCCTCGCCCTTCCCGGGCCCTCCCTGGCTCCACAGGGCGCGGTCGGTGTAGCCGGACATGTAGACGACCTTGACGCCGGGAAGCAGCGACCGGAGGGTCGCGGCGAGCTGGACCCCCGTCGCCGTGCGGAGGACCATGTCGGTTACGACGAGGGCGGGCCGCCGCTCACGCGCGAGCGCCTCGCCCTCCTCGGCGTCGCGGGCCTCGAGCACGGAGTAGCCGGCGTCCTCGAGGATCTCCCGCGCCAGGTCGCGCACGCCGTCTTCGTCCTCGACGAGGAGGATCGTCTCGGAGCCGGTTGGCGGGAGCTGGGCGGTCGCCTGGCCGAGGACCGCGGGCTCCGCGGCGCCGCGGGCTCGCGGCACGTAGACCTTGAAGGTCGTGCCGCGGCCGAGGTGGCTGTAGACCTCGATGTGGCCGCCGCTCTGCTTGGCGATGCCGTAGACGATCGAGAGGCCCAGGCCAGTCCCCTTGTCCTTCGGCTTGGTCGTGAAGAAGGGCTCGAAGATGTGGATCCGGGTCTCGGCGTCCATTCCCATGCCCGTGTCGCTCACTGCGAGCAGGACGTATTCGCCGGCCTGGACGCCGCGATGGTTCCTCGCGTAGGCGGCGTCGAGGACGACGTTCTGCGTCTCGATCACGAGCCGGCCACCCTGCGGCATCGCGTCGCGCCCGTTGACGGCGAGGTTGACCAGCACCTGCTCGATCTGGCCGGGGTCGGCCTTTACCCGCCAGAGGTCGGGGGCCGGGGCCGCGACGAGCGAGATCTGCTCGCCGATCAGGCGGCGGAGCATCCGCTCCATCTCCGCGACGACGGCGTTGAGGTCGAGGACGCGGGGCTGCTCGAGCTCCTTGCGGCTGAAAGTCAGGAGCTGCCGGGTCAGCGCGGCCGCCCGCTCCGCGGCCTTGAGGATCCCGATCGCCTTCCCGCGGAGCGGCTCCTCGACCTGGCGTTGGATCTGCTCGGCGTATCCGCTGACCACGAAGAGGATGTTGTTGAAGTCGTGCGCCACTCCCCCGGCGAGCCGGCCGACCGCGTCCATCTTCTGGGCGTGGCGGAGCTGTTCCTCGAGGCGTCTTTCCACCGACAGGTCCTTTGCCAGGACGAGACGTGCCTGCCAGCCACCGAACGCCAGGGTCGTGGAGCGGACCTCCACGTCGAACACGGTCCCGTCCTTCCGGCGGTGCTTCCAGGTCGCGGCATTCCAGGTCTGGGGGTCGACCTGGCCGCTGGCGACGCGCGCCACGTCCTCCTCGAGCCGGTTCACCTCAGCGAGCGGGCGGACGTCCCGGATCGTCATGGCCAGGAACTCCTCGCGGGAGTACCCGTACTGATCGACGGCCGCGTCGTTTACCGCGAGGAACCTGAGGGTGGCCAGGTCGTAAGCCCACATCGGGAACGGGTTGCGCTCGAACAGCGTTCGATAGCGGCCCTCGGTCTCCTCGACCCACCTCTCGGCACGCTTGCGCTCGCTGATGTCGGCGAGGACGACGACGGCTCCCGTGACGCGCCCGCCCTGGTCGCGCAGGGGCTCCAGGGAGGCCTTCACATCGACGAGGCGGCCGTCCTTCCGCGATACCGCGGTGTCCGTCCCGCCGCCCGCCTCGCCCACGAGGGCGCGAGAGACGTGATCGTCGAGCTCCGATCGCCTCTCGGAAACGACCGCGTGCATCAGCGCCCCGGCAGCCTCCTGCCGCTTCCAACCGAGCAAGCGCTCGGCGCCAGGGCTCCAGTTGCCGATCCGGTGGTCGAGGCCGATCGTGACTACCGCGAGCGACGGAGAGCCAGCCAGAGCACGGCCGATCGCGGCCCACGCTCCCTCGGCGGAGTCCCCTTTCGACGAGCGCGGGCGTCGCATGCCGGTCGCTCCCCAAAGTCCGAAGACGTCTGCTGTAACAATTACCGGCTCGGCGAGTATACGCATCCGGCAAACCGTGTCCAGCTTGGACGGTTCGAGCGGTTCGAGCGGTTGGAGGAGGCCTGGCACCGACGCAGGAACTTCCTGTTCTGGTCGGCAGGTCCGGGGTTCCCGCAAGCGGGACGCCGCCGTCCGCACGCGGACAGCGCGCCGGTCCCGAACGGGGGAGGACGGCCTGGCGTGAGCGACTTTCCCGCCTTACCGGCCCTGGCAACTCGATTGCAGCCGGAGCATCGAATTTCGATCGCTGGACGCACCGGCGGCGGCTGGGGAGGGGGCATGGGCGGCCTGATCGCCGACCTACGGCAGGGGGCGAGGCAGTTCCTGCGGCGGCCCGGGCTGGCCGCGGTCGTGATCCTGACGCTGACGCTGGGCGTCGGGGCCAACGTCGCGATCTTCAGCGTGGTGGACGCGCTGCTGCTGCGGCCGCTGCCCCTGCCGGCCGCCGAGCGGCTGGTCTACATCCTGGGGCTCAACAAGGAAGGCCGTCGCACGGCGATCTCCTACCCGGACTTCGTCGACCTGCGGGACGAGGTGCGCTCTTTCGAGGGCCTGACCGCGTTCGCGCCGCAGAGCGTGAACCTGACCGGGCGTGACGAGCCCACGCGAGTGAGGGGCGGGTTCGTCTCCGACACGTTCTTCGACGTCGTCGGCGTGAAGCCCGCCGTGGGGCGCGGCTTCGAGCCCGGCGAGGACACCCCGGGCGCGGAGCCCGTGTGCGTCGTCCAGCACGAGGCCTGGCAGGGCGTCTTCGGCGGCGATCCCGCGTTCCTGGGCAGCACTGTGATGCTGAACAACCGCGCCTTCACGGTCGTCGGGATCATGCCGGCGGGCTTCCGCTTCCCGTTCGACGAGGTCGAGGTCTGGCTCCCGCACCACCACTGGCCCGTCTACGCCGGCAGCGCCGAGAAGAGGGGCGTGGGGCTGGTGGCGCCGATCGGCCGACTGGGCCCGGGCGTGCGGGTGGAGCAGGCCGATGCCGAGATGCGCGCGGCGGTAGGGCGTCTCGCCGCGGTCTATCCCGAGGCCGGCGAGGGTCGCAGCGCGTTCGTGCGGCCGCTGCGCGACGTGGTGGTCGCGGACGTGAAGCCCGCGGTCCTCGTCCTGATGGGCGCCGTCAGCCTGCTGCTGCTGATCGCCTGCGCCAACGTCGCCAACCTGATGCTGGCCTTCGGGTCGTCGCGGCTCCGGGAGATCGCCACGCGGCTGGCCCTGGGGGCCAGCCGATGGCGGCTGGTCCGGCAGCTCCTCACGGAGACGCTGCTCCTGTGGATTCTGGCCGGAGCGTTCGGCCTGGTGGCGGCGCAGTGGACGCTCGCGGCCGTGCTCGCGGCCGCTCCCGGATCGCTCCCCGGCGGCGTGGAGCCGGCGGTCGACGGCGGCGCGCTCGCCTACGCGGCCGTGGTCGTCGTCGCGACCGGGCTGCTGTTCGGACTGCTTCCCGCACTCAGGTTCACGCGGCCGGAGGCCGCTTCCAGTCTCCGCGAGGGCGCCCGTGGCGGGAGCGACGGGCCGGGACGGACTCGGCTGCGCGCGGCGCTGGTGGTCGGACAGATCGCGGTGACCCTCGTCCTCTTGACCGGCGCCGGCCTGCTGGTCCGGAGCTTCGCCCGGCTCCAGCAGGTCGACGTCGGCTACCGCGCCGAGGGGCTGCTCACGATGGAGTACCGGCTGCCGGCGAACAAGTACCCCGAGGGATCGCAGCAGTCGGCCTTCCACCGCCGCGTGGTCGAGCGGGTGCGTGAGGTGCCGGGCGTCGTCTCCGCTTCCGTCGTCCGCGCGCTCCCCTTCAGCGGCAACGGCGGGTCGGTGACGTTCGAGCTGCCGGACAGGCCTCTAGCTCCCGAGGGCTCCGGCTACCGGGCCCAGGCCAATACCGCCGACCCTGACTACTTCTCGACCATGGGGATACCGTTGCTGAGGGGACGCGTCTTCACGGCTCAGGACACAGCCGACTCGCCGCCGGTCGTTGTGGTGAGCCGGTCGCTGGCCGAGCGCTTCTGGCCCGGAGAGGATCCGCTGGGACGGAGCCTGAGGTTGGAGGATCCGGGCATTCAAGCTGCGATCGTGGGCGTCGTCGGCGACGTCAAGCACGACAGCCTGGACCAGCCGGAGCGCCTGCAGCTATACGCTCCGCAGCCCCAGAACCCTCACCTGTTCAACACCCTGGTCGTCCGCGCCGCGGGCGACCCGATGGCGCTCGCCGGGCCCGTCCGTTCCGCGGTCTGGTCGGTCGACCGGGACCAGCCGGTGTGGAAGGTCCGGACGCTCGAGTCCCTCATCGAGCGCTCGCTGGGCCTGCCGCGGTTCCTGAGCGGCCTGATGAGCGTCTACTCGACCGTCGCCCTGCTGCTGGCGGCCGTGGGCCTGTACGGGGTCGTGGCCTTCGCCGTGGCGCAGCGCACCCGCGAGATCGGCGTGCGCGTCGCGCTGGGAGCGCGACCGGGCGACGTGGTGGGCCTCGTGCTCAGGAACGGCCTCGGGCTGACGCTGCTGGGCCTCGCCGTGGGCCTGCTGGGCGGGCTGGGCGTCGGACCGCTGATGGGAAGTCTCCTGTTCGGCGTGGGGGCGCACGACGGGGTCACGCTGGGCGGCGTGTCCGCGGTCCTGCTCGGAGTCGCCGTGGTGGCGTGCGCGGCTCCCGCCCTGCGGGCCACGCGGGTCGATCCGGTGGAGGCGCTGCGGCACGAGTGACCGAGGCGTCGACGGAAAGTCGCAGGCCTGCGATAGACTCGTTGCTCCCCAGCCATGAGCGCACCTGCCGCGACCTCCACTCCCGCCCTGCGTTGCCACGGCCTCGTCAAGCGCTACGGTGACGTGGTTGCGGTCGCCGGCCTCGACCTCGAGGTGGCCCGGGGCGAGTGCTTCGGCCTGCTGGGGCCGAACGGAGCGGGCAAGACGACGACCGTCGAGATCCTGGAGGGCCTGAACGCTCCGGACGCCGGCGACGTCGAGGTCCTGGGAGAGCGCTGGCAGGGCGACGGACTCTCGCTGCGGTCGCGGCTCGGCGTACAGCTCCAGGAGACGAAGTTCCCGGACAAGCTGAAGGTCCGGGAGGTCCTCGGCCTCTTTCGCAGCTTCTACCCGCGCGGGCTCTCCGTGGGCGAAGCGCTGGCCACGGTGGAGCTCAGGGAGAAGGCCGGCGCCCAGGTGCGCACCCTCTCGGGCGGGCAGAAGCAGCGGCTGTCGCTCGCCTGCGCGCTGGTCGGCGACCCGGAGCTGGTGTTCCTCGACGAGCCCACCACCGGACTCGACCCCCAGTCGAGGCGCCAGGCCTGGGAGATCGTCGAGGGCCTGAAGGCACGCGGGCGCACCGTCCTGTTGACGACCCACTACATGGAGGAGGCGGCCCGGCTCTGCGACCGCGTGGCGATCGTGGACCGCGGCAAGGTGATCGCCCTGGGTACGCCGCGCGAGCTGGTCGCCTCCCTGGGAGCGGAGCACGTGGTGGAGTTCTCGGCGGAGTCGCGGGACGGAGTCGGCCTCGACGAGACGGCCCTCGGCGCGCTTCCGACGGTGGAAGGCGTCGCCAGGGAGGCGGAGGCGTGGCGGCTCACCGTGCGCGAGGTGCACCGGGCGGTGCCCGCGTTGCTGGCCATGCTGGCCGAGCTCGGCGCCGAGCCGACGCACCTGACGACCCACCACGCCACGCTCGAGGATGTCTTCGTGGCGCTGACCGGACGGAGCCTGAGGGATGCCTGAAGCGGTGGACGCGTACCGGGTGCGCTCACCTCTCACCGAGCTGACGCTCGCCCGATTCCGCGAGATGGTCCGGGAGCCGGAGGCGCTGTTCTGGGTCTTCGTGTTCCCGGTCCTGATGGCGGGGATCCTCGGGCTCGCGTTCCGGAGCCGTCCGCCCGAGGCGATCCCGGTGGCGGTGGTCGAGGGCCCGCGGGCGGAGGAGCGCCTGGCCGCGCTCTCGAGCGCACCCGAGCTGGAGCCGCGGAAGCTGCCGGCCGCGGAAGCCCGGCGCGCCCTCGCGCGCGGGAAGGTCGCGCTCGTCGTGACCGCCGACGATCCCCCCGACTACGTCCTGGACCCGACGCGGCCCGAGGGCCTGACCGGACGCCAGGGGGTCGAGGCCGCCCTCCAGCGAGCGGCCGGACGACAGGACGTCTTCACGGCCGACGTCGTGGAGCTGACCGAGCCTGGATCGCGCTACGTCGACTTCCTGGTCCCGGGCCTGCTCGGGATGAACCTGATGGGCACCGGGATGTGGGGGATCGGGTTCTCGCTGGTGGTGGCGCGGAACGGGAACCTGCTGAAGCGGCTCGTCGCCGCCCCCGCGCGGCGCAGCCACCTGCTCGGGGCCCAGCTCCTGTCCCGCCTCGCGTTCTTGGTCCCGGAGGCGGGGGCGCTGCTCCTGTTCGCCTGGTTGGTCATGGGTGTTCCCCTGCGCGGATCGCTGGTGGTGCTGATCGGCGTGTCGATCATGGGCGCCCTGGCGTTCTCCGGCCTGGGCCTGCTGACCGCCGCCCGCCCGCGGACCATCGAGGGCGTGTCGGGCCTGATGAACCTGGTGATGGTCCCGATGTGGATCTTCTCCGGCACGTTCTTCTCGACCGACCGCTTCCCGGTCTGGATGCAACCCTTCGTGCAGGGCCTGCCGCTGACCGCGCTCAACGACGCCCTGCGCGCGGTGATGCTCGACGGCGCGGGAGTGCCCGTGATCGCCGGCGAGCTGCTGATCCTCGGCGCCTGGGGGCTGGTAGCGTTCGCGGCCGCCCTGAAGCTGTTCCGCTGGCAATAGGCCGGCAGGCTCGCAGCGCTTCAGGCCGCGCCCATCGCCCGCACGACCGCGTCGGTCGTGCCGTCGGCCGGATGGAAGGCCTCGATGCGCAGCTCGGCCAGGGTGATGTCCTGGGGCGCGCCCACCGTCGTGATCGTCGTGAAGAAGCGAAGTACGGAGTCGCCCGCACGGATCTCGACCGGGATCACGGTTGCCTGGGGTCCGTTCGGCGGCGTGTCGGCCGGCGAGGGCGGAAGGTCGGAGGCGCGCAAGAGGTCGGCGAGAAGGGCCTTCGACTCCGCGTCGCCCTCGAGCGCCGCCTCTCGCCGCACACGCGCCAGGAGCGTCCGGGCGGTCTCGTCCCAGTTGACGACGTGCGGCCTCAGGCCGGCCGGGTCGAAGAGGGCACGGACGGTGTTGATCCGGGGCGGCGGCAGGACGTGGTAGGGGACGAGGCCCGCGATCGCCGCCGGACCGAGCAGGAGGGCGAGCCAGCGCAGGTAGGCCTCGTTCGCCATCACCAGGTTCCAGTGACGGTCCAGCGCCATCGCCGCGAAGGGCTCGTTCCGCTCCAGGAGGATGCGGACCGCCGCCGCCATCTCCGCCATCGCCGGCTCCGACAGCTCGGTCTCACGGTAGGCCGGAGCGAAGCCGGCCGCGTTCAGCATCACGTTCCGCTCGCGCAGAGGGACCTCGAGCACGGAGCCGAGCAGGAGCACCATTTCCCGGCTCGGCTGCGCGCGTCCCGTCTCCAGGAAGCTCAGGTGACGGGCGGAGACCTCGGCTTCCAAGGCGAGGTCGAGCTGGCTGCGCCGGCGGGCCGACCGCCAGTCGTGGAGCAGTTTCCCGAACGGGCCGGGCTTGGTGGGGTCCTCCGAGTAGCGCGCGGCCGATGGGCGGGGCATGCCGCGAGCTTAGCCCCGCGCCGGGACCCCGGTCCATTACCTCGCGGGTAATTGAGGCGGCGAGCGGTGGGGACGAGATTGCAGATCAGGACGGGCGCCTCAGACCTGGCCCGTCGTTGGAGGAAGGGATGAACGACCCTCGGCTGAAGCTCTTGAGGTCCACCTTCGGTGTCAACGCGGCGTTCTCCGGCCTTGCCGGGGCCGCGCTCGTCGTGGGCGCCGCTTCGCTGGCGGCCGTCTTCGGGCTGCCCGGACCACTGCCCCTCGTCGTGTTCGGCGCGATGCTGCTCGCCTTCGCCTGGCAGGTCTGGCGGGCGCGGGTCGAGCCGATGGACCTGCGGCTGGCCGCGGCCATCCTGGCCATGGACGTCGCCTACGTCCTGGCCAGCGTGGTGCTGCTCCTCGCCTGGCCGGGTGTGCTCTCCCCCCTGGGCCGGCTCTTCGTGGCCGTCGCGGCGGACGCGGTGGCGGTCTTCGCGGTCCTCGAGTACGTGGGCCTGCGGCGGGCGCGGCGGCCCCTGGCCTCGGTTGCCTGAGGGCCCGGGTCATCCGACCGGCGAGCGGCGCGACGCTCCGGGTCCGCCACGGCCGCGCCGCCCGCCATCTCTACGGCCGGACCTCGGCTCGCGCCGCCGCCTCGATCGCCGCCGCCGAGCGGTCGACGTCCTCCTCGGTGGTCGACCAGTTGCACACCGAGACGCGCATCGCCTCCATGCCGTGCCAGCGGGTCCCGGAGAGCCAGCAGATACCCTCGCGCTGGACTCGTGCGACCACCGCGCGCGTGAACGCGTCCGCGTCGCCGCTCGGCGGCTGGAACCGCACCAGGACCTGGTTCAGGACGACCTCGTTGATGATCGTTGCCCCCTCGGCGGCGCGGAGGCGCTCGGCCAGACGCTGGGCCAGCCGGCAGCAGCGGTCCACCATGTCCGCCACCCCGCGACGGCCCAGGCTGCGAAGCGCCGCGTAGACGGGGAACCCGCGGGCGCGCCGAGAGAACTCGGGCACCCAGTCGATCGGGTCCCTGGTCGCGCCCTCGGACTGGAGCAGGTACGCGGCGGTGCTGGTCATCGCGGCGCGCAGCGCGCCGGGGTCGGCGGCGATGACGAGGCCGGAGTCGTACGGGACGTTGAGCCACTTGTGCGCGTCCGTCGCCCACGAGTCCGCCTGCCACACCCCTTTCGCGAGGTGGCGCCGTTGCGGGCTGGCCGCGGCCCACAGGCCGAAGGCGCCGTCCACGTGAAGCCACGCGCCGCGCTCGTGGGCGGCTGCCGCGATCGGGGCGAGGGGATCGAATGCCCCCGTGTTCACGTTGCCCGCCTGGGCGCATACGATCGTGGGTCCCTGGCAGCCGGCCAGGGTGCGCTCCAGCTCGCCGACACGCATCCGCCCCTGGCCGTCGGCCGCGACCCGGAGCGCCCGGGCCGCGCCCAGCCCGAGGATGCGCAGCGCCACCAGGACGGTCACGTGGGCCTCCTCGCCCACGACCACGTTCACCGGCGGGGCCCCCGCGAGCCCGTCCTCCTCCACGTTCCAGCCCGCCCGCCGCAGCACCTCGTGACGCGCGGCGGCGATGCCGGCCAGGTTGGCCATCTGGCATCCGGTCACGAACCCGACCGCGGAGCCGGGCGGCAGCCCGAGCAGCTCCACGAGCCAGCCGGCCGCGACCTCCTCGACCACCGACGCCGCGGGAGAGGTCGCGTACAGCCCCGCGTTCTGGTCCCATGCGGAAGTGAGCCAGTCCGCGGCCAGGGCCGCGGGGTGGCTCCCCCCGATCACGAAGCCGAAGTAGCGCGGGCCGGCGCTGGCCACGATGCCCGGGTCAGCTCCACGGGCCAGCTCCTCGACGACGTGGACCGGATCCGTCGGGCCGTCGGGGAGGGGCCCGCCGAGCGCCGCCCGCAGCTCGTCCACGCCCGCTCGAGGGCCCACCGCGCGCTCGGGCAGTGCCTCGATGAACTCCTCGGCCAGGGCGCCCGCGCGCCTCAGCGTGGCCCGGATCCTGCCGTCGTCCCCGTACATCGCCTCGCCTCCTCCGCCCGCCGCCCCGGCACTGAAGATACGCATTCCATCACACGCCACAGCCAGGCGCGCGGCCCTGCGGGAAGGCGGCGTCCACCCGCGCACAGCGCCGTCCCAGGAGCGGACGATGCCGCCACACCCGGTCACGGCGGAATCGACGCGGGAACAAGCACTTGCGTGGCGCGGCCGCTCGGCACGTCCCATGCTCTCCGGGCACGTGCCGCAGTACGCAAGGAGCCGACGAGATGAGCCAGGATCTCCGATATGCCCTGAGGACCCTCGCCAAGAGCCCGGCGTTCACCCTCGTGGTGGTGGTCACGCTGGCGCTGGGCATCGGGGCCAATACCGCGATCTTCACGCTTATGGACCAGCTCCTGCTCCGGCGGCTACCGGTGACGGATGCCGAGCGGCTGGTCGTGATTGACGCTCCGGGGCCGTTCTCGGGCTCCACCCACGCCAACAGCTGGCTCACACCGGTTTCCCACGCCATGTTCGAGGGGCTGCGCGACCGCAGCGAGGTCTTCTCCGGCGTGCTCGCGCACTGCACGACGCCGGTCCATCTGGCCGTGGGCGGCGACACCGAGGCGGTGGACGGCGACCTGGTCTCCGGGACCTTCTTCGACGTGCTGGGGCTGCGTGCCGCGGCCGGCCGACTGCTGACCGCCGACGATGACCGCCGGGCCGGGGCGCATCCGGTCGTGGTCCTGAGCCACGGCTTCTGGACCAGGCGCTTCGGTGCGGACCCGGAGATCGTGGGGACCACGGTGGCCGTGAACGGCCACCCCATGACGGTCGTGGGCGTCGGCCCCCACGGGTTCCACGGGATCGAGGTCGGGTCCCCGGTCGACGTCTTCGTGCCGCTGGCGATGCAGGCGGAGGTGCTCCCCACCTGGCCTCGCGTGCTGGGCCAGTGGCGCACGCGCTGGCTGAGCGTGATGGCCCGCGTGAACGACGGCGTCCCGCTCGAGCAGGCGCGCGCGGGCGCCAACGTCCTGTATCGCCAGCTCCTGGCCGAGGACATGGCGGCGCTCGAGACGCGGTCGCAGAGCTTCCGCGAGCGCTTCCTGAAGAAGGAGCTGATGCTGCTCCCGGGGGCCCGCGGGAGCTCCCAGCTCCGCCACGACTCGGGCAGGCCGCTCATGGTCCTGATGGGGATGGTCGGTCTGGTCCTGCTGATCGCCTGCGCCAACGTGGCCAACCTCCTGATCGCGCGCGCCAGCGCGCGGCAGCGGGAGGTCGCGGTGCGGCTCGCGCTGGGAGCCAGCCGGGGCCGACTGGTCCGCCAGCTCCTCGTCGAGAGCACGACGCTCTCGCTCGCCGGCGGCGCGCTGGGCATCGTCCTCTCGTCGTGGACGGGAGACCTCCTGCTGCGCGCGCTCCCGTCGGAGAGCGCGTCGCGCACGCTGAGCTCCGAGCCCGACCTCCGGGTCGCGGCATTCGCCGTGGGCCTCTCCGTGCTGACCGGGCTCGTGTTCGGCCTGGTCCCCGCTCTGCAGTCCACGCGCCCGGACCTCGCCCCGACCCTGAAGGCCGAGGCGGGCTCGGTCGTCGGCGGCTCGGGGGCCTTTCGTTTCCGCCGCGGCCTTGTCGTCGCCCAGGTCGCCCTGTCCCTGCTCCTGCTCGTCGGAGCGGGCCTTTTCACCCGCAGCCTGATGAACCTGCGCAGCCTCGACCCCGGCTTCCAGGCCGGGCAGGTGCTGGCCTTCTCGGTGGACCCGGCGCGGAGCGGCCACTCGCTGGAGCGGCGCCTGGCCCTCCTCGACGAGATTCGGGACGAGATCGCGGCCGAGCCCGGCGTCCTGTCGGTCTCCGCGGCCGAGGTCTCGCTGATGACGAACAGCCACAGCAGCAGCACGGTCCGGGTGGAGGGCTACGAGGCGAAGGAAGAAGAGAACATGAACCCCGACTTCAACGGCGTGGGGCCGGGGTTCTTCGCCACCCTGGGAATCCCGCTGCTGGCGGGCCGAGACTTCACCGACGGCGACCGCCCGGAGGCTCCCAAGGTGGCGGTGGTCAACGAGAGCTTCGCGCGCTACTTCTTCAAGGACCAGAATCCGCTCGGGCGCCGCTTCGGCCTCAAGCGCCAGGAGAGCGGCTTCGAGTTCACGATCGTGGGGCTGGTCAGGGACGGCCGGGCGGCCTCGTTGCGCAGCGAGCCCCTCCGCTTCGTGTACACGCCCTTCGCGCAGTCGCGCGACCTGGGAGCAGTGACGTTCTACCTCCGCTCGGCCACCGATCCGGGCTCCCTCGGGGAGCGGGTCCGCGGCCTCGTCCGGCGCGTGGATGCCGGGCTGCCGATCACCGACATGAAGACGCTGGGCACGCAGATCCGCGAGTCGCTGTTCGTCGAGCGGATGGTGGCGGCGCTGTCCGCCGCGTTCGGTCTCCTCGCGACGCTCCTCGCGGCGCTCGGCCTCTACGGCGTGATGAGCCACGCGGTGACGCTCCGCACCCGGGAGATCGGCGTGCGCGTGGCCCTTGGCGCGCAGCGCGGCGACGTGCTGCGCCTGGTGCTGAAGGAGGTGGCGGTGCTGGCCGCCGTGGGCGTCGCGATCGGACTCCCGGGCGGCTACGGACTCGGCCGGCTCATCGAAGCGCAGCTGTACGGGCTCGACGCCCGCGACCCCCTCACGTTCGCGGTGGCCACCTCCGCGCTGCTGCTGGCCGCGTTCCTGGCCGGCTACCTGCCGGCTTCGCGGGCGGCGCGGGTGGATCCGATGGCCGCGCTCCGGTACGAATAGGCCAAGGGAAATCTCGGGGCTCCGGAGACGTCCGGAGCCCCGAGGGATGCGCGGCTACTTCCGGCGCGTGTAGGTGATCCGGAGGGTCGGGACCTCCTTGCCCTCCATCACGCGGTACATGGTGAAGACCTTGCTGTCGGGACCCTTCACCTCCGTCACCGCCTTGGTCTTGACCGTCTTCCCGGTCTCGTCCGGTCCCTCCATCCAGCCGGTGAAGGTCTTCTTGGCGGAGTCGTAGGTGCTCTCGCTCTGGGACACGGTCGTGCTCATCGAGTCCACCCAGGTGCCGACGTACTTCTTCTTCGCCGGGTCCCAGCCCATGACCCCGTGTCCCTCGAAGGGCTGGTCCATGAACTCGCTCTTGAAGTCGCTGACCAGCCACAGGCCGCCTCCAGTGATCCGGTTGGTCTCGGTCCCCTTCGAGACCGAGGGCGGCGCTCCGGGAGGCATGAACGCCTCGACGGTGGCGTCCCAGGTGCCGACGTCGTCCTTCAAGACCTGGTGCTCGGGCCCGGGCTGGGGCAGCGGCGGCATCGCCTCCGCGGGCGCCGCGGGCGTCTTCTTGTCCTGGGCCTTCTCCTGCGCCGAGATCGCGCCGGCGACCAGGCCGAACGCGGCCACGGCGATCAGAACGCGCTTCGTGTCCATTTCCTTGAACCTCCGATGAAATTTTGCGACGGTATTCGATTTTCGCTCCATCCGCACCAGAGCGGCAACAACGGCGGGCTTTACCCCGTGACCAGAGCCCCTCCCGGGCCAAACCCCAGAGTCAGGCACAAGACGCGATCGCCGGGGGCGGGCACTAGGTCCAGACGAGCGGACTCCGCCGCCAGTTCCGCGTCGTTCAGGACCAGGACCTCGGGGGCGGAGTGGCCGATCACGCAAGCCACTGCATCCACCAGCGCCGGGACGAGCGAGGGATCTCCCTCCCAGCCATAGGTGCAGCCGCCAGGGACCAGATCCTCGCCCAGTGGACAGGGGAGGGCGAGCACGACTGCCGGCTGGGGGGGACCGGACCGTTCGACCAGGTCGCGCGCCGCCGCGCTCACGAGAGCGGCGGCCGCTCCCACTCGCGCCCGCGAGGGCCGGGGTCTCGCGCCCGCCGGATCGATCAGCTCGAGCGGCTGGGAGGACGGATCGCGCGGACGGATCGCGCGCACGCGGCGGCACGACGCCTTCACCGCGGTCTGCCCGACGTCGAGGACGACGCCGCCGGGCAGGCCCAAGGCGCCGAGGAGCGCGTGCCCGCCCGCCTCCCCCGCGAAGGCACGGTCGGGGCTGAGCGCGATCCGAAAGGGCAGGCGGCTCGCGTGCAGCGAGGAAGCGAAGCCATCGATCTCGAGGAGGCCGCCGCCCAGGAACACCGACTGGAACCCGAGCTCGCGGTGGAGCCCGTCCAGCGCGGTGGCGACACTCCTCGCCTGGTCGCGGCCGATATCAGCCTCCCTCCATCCGTCGGCGCGGAGGCGGTCGAGACGCGGGACGCCGACCTGCTCCCAGAACATCCCGTCGCGCAGGGGGCGGTTCCAGAGCTCGAGCCCCTGGACCCCGGGCCCACGCCAGCGGCGGACACGCGGCCACGCGTCGACGGAGGGCATGGCGTGATCGTAGCCTTCGGGACGCCGGTGGACCAGCCCGCCGCTGACCGGCCCTCGGTCAGGGGCCGCGTTCCACATTTCGGCCGCGGAGCCTCGCTCCCGGCGCGCCGCGGTCGAGCAGCCGGTCGAAACGGCTGAGCCGGAGGCGGATACGGGACCGTTCCCCCGGCCGTACGCCTGGTACGGGAAATGCCTCCGAGGAAGGTCGTCTGGTGGCAGTCAGGCAACTGGGGCGCCCGAAACCGATGCGGGCGTCTCGTCCAAGTCCGCGATCGCCCGCGGTCGCGAAGCCGGAGGCGCGATGGAGAGTGGGGTGCTGGGGTTGACGGAGACGACAGCGCTGGGGAGAGGGGAACCGGAGGCCGTCGAGCAAGGACCGCGAGGATGGGTCGGGCTGCTCGTCCAGTGGGCCCTGAAGCCACGGGACCGCGCCCCCGAAGTCTCCGAGATCCTGGAGGCGCATCGCATGGCGTGGAGGCGGATCGAGATGCGCCGGCAGGAGTTCGCCCCGCCGGACCTCGCGGTCGCCCAGCGGATCATGAGCGGCTACGGCCGCACGTCGAAGACCTACCACGGCTACGAGCGCAGCGCGAAGCGCGCGCCGCAGCGGGTCGAGCGCGGAACAGCGTGGGGACGGCTGTAGCTGCGCACGAGCGGCAACACTTCGGAGAGGCCTGGCGGCATGCAAGGCGGCGCCGAGAGCCCGAAAGCGAGAGTGGACAGGGGCCGGAGGCGGCTCGGTCAGCCGACGAGCGTGGCCAGGAGCCGGGCCGCTTCGCGGGCCCCGTCGTGGCGCCGGTAGGACTCGCGCACCGCCGCGGCCCGCCTCCGACACTGCCCGTCCGCGGCGAGCAGCGCGACGAGGGCGCGGCGACAGGCCTCGACGGTGAGGCCGCTCCGGTCCAGGCTCAGCCCGGCGCCGGCCTTCCCGAGGAAGTGGGCCTGGACGGGCTGGTCGTTGCAGATCGGGATGAGCAGCATAGGGACGCCGTGGGACATCGCTTCCATGACCGAGTTGGCCCCGCCGTGGGAGACGGCGGCGGCGGCGCGCCCGAGAACCTGTAGCTGGGGGGCGTAGGGGACGGCGAGGACGCGGCCCGGCAGGCGCTCGGCAAGCCCGCGCCGAGCGAGGTCTCCCGCGCTCAGGACGAGCTGGACGCCGAGCGGGGCGGCCGCTTCCGCCACGAGCGCGAACAGCTCGGGTTGCCAGTAGATCTGGCTTCCGAAGGACACGTAGACGAGCGACCGCCCCTCGTCGAGCCGCTCCCAGGGGAAGGCCGGCTCGTCGCCGCGGGCGCCGGGCGGCAGCGAGGGGCCGACGAGGACGGTTCGCGGCGGGACTGAGGCGTCGGCCCCGACCAGGGCCTCCGTCGCGAAGACGACGTTGAGCAGAGGGGAGAGGCACTCGCAGGTGCGGAACACGGGCCGCAGGCCGTACCTGGCGAACAGGGCCGCGCGCTCCGGCGCCAGCGCGCGCACGGTCCGGAACAGCTCGATGTCCAGCTCGGGCGGCTCCAGCAGCGTGAGCGCGGAGGAGACGCCCGCAAAGGGGACGCTTTCGAGGTGGGCGGCGATCACGGCCTGGTACAGCATCCCGTCCAGGACGACGAGGTCGGGACGGTAGGCGCGGATCGCCCGCCGGACCGGCTCCACCTGTGCGGGCACCGCCTCCACCAGCAGGGTCCGGATCCAGCTCCGCAGCGCCGCCGGGTCGAGGACCAGCCGGGCCAGCTCCTCGCCGCCCGTGACCAGCTCCGGGGGCTCGGGAGCACCGGACATCGCCACGATTTCGACGCCGAGGGTGGCGAGCTGCGGGGCCGGCTCCGGAACGGCCATCCATCCCACCGCGTGGCCCTCCCGCAGGAGCCACTGGGCGACGCCGGCCACCGGGTTCAGGTGGCCCTTCTCGGCGGACGTCATCAGCAGGAAGCGCGACACGGTCAGCCCCGCCGGTCCGCCGTCCAGCCAGCCCGGGCCGTTCGATCGCGCGGGCATTGCGGCTCCGGGGGGGACCCGACGAACAGCAGCGTGCGATGGTAGGTCAAAAAGGGGGCGGCCGCGGCGTCCAGCGGGCCCTCCCGCGATCTAGCGCACGTATCCGAGCGCGCGCACGGCTTCCAGGGTCTGCGGGTCGGGCGCTGGGGCGGTCCTCACGAGCGCCACACGCCGGCTCTCGTTGCGGCGCACGAAGCGACGTGCTTCCCGCCGCATCCGCTCGACCTGACGCGGGAATCGTGCTGCGGCATCCTGCGTCTCCAGCGGATCCTCCAGGAGGTCGTGGAGGCGCGCTGAGCTCTGGCTTCCCGGCTCTCCGATGAATGAAAACGGCCCCCTCATCACCCGGACCTGCCGGGCTGCCTCGCCGAACGCCGCTTCGGCGAAGACGCTGTCCTCGCGTGGCCGCCTTCGGCCGGGCAGCCGGCTGCGGCCCTGCACCTGCGGGGGAACCGGCAGCCCGAGGGCGTCCAGGACCGTCGGCACCACGTCGACGCTCTGGACGCGGTGAGCCACGCGGACCGGCCCGCGCTGGGCGGGACGGTGAACGATCAGTGGGACGTGGAGCATCTCCTGGTTCAGGGTGTTCCCGTGGAGCACCTCCCCGTTCTCCAGGAAGGCTTCGCCGTGATCGGAGGTGACGATCACCAGTGTCTCGTCCTCCAGGCCGTTCCGGCGGAGCGCCTCCAGCAGGCGCCCGACCTCGTCGTCCGCCATGCGGACCTCGGCCTCGTACAGGCCGCGGAGATGGACGAGGTCGGCCTCCGTCACCTCACCGCGTCGGGCGCTCTCGCCGAGGAAGGCGAACGAGCGATCCCTGGGCACCCGGGCGAGGGCGGCCGAAAACGGCGGCGGCTCGGCGACGCGGCCGAGGACCCGGCGTTGGGCCTCGGCGGTCGGGTCGTAGGGGCTGTGAGGGCGCATGTAGTGGACGTAGGCGAAGAACGGGCGGCCCTCCACCGCGTCCCCGCTCGTCTCCAGCCACCGCTCCACGGCCGCCGTGACCTGAGGATCGCCGCCGGGGAACGCGAACAGGTGGAAGTCGCTGGGCGCGAAGCCCTGCCCGAGGCCGAAGTCCGGCGAGACCCACGGGTGGGCGGAGAAGGCGGCGGTCCGATGGCCGCCCGCCGCCAGGGCTTCCGCGAGGGTCACGAGGTCGTCGGACAGGCGGCCCTGGGGCCCCTGGGACTCGGTGTGGCCGTGCAGGGACGGGTAGGTGCCGGTGAGCAGCGACGCGACCGCCGGCACCGTCCACGGCGCGGTCGAGAACGACCTCTCGAAGACGATGGAGCGGTCGGCGAGAGCGTCCAGGTTGGGGCTGGTGGGGCGGGCCGCTCCGTAGCAGCCGAGCGCGTCCGCGCGAAGGGTGTCGATCACGACCAGGAGCACGTTGACGGGGGCTTCGCGCACCGCCGCGCGAGAGCAGCCGGCGGCCGCCGCAGCCGACGCGGTCGAGACCAGCACGACCATCGCGCCACGCCGGCAGACCGATGAACGAACGACCAGGGCCATAGGTCCACGATAGAGGCTCTCGGCCGCGGGTGGGGAGCGCGGAGCGAAAATCCCCGGCCGACCGGGGACGCGCCGCCCAGGCCGACGAGCGCGTGAGTGCGGCAGCCCGCCGCCTAGCCCGCGCGCTCCCGTTCGTAGCCGAGCAGGCCGCTGAGCCTGAGGGCCACCAGGAGAGGGCACCCACCCGCGCGAGCTGCCACCCGTCCCGGAAGGTCGAAGAGGCGTCCAGGGACTGCGTGCCGCTTCCACCAGTATGCGCCGCCAGGTGCCTTCCGGGAATAGGCGGCTGCGGGGGCGCGTTGCCGCCGTCGTGGACTCCCCGCTCGCTCGACGGCTCGCGCTCGCGTTCGTGCTCGGGCCCGCCGCGGCACCGATCGAGGCCCCCCCGGACATCGGCCTGTTCGCGCAGGCCGCCGGCCCCGACGAGGGGCAGGCGCAGGATGCCCTGCGGCGGATCGAGGCCGCCTGGAAGGACGGCTACGCGGCGCTCATCCTGGACCTTGCGCGGTTCATGCGAGCTCCGAGCCGTTCCAGGTCCCCGGCGGCCTTCGATGCGCCGGCCGGGCCGTCGCCCGCCGACTCCGGCGGCGAGGCGCCGGGCCCGCTCGGGGACCCGTTCGGCTCCCTCCCCGCTCGGCCGGAGGACCCCAGCACACGGATCCGGGAGCGCCTGATCCGCTTCCTGGAGAAGCAGACCGGCGAGCGCTTCGGCCACGACCTGCAGCGGTGGCGGCAGTGGCTGTGGAGCCGCCCCTATGACCCGCATCCCGACTACGCGGCGTTCAAGGCCGCCCTGTACGGCCGCATCGACCCGCGGATGGCGTCCTTCTTCGCCCCGGGCGCCTCCGCGCTCATCCGTCTGGACGAGATCGACTGGGGCGGCGTGCGCGTCAACGGCATCCCGCCGCTCGCCTATCCGGCGACCGTCGCCGCCGCGGAGGCCCGCTATCTCGGAGACAAGCACGTCGTCTTCGGGATCTCCGTGAACGGCGAGTCCCGCGCCTACCCCAAGCGCATCCTGGCCTGGCACGAGATGGCCCTCGACCGGCTGGGGGGGGTTGAGCTGACGGTGGTCTACTGCACCCTGTGCGGCACCGTCGTGCCCTACCGGAGCGAAGTGGACGGCACGCGGCGGACCTTCGGCACCAGCGGCCTGCTGTATCGCTCCAACAAGCTCATGTTCGACGAGGAGTCGATGAGCCTGTGGTCCAGCGTCGAGGGCCGACCCGTCGTGGGTCCCCTGGCCGGTAGCGGCGCGGAGTTGAGTGCCCATCCCGTGGTCACGACGACCTGGCGCGACTGGCGCTCCGCCCATCCGGACACGACCGTCCTGTCACTGGACACCGGGTTCGACCGCGACTATTCGGAAGGTGCCGCCTACCGCGACTACTTCGCGACCGACCGCCTGATGTTCACGGTCCCGCGGACCGACGGCCGCCTCAAGAACAAGGACGAGGTGCTCGCCCTGCTCGTCCCGCCGCCCGAGGGCGGCGAACGGCGGCCGCTCGCCATCGACTCCGGCCTGCTGCGCCGCGAGCGTCTCTATCACCTGCGCTTCGCCGGTCGGGAGCTGCTCGTGGTCACGAGCGAGGACGGCGCGAACCGGGTCTACGCTTCCGGGCCGAGCCGCTTCGTGCGCTTCCTGGCGGACGGTCGCGTCCAGGACGCGGACGGCCGGCGCTTCACCGTCGCCGAGGATTCGATGCGGTCCGAGGACGGCTCCACCGTCCTGGCCCGCCTCCCCGCCCGCCGGGCGTTCTGGTTCGGGTGGTTCGCGCAGTTCCCTGAGACGGAGCTCCTGAGGCAGCCCTGACCCCTCAGCGAGGAGATGTCGCGCGAGGTCCAGGCTCTCCTGGAGCTCCACGACGCCGAGACCGCGCCGGTGCGCTGCCCGGCCTGAGGCGGGCGGCGTCGGGTCTCTCGGGTGTGGACGCGCTGTGGATCCAGCGTGGAAATCGTGTCGATATCCTGCGGACGGCCTGCGGAGACTCCGGCGCGGTCCTGCGGTAGCCTTGAGGGGGTGATCGCCAGCAGCGCGAGGCTCGATGGCGTCGAGACGCGATAACCGGCCTCCGCCCGACGGGCCGCAGGGCCGGGCCCCCGCGAGCTCGAGCTACGTGACCGACCGCCTGCACGTGCCGACGCGCGGGGACGACCACATGATCGACCTGACCGCCGACGTCCAGGAGCTGGTGAGGACGCACGGCTTCCGCCATGGTCAGGCGCTCGTCTTCGTGCCGGGCTCGACCGCCGGTCTGACCACCGTCGAGTACGAGCCCGGGCTGCTGGAGGACGTTCCGGCGGCGTTCGAGCGCCTCGCGCCGCGGCACATGCGCTACCACCACGAGGACGCCTGGCACGACGGCAACGGCCACTCTCACGTGCGCGCGAGCCTCCTCGGCCCCTCGCTGACCGTGCCGTTCCAGGACGGCACGCTGCTCCTGGGGACGTGGCAGCAGATCGTGCTCATCGACTTCGACAACCGGCCGCGCCGGCGGGAAGTGGTCGTTCAGCTCAGCGGGGAGCGGGGCCCGTAGGCGCCGATCCTCCCGCTCGAGCGCGTCGACGGCGGCGCCGGTTGCCGGCCCCGGGCGAGGACGGTCGTACCGGCTCCGCGCTCCGCGGATACGCATCGGTGATCGCCCGTGCTATCTCCCGCAAGGAAGGGCCCAGCGGGGACCGCCGCCGCCAGACCAGGGCGATGGTGCGATAGGGGATGGGGGGGGCCAGCGCGCGAACCTCCAGCTCCGCTCGCCGGCTCTCGGTGGGGACCGCCAGCCGCGGCAGCAAGGTCACGCCTGCGCCCCCCGCCACCATCTGGGCGAGCGTGGCGAGGCTGGTGGCCCGGAACTCCATCTCCCGCACGCCGGCACGCGAACAGTACGCGAGGGCCTGGTCGCGGAAGCAGTGCCCGTCGTCCAGGAGCAGCACGCTGAGGTCGCGCAGCTCCCGGAGGCCGGCGGGTTCCTTTCGCGCCGCCAGCGGATGGCCGGCGGGGACCGCGAGGACGAAGGCGTCCCGGGCGATCTCCTCCACTTCGAGGTCCCCGATCCGGGCCTCGAGGGCCAGCAGCGCCCCGTCGAGCGCACCCGCCTCGAGCGCGCCCACGAGACCCTCGGTCCGGTCTTCCACCCAAGCCACCCGCAGCCGCGGGAAGCGCCGCCGCAGCGTCGGAGAGACGCTGGGCAGCAGGTACGAGGAGATCGTCGGGATCACGCCGATGCGCAGGGCGGCGGCCAGCGGGTCGCGGTGCTCCCGGGCGGCCTGCTCGAGGTCGTCCGTCTCCAGGAGCACACGCCGGATCCGTTCCAGCAGCTCCCCACCGGCGCACGTCACCAGCACGCGGCGGCGGTCGCGCTCGAAGAGACGAACGCCCAGCGCGTCCTCCAGGCCGGCGAGCTGCGCGCTCAGGGAGGGCTGGGAGACGTGGCAGCGGTCCGCCGCCTTGCGGAAGCTCAGGCTGTCGGCGACCGCCGCGGCGTACTGGAGCTGGCGCAGGGTGAAGGGGTGGGGTGGTAGCTGCATGATAGTCTCAGTCTATCTTAATCATAGTAACGATGTGTTGGACCGATCAGCCAGGAAGGGCCAAGCTGTAGGCAATGGCAACGTCCAGGCGCACGAGCGGGTGGTGCTGGAAGGAGGGCTCACCGAGGAGCACGTGCACGACGCGGTCGCATCGCCGCCACGATGCAGGCGGCGGCGGTGGCCCTGGAGTTGCGCGACGACGCACGGGCAGCGGAGACCGAGGGCGTGCTGGCCGCGGCCGGATCCTGACGCGCGGACGGCGGACCCGGCGGGCGCCGCTCCGCTCCTCAGCGTCCGACGTCGACCTTGACGCCGGCCATGACCGTGCGCGGCAGGCCAGGCCGGCGGGTGGCGCCGGCGGAGCCACGGGTCTCCGCTACGATCTGGATCCCCTGCGGGCCTCCCGGGGGGGCGTCTCGGGCGATCGCTGTTCGCGGCCCGGGTCTTGCAACCGCAGCGCGCCGTTGCGCACGAAAGGACGGGTGACCCATGGTGATGGCCTGGGCGGTCGTGGCCGCGGTGGCGTCGATCGGGACGGGCGGAGAGGAGCCTCGGGGTCGCCGCCCTGACCTCAACGGCCGCTGGTCGCTCAACGCGGAGGAGAGCGAAGATCCCAGGGCCAAGTTCACGTGGTCAGACCGCTCGGAGCCGGCCGGCGGCCCGCTCGAGGTCCAGGGGCGCCCTGCCGGCCGCGGCCGTCCGAAGGCGGGACCGCCGGAGGCCGAGGAGATGTGGGCGCGGATCGAAGGCTCTGTGCCGCCCGCCTTCCGCGAGTTCCTCGACCCCCCTTCGGCGATCGCGATCACCGCGGGCCCCGCCACGGTGACGATCGACGACGGCCGCGGCGCGGCCTTCCGGCTGGTGCCGGATGGCAGCGCCCAGCGGGAGGGATCCGTCGCCCGTGTCACGCGCTGGGAGGGGCCGAGCCTGGTCGTGGACTCGAGGATCCCGGATGGCACGCGCCTGATGACCCGGTACGACCTGATGCCCGGCGGCCGTCGGATCGAGGTCTTCTCGATGCTCACGGACCCGAGGCGACACACGGTGACCCTGCGCCGCGTCTACGACGCGGCCGAGTCTTCCGAATGATCCGTCGCCGTCCGGCGGCCGGAGCCGTGCCCGGCTAGGGCTGGGTCTCCACGAGCAGCTCCGGCGGGTGCGTACCCTGCCGTGAGCTGAACGCCACAAGGGCCCCCGAGCCGTTGATGAACCCGAAGCTGTACGTCCCGCCGGCGTTCACGGTGGCGGTCACGTCCATCTCGATCCAGGTGCCCGCGACCAGGGACGGCACCGAGGCGAGGGCGGTACCGTTGGTGTCGGCGTTCTTCCAGGTGAGTCCGGTCTCCGTCCAGGCGGTGCTGCTGCCGCGGTAGGTGTTGCTGGCCTGCCAGAGGGTCCCGCCGCCGGCGGCGCCGGTGACCACGTACAGGCGCAGGCGGGCGCTCGTGACCGGTCCCGCGAGCGCGGAGACGCTGAACTTGAGGTAGGGGACCAGGTAGGACCCGACCTGCTGCCGTACCTGGAGCTGGGTGGACGTCCCGAAGTTGCTCGACTGCTGCGTCTGCGAGGTGTAGGTGTCGGCGGTGGGCGCGAAGACGTGCACCACCGGGCCCGGCGGTGGGGTGACCGTGAGGGTCACGCTCGCGACGTTCGAGGTAGCCCCGACGTTGTCCCTGACCGTGTAGGTGAACGAGTCTCCGCCCAGGTAGCCGGCGGCCGGCGTGTAGGTCACGGTGCCGTCAGGCGCGGGGAGGGCGGTTCCGTGCGAGGGAGCGGACACGACCTGCACGGAGTCCGGAGCCAGGGAACCGTCGGGATCGGAGTCGTTGGCCAGGACCGTGATCGCCACCGCCGTGCTCTGGGACGTGCTCGCGGTGTCGTTCACCGCCACCGGCGGGGAGTTCGCGGGGAGCACGCTGAGGCTCACCGTGGCCTGGTTCGAGGTCGCGCCGTCGTCGTCCCGCACCGTGTAGGTGAACGAATCGGCGCCGGAATAGCCTGGCGCAGGAGTGTAGGTGACGTCGCCGTTGGCGGCCGGGGCAGCCGTCCCGTGAGACGGAGAGGTGACCACCAGCACGGAGCCCGGGATCAGGACCCCGTCACTGTCGGTATCGTTGGCCAGTATGGGGATCGTGACCGGCGTCCCACTGACGGTGTTCGCGGCGTCGTTCACGGCCACCGGCGGCGCGTTGCCGTCGTTGATCAACGCGCCGTCGTCGGTGCCGATGGGGACCAGCGCCTCGCCGTGTACGGCAACCCCGGTCTCGGTCTCGGGCGCAAACCCCGGGTTGGTCAGGATCTGGCCGTCGGCCTGCTGCACTCCCTTGATGAACTCGAGGCCGTTGCGGATGCGCGTGGCGTAGGTGGATGGATCCCACGCCTTCAGGGCCGTGACAGCCCAACTCGTCACGCTCGTGTCGCCGACGTGGCTGGCCGCCCGCGAGCTGGTGTCGTACGGCCAGTCCCCGCCGGCGCGCTGGTAGCCGACGAGCAGGTTCACCAAGTCCTGGGTGGAGTTGCGGCTGGCCCAGCGGCCGGCCTTCGGGTCGAGGTCGATGCCGGTGTGGGCCGAGGCCCAGATCGCAGTGGCCAGCCCCGTCAGGTCGGCCGTCGGCTTGCTGGCCTTCGTCGCCTCGAGTTTCTGCAGGAGGCTCGCCATCAGCGCGTCACGCGTCCCGAATTCGCCGGCGTAGTGAGCGGCGACCGCCGGGGATGCCCGATAGTACGGCTCGAGCGCCGGCCAGTTGGCGTACTCCGGATACACCGGGAGCGTCGCAGCCCAGCTCGTGGCGTTCATGTCGTTGGCCGCGCCGTAGGTTCCCGCCTGCAGCTTGTCCCACAGGTGCTGCCGGACGAAGCTCGAGTAGCGCGGATCCTCGCTGAGCAGGGACAGCTCTTCCAGGAACAGCGGGTCGAGCGGGGCGAAGTCCGGGTCGCCGTCGGGGAATCGGCGGGGATAGGCGTCCACGATGTAGTCGCCGGTCCGCATCGCCGCCAGGAGGTACGCGCCGTCAGCCGTCGTGGCGTGGGCCGCCAGCAGTCCCCTGGCCGTCGTGCCCATGCTGTCGTGCCTGGGAGGGCCGCCGACGTGGAAGGGGAACGCCCCGGTCGGGAACTGCTGGCCCATCAACCACTCGGCGCCCGCGATCAGGGCCTGCTCATCGCTCGGCACCTGCGCCCACGCGTTCGACGCTGCCGCGAAGACGAATGCCACCGCGCAAGCAGTTCGCTGCGTTCGAGTCATCGAGACACCTGTCCTTTTGAACCGGGGCCAGCAGGAGGGAGCCGTGCCGGTCCGCGAAGTGTACCATGTCCCAGATCGAGCTCACGCTATCTTTCGGCCGATCTGGTCGCTTTGGACCCAGCCCTCGCGGCGGAAGTGTCCTGGATCGGGGACGCCCCCGCCCCATGCCGCTGACAAGGAGGGTGCGGCGCGTGTGCCCCGTTCTAAGGTGTCATCATGGCGATGGACCCCTTGGGGCTCTGGCCCGCTCGTTGCTTCTTGAAACCGGGGGCACGGGTTGGCTCTCGTCACGCTGGAGGACACGATGAAGCGGTTCGTTCTGGGCGTCCTCGCCACCGCGGCTTTCCTGGCGGCCTCGGCGCCCGAGGCCCGTGCGCAGTATTTCGGGCGCAACCCGGTCCAGTGGGAGCGGCTGAAGTTCGAGGTGCTGAAGACCGAGCACTTCGACATCCACTACTACCCCGAGGAGAAGGAGGCGGCGGCGCAGGCCGGGCGCATGGCCGAGCGCTGGTACGCTCGGCTGTCGGGCATCCTGGACCACGAGTTCAAGACGCGCCAGCCCCTCATCCTGTACGCCAGCCACCCCCACTTCCAGCAGACCAAGACCATCGGCGGTGCGCCGGGGGAGGGGACCGGGGGCGTGACCGAGGCCTTCAAGCGGCGCATCGTGCTGCCCGTCGGCGCCTCGCTGGCCGAGACCGACCACGTCCTCGGCCACGAGCTTGTCCACGCGTTCCAATACGACATGACCGGCCAGGGACGCGTGACCTCCACCAACTACCCCTCCGCCCTCCGCATGCCGCTCTGGTTCATCGAGGGGATGGCGGAATACCTGTCGGTCGGACCCGTGGACGCCCACACCTCGATGTGGCTGCGGGACGCGGCGCGGAAGGAGAAGCTGCCGACCATTCGCGACCTGTCGAAGCCGCAGTTCTTCCCCTACCGCTACGGCCAGGCACTGTGGGCCTACATCGCGGGCCGGTTCGGCGACCGCGTGGTCGGGGAGTCCCTCCGCGCGATCGGGCCGCGCACCAACGACGCGGAGATGGTGCTGAAGGCGGTCCTGGGCGTCGACGACGAGCAGCTCTCGAAGGACTGGCACGCCGCCATCCGCGATGCCCAGGCGGCGGTTGTGGCGGGCAAGCAGGAGCCCGACCGCTACGGGTCACCCACCATCACCGAGAAGGGCGAGGGCGGCAGCCTGAACGTCGGCCCCGCCCTGAGCCCGGACGGAACGCAACTGGCCTTCCTGTCCGAGCGTGACCTGTTCTCGGTGGAGCTGTTCCTCGCCGACGCGCGGACCGGGAAGATCGAGAGGCGGCTCTCCAAGACGGTTGTCGACCCGCACCTGGAGAGCCTCCAGTTCATCAGCTCGGCGGGGGCCTGGGACCGCGGCGGCAGGCGGCTCGCGCTGGGGGCGGTGAGCAGGGGGCGGCCGCTGCTCGTCATCATCGACGCGGCCAGCGGCGACCGCATCCAGGAGGTGCCCTTCCCCACGCTGGGCGAGATCTACACCCCTAGCTTCTCTCCCGACGGCAACCGGGTGGTCTTCTCCGCGCTCGTGGGCGGCTTCACCGACCTTTTCGTGACCGACCTGCAGGCGGGTTCGCTGCGGCGTCTCACCGACGACGCCTTCGCCGACCTCCAGCCCGCCTGGTCTCCGGACGGGAAGACGATCGCGTTCGTCACCGACCGCTTCTCGACCCGGCTCCCGACCCTGGACACCGGGAACTACCGGCTCGGCGCGGTGGACGTCGAGACCGGGGCGGTGAGCGCCCTGCCCAGCTTCGACCACGGGAAGAACATCAACCCGCAGTGGGCGGCGGGAGGGGACCTCTTCTTCCTCTCCGACGCCACCGGCATCACGAACGTCTACCGCCTCGAGACCGGGACCGGCGAGCTGCGCCAGCTCACCGATCTCCTGACCGGCGTCAGCGGGATCACGTCGCTCAGCCCGGCTTTGAGCTCCGCCGCGGCATCGAACAAGCTGGCCTTCAGCGTCTACGACGAAGGCAACTACGAGATCTACACCATCCACGACGCCGAGCGGCTCGCCGGCTGGGCGGTGCCGAGGGACGTCCCCCGCACCGCCGCCTTGATCCCCGGCGGCCGGCTCAGCGGCCAGGTGGTCGAGGCGACGGCCGATGCCAGGACCGGCCTGCCCGAGACCGCCGGCTTCGAGCAGGCGCCGTACAAGGCCAAGCTGGGCCTCGACTACGTCGGCCAGCCCTACGTGGCCGCGGGCGTCGACCGCTACGGGGCCGGGTTCGCCGGCGGTATCGCGATGGCGTTCAGCGACATGCTCGGCGAGCACTCGCTCGAGACCATCGTCCAGGCCGACCGCGTCGCCGGATTCACCGACGTTGGGGGCATCGTCTCGTACGTGAACCGGGTGCACCGCTTCAACTGGGGCGTCCAGGTCGCCCAGATCCCCTACGTGATCGGCGGGTTCGGGACGTCGGTGATCAGTATCGACGGCCAGCCCGTCCTGACCGAGCAGACCCTCATCGAGCGGCAGATCGACCGGAGCGTGTCCGCGCTCGGCTTCTACCCTTTCGACGCGGCGACCAGACTCGAGATGCAGGCGGGACTCCGCAACATCGGCTTCGACAGCCGGCTCGAGACGGACTTCTACTCGCTCCGCACCGGCCAGTTCCTGGCCAACGAGCGGGAGGACCTCCCCAGCCCGGACGGCCTGAACCTGGTCACCGGCTCCGCGGCTCTGGTGCGGGACACCTCCGTGTTCGGCGCGACCAGCCCGATCCTGGGCCAGCGCTTCCGCCTCGACGTCTCGCCGGTGGGGGGGTCGATCAACTACGTGGGGATGCTGGCCGACCTCCGCCAGTACGTGATGCCCGTGCGTCCGCTCACGCTCGCGGCCCGGGTCCTGCACTACGGCCGGTACGGCTCGGGGGGCGAGGACCCGCGGCTGTCGCCCCTGTTCCTGGGATACGGGTACCTCATGCGCGGGTACGACACCGGCTCGTTCAGCGTTTCCGAGTGCGGGACCACGAACGGGGGCTGTCCGACCTACGATCGCCTGCTAGGAAGCCGGCTGCTGGTCGGCAACGTCGAGGCCCGGATCCCGCTCTTCGCGTTGTTCGGGGCGAAGAACCTGTACGGTCCGATCCCGATCGAGGTGGGCGCCTTCTTCGACGCCGGCGTGGCCTGGGACAGCGACAGCTCACCGAAGCTGTTCGGCGGGGAGCGGGAGTTGGTCAAGAGCGTGGGGGGGACCGCGCGCTTGAACCTCTTCGGGTTCGCGGTGCTCCAGGTCGACTACTCGAAGCCCCTCGACCGTCCGGGCCGCAAGCCGTTCTTCCAGTTCAACCTGCTGACCGGGTTCTGACATCCTGACGGAGGGCGTGCCCATCGCGTAAGCTTGGCCTCTCGAGCCCTTCCAGGGAGGTCCGACGCGATGAGCACGCCCCGCCCTACGCCCGCCGCCACGATCACCCTCTCGCTCGCGGCAGTCCTGTCCGTCCTCGGCTCCGCCCCCGTTGCCCGCGCCGCATCGAGCCACGCCCTCACCTCGCCCGACGGGCGCCTGGAGGTGCGCGTCCGGGCGGGCGACCGCCTCCTCTACGACGTCTCGCTGAAGGGCCGGCCGCTCCTCCGCGACTCCGGCCTGTCGATCCGGATCGACGGTGCCCTGCTCGGGGACCGTCCGAGGGTCCGGTCGGCGAAGACCCGGAGCGTGGACCGGACCCTGGAGCCGGCCGTCCGCCAGAAGGCGGCCACCATCCGGGAAAGGTACAACGAGCTCCGCCTGGAGATGCGGGGGCGCTGGTCGGTGACGTTCCGAGCATTCGACGAGGGGGTCGCCTACCGCATCGAGACCGCGCTGCCCCAGGCGGAGGTGAAGGTCGACGCGGAGGAGGTGGCGCTCAGGTTCGCCTCCGATTGGCCGGTGTACCTGCACGAAGAGGAGAAGCTCTTCTCCCACAACGAGAGGCACTACCGGCGGCGGCCGCTGGGCGAGGTCTCCACGGGTGCGATCGCCACGACCCCGGCGGTGGTGGAGGCGGAAGGAGGGGTGAAGATCGCGGTCGCCGACTCGGACATCGAGGATTACCCTGGCCTCTGGCTGAGGGGCACTGGAGCCGCGGGGCTGGACGGGATGTTCCAGCCCTATCCGCTGGAGGAGACGCTGCGGAACGACCGCGACTTCGAGGTCGTGAAAGCGGCCGACTACATCGCGGTCACGAAGGGGACGCGAACCTATCCGTGGCGGGTCCTGGGCATCGCGGAGAGGGACGCCGATCTGATCACCAGCCCCCTGGTGTGGCTGCTCCAGAGCCCCTCGCGCGTCGAGGACACCTCCTGGATCGAGCCCGGCAAGGTCGCGTGGGACTGGTACAACGCGAACAACGTCTTCGGCGTGGACTTCGAGTCCGGGGTCAACACCGCCACCTACAAGTACTACGTCGACTTCGCCTCGAAGCACGAGATCGAGTACGTGATCCTCGACGAAGGCTGGTACCTCCTGGGCGACCTGCTAGCGGTCGTCCCCGAGATGGACTTGCCGGGGCTGCTCGCCTATGCGAAGCAGAAGGGCGTCCGGATCGTCCCGTGGGTGGTGTGGAAGACGCTGGACGACCAGTTCGAGGCGGCCATGGCCCAGTTCGAGAGATGGGGGGTGGCCGGCCTCAAGGTGGACTTCATGCAGCGCGACGACCAGAAGGTCATGGAGTTCTACCACCGCGTGTGCCGCGAGGCGGCGAAGCGGAAGATGTTCGTCGACTTCCACGGGGCCATCCGTCCCGCCCAGATGACGCGCACCTGGCCGAACCTCCTGACCACGGAGGGCGTGCTCGGGCTGGAGCAGTTCAAGTGGAGCCCCAAGTCCGACCCAGAGCACAACGTGACCCTGCCCTTCACCCGGATGTTCGTGGGTCCCTTCGACTACACGCCCGGCGCCATGCGCAACGCCTCCCGCGGGACCTTCGTGCCCATATTCGACCAGCCCATGAGCCTCGGCACCCGCTGCCAGCAGCTCGCCATGTACGTGGTCTTCGAGAGCCCGCTGCAGATGCTCGCCGACACGCCGTCGGCCTACCTGCGCGAGCCCGAGATCATGGAGTTCCTGGGGCCGGTCCCCACGGTGTGGGACGAGACCCGCGTCCTGGACGCGAAGCTGGGGGACTACGTGGTGGTGGCGCGGCGCAAAGGGGACGACTGGTGGGTCGGCGCGATGACCGACTGGACGCCGCGGGAGATGGAGATCGCGCTCGACTTCCTGCCCGAAGGGTCGTTCGCGATGGACTCGTTCCAGGACGGCGTGAACGCCGGCCGCTGGGCGAGCGACTACAAGAGGGTGAAGGCGCCCGTGTCCCGCGGGGACAAGGTGAGGTTCCGGATGGAGGGGGGCGGCGGCTGGGCCGCTAGCGTTTCGCCGCGCTGACGGGACGTCGACCGCGGCCGCCGAGGAAGACCCTCCGCTTGTTCGGCTTCAACGCCAGCGTGAGCTCACCCCCGCTCCGGATGGTGACGACCTGGTGAGCTCACGCTGGAGCTAGACCGCCCTCACCCGGCCCAGCTCTCCGATCAGGCGGTGGACGAGCACGAACGCGGTCAGGTAGGCGACCGACATCACGGCGAAGATCGGGCCGAACGAAAGGTTCTGCACGACCCAGCCGATCGCGAGCTGGCTCAGCACCCCCGCGAGGCCGCCGAGGCAGCCCCCGATCCCGGTGATCGTCCCGACCACGTGCCGGGGGAAGACCTCGGCGGGGAGAGTGATGTTGCCCCAGGCGGCATGGCCGAAGAAGAGCGCGCTCATGACCGTGAGCGCCCCGAAGGAGCCCTCCACGCGCGTTACCGCGACGCACAGCAGCGGCATCGCCAGGGAGACGCCGAGCATCGTCGCCTTGCGCGCGCGGCTGAGCGGCCAGCCCAGGGAGATCAGGTACCGCGGCATCGCGCCGCTGAAGACGTTCCCGGCCGCCAGGGCGGCGAACGGGATCCACCCGTAGCGGCCGATGTCGGCGAGGCTGAAGCCGCGCTCGGCCTGGAGATACTTGGGGATCCAGAAGTTCAGGAAGTAGGAGATCGGGTCCGTCAGCACCCGGGCCAGGATGCAGCCCCAGGCCTCCGGCATCTGCAGCAGGCGCGCGATCGGGACCGTCTGGGGCGGTCCCTCGGCGGTACGGCTGTCCCCGAGGATCAGCTCGCGCTCCGCCGCGCTCAGGCGGGGGTGGTGCTCCGGCAGGCGGTAGAAGACGGCCCAGGCCGCCACCCAGACGAAGCCGAGCGCGCCCGTCACGACGAACGCATAGCGCCAGCCGAGCGCGAGGGCGACGAAGGTCACGACCGGCACCGCCAGCGCGCCGCCCAGGGCCGTCCCGGCGTTGAAGACGCCCACCGCCAGCGCGCGCTCCCGCATCGGGAACCACTCCGAGACAGCCTTCACGCCCCCGGGAAAGTTCGCCGGCTCGGCGGCCCCGAGCAGGAAGCGGAACGCCGCGAGGTGCAGGGTTGTGTGGGCGAAGGCGTGGAGCATGTTGGCGACCGACCAGCTCGACACGAACACCAGGAAGCTGCGCCGGGTCCCGAGCAGGTCGACGAGCCGCCCGCTGACCGCGTACATGATCGTGTAGCTGACCAGGAACGACGACGTCACGAAGGAGTAGTCCACGTCGCTGAGATTCAGGTCATTCTGGATCGTGGCGGCCAGGACCGACAGCGTCTGCCGGTCCAGGTAGTTCAGCTCGGAAGCGAGGCAGAGCATCGCGGCCACCCACCAGCGCAGGTTCCGGACCGGGCGCCGGCTCACGACTCCTCCACCCGCACCACCGTGAGCACGCCGCCCCGCGGGTCCCAATCGCCCGTCACGCGGCCGGAGGGAGGGATCCCCAGGAACGCCGCAGGTCGGCTCGACGCCATGGCGAGCACTTCCTCCAGCGGAAGCCCGGTTGCGGCCGTCACGACGGCGACCGCCCGGTCGAGGGTCAGGGCGGAGCCGGCGAGCCGCTCACTGCCCGGGAGCGTGACCCGCCCGGCGGAGTCGCTCTCGACCTCCAGCTCGCCCAGCGTGTGACGCCCGGGCGGAGCGGCCGCGGCCGCGGTGGCGTCGGTCACGAGGATCACTCGAGAGGGCGTCTTCGCCCGCACCATCGACTTCAGCGTGGCCGGCGGCAGGTGATGTCCGTCAGCGATCACGGACGCCGCCAGCGCGTCCGCCGCCAGTTGCTCCCAGACCAGGTTCGGGTGCCGGGGCAGGCTCGAGCGGGAGCCGTTGCCGAGGTGTGTCGAGAGCGTCGCGCCGGCGGCGACCGCGTCGCGGACCTGCGCGGGGGCCGCGTCCGAATGGCCGATCGCCACACGGATGCCGCGGCCGGCGAGGTGCTCGATCAGGCGCAACGCGCCCGGCACCTCAGGGGCGAGCGTGACGAGGACGATGCGTCCTTCGGCCGCGTCCTGCCGCCGGGCGAAGTCGTCCAGAGTCGCGTCCCTCAGGTGCTCGGCGGGATGGGCGCCGCGCGCCTCGGTCGGCGAGAGGTAAGGCCCTTCCATGTGGATCCCCGCCACGGCGGGGTCCGTCCACTGCGCCAGGACCCGGGCGCAGCCGGCGAAGCGCTCCAGCGACGACGTGATCAGCGTGGGCAGGAAGCGCGTGACGCCCGAGGCCCGCAGGGCGTCCCGGGCGGCGTGGAGCTCGTCGGGCTGGCAACCGGGCCTGTTGAAGTCCACGCCCGCGAAGCCGTTCACCTGCAGGTCGCACAGGCCCGGGCACTCGAACCTCACCGCGGGCCCCGGGATGCCGGCCGAACGAGGGGAAGCATGGCGCATCATCCGCGAGTGTCCGGCGGTCTTCAACCCGGCGCCGTCGCGGTTTATCATCGCCGGCGGCGAGCGCAGATGAGGCCACTCCTCTTCACCGAATGCCTGCAGAACGACTTCGTGGCGCCCGTGCGCGCCGGGGCGCCGCTGCCCAACGCCCTTCACGTCGGCCGCGCGGAGAGCCGCCGCCTGCTCGGCGATCCGGACGGAGCCTGGGTGACCGAGGGGCCGCTGGCGCGCTTCCTGGCCGAGTGGGGCGAGGGCGGCTCCGGCCTCGCCTCCATCCACATCCGCGACTGGCACGACCCCGCCGATCCCGCAACCCGGGCCCACCTCGAGCACTTCGGGCCACACTGCCTGCGCGGCTCCGAGGGGGCCCGCTTCGTGGCGCCGCTGGCCGCGGTCGCGGAGGCACGCGGGGACGGCGCCCACGTCGTGGACTCGGCGGTGCTCTCTGATTTCGTCGGCACCGGCCTGGAATCGACCCTGGCCTCGGTCCTGGCGGGGGGGGGCGACATGCGCGCCGGGATCATCGGGGTGTGGACGGACTTCAAGGTACGGAACCTCGCCTACGACCTGTTGACCCGGACCAGCGTGACCGAGATCGCGGTCTGCAGCGCGCTCACCGCCTCGCGCAGCCGCATCCACCACCGCCAGGCGCTCGAGCACATGGCGTCGAGCCTCGGGGTGCACGTCATCGACTCGATCCCCGGCTTCCTGGCGTGGCTGGGAATCCGCGGCCGGCCTTCGGTCCTGGTGCCTCGGGGCCGTGCCGTGCCCGAGGTGGGGTGCGCGGAGGGCGTCGTGCTCTCGGACGAGGAGCGCCGGCTGGTCGAGCACCTGTTCCGTGACTGCGGCCGGGTGTCGCTAGAGCCGCTCTCGGGCGGCTACTCCGGCTCGCGCGTGTTCCGCTCCTCATCCCTGGACAGGTCGGGCCGTCGCGAGGTGCCGTTCGTGGTGAAGATCGACGTCCACGCCCGCGTCGCCAGGGAGCGCGTCGCGGTGGAGAGCGTCGAGAACCTCCTGGGGGCGGCCTCGCCGCGGATGGCCGAGTACGTGGACCTCGAGACGCTCGGGGCCATCAAGTACCACTTCGCGACCATGCACGGCGGCGAGGTCCGGACGCTGCAGCGGGCGGTGCGCCTCGCCGGGACGCCCGGCGAGGTCGAAGGGCTCTTCGACAACGTGATCTCCCGCGTCCTCTCGCGCCTCTACCAGACGCCCGCGCTGGAAGCCCTGCAGCTCTTCCGGTACTACGACTACCAGCCCCGTTACGCGGAACGGACGGTCGAGCGGGCCGAGTCGCTGGCGGCGTCCACGCGGGGAGACGCGCTCACCGTGGAGGGGGTCGACGGGCCGCTGCCGCATCCCGTGCGCTTCTACCGCCGGCTCGGAGAGGCCCTGGCCCAGGAGCCTGTCGAGGCGGCCTGCTCCTGGGTCCACGGCGACCTGAACCTCGCGAACGTGCTCCTCGACGGCACCGGCAACACCTGGCTCATCGACTACTACTGGACGCGCTTCGGCCACGCCCTCCAGGACCTGGCCAAGCTCGAGAACGACCTGAAGTTCGTCATGGTCCCGTTGGCCGACGATGCCTCGGTGGGGCGCGCGGTCGCCTGGGAACGCGAGCTGCTCGGCCAGGAGGACCTGCTGGCCCCGGTTCCGGCGCCTCCGGGCGCGGCAGCCGCGGATCCCGGGATCGCCAGGGCCCACGCCGCCGTCGCGCGGCTGCGCGCCCTCGCCTCATCGCTGCTCGTCGAGGCGGGAGCGGCGGGCCGGGTGGGCGCTCACGGGTACCGGGTGGCGCTGCTCCGCTACTCGGCCCACACGCTCAGCTTCCAGGAGTGCGACCAGCGCCAGAAGCGCTTCGCCCTCGCCAGCACGTGCCTGCTGGCGGACCGGGTGGCGGAAGGGCTGCGCTGAGGCTCCCGCAGCCCGTGGGCTCAGGCTCCACCAAGCCCCGCGACCACCTCGTCGCTCCCCGGATTGCCTCCTGCGATCCGTTGCTGGGGGACGATCACGCAGTCCGCGGTTGGGCGAGGTAGGCGTATCGGCGGGCGAGCGCCTCGCCCTCCAGATCGTTATCGGCCGCGATGATGGTGGTGAGGGCCTCCGGCCGGCCGCTTGCCGCTACTGGCCGGCGAGGGCCTCTCGCACGCGGCGCAGCAGCGTCGATGCGGTGAAGGGCTTCGGGAGCAGGAGAGTGCCCGGCTCCAGGGCCCCTCGATGGGCGATGACGTCGTCGGTGTAGCCCGACATGTAGAGGACCCTCATTCGCGGACGAGCGGCGAGCAGCGCTTCCGCCAGGGCCCGGCCGTTCATCCCCGGCATGACCACGTCGGTCAGGAGCAGGTGGATCGGGTCGGCACACCCCTCGGCGGCGGCCAGGGCGTCCGCGCCGCTCGCGGCCTCGAGCACGACGTAGCCGCTTTCCACCAAGACCTCCCGTGCGATCGCCCGCAGCGAGTCCTCGTCCTCGACCAGCAGGATGGTCTCGGTTCCGCCGAGCGGGCCCGGCTCGACGGCGAGTTCGGAGGCTTCCGCCGGCTCGTCGATGCGGGGCAGATAGATCTTGAAAGTGGTGCCTCGGCCCACCTCGCTGTACACCCACACGTAGCCCCCGGCCTGCTTGACGATCCCATAGACCGTGGCCAGTCCCAGGCCGGTTCCCCTGCCCGGCTCCTTGGTCGTGAAGAAGGGCTCGAAGATCTTGTCGAGCAGCTCCTTCTCGATCCCACAGCCGGTGTCGCTGACGGCGAGCATCACGTATCGCCCCGTCGCCATCGGTTCGTGCCGGGCGGCGTATCCGGCGTCGAGGTCGGCGTTGGCCGCCTCGATGCGGAGCAGGCCCCCGTCGGGCATCGCATCCCTGGCGTTCACGCACAGGTTCATCACCACCTGCTCGAGCTGCCCGGGGTCGGCCCGAACTTGCCCCAGATCCGCTCCGGGGACGACTGCGAGGTCCACGTCCTCTCCGATCAGGCGGCCGAGCATCTTCTCCAGGTCCGACAACAGCAGGTTGAGGTCCAGCACCTTCGGCTCGACCAGCTGCTTCCGGCTGAAGGCCAGGAGCTGGCGGGTGAGGCCGGCCGCGCGCTCGGCGGCCCTCAAGACCTCCTGGAGCTTCGCACGCTGCCGATCGGACGCTCCCGGCAGCAGCAGCTCGCCGTAGCCGATGATCACACCGATCAGGTTGTTGAAGTCGTGGGCCACGCCGCCGGCCAGGCGCCCGATCGCGTCCATCTTCCGCGCCTGCAGGAGCTGGGCCTCGAGTTGCCGGCGCTCCGTCAGGTCCACGAGGATCACCATGTTGAGCGGCTCGGACACCCCCGAGAGCGTCACCGCCTCCATGGAGACCATGGCGTGGCGGATCTCCCCCGACTTGCGCCGGAACCGCGCCTCGCCGTGCGTCACGGGGTGGCCCGCGGCGAGGCCGGCGACCAGGCGCTGGCGGTCGGCGACGTCCTCCCACAGCTTCAGCTCGAAGACGGTGTGGCCGATCATCTCCTCACGGGTGTACCCGAAGAACTCCGCACAGCGGTCGTTGGCGTCGATGAAGCGGCCCGTCGCCAGCTCGGAGATGCCGATCGCGAGCAGCCCCGACTGGAACACCCTGGCGAAGCGCTCCTCCGAGCCCCGCAGCGCTTCCTCCGCCCGCTTCCGTGCGTCGATGTCGAGGACGAAGGCGACGGACTGCTGCCGCTCGGGCTCCAGCAGGACGTACCCCACGAGCACCCAGAATCGCGATCCGTCCTTTCGGATGTACTGCTTCTCGTAGGGCGTGCAGGTCCCCCGGGCGCGCGCTTCCGCGATGCTCGCCTGGTCGAGCGGGAGGAACTCGGGCGGCGTGAGGTCGATCCAGCGGAGGCCCGCGCTCAGGTCGGCGCGCGTGTAGCCCGACAGGGCCAGCAGCTTGTCGTTCGCGTCCAGGATGTTGCCGTCGATGTCGCCGAACAGGATGCCCACGACGTCCGATTCGACGAGCGCTCGGAGCTTCCTCTCGCTCTCGATCAGCATCCGCTCGGCGCGCCTCTGCGCCGTCACGTCGCGTGCGATGGCGGAGACACCCACGATGCGGCCCCGGGCGTCCTGCAACGGCGACTCGGACAGGAAGACGACCACGGGCGTGCCGTCCTTCCGTATCCGGGTAGCCTCGACGTGGTCGATCCGCTCGGCACGCTGGATCCTCTCCAGGATCTGCGCCAGCTCGTCTTTGGCGCCCGGAGGCAGGAGCATGGTCGCCGAGCGCCCCACGACTTCCTGCTCGGAATGACCGAGGAGCCGCTCCGCTGCGGGGTTCCAGGAGACGATCGTGCCTTCCAGGTCCTTGGCCCAGATGGCGTCGGAGGAGGACTCGACGATGGCGGCGAGACGATCGACGTCCCGCCGGGCGCGCTCGCGTTCGGACTCGGCGCGGTCCAGCTCCCGACCGACTGCGTGGGCCGCGAAGAAAACCACCCCGGCGACCACCGACGCCGACAGAAGACCCTTGAGCGCGGCGTGAAGCGCGGGGTTCAGACCCGGGAACTGGGAGATCAGGAGGTCCACGATCACGACGGCCGGAGCCAGGGGGAGGAATGCCCGGAGCAGCCGGGCGTTCGCCGAGGGATCGCTCAGCAGCCGGGCGGGGAAGCGCTCCCGCGGCGCGAGACCGAGCAGGCCCAGCCCAAGGCACGCCACTCCGAGGGCGGTCGAGAACGCCATGGGGACGACGACTCCTCCGTACAGCAGGGGCGCGTGGTAGGCGTATCCAAGGACGACGACGACTCCGGTGAGGCATACGAGCGAGGCCAGCACGGCGGCAGCCGCGCCCGCCGCGCGACGGCGCTCGCGCAGGCCGGCGAAGAGCAGCGCAAGGCTGGCCAGCAGCAGAGCGCTCGCGGTCAGGGGCGACATTCGCGCTTCGGGCACCCCACCGAACAACCTGGGATTCGGGACGATGAGGGAGTCGGGCCAGGCGGGAAGG
>Ga0268386_10000108_pt1 | contig 45503 bp, 26 predicted proteins | sample RVTome_15_FD_200260 | JGI IMG/M metagenome (GOLD analysis project Ga0268386, IMG submission 200260) | Soil microbial communities from uranium-contaminated site in the Upper Colorado River Basin, Wyoming, United States - RVT150D86... ... | reverse complement strand
CGACATTCCCGATTCCTTTCGGGTGAGCGATGGGCGAAGCCTTCCTTCTGACAGAGAAAGGATTGTCCATAACGCTCAATCGCATCAAGACTTCTTTCGAATCGGAGGAAAAGGGTTAACGGCGTAGGGTGCCATTGGCGGCTCGTCCGCCAGTGCATCGTGAATCGAACGCACGGGCAGACGAGCTGCCCGTGGCACCCGGCGTGGATTCTTCGAAGAAGCAATCGCTCGCATCTGTGGCATCCGGCCGTCCGTGGTTTGCGATTCGTCTTGACGCTCTTCCCGTACCAGAGCCGTAACCTTTCGCCGGCGGGCGATCGCCGCAATAATCGGGAAGACGTCTGACGACGGGAAACCTGTTCCGGCCGGCCCTGGCTGGGCCGCCGGTGGATGCGACGTTGCCCCTATGAACCTGCGAAACCCGGTTTGTCATTTGCTGATCGTCGCCGCGGCCCTGCTTGCCGGTGTGCCGGCGAAGGGGGACGACGTCAACCGTGCGCGGGACGGGGTCGAGTTCTTTGAGAAGCAGATCCGCCCGGTGCTGATCCGACATTGTCATGAGTGCCATTCCGCCGGGGCGAAGAAACTGAAGGGGGGCTTGCGGCTCGACACCGTGGCCGGCATTCGCCGCGGCGGTGAGAACGGGCCGCTGTTCGACGCGAAAGCCCCACGGAAGGCGAAGAGCAGCCGGCTGTACCAGGCGGTTTCGTATTCGGGCGACTTCGTCGACATGCCCCCCAAGGGAAAGCTGCCGACCCGCGTGATCGCCGATTTCCGCCGCTGGATCGAACTGGGCGCGCCGCTGCCGGCCGCCGGCGACGACGGTACGCCACGCCCGCAGAAAGCGGTGGACATCGCGGCGGGACGGCAGTTCTGGTCGTTTCAACCGGTGCGCCTGATCGCCGCGCCGAACGTGTCGCGAGCGGATTGGCCGCGGACGAGAGCCGACCGATTCATCCTGCGAAAACTGGATGAGGCCGGCCTCGCCCCCTCGCCGGAAGCCGACCGGGCGACGTTGATCCGCCGCGTCTACTTCGATCTCATCGGTCTGCCGCCGACGTATGCCGAGGTGCGGGATTTCGTGAACGACGAATCGCCCGACGCCTACGAGCGGCTCGTCGAGCGGTTGCTCGCGTCGCCGCGGTACGGGGAGCGCTGGGGCCGGCACTGGCTCGACGTCGCCCGCTACGCCGAAGACCACCCGACGTCGGAAAGCACTTGCAAGCCGCCGTTGTATCCGCATCCGTATCGGGACTGGGTGATTCGCGCGTTCAACGACGATCTGCCCTACGACGAGTTCGTGCGCCGGCAACTCGCCGCCGACCTGATGCCGGGGCTGCCGCCGTCGGAGATCGCGGCGACGGGATTCCTCGGGCTGTCGCCGGTGTACCACAAGGAACCGAAGCTCTCTCGCGATGTGATCCTGGCGATCGTCGCCGACGAGTGGGACGAGCGGCTCGACACGGTCACGCGAGGATTTCTCGGCCTCACCGTCGCCTGCGCCCGCTGCCACGATCACAAGTTCGACCCCATCAAGCGCGAAGACTATTACGCGCTGGCCGGCGTGATGGCCAGCACCCAGCTCGTCGAATGGCCGCTGGTCAGCATCGACCCGCGGGCGGCGGCGGTCACCGACACGAGGCTGGCGATCGTCGATCTTGAGTTGCGCGTCAGCTACGCGAAGACGATGCTCAACACGGCCCGCGAAGAGAACCGGCCGACCGAGCGGCACCGCGAGAGACACGAACGGCTCAAACGCGAGCTCGACGAGCTCCGCCAGCGGAAGACGCCGCGAATGCCGATGGCCAACGCCGTCCGCGACGCCGGCCTGTGGGTGAATGGGGACGATCCCACGTGGACGGCGCTCGACTTCCGCCCCGGCAAACCGCGGAACCTGCCGATCTTCATTCGAGGCAGCGTCACCAGCCCGGGGAAGATCGTGCCGCGTCGATTCCTGGAAGTGCTCTCCCGAAGCCGGCCGAAACCGTCCCGCCGAGTGGCCGACGCTGCCAGCGCCGGTGCGGAAGCCGGCAGCTTCCGCCACGGAAGCGGCCGCCTGGAACTGGCGAACGCCATCGTGGGGGACGCGCGGGGCCTCGCGGCGCGGGTGATCGTGAACCGCGTCTGGGGCTGGCATTTCGGCCGGCCCCTGGTGCGAACGCCGAGTAACTTCGGCAAGCTCGGCGACCGCCCGTCGCATCTAAAACTGCTCGACGACCTCGCCGCGCGGTTCATCGAGCACGGCTGGTCGCTGAAGTGGCTGCACCGCGAGATCGTGCTCTCGGCGGCCTATCGGCAGTCGTCCTCGCATTCCGTAGGACGGTTTTTCAAACCGTCCGTCGCCCGGTTGGAATCTCGCACGGACGGTTTGAAAAACCGTCCTACGGAAAGAAATCCGCAATCCGCCGATCCCGACAATCGCCTGCTGTGGCGGATGAACCGCCGGCGGCTGGAACCGGAAGCGTGGCGCGATGCGGTGTTGTCGGTCGCGAAGCGGCTCGACGCAAAGTTCGGCGGAAAGTCCGACAGCCTCGACAAGCTGGAAAACGTCCGCCGCACGGTCTACGGGCGGATCAGCCGGCAGAGGCCGGCCGACATTCTGCGGCTGTGGGACTTTCCCGACGCGAAATTCCACTCATCGTGGCGGACGCTGACCACGACGCCGCTGCAGCAGTTGTACCTGCTCAACAGCGAGTTCATCCGCCGGCATTCGCGGGGGATCGTCGAACAGGTCGCCGCAGCGGAGCGACCGGGACGCACGCAGCGTCCGGATCGCTTGGTGCGGAACCTGTTTCGCCGGATCCTGTCGCGCGATCCGTCGCCGCAGGAGTTACAATCGGCGCTGCGGCTGGTCGGAAACGGCGCGCCCGAAGATTACCGTCTGCTCGCCCACGGCCTGCTGGCGGGAAACGAGTTTCTCTTCGTAGACTGACCGGACCGGATTCTCTGAAACTGTTTGCTGATGTTGGTCATTGGGATTTGGTCATTGGTCATTTCCTTCGGATTTCGGATTTCGAGTTTCGGATTTGGACAATGCGATGGGACCGATCCTGAACCGCCGCCAACTCCTGCAGAGCTATTCCCTCGGTTTCGCGGGGCTGGCGCTGGCGGACCTGCTGGGGGCGGACGGCGTGCAGGCCGCCTCGGCGAGACCGCATTTCGCGCCGCGGGCCAAGCGGGTCATCTTTCTGTTCATGTCGGGCGGGCCGTCGCATCTGGACCTGCTCGATCCCAAGCCGGCGATTCACAAATACGCCGGGCAACGGCCGAAAGAGGTCAACCTGCGGACGGAGCGCGTCACCGGGGGATTGCTTCCGACGCCGTGGAAGTTCCGCCCCGGCGGCGTGTGCGGCACACCCGTCAGCGATCTGTTGCCGCACTTCCGCGAATGCGTCGACGACGTCTGCGTGGTGCGCTCGCTGGTGGGGGGGAATCCCAACCATGCCCCGGCGGCCAACTGGCTGTTTTCCGGCCGGATCGACCAGATCCACCCCTCGCTGGGGGCCTGGTCGGCGTTCGGGCTCGGCGTGGAAAACCGCAACCTGCCGATGTTCGTCAGCCTCAAGAAAGGCAGCACCGCCTCGCGGTATACCCGAAACGGCTATCTGCCGGGGGAGTTCCAGGGCACGCCTATCGACGCCGGCGGAAGCACGCCCGAGGAAATGGTCCGCTACTTGCGCAGCCCCGGCGTCTCGCGGGAGAACCAGCGGCGACAACTGGAATTCCTGCAGACGCTCAATCGCGGCCACCGCGAGCGACGCGGTCCCGACGCGGCGCTCGACGCCCGCATTCGCGCGATGGAGACCGCCTTCCGCATGCAGTTTTCCGCCGGCGAAGCGCTGGACCTCAACAGCGAGCGGCAGTCGGTGCGCAGGATGTACGGCGAGGGCTGGTTCGCCAACGCCTGCCTGCTGGCGCGGCGGCTGGCCGAGCGCGGCGTGCGGTACATCCACCTCGAACACAGCCGCTGGGACGACCACGACAAGATCAGCCGCGAGATCCCCAAACATTGCAAAGAGGTCGACCAGCCGATGGCGGCCCTGCTGAAAGACCTGAAGCAGCGCGGGCTGCTCGACGAGACGCTGGTGATCTGGGCCGGCGAGTTCGGCCGCACGCCGGTCTCGGAGAACGGCGACGGCCGCGACCACAACCACTACGGGTTCTCGATCTGGCTGGCGGGTGGCGGCATCAGGGGGGGAATCGCCCACGGCGCGACCGACGACTTCGGCTTCCGCGCCGTCCACCACCGGATGACCGTGCACGACCTGCACGCCACCGTCCTGCACCTGCTGGGGCTCGACCATACGAAGCTGACCTACCGCTACTCCGGCCGCGACTTCCGCCTGACCGACGTGCACGGCGAGGTGGTGCGGGAACTGTTGGCTTGAACGTGGCCGGGTTCGAGATCAAAGTGGCATTTTGACAAGTGATGAAAGATGAGGGATGAAGGATGAAAGATAAGCGACCGTCGGTCGGCATGCGGTAGCGGTACATCCCTTATCCCTTATCCCTTGTCCGTCACGAAATGCCGGTTTGATTTCCGCACCTCGCCCAACTTCGATTCCGGGAAGACCAATGACACGACTCATTCCCTTTTCCGTATTGCTTCTCGCGACGACCCTAGCTTCCGCGGCCGATTGGCCGCAATGGATGGGGCCGAATCGCGACGACGTCTGGAACGAAACGGGCATCATCGAGAAGTTCCCCACAGGCGGGTTGACGTTTCGGTGGCGCAAGCCGATTCACGGGGGGTTTGCCGGCCCCGCTATTGCCGGCGGGCGCGTCTTTGTCACCGACTATCTCAGAACGGCGGGCGACAACCGGCCGGCGCCGACCCGGCGGAACGAACTGAAAGGCAAGGAGCGCGTGCTTTGCCTCGACGCCAAGACCGGCAACGAGATCTGGAAGCACGAATACGACTGCAATTACACGATCAGCTATCCCGCCGGCCCGCGATGCACGCCCACCGTCTCGGACGGCAAAGTGTACACGCTCGGCGCGATGGGCGACCTGTTCTGCCTCGATGCGGCGAAGGGGAGCGTGATCTGGTCCAAAAACCTGCCGAAGGCTTACGACGCCGAGGTGCCCTTGTGGGGTTATGCCGGCCATCCGCTGGTCTACAAGAAGCTGCTGATCTGCACGGCCGGCGGCAAGGGCAGTGCGGTCGTGGCGCTCGACAAGTCGACAGGCAAAGAAGTGTGGAAGGCCCTCGACGCGCGGAACATCGGTTACAGCCCGCCGACGCTCATCAAAGCCGGGGGGACCACGCAACTGCTCATCTTTCACGGCAGAAGCCTCAACAGCCTCAACTCCGATACCGGCCGCCTCTACTGGTCGGAGCCGCTGGTGACGAATTTCAGCATGGCGATCATGGCCCCGCGCAAGGGGGGCGACTACCTGTTTGCCGGCGGACACAGCAGAAAGTCGCTGGGGTTGAAGCTCGATCGCTCAAAACCCGCAGTCACGAAAGTCTGGCAGGGGTCGCGGAACATCGGCCTGGCCCCGGTGAGCGGCACGCCGTTCGTTGAAAACGGCGTCGCCTACGGCATCGACGGCAACGGGCTGTTCCGCGCCATGCGCGTCGCCACGGGCGAACGATTGTGGAGCACGTCGAAGCCCGTCAACGGGCGGGACAACACAAGACGCGGCCCGAACGAAGGGGCCACGTTCGTGACGAAAAACGGAAACCGCTTCTTCATCTTCGGCGAGAACGGCGACCTCGTGATCGCCAGGCTGTCGCCGGAGAAATACGACGAAGTCAGCCGCACGAAACTGCTGGCCCCTGTCGGTGTCGGTCTGGGCCGCAGCATCGTGTGGAGCCACCCGGCGTATGCCGACAAGTGCGTCTTCGCCCGCAACGACAAGGAAATCGTGTGCGCGTCGTTGGCTGCGAAATGAGGAAGGCTTGGCGCGACATCCATGACGTGGTTTCCACGCTGCTGATAAGGCTTGAAGGAAGAAGTTTCCGTCGATCAGCCGTTCTGCCTTCATCTTTCATCCTTCATCGTTCTTCTTTCCTCGCCGGTCCTCCGCGGTAAACCGGAACACCCGGAATTCCGCGGCTTCATGACGACGGATTGCCCGTACATCACAATTCCGTCGAAATTTCGGGAAACGGCGGTTCCCGCTGTGTACGATGGAGGCCCGCGCGCAATTAAGTCTCTATGGGCTACGTGATGGGCAGTGAACACGAAGACATGCAACTGCTTGTGCAAAAGGCCGCAGAGGGGGATGAGGCTGCGCTGGCGGAATTGTTCGGGAAGTACCGGTCGAAGCTCCGGCAGATCATCCGACTGCGGCTCGACCGCCGCTTGCAGGGGCGGGTCGATCCGTCGGACGTGCTGCAAGAGGCGTACCTCGACGTCGCCCGGCAGTTGCCGAACTATCTGAATCAGTCGACGTTCTCATTCTTCGTCTGGTTGCGGATGGTGACCGGACAGCGGCTGATGCGCGTGCACCGCGAGCACCTCGGGGCGGCGATGCGCGATGCGGGGCGCGAGGTGTCGATTCATCGCGGGGCGATGCCGCAGGCCAACTCGGTCTCGCTGGCGGCTCAACTGCTGGGGCGGTTCACGTCGGTCAGCCAGGTGGTGGCCCGCACCGAAATGCAGGTCCAGTTGCAGGAGGCCCTCAACGGCATGGACGCCAACGATCGCGAGATCATCGCGCTGCGGCATTTCGAAGAACTGAGCAACAGCGAAGCGGCCGAAGTCCTCGAACTCTCAAAGGCTGCCGCCAGCAACCGCTACGTCCGCGCCCTGGCACGCCTGCAGAGTATTCTGGAGAGCATTCCCGGGTTCATGGACCACACGAAACGATGACGGATGAGAGATGAAGGATGAGGGTTCAGAAGACGGTGATCCGCTTTCCGCCTTTTCCAGGGGATTCTCATGAGCAACGCCTCTTCCGAAGAACCGCTCGTCGAACGCCTCGCGGAAGAGTTTCTGGAACGACAGCGGGCCGGCGAGAAGCCGAGCATCGAGGAGTACTGCCGCAAGTACCCCGAAATCGAAGAGCAGATCCGGTCGTTCTTTCCAGCCTTGATGCTCGTCGAAGACCTCAAGCCCGATTCCAAGGACGTCACGGGGACCTTCAGCGACGAGCGGCAGTTCCAAGGCAAAAAGCTCGACCGCGTCGGCGACTATCGCATCATCCGCGAAGTCGGCCGCGGCGGCATGGGGATCGTCTACGAGGCCGAGCAGGAATCGCTCCGCCGCCGAGTCGCGCTCAAAGTCCTTCCGCGGCAGAATGCGACCGATGAGAAGTCGCTGGAACGATTCCAGCGCGAAGCCCGCGCCGCGGCCCGCATGCACCACACGAACATCGTGCCCGTGTTCGAGGTCGGCGAAGATGAGGAGTGGGTCTTCTACGCGATGCAGTTGATCCAGGGGCAGGGGCTGGATCTCGTCATCGACGATCTGAAACGCATTCGAAGCGAGTACTCCGCCCAGAAGAGCGGCGCGACGAATCCCAAACTCGACAAGGCGCCCGCGCACAGCATCGCGGCGTCGCTGGTCCTGGGCCGGTTCGAGCAGGATGACCTCGCGCAGGAAGCGGAAGTCGGAGATCGGAGGTCGGAGGTCGGAAATCGCCAAACGTCGGCAACTCCGACCTCCGACCTCCGTCCTCCGACATCCGACTCCGAGGCGCTGCGGGCTTACGCGGAAACGATCCAGTACGCCTCCGGATCCACGATTTCCGCCGTGCTGCCCGGCCAGTCAGAACTGTCCAGCGCGGAGACGAACCGCCGCGCGTACTTCCAGAGCGTGGCCCAGATCGGCCTGCAGACGGCCCGGGCGCTGTCTTACGCGCACGCCCGGGGCATCATTCACCGCGACATCAAGCCGTCGAACCTGTTGCTCGATTCGGCCGGCACGGTGTGGGTGACCGACTTCGGGCTGGCGAAGACCGGCGACGAAGGGATGACGCACACCGGCGACATCCTGGGGACGATCCGCTACATGTCGCCGGAACGCTTTCGCGGCCAGTGCGACGTGCGGGCCGACGTTTACGCGCTGGGGTTGACGATGTACGAGCTGCTGGCGCTGAAGCCCGCGTTCTCGTCGCCGGACCGGCTGAAGCTGATCGACGTCATCGCCAACACCGAGGCGGAATCGCCTCGCGCCAAAGACCCGGGAATCCCCCGCGATCTGGAAACGATCGTTTTCAAGTGCATCGACAAAGACCCTCGCCGGCGCTACCAGTCGGCGGATGAACTCTCCGACGACCTGCAGCGGTTCATCGACGACGAGCCGATCAAGGCCCGCCGCATTTCCATCGTCGAGCGGTTCGCCCGCTGGGCGCGGCACAATCGCGGGCTGGCGGCATCGATGTCGGCGATTGCCTTGCTTCTGGTCGTGGGTTTTGTGGCCTCGGCGGTCGCGGCGCATCATTTCCGCAATCAGCAGCAGACGACCGACGTCGCCCGCCAGGATGCCGTCGATGCCCGTGCCAAAGAGGAAGCGCTGCGCCGCGGCGCCCAGGCCGCCGCCGCCCGCGAACGCACGCTGAAGGACCAGGCCCGCGACGACGCCCAGCGGCTGCTGGCCCAGGGAAAGCAGCTTCGCCGTCAGCAGGCCGAGTTGACGAAGGGACTTTACCGGGCCGAGATGAACGCCACACTGACCGGTCTCGGCTGGGAACCGTCCATCGAGGCGCGGCAGGCGCTGATCCGCTGGGCGCGGCCCGGTGCGGAAGCCGATCCGCGCGGTCCGGAATGGTACTTCGCCAGCGCGGCGTATCAGAAGCCCGGCCTGGAGTTGAAGGGACATCAGGGCCGCATCCGCGATCTCTGCTGGAGTCCCGACGGCAAACGGATTGCCACCGCCGGGGCGGACAAGACGATCCGCATCTGGGACCGCGCGACCGGGCGGATGGAACAGCTCTGGCGGACGAAGCTCCCCGTCACCGCGATCGCCTGGCATCGGGACGGCCGGCGGATCGTCAGCGGCGACAACGACGGCATCATCGAGTGGTACGTCGCGACGGGCGAGCGGATCCGCAACCGGGACGTCTCGCGCTCCCTCCTGAACAGGTTTTTCCCGCATCCGGTCGTGTTCAGCAACGACGGGACGCTTCTGGCTGTCGCCTCCCGGAACAGAATCCAGCTCCTCGATGCGGACTCGTGGAAGATTCGGCGCGAATGGGTCGCGGGCGACCAGCACGTCAGTGCGATCGCCTGGAAGCAGGATGATTCGCTTCTGGCGAGCGGCCACGGCTTCACGGGAGCGGGCGAAGGGACGACCGTCACGCTGTGGGACCCGAAGACCGGAAAGAAACTTAAGGAATTGTCAGAGAAGAAAACGGGTTCTGCAGTGTGTGACATCGCGTTCCGCAACGGTCACGACGAGCTGTACTGGGCCAGTTTCGGCCGCGGCGTGCAGCGGGGGAACTACAAGACCGGCGCGGTCTTCAAGCCACTGAGCACCTTCTATCGCACGCTGTCGGTCGCTTCCAGTCCCAAGGGTAACCAGGTCGCCTGGGTCGACATCTACGCGAAACTCCGCGTCTCGGATGGGGCGGGCGCCCGCGAAAAGACGTACTTGACCAACAACTCCCAGCCGACGCGTGTCCGGTTCGATGCGGCCGGCGAGCATCTCGCCCTCGCGGATGCCAGCGGCGGTCTGCACATCGTCTCCGCCGACGGTCGATCGGCCACGTCGCACGAACTCGGTTCCTCGACAACGGTCTGGTCCTGGAGCGGCGACGGCCGGCGGCTCGCGATTGCCACCGACAAGCAGGTGACCGTCTGGAATGCCGACGCGAAAATCCGCATCCGGGAACTGAAGGGGTTCGACGGGAAGGTTGCCGACATTGCATTAAACCGCGACGGCGGCCTGCTCGCGGTCGTCGAGGGAGATGGGACCATCATCGGCATGTATGACGTGCGCACGGGACAGAAACTCCGGGTCCTCAACAGGCACCGAGCGACGATTTACAAGCAGTCGCTTTCGCTCGATTGGCACCCCACGCGCGACCTGCTCGCCTCCGCCGGTTATGACGGAAACGTCATCGTGTGGACGTCGCGAGATGCGAAGCCCCTGCGCGTCCTGCGCCCGCGCCACCGCGTGTCGTCCATCCGCTGGAGCCGCGACGGCAAACGGCTGGCCGCGACGGTAATGACGGCGCCCAGCGGCACGCTGCGGATCTGGGACGCGGCGAACTGGACGCGGTTGCGCGACATTCCCGTGCCGGATTACAACGTCAACGGCGTCGCCTGGAGCCCCGACGATTCGCGTCTGAGCGCCGTGTACGAAACGAACAAGGTCGGGATCTGGGACGCCGGCAGCGGGCGGATGCTGCACCGCATCGCCACGCCCTATACGGCCGGAATTCCGACCTGGACGAGCGACGGCAGCCGACTGCTGGTGACCGGGTCGGTGTCCAGGATCATCGATGCGCAAACCGGCGAACAGGTCGGGCAATTGCCCTTCTTCACGTGGTCGGCGGAACCCAGCCCCGACGGTCGCAAACTGCTGGTCTCTTCGTACAGCGGCAGTCGACTGTACGACGCCACTCCCGTCATGCGGGCGTCGCGGTCGCCGCAGGTCCTGCCGCTGCTGGCCGAGGAAATCGCCGCCGGCGACGAGCCGGCCCGCCTGCTGGCCGCCCGCATCCACGCCCGGCGGAATCGCTGGAAGGAAGCCGAGACGCTGCTGGGCAAACCCGGCGTCAAAGGGGCCGGCCGCGAATGGTACGCGATGGACTGGTGGTCGCTGAACAGTTCCGTCGCCGACCCGTGGCGGACGCTGCCAGCGTCCGCTCAACCAGCGGATGCCGGCGGCAACCGCCACGAGGCGACCGGCCCAAAGACCGCGGACGCTGGCAGCGTCCGCCACGACGAGAACGCTGACCTGCGGTGGTATGCGGCGGCCGACGATCCCAACGGGTTCGTGTCGAACACCGGGGTCACGCCGTTTCTGGCGACCAGGATCTACGCCCGCCAACCGGTGGAAATCTTCCTCCGCGATGCGGACCAGTCGGTGGGGGACGTGAGGCTGAACGGCAAGCTCGTCGAGAAGGTCGGCGACCTGCGGATTCTCAAACTGCACGCCGGCTGGAATGCGCTGCTCGCTCGCGTCGACTTTCAGCTCTACCATCTCGGTCAGGGAAAGGCCGGGGCCTCGCTATGGCTGGACGACGGCGTCGCGTTTGTCGGCTACCACCTGCAAAGCAAACAGTGGAACGACGCACTGGCCGTCATTTCTCGGCTGCGCAAATCCGATCTGCGCAACCCGCGGCTGCTGCCGGCCGAGTACGAAGCGCGGCGGAACATCGGCCTCGCGCACCAGGCGGCCGGCCGTCTCGACGAAGCCGTCAAACAGTTCCGCCAGACGCTTGCGCTGGCCGAACGGGACAAAACCGGTACGATCGCCGCGCGGCAACGCTTTGCCGCCGCGGAATGCGACCTCGGGCTGGCGCTGGGCGATCAAAGAACCCAGGAATTTCCGAAATCCCTGGGTTCTGAGGCCCATCGACTGCTGATCGACGGCCTCGCCTGCCTCGACCTGGAAGGCCGGCCGGAATGGTTCTCGGTGGAGCGGGTCGTCACCGTCTCCGATCGCATCCTGAAGCGTTCTCCCACGAACCTGCTGGCGCTGAGGACCGCCGGGAGCGCAATGCGGTCGCAGGGAAAGCTGGACGAAGCCCGCCGGTATCTCGATAAATCGCTGGCGCTGTCGGCGTTCGACGAGCGGACCGCCGGCGAACTCGCCCGCACGATCGCCGACTCGCTGGAGCCCGCGTGGGTCCCGCTGAAACTGACCCGGATCGACTCGTTCGGCGGCGCGACACTGACGGAACTGAAGGACGGCTCTGTCCTCGCCAGCGGCAAGCTCGTCGGCGGCGACACGTACACGATTTCGGGAACGTCCGCGGTGACCGAAATTCGCGCCGTGCGGCTGGAGGCGCTCCCCGACGACAGCTTGCCGCGCAGGGGGCCGGGACGACATGAGAGCGGCAATTTCCAGTTGGAGGCGTTTCGGTTGCTGGCTGCTGCGAACGGTGATGACGGGAGACCTGTGCCTGTGGCGCTGGGCGACGTGTGGGCAAGTTTTGAGTACGGGTTTTCACCGACAGACGCGAATATCAGAGGAACCATCGATGAGACGCGACCGACGGTCTGGCATGTCTTCGGCCGCCCCGGACAAAGACACTTCGCCGTATACCTCCTGAAGGAACCATTGCGGCTGCCTGAAGGCCGCAAGCTCACCGTCGTGCTGAAGCACAGAGACAAACACGACGGGATCAACCTCGGCCGGTTCCGGCTGTCCGTGACCGGCTCCGCTTCGGCGCCGGCGAACAATGCGGCCTGGACGCGGCGCGAGACCATCCGCACGAAGCAACTCGACGGTTTCGCCGCATTGGGCGCGGCGTATGCGTCGGAAGGAAAATCGCAACTAGCCCGGACGCAACTGGAGCAGGTGGTCTCCCGCGATCCGGCGAATTCCGCCGCCGTGACGGAGTTGGCGTCGCTGATGCTCGATAAGCATCAGACCGACTGGCAGGTCCTCAAGCCGGTCGAGATGAAAGGCAACGCGGGCGAGACGCTGACGCTGGAAAGGGACGGCGGCATCTTCGTCAGCGGCCCGCTCGCCAAGCGCCCCGTTTACACGGTGAAGCTGAGGACCGATCTGCCGACGGTCACGGCGATCCGCCTCGAAACGCTGCCGGACGAACGCCTTCCACAAGGCGGCGCCGGCCGCTACCCGGATAATGGGAACTTTCATCTGTCGGAAATCGCAGCGGCAATCGATTCCGGCGGCAAGGCCGGCAAGCCGGCGCCGATTCCGATCGTCGCCGCAATCTCGGACCATCGCGGGCACCCGAGCGTCGGCATTCTCAAGAGCTTCGACGGCGATCCGGAGACGCGGTGGGACATCGCCCCGGACTTCACGCTTCCCCACTGGGCGATCTTCCGCTTCAAGACGCCGGTCAAAACCAGCGGACGGTTCTTGATCGTCACGCTCGACAGCGGTATCTCACCCTGGGGCAAGCACGGCCTCGGCCGGTTTCGGCTTTCCGCCACAGCGCACCCGTTCCCGATCGGGTCGAAGACTGGCGGACAAGTCAACAGCCCCTGGGCCAAGCTGGGCGCGGCGTATGTCCTTGAAGGGGCGACCGAGAAAGCCGTTGCCGCATTCGCCACGGCGTTCGATCGAGATAAGGACCAGTCGGGCCGCGCGCAAGTCCTGCAACTGGCGACCCGATTCGATGCCGTCATTACGGGCTTGCTCGCACGCCGCCCGAAAGACCCCGCGGTGCTGACGACCGCCGCGCGAGTCGCGTTGAAAGACAACCGCCCGGCCGATGCCCGCAAGCACCTGGAGCTGGCACTCTCCAACGACCCCACGCATGCGGACGCCGCCGGCGAGTTGGCGACGCTGATCCTCGATCGGCAGAAGACCAACTGGCAGGTCCTCAAGCCGGTCGAGATGAAATCGACCGGCGGGGCCACGCTCGCGCTGGAAAAGGACGGTTCGATCTTCATCAGCGGACCCAATCCCGATCACGACACCTACCGCATCATCGCGCCGCCGCAGAAGTCGAAGATCGTCGCGGTCCGGCTGGAAACCATTCCCGATCCCCGGCTCCCCGGCGGCGGCGCCGGCCGAGACAAGGACGGCAACTTCGTCGTCTCGAATTTCTCGCTCGCGCCCAGGACCGGCGCCGGAACGGCCGCCGGCGCGCTCCCGTTCTCCGAAGCGGTTTCCACGTTCGATGAAGCCCCGAACTGGGCCATCGCGAAAGCAATCGACGGCGTTCCCGACACGGCGTGGGCCACGCACCCCAGAACGAATCGGCGACAGTCGGCCGTGTTTGTTCTCGCCAAAGAAGCAGTTCTTGGTCAGGGCTTCCAGATTGAGCTGGAATTCCGGCATCCCAGGGCAAACTCGGGAGCACGGCAATTCAACCTCGGGCGGTTCCGCCTGTCGGTCAGCGACGACCGGGCGGCATTCCAGCGGGAACAACGAGCCATTGCGGCGAGGAAGCTCACCAACCCGTGGGTGAAGCTGGGCGCGGCCCTGACGCTGGAAGCGGGGCCGTCGCCCGGCGACTCGGCTCCGGCGGTCCGGTTGCTCGCCCGCGTCATCGAGCATGCGGCAGATGTCCGCACAAAGATCGCCATCGCCGAACAGGCCGCCGGGGACGAGCGCGTCCTGGCCGCGCTCATCAAACTGCGTCCCGAAGTTGATCCGCTGGTGCGATTCTCGCGCAGGGAACGGCTGGCTGCGGCGGGCAAATGGAAAGACGTGCATGAGGGCTATGCGTCCGTGGTCCGGCGCTTGCCGGCCGGAGCACCATGGTACCAGTACGCGGCACTCTGTCTTATCATCGGGGACGGGAAAGGCTATCACGATCACATCGCCTGGATGGTCAAGCAGCCGGGACAACCGGTGAACGCAGGCATTGCGCACGCTTACGCCCGCGCCGTGATCCTGTCCGCCGACTCCCGCGTCCCGAAGTCCAAGTGCATCGAGTGGGCCGAACGGGCCGCGAGCCAAAAGAAGACTCTGGGCCCGCGGACGCTGCACACGGCTGCCATGGCCCACTTTCGGGCCGGCAATCTGAACAAGGCCAGACAGGCCGTCCAACAGTCGAAGCACCGCGGTTGGAAGGCGCACGCTCTCAATTGGATCGCGCTGGGCCTGGTGGAACACAAGGCCGGCAACCTCGAGGCGGCCAAGGCCCAACTGCAAAAAGTCCGCGACTGGATCAAGCAGACGGAAAAGACCCGCGGCAAACGGGACTCGCCCCCGCTCCTGCTCGCCGACTGGCTGGAGCTGAACGTCCTGCTGCCGGAACTGGAACGCGCCCTGTCGGCGCCGACCGCAGGCAGCAACGGCAAAGCCCCGGACTCGACAAAACGCGGCGAACGATGAGCCGCCGCGTAGGACGGGTTTCCAACCCGTCCGGATCTCGTTCCCAAGCTCCAGCTTGGGAACGAGCGAGGGAATTGTCAAAACGGACGGGTTGGAAACCCGTCCTGCGGTAGAGCGAGACGCCGTCAACGTTTCTCCAGCCGGCATTCTTTGCGCGCGGGGTGCCACTGGCAGACTAGCTGCCAGTGCCACCCGCCGGGCCGGCGGGTGTTCCGCACAACCGGTCGGTTCCGCGCGCGACGGCCTGAATTCCGGACGGGACGGCTGCCGATATATGCCATCAGCCCGCGGCCGCGCGGTGCCGCGAAAATCAGCCGGCGGGCGCTAACCTCCGGTTTGACTTGTGATTCGCGGGAACCGTGGGCTAGCGCCCGGCGGCTGATGAATCATGCGGGCTCGCACAGGAGTTCCCCATGTCCGACGAGCTGAACCCTGCCGGGCCGATCGATGACCTCAACGCGGCGGCGGCCGGCGATGAGGACGAGTTCGAGGAAATCACCAGCGACGAAGTCGACCGCGTCGTCGAGCAGCTCGAAGCGCTGATCGAAACCGTCGACAGCGAGAACATCCGCTTTTCCCTCGAAGAGGCGGCCAACAGCATTTACTCGCTGATCTACGAAGACGAAAACGACGCCGTCGCGGAAGCGGCGTAATGACGGGTGCCACTGGAAGACTAGCTGCCAGTGCCACCCGGCGACCGGCGACCCGAACGGAAGCGACCCAAACGCCCTTGCGCCGATCACCGGCTCCGGGGCGTCTTCCGTTTGGGGCGGCTCCCCTTCATCCGCAACCGCAGCACGATCTCCCGCTTCGTCGCGTCTGCCGAGACGACCAAGGCGAAGCGGATCTTCTCGCGGAATGCGTTGAAGTCCTTCACGTTGAATACGGGGAAGCTGGTCGTCTCGCTTCCGGTCGTGTAAGCCCCGACGTCAACGCTGCCCAGATTCAGCAGGCTGTCCGCGACCGCTTCCGCCGCCTCGTCGCCGAGGACGCCCCGCACGACGACGGTCACAGTGATTCCGCCAGGGGGCTTGCTCTTGCGTTTGCCGATGTTCTTCGGGGTCACCGGCACGGCCGTTGCCGCGCCGCCCCGCGTGACCGAGCGGAACGTCGCCACGACCAGCCCTGACAGAGCCGACGCCTCGAAGATCCGCTGAAATTCCGCCTCGGTTTTCGCCGCCTCCATCGCGGCCAGCTCCTTTTCGAACCCCGCGAGGATCGCCAGCACTTTCTGTTTGTTCGCCTGCAGCACCTCCGGCCGCAGCTTCTGCTCGAGGTCCTTGTGGACCGCGGCGACGCCCGACTTCCAGTTGGCGGCGATGCCTTCCGGGACCCACTTCCCTTCGACCTTCACGAACGACACGTCCCGCGCCGCGCCGGCCGCGCTCCGCAGCGATAACCGAACCTTCGCGGTCGTCGCGTCGGAGGCGACGACCTTCACATCGAGGTCGGCGAACTGTTCGAGTTCCCCCCGCAGGGCGTCGTCCGGCAGCAGCCGCGAAAACCGGGCCAGTTGCTGCAGCACGTCGCCCCCCGTCGACTGCAGGAACGCCCGCACGTCAAGCGTTTTGACCTTGTCGAGGTCTGCCAGGTTGCTTTCGAGGATCGTCCCCGCCAGCGCCAGCAGCGCATCCCAGTCGGCCGAGAGCCGTTGCCGGTCGCCGGCCCGCAGGGCATCCGCCGATCGGCTGGCGAGGATGGCGGCCTTGCGGTCGCGGCAGAGCTTCACGATCCGCCAGCCGACGGCCATCGTCCGCCGCCACAGTTCCGGGTCCATCTTGCCGCCGAACAAGTGCACGAGGTCGGTGACGTCGCGCTGGTAGCTCGCCGGCAGGAAGTCCCAGACGGCTTCCGGGCGTTTCTGCTGAATCCCCCGCAGCAGCGCCTCGACGGCGGCGTCGGGAGTCCGCGGCGGCGGCGGCTGCTTCTTCGCGTTCGCCGGCGGATGTGTTTTGCCGTCCGTCTTCGCGGCCGGCTTCGCGTCGGGCGACTTCCCGTTTTCGGACGGCCCGTCGGACTTGCGGCAACCTGCACACAGCAGCGCGGCGCAGATCGGTCCGAACAGCAGCGCGCAAATCAGCCGGCGGGCGCTAGCCCCCGGTTTGACGTGTGATTCGCCGAAACCGGGGGCTAGCGCCCGCCGGCTGATGACGAATCCGTGCTCAATGGCTTTACGCAGAGCAGCGCGAAATCGCATGGAGCCGATCTCCGATAATCGGGACGGCCTCGGAAGGCCGTCCTACGAGCGTTGACGTCGCCCGCACATGCGGAATTGTAGCACATCGCGGAACGTTGTGCGGTCACGCCGCCCGACGGATGCGTGCGGGATGGACCGCGTCGTCATTCCGCCGGTACAGCCGCAGCCGGCCGCGCCGCTCGACGCAGGCGACGGCCCCGGTTTCCGTCAGGCAGTAGGCCGCCTTCTGGGCCAGCCAACGGGGGACGCTCGCCAGCTCGGCGACGTCAGCGGTCGTGAATTCCTCCGGAAGGCCGGCCGGCAGAAACGCGAGCAGGTCGCTCGCCGTGCGGAACTCGCGCCGCTCTGCGACGGACCGCAGCAGCCGGTCCTGCACGCGATAATCCTTCCCGCGCCAGCGACGCGGCTTGCGGCGGAGGCGGTGCTCTTCGACGTCGACCAGCAGCACTTCCAGTGTGAGCCGCTCGTGCGGGAAGACGGTCACGAAATGCACCAGCTCGTCGAAGATCTGGAACGCCGTCGCGCGGGACGGGCTGTGCCGCTGCGAGACGACGGGGCCGTTCTTCCGCTGCCGCGTGACGAGCAGCTTCCGCGCGGCGAGCGGCTTGACGACGCGAACGGCGTGGCGGTCCAGCAGCCGGCGGACCTTGTCCCGAATCGCCGACAGCGACGCGCACTGGATTTCGACGAGCGTCCCGTCGACAACGGCGTCGATGCGAAAGCCGTCGACCGTCACTTCCCGCCGCTCGGGGTCGTCGACGTACAGCGCCTTGAGTTGCCGGTGCAGCGTCGTTTCCATGACTTCTGCGTTCTGTTGATGTACCGACTTCAGTCGGTCCCGTGTTGCGCGTCGTCGTACTCGTCCATTACCTCCCAGCCGAGGTTCTTGCCCGCTTCCCACGCGAGAGAGTGAAGCTCTCCTTCCGTCCACGGACTATCGTCGTACTCGTCCTGCCTCAGCCGCACAGCGCTGCGTGACATAAGCAATCCCTCCGCGGCTTAATAGTTCGGCAGCTTCGGCTGCACCGGCTTCGGCTTTGGTTGCGGTTTCGGCCGCGGCTTCTGGGGGTCCGGCGCGAGCAGGATGCGGGTTTTCGGCCGTACTTTGGATTTCGGCCGGGGCTTCGGCGGCGGGATGAAACGCTTGACGACGCGAACCCCCAGCGGGTGCCGCAGCTCGCGTTCCGCCAGCGTCGCCCAAGGGGTGCCCGGCGCTTCGCGGAGGCAGCGTCCCAGCAGCTCGCGGGCGAGTTGCGCGTTCCGCCGTTCGCCGGTCGCGTAGTTGATCGTCTCGCTGGGGCGGAAGATCCAGTGGTTGGCGTTGCTCGCCACGTCCTGCGGCGTGAGGCCCCCCTTCAGTTCGGCGCAGGCGGAGTTGTACTCCAGACAGCGGACCCGCATCGCCAGCAGCCGGCCGTAGGTCAGGCAGAAGTTCATCCGCCAGCGGGACGACGGTTCCTTGTCGAGCTGTCGTTCGATCCCCCGCGGAAACGCCTCCAGAATCGAGTCCACCATGAACTGGCTGCGGGCCACGGTTTGTTGCGCCGCCGTCGCCACCTGGCGGAAATTCCCCGGCGTCACCCGCAGGTCGAGCGACGGGGTGCCTTCCGCCTTGTAGCCGCGGCTGAGGACGGCGGCCGTCCGCACCGCCAGCCGCAGCGGGTGTTTCCGCACGTCGGCGTCGTACTGCTCCGGCGTGGAGAAGCGGTATTCCGGCTCGAACGGCTTGATCTGCTCGGTCTCGTAACTGCCGGTGGGAGTCAACCCCGACATCGTGAGCGTATTCGTCGTGAAATAGACGCCGCCGGTTTCCTTCACCAGCCGCGACAACCCGTAAGGCCCGTATCCCGAGGTGAGGTACTTGTGCTGCGGGCCTTCGAACCAGAAGGGCAACAGCACGTTTTCGTAGCGGGGGGATTCCGGGCCGAGGTCGACGGGGATCTGATACGTGCGGCGGTTTTCGGGGGCGACGTAGGGGACGTATCCCTTACGGCGGCCGAACACGGCGGACGGCCCGATGACGTAGGCCTTGATCGATTTCCGCCGCAGCGAGCGGATGGCCGGCTCCAGCGCGGCGAAGTCGTCCCCCGACTCGTCGGTGACAACCACGAACATGATCTGCCGTTCGGTGTTGAAGCGCCCCCATTTCTTCATCGTCAGCAGCACGGCGCTGAAGACGTTCTCGCGGCCCGTCTCGTCGACCTTGACATTGTCGACCGCCGTTTTGATCTCATCGAATTTCATCGTCGGGGCGGGGGTCAGGAACTCCGCCTGCATGCCGAAGCCGACGACGCCGGTCAGCAGCGCCTGCTTCGTTTTGGGGACCTGCCCCGCGGTCTTCAGGGCGCCCAGTTCGCCGTAGATCCGCTTCAATCGCTTTGCGAGCACCCCCCGCTGCTGCCGCAGGCTGGCGGAGGCGTCGAGCAGCCAGACGACGAGCACCTTGCGTTCCTTGAGGTGCATCGCAATTTCGTGCGTGACCCGGTCGAGGGCAGTCTCGAACTGCACCAGCGAGTTCCCCGTCGTCCCCGGCACGACGACGGTGCGGCTGACTTCGTTCCCCTCTGGAATGTCGAACACCTCGCGGCGGGTCAGCATCGGGTCGATTTTCTCCTTGTCCGGGTCGGGCGGAGAGAGCAGCTTCGCTTTCTTGTTCCGCACCACCCCCACGCTGGTCGCATTGAGCGCCTTCCGCACCGGCAGGTCCCGGTCGTTGGGACGCACCAGCGTGTACTCCGGCTCCTTGACGATCTCCGGTTTCTTCTTCGCGGCTTCCGACAGCACGGCGTCGACCGGCTCGACGCCCGGCACCGTCGCATCGGTAAGAAAGATGCTCTGGAAGGTCGCCAGCAGCCAGAGATGCAGCACGACCGTCGCGATCGTGGCGGGAATGAGGCCGCGGGAAGAGGGAAGCGGCGGCAGCTCTTCGTCAGGATGGAACAGTTCCAGCTCGACGACCTCGTCGCCGGCCGCGGCAGCACCGGCCAACGCGGAATCGCTTTCCGCGGCGGAAGGAACGGCGAAATCGGTCAGCGCAAGACTCATGGTCTCTCCGGGAACCGCGCAGGCCCGCGTCCAATCAGTATAGCAGAAACGCCTTCGTGTCGAACGGCAAATTGCGCGGAAGCGGGAAGGGGTCGGGTGTCCAGAATTCAATTTTCCGTTGCAAGCACTCGATAAATCTGACGCCTGTCGGCGGAAAATTGAATTCTGGACACCCGACCCCAACCCCCATTACGGCTCAATACAGCGGCCGTGGGATGCCGCCGGGGTACTGCGGCTGCTTCGGGCGTTTGCGGCGGCGCGGACTTGCCTGCCGTTGATCGGTAGTTCGTCCGGCTCCGGGCGGGGACTCGCGCGGGGGAGGAACGTCGCCCGCGGCGGAATCGCCCGACAGCGCTTGCGCGACGAGTTGCCGTTCGGGACCGGTGACGTCGTCGGCGAATTCGATCTCGCCGGATTGAATCCGCGCGACCGCCCGGCCTTTGCGATACACGACCTGATTCGCCGCCGTACTGGGCAAGCGGGGTCCGGGCGTGATGATGCCGGCGAGATTCAGCGGGTCGGCTGCGCTGAGCGTGACGGCGGCCCCGTCGTCCTCTTCCGCGCGCAGCTTCCGCAGTTGCCGCACGGTATCCCCGGCGGCGAACTGTTCCCCGCTGACGCCGGCGATGAACCGCCCGCCGCGGATTTCCCCCCGCGCTTCGAGCCGGCGGTAGATCTGCAGCAGCTCGTACCAGCGTGGGGCGGACGATTCGCGGATGAGCAGATCGCGGAACACGACCCCCCAGCGCCGCAGGAGCTGCCAGGCCCACTGCTCGACGGCATCTCGCTCATCCGTAGGACGGGTTTCCAACCCGTCCGTCTGGACAATTCCCTCGTTTCGCGACGACACGGACGGGTTGGAAACCCGTCCTACGGGCTCGCGCCACACGCTCCAACGGCCGGTCGTGCCGATCGTGTTGCGGCGGCGGACCAAACCTGTGCGGCGCGCGTTGCCGGATTCGTTCTCGCTACGGTCGGCGATCAGCGTCCGCAGCCCGCCGAAACCGTCGGCGGTGACGATCCCGTTCGTCACCAGCTCGCCCAGCACGTCGTTCAACTGGCTCGGCAGCATTCGCGTTTCGGCCATCAGGTCGGCGGCGAACGTCGCGCCGCGCTGCTGCAGGATTTCGACGACCTGCTGCGCCGGCGTGCTCAGTGACTCCCACTCGACCGGGCTGGAATCGCCGGCCAGCCACTCGCCATCCTCGCGCAAAACCAGCGAGATCGGCGCGACGCGGGTCAGCGAGGCCATCGGCCGTCCGCGGTCCGGGTCGCGCTTCGCCGGGTTCAACCGCCCCCAGCCGACTTCGCCGTTCGTGCACAGTTCGTCGAGAAACGCCGGGGAATAGTCGGCGATTCGCGCCGGCAGCACGTCCCGTTCCCAGCAGACGACCGGCACGTCCAGACCTTGCAGCATCGCGACAACGTCGAACAGCCCGTTGGCCCCGCTGCGGCGATGCCCCGCCGCGACGCCGTGATGCTGCAGCAGGAACCGCTGGAAGACGTCGACGCCGACCGGTTCGATCTCCGCCCGCAGGCCCTGCAACGTCAAGCGGTGAATGCGGGCGAGCAGCCGGCGATGGCACCACTCAACGAGTCGAGAGTCCAGAGTCGAAAGTCGAGAGCCAGAATAATCGCGGACATTGGATCTTTCTGGCTCTCGACTCTCGCCTCTCGTCTCTTGACTCTGCTTCCACTCGCGGCTCTGCTGCTCCGTCAGCGGCGGCGTGAAGCGGCCGCGGAGGACGAGGCCTTCGCCTTCCAGCGCTTCCAGCGACGCGCTCGCCTGCGATTCCGTGATGCACAGCCGGCGGGCGATCTCTTCCGCCGTGATCGGGCCGCTGATTTCGATCAGCCCGCGGACGATCGCCGTGCGGGCTTCGGTGTCGGGCCAGTCGTGGCGGACGGTGGGCGGGACTTCGATCGGCGGTTCCGGCGTCGCATTCGGAAAGACGGCTCGAATCGCCGGGAAGCGCTCCGTCGCCACCCATGCTTTGCGATTGTCCGGCAGCGTGATCTCGGTCGCGCGACCGGTGGCGGTGAGTTCGGCGAACCATTCAACGAGTCGAGAGTCCAGAGTCGAGAGTCGAGAGCCAGAATTCTCATCCACGTTCAACTGCTCTGGCTCTCGACTCTCGACTCTCGTCTCTCGACTCTCCAGCAGCAGCCGCGTCAGCAGCAGGTCGTGCAGTTCGTCGGCGTCGCGGACGGCGGGCTGGGCTTCCGCCCGCACCTGCTCGATCGCCAGCGGGTCGAGCCGGCCGAGGTCGTCGGGGCTTTCCACCCCCAGCGTGCGGCGGGTCGAGACGGCCCGTGCCCGGCGTTCCTGAATTTCGCCGCCGTCGAGAAATGCATACGGGTTCGCGTTGAGCAGCTCATAACTGAACGGCGACGGCTCGCGGGTGTCGCGGGCGACGAACGTGATCTCGCCGGCCTGCACGCGCTCCAGCACGCCGTGCAGCCCCTCGACGTCGACGGCCTCGAACAGGCAGTCTTCGAGCGTCTGGCGGACGAGCGGATGGTCGGGGATCGGGATGTCGCCGGTGTGCTCTTCCTGGCAGCCGGTCAATCGCGGGAACACGGCCGTCAGCAGATCGTCGGCCCGGAAGCGGAGCAGCGCCGGGGGGACTTTTTTGCCGTTCTGCCGCCGCAGCACCAGCAGCGCGCGGGTGACGTTCCACCGCCAGCGGGATTCGAACATCGGCGCGGCCAGCACCGCCTGCTCCAGCAGCCCGCGGGCGTTTCGCCGGGTGAGCATCGGGAACAGGCTCTCGATGGGGAAACTGTGCTGCGGGCCGAGCGAGAGGATGAAGCCGTCGTCGTCGGCGGTCGCCTGCAACTCGAAGTCGAACGAGCGGCAGAACCGCTTCCGCATCGCCAGCCCCCACGCCCGGTTGATCTGCCCGCCGAACGGCGCGTGGACGACAAGCTGCATGCCGCCCGATTCGTCGAAGAACCGCTCGAAGACCACGCGCTGTTGCGTGGGAAGCAACCCGACCGCGGCTTTCTGGGCGGCGGCGTAGTCGACGATCTGCCTGGCGTTGTCGAGGGATGTGTTCGTTTCGTCGGCGAGCCAGCGCGTGAGGTCGGCGCGCGACTCGCCGTCGACGTATTCCGTAGGACGGGTTTTCAACCCGTCCGTGGGTGGATCGAGCGTAGGACGGATTGCCAATCCGTCCGAAAATGTAACGCTGCCGTTGTCATCCGTCGCTTCCGTACTCGGTACTGAGTACTGAGTACTGAGTACTGAGTCCATTTCGTCGTGACCGGTGGAATCGGTGTTCGCATCATTCCCGCGTGGGCGCGCTTCTTCCACGGACGGTTTGAAAAACCGTCCTACGGAAACGGGATCGCCCGACAATCGCCGATCCAACTCTTCCCGCAGCCGCGAGACTTCTTCCGACAGTTCCAGCGTCCGCCCCGGCGCTTCGCCCAGCCAGAAGGGAATCGTCGGCGGCGCCCCGTGGGCGTCGAACACGGTCACGTCGGTTCCGCGGACGTGCAGGATCCGCCACGACGTGTTCCCCAGCAGAAACACGTCGCCGGCCATGCTTTCGACGGCGAAGTCTTCGTCGAGCGAGCCGACGACGGTGCGCTCCGGCTCGGCGACGACGCGATAGTTGGCGATGTCGGGAATCGCCCCCGCGTTGCTCGTCGCCGCGATTCGCGCACCCTTCCTCGCGCGAATGCGTTTCCCCACGTGGTCGTGATGCAGATAGACCCGGCTGCGGCCGACGGCTTTCGAGATGCCTTCGCTGAGGAACTCAATGACTCGGTCGAAATCGTCGCGCGAGAGATTGCGATACGGATACGCCCGCCGGCAGAGCGCGAACAGCTCGTCGCTGCCCCAGTCCTCGGCGGACGTCTCGGCGACGATCTGCTGCGCGAGCACGTCGAGCGGGGCCTCGGGGATGCGGACGACGTCGAGCCGGCCGGCTTTGATCGCCCGGATGAGGGCCATGCACTCCAGCAATTCGTCGCGGGTCAGCGCGAACAGCCGGCCTTTGGGAATCAAACCCAGCGAATGCCCGCTGCGGCCGATCCGCTGCAGGAACGTCGTGATCGACCGCGGCGAGCCGATCTGGATCACGAGGTCGATGTAGCCGACGTCGATCCCCAGTTCCAGCGACGCCGTCGCGACGACGGCTTTCAGATCGCCTGATTTCAGCCGGCGTTCCGTCTTCAGCCGGAACTCGGCCGACAGCGACCCGTGATGGCTGCTGACGGCTTCCTCGCCGAGCAGCTCGGTCAACTGGTGCGTCAGCCGTTCGGCCGTGCGGCGGTTGTTGACGAAGATCAGCGTGCTGCGGTGCGACTCGACGAGCTGTTTGAGCCGCTCGTTGACCTCGGCCCACTGCTCGTGCGAGCAGACGGCCCCGAGTTCCGAAGCGGGGGTTTCGATGGCAAGGTCGAGTTCGCGCTGGTGGCCGACGTCGATGATGGTGCAATTCGATTGCGGATTGCGGATTGCGGATTGCGGATTGGTTTCGGGAAAGAGCGAAGGGGACTGGTCCATTTTTCGGGGAACGACGTGTTTCGCAGCAGCACCGTCAATCCGAAAAAAGGACCTGTCCCCGTTCTTGCACAGCGGGGACCCGACGAGGAACTCGGCGGTGCGTTCGATCGGTTTCTGGGTCGCGGAAAGACCGATGCGCTGCAGCGGTCGCGTGGTCAGTGCATCGAGGCGTTCGACGGTCAGCGACAGGTGCGAGCCGCGTTTGTCGCGGACCAGCGCGTGGATTTCGTCGATGATGATCGTGTCGACGTTCCGCAGGGTCTGCCGGCTGCGGGGGCCGGTGAGCATCAGGTACAGCGATTCGGGCGTCGTGACGAGAATGTGCGGCGGCTTGCGGACCAGCGCGGCCCGCTGCGAGGAACTCGTGTCGCCGGTGCGCAGTCCGACGCGGATTGCGAATTCGTTTCCCATTGCGGATTGTGGATTGCGGAATGCGGATTGGTCTACGCCGACCGAGCGGCCTTCCGGTGCGTCCGTACTGTGTACTGAGTACTGAGTACTGAGTACCGAGTGGCGATGCCCAGCCTCCGACCTCCGACCTCCGATCTCCGTCCTCCGATCTCCGTCCTCCGACCACTCACCACTCACCACTCCACAACTCACCAGTTCCGCCATCTCCCGCAGCGGCACTTCGAGGTTGCGGTGCATGTCGTTCGACAGCGCCCGCAACGGCGAGACGTAGACCACGCGGACTTCATCCGCCAACCCGCCGACGAGCGATTCCTTGTGCAGCTTGTCGATGCACGCCAGAAACGCCGTGAGGGTCTTCCCGCTGCCGGTGGGGGCGGCGATCAGCACGTGCCCGCCGCCGGCAATTACCGGCCAGCCCCGTTCCTGCGGTTCCGTCGGCGCTGCGAACCGCGAACGGAACCAGCGCTCGATGAGGGGGTGGAAGCCGAAGAAGGACATGGAGGAGTTCCGGCGAATTGGAGACTTCTCAGCCAGAAGATGAGGGATGAAGGATAAGGGATGAGGGATGGCCAACGCGCTCAATTGGACGACTCGGCCATCCCTCATCCCTTATCTCTTATCCCTCATCCCCCCTGTCCGTTTGCTCCCGTCCGCAGATTGCCTTCGCGGTAGGCCTGGGCCATTGCTTTGGGGATCTGGGCTTCCGCCAGCACCACCTTCGCGCGGTTTTCCTGCGTGAGGGCCTTCATCTCCTGTTCGTAGGCGATGGCCATCGCGCGGCGTTCCTCGGCTTTGGCGCGGGCGATCCGCATGTCGGCTTCGGCCTGGTCGGCCTGCAGGCGGGCGCCGACGTTGGCACCGACGTCGATGTCCGCGATGTCGATCGACACGATCGAGTACGCCGTTTGCGAGTCCAGCCCCTTCCGCAGCACGGCCTTCGCGATGAGCATCGGATTGGCAAGCACGTCTTTGTGGGTTTCGGAAGAGCCGATGGCCGAGACGATCCCCTCGCCGACGCGGGCGATGATCGTGTCTTCGGTCGCCCCGCCGACGAGCTGCGCCAGGTTCGTTCGCACGGTGACGCGGGCGCGGGCCTGAAGCTGGATGCCGTCTTTGGCCACGCCGTCCAGCGTGTTGCGGCCGTGGCGGCGGACGTCGGGGCAGTCGATGACCTTCGGGTTCACGCTGGTCTGGACGGCTTCGAGCACGTTGCGGCCGGCGAGGTCGATGGCGGCGGCCGTGTTCCAGTCGAGTTCGATCCGGGCGCGGTGGGCGGCGATGAGGGCCTGAATCACCCGGCGGATGTTTCCCCCCGCCAGGTAATGGGCTTCCATGGCCTGCGTGGTGATGTCGGTCAGCCCGGCCTGCACGGCCATGATCTTGGCGTCGACAATGACCTGGGGGTTCACCTTCCGCAGCGACATGAAGATCAGGTTCAGCAGCCCGATCCGCGCCCGCGTCACGAACGCCCGCAGCCACAGCTTGAAATACCGCCCGCCGAGAATCAGCACCAGCAGCAGGATCAATCCGCCGATCCCCAGCACGACCCACAACACAATGGTCGACGTGTCCTGCGGTGCGGCAAACACCGGCTGTAACGAGAGGTTGGGCATCGGCAGACTCCCTGTGAGCGGCTCCGAAACTTCCGAGGGACGACCGTCGGATTCCGTCATTGGCTGTAGCAGAATTCGTGAGAATTCTGCCGTCGATCCTGAACTCCAGAATTCTCACGAATTCTGCTACCGGATTCCGTCATTGTAGGGGGCAGCACGCAATTTGCAATTTGCAACAGCTTCGCGCCGCTCAGCGCAGATGCTCCCGCAGCTCCGCCAGCCCGGCCCGCAGCGCCTGCTGGTAAATCCACAGGTCCCCGCTGAATGCGATCGCCCGGAAGCCGCGGTCGATCTGCGTCCTGCCGTCGGCGGCGTCGAGACCCATGTAACCGGCCGCTTTGTTGTGCGTTTTGCACGCGGCGAGCACGCGGTCGACGGCGGACTGGAATTCCGGGTGGTCGAACTCGCCGGGAATCCCCAGCGAGTTCGACAGGTCGAACTGGCCGATCCACAGGACGTCGATCCCCTCGACGGCGGCGATCGCGTCGACGTTCTCCAGCCCGGCCCGCGTTTCGATCTGGGCGATGAGCAGCCCCTGTTCGTTGGCGGCCCGCATCGTAGCGAGGATGTCGGTCCCCGCGTAGTCGTCGTGGGCCACGCCGAACGCGGCCCCGCGACGGCCCATCGGCGGATATTTCGCGGAATTCACGATCCGCCGCGCCTGCTCGACGGTTTCCACCATGGGGAACATCAGCCCCGCCGCCCCCATGTCGAGCACGCGGGCGATGAAGTGGTACTCGACGGCCGGCACCCGGACAAACGGCAACGGGCCGGACCTGGGAGTCGTCGCGATCAGCCGGCGGATCGTCTCGACGCTCCAGCCGGTGTGTTCCATGTCGAAGATCAGAAACTCCGCCCCCGCATGGCCGGCGATGCGGCTGATGCCGGGCGAATCGAACTCGAACACCATCGACCCCAGCGCGACGCCGCCGGCCGACAGTTTCTGTTTCACGGGATTGACGAGCATCGCACGCACCTGTCTGGGGAATAATCAGCCAACCGCTAATGAATGCTGATGTACGCTGATTTTCCTGAATTCTTCTTTTATCAGCGAACATCAGCGTTCATCAGCGGTTGACTCTTGGAACCAATCTTCCGAAACCCGACGGAATCTGCAATGGTATTGACTGCAACGCACCGAATTCCTTCCTTGACCCGACTCACAGGACAATGAAACACACGCTTTCACTCCTTGCGGCGTTGGCCGTCGGTCTGCTGCCCGCTGTGACATCTGCCGGCGGGAAGCCCGTTAAATCCCCCATCGGCAAGACCGTCGCCGAATTCACGCTGAAGGACTACCACGGCAAGCCGCATTCGCTGAGCGACTTCCGCAAGAGCAAGCTGCTGGTCGTCGCGTTCCTCGGCACCGACTGCCCGCTGGCGAAGCTGTACGGGCATCGGCTCGGAAAGCTGGAACGCGCGTACCACGGCAAGGGGGTGGCGTTCGTGGGGATCAATGCGAACGTGAACGATTCCGTGACGGAAATCGCCGCCCACGCCGAGAAACATCGCATCGATTTTCCCGTGCTGAAAGACCTGGGGAACAAGCTGGCCGACCGGATGGGGGCCGTCCGCACGCCGGAGGTGTTCCTGCTGGATGAGAAACGCGTCATCCGCTACTGGGGCCGCGTCGACGACCAGTACGGCGTCGGCTACACGCGGGACCACGTGCAGCAGAAGAGCCTCGAAAACGCGATCGGCGAGTTGCTGGCGGGGAAGGCGGTTTCCGTTCCCGTGCGCAAGGCCGAGGGGTGCGTCATCGCCCGCGTGCGGAAGCCGAAGCCGAACAGCCCGGTGACGTACACGAAACACATCGCGCCGATCCTCATCAAGCATTGCGTGGAATGCCACCGCCCCGGCGAGATCGCGCCGTTCTCGCTGACGAATTACGAAGACGTGTTCGGCTGGGCGGAGACGATTCAGGAAGTCATCGCCGACCGTCGCATGCCGCCGTGGCACGCCGACCCGAAACACGGCAAATTCGCCAACGCCCGGATCATCACCAAGGCGGAAACCGGCCTGATCGACACGTGGGTGGCCAACGGCGCCCCGCGGGGCGACCTTAAGGACATGCCGAAGCTGCCGAAGTTCGTCAGCGGCTGGCAACTCCCCCGCAAGCCGGACCTGGTCGTGAAGATGCGGAAGACGCCGTTCACCGTGCCGGCCGAAGGGGACTTCCTCCGCGGCGGGCAGCGTCGCGGCGTGCGGTACAAGTATTTCCAGGCCGACCCCGGCTTCAAAGAAGACAAGTGGATTCGCATGGCCGAAGTCGTTCCCGGCAACCGGGAGGTCGTGCATCACATTCTGGTCATCGTGCGTCCGCCGGGGACCCGCGGCGGGCTGGGCGTCGGGGGCGGAGAGTTTCTGGCCGGTTACGTGCCGGGACTGGGGGCGGCCATCCTTCCCGACGGCATGGCGAAGTTCATCCCCGCGGGGTCGAAGCTCGTGTTTCAGATGCACTACACGCCGAACGGCTCGGTGCAGAAAGACCTGAGCAAGATCGGGCTGGTGTTCGCCGACCCGAAGGAAGTGAAGCGGGTCGTCGTCACCACGCGGGCGGCCAATCCCCGGTTTCGCATTCCGCCCAACGCGGCCGACCGCAAGGTGGAAGCGACGTCCGGCAGCCTCCCCTTCGACGTCGACCTGCTGGCCTTCATGCCGCACATGCACCTGCGAGGCAAGTCGTTTTCGTATGAAGCCCGCTATCCCGACGGCAAGACGGAGATGCTGCTGAGCGTCCCGAATTACGACTTCAACTGGCAGACCCGCTACCGGCTGGCGAAGCCGAAGAAGCTGCCGGCCGGCACGCGGGTGCACTGCGTCGCCCATTACGACAACTCGAAGCACAACCTGAGCAACCCCGACCCGACGGCCACCGTCCGCTGGGGGGACCAGACGTGGCACGAGATGATGATCGGCTATTTCGACATCGTCATCCCCGCCGACCGCTTCCGGCAGATCGCCAAACAGGCGAAGACCGACCCGCGGGCCCGCGTGAAGGAGATCATCCGCCGTTTCGACACGGACGGCAACGGGAAGCTCAGTAAAAAGGAAGTCCCCCCGCGGCTGCGGAAATCCTTTGAACGGCTCGACGGGGACAAGGACGGCTTCCTGACCGCCGACGAAATCGGGCGGCTGACGCGGCTGCTGCGGTTCTGAGTCTTCGTGTGACCCTCTTCGGAGCGCGGTGATTCTTCACCGCTTTGGATTTGCCGGTTGGTGTTTCCCGACGCATCGCGCAGACAGAGTGACGATGCAAATGCCGCGACGTCGCGCCCGCGCGCTGGAATCGACGCGATTCCTATTGAAAGAAATCCAAAGCGGTGATGGATCACCGCACTCCACAGCCTACTTCCGCCGGCACAACCGCGACAGCAGCCGTTCGGCCCAGAACATGGCGCCGACGCCGAGCCAGTTGCCGCACAGGACGACGAACGGGGCCAGCCGCTGAACTCTGCGGTAATCCGGCTCGTGGTGAAATCGCCACGCGTCGTCGATGAGGTGCGACAACCCCCACGCGGCGAGACAAAGCACGGTCAGAAACAGCACCGTCTTGAAGATGCGGCGGTCGCGGTAGCGGCGAGACATCCACGCCAGAATCCCGAAGGGGGCGGCAAGCAGAACGATGTACCCGGCGTCGGCAAAGCCGATGTTCTCACCGGCTACGAGCGTCGCCGCCGCTTCAACGAATCCGGCCCCGACGGCGAGACAGAACGTAACTCGCGACAACAGCGAGCTTCGAATCTCGTTGCGATTCCCCATGAGCATGGCGAGCCGGGAGCGTCAGCGACCGGAGTTCTTTTGGGTGGCTTTCGGCACCGGGGGGTTGTCGATCTTCGGCTTCGGCAGCGGTCTGCCTTTGTCGTGGAACTTGATCTTCACCAGCACCTTTCCCTTGCCGTCGGCCAACTCGGTCCACTTACATTGGCAGCGGAGCAGCAGTTGCCCGTCGGACGGGGCGGTGAACTTCCCGTAGCTTCCCAGCTCGAACGGCTTGCCGAGCTTGTAGTCGTCGAACAGGATTCCGACCAGTTTGCCGTTCCCCGCGAGGTCGCCGTCGGCGGTCAGCGGGCGGCCTTTCTTCGAAAGCGACCACGTTCCGGCGGCGCTGTATTCGTAAGTCTTGCCGGCCTTCACCAGCAGACGCGAGGGTTGCCAGCCTTTGCCGGCTTCGATCGTCGACGAGACCGCCGCGGGGCCGATCGGCTGCCGGTACTTCGCCTTCCAGTCCCAGCCGCACAGGTCGACGCGGAAGCCCGGCTCGAGATGCGCGAGGAAGAACTGGTACTCGAAGTTGATCTCCTTCGCCATCGAGCCGTAAACGCGCTCGAACGAATACCCCGGCCGCCGCGTGAGCATCCCCAGTCCCAGCGGGCGAAAGCGGGCCGCGTAGTTGGGGTTGTTGGCCAGCAGGTGGCACAGCGCCCACCGCCAGGCGTAGTTCTGCCAACTGTCGCCGGTCTTCTGGTCGGGGTCGACGATTTCCGTAAGTTGCTTCGGCTTGCTCTCGCGGAGGTACCGGGCGACGAGTTTGTCGCAGTTGACCGCGGGGTCGTTTTCCTTCCAGTAGCTCCCCATCTCGGCCATGCCTTCGGAGTACCACACCGGGCCGGTCGTGCCGAACGTGTGCGAGCAGAAGGCGTGCACGGCCTCGTGCATGACGACGTTGCCCTCGGCGACCGCGTAAACTCTCGCGGTGGCGCGAAACTGCGCGCCCCGCCGCAGAACCGCGGACAATGTCACTCCCGCGCCCGATCGAATTCTCTCGACGGCCGCGGGATCGAACTGCCGCACCGTTGCATCGGGCCAGTTGCGGAGGTCCTTCACGACCCAGCATTCGATCGGCCGCGGGTTCCGCCTCCCCCAGTACTTGCCGATCAGCACGACCATCTTTTCCAGCCGGCGCAACAGGTCTTTCGCGTCTTTCGCGGGCAGGTCGGTGTGGATCAGGAAGTTCTTCGAGCGGAAGAGCGCCGGCTTCCCGTCGGGCGTCTTCGCGGCCGCCTTAGCGGCACGCGGCGTTCGCCGGCGCTGCGCCTCCGCGGCGGGAACGCAGGCCATCCAGATGACGAGGACTGCACACAGCCGACAAAAGGCACGGGAGCTCCCCAGACGACACATGCGCATCAATTCCTTCGATGGAGGATCCTATGAAATGCGCCGCGCAAATCAGCCGGGCCGTTTCTCATCAAAACGACCACTCGACCCGCAATGCAAGTATAACAGCCGGGCCGGGACCGGCAACGCGATCCGGGGCGGCCCTGGATTCCTCATCCTTCATCCTTCATCCTTCATCCTTCATCCTTCATCCTTCATCCCTCATCCTACATCCCTCATCAGTCCCCGCGCTTGATGCCGACGCCCTTCTCGCCGATGATTGCTGAATGTCCGCCGCCCGCACCTTCCAGCACGTTCTCGTCGGCACCGCGGGGCACATCGACCACGGGAAAACGCGGCTCGTCGGCCGGCTGACCGGCGTGATGACCGACCGACTCCCCGAAGAGAAGGCCCGCGGCATCTCCATCGATCTCGGGTTCGCACACTGGGAATCGGCCGGCTACCGCTTCGGCGTCGTCGACGTGCCGGGGCACGAACGCTTCGTCAAGAACATGGTCGCCGGGGCGACCGGCGTCAACCTCGCGCTGCTGGTCGTCGCGGCCGACGACGGCGTGATGCCGCAGACACGCGAGCACCTCGAAATCATGGACCTGCTCGGCGTGCGGGCCGGCGTGGTCGCGATCACTAAGATCGACCTCGTCGAGCCGGAACTGGTCGAGCTGGTGCGGGAAGAAATCGAGGACCTCGTCGCGGGGACGTTCCTCGAAGGCAAGCCGATCGTCGCCGTCTCGTCGGAAACGGGCGCGGGAATCGACGAGCTGCGGGAAGCCGTCGCCCGCGCCGCCGACGAGATCGAATGGCCCCAATCGCGGGAGGTGTTCCGCCTGCCGATCGACCGCGTGTTCTCGCTGCCCGGGCACGGGACGATCGTTACCGGGTCGGCCTTGTGCGGGGACGTGCACGCCGGCGACACGCTGGAGCTGCTCCCCCGGCAGCGGGCCGTCCGCGTGCGGAGCGTCGAATCGCACGGGGCCGGCGTCGCCGAGGGGGGCGAGCGGCAGCGGACGGCCGTCAATCTCGCCGGCGTCAAGGCCGACGAACTCGACCGCGGCATGGAACTGGCCACGCCCGGTTTCCTGCAACCGTCGAACCGACTCGTCGTCGAGCTGCGGCTGCTCACGAGTTCGCCGATCGCGCTGAAAGACCGGCTGGAAGTCAACCTGCATCTCGGCACGGCCGAGGTCCCGGCGCGGGTGATTCTGAAGGGGCGGACCGTCAAACCGGGCGAAACGGCGTTCGCGGAGTTGCGGACGCTCGTTCCCAAGCTGGAGCTTGGGAACGAGGTCGTCGCCGCGTTCGGGCAGCGGTTCATTCTGCGGCGGACGTCGCCGGCGGTGACGATCGCCGGGGGGAAGGTGGTCGATCCGTTCGTTCCTCCCGAACGCCGCATTCGCCACCTGCCGGAATACGCGGAATCCGCCGGGGCCGAGCGGGCCGTCGATCGGCTGTCATTCCTGCTCTCGCACGAAGACGTTGCCGACGTCACCCCCCTGCGGGCCGCGGCGCGGACCGGCGTGCGGATCGCCGAATTCGACGCCCTGATCGACGAACTCAAATCGCACAACGTTCTCGTCGCCGTCGGCAGCGGCGCGAACGTGGCGGCCCGTAGGACGGTTTTTCAAACCGTCCGTCAAGATGCGCGCGATCCTGTGATCGAGAACGGCAACAGCGGCCGGCGGAGTTTGACGGACGGTTTGAAAAACCGTCCTACGGCGGAAGCTGCCAGCTTCCGTCGGGGAACGTGGGTCCACAAAGACCGCCTCGAAGCGCTCTCGGCGTCGGTGATGCGGGCGATCCGGGCCGAGCTGGAAAAACACCAGCCCCGCCGCTCGCTGCCGCGAAACACGCTGGCAACCGCCTGCCGGGAGATCACCGGTCCCGACCTGCTGGACGCGGTGTTCGAGCATCTGCTGGCATCGGGGGCGCTCGTCCTGCGGGGGGCGAACATCGGCCCCGCCGACGCCCAGGTGCAGTTGACGAAACGGCAGCGGCAGACCGTCGACGCCATGCTGGCCGCCATCGCCGCGGCGGGATTGACGCCCCCCACCGCGAAAGAGCTGTCCGCCCAGACCGGGCTGGCCCTCGGGGAACTGGAGCAGTTGCTCAACCTCTGCCGCGAGGACGGGCTGCTGGTCCGCGTGGGTGAGGCGTTCCACTACACGCCGGAAAACCTCGAACGGGCGCGGGCCGTCTGCGCCGAGCATCTGCAAGAACACGGCCGGGCGACGATGTCGGAACTGCGGGAGGCGTGGGGAGTGACGCGGAAATTCTCGGTCCCCCTCTGCGAGCACTTCGACGCGCTGGGAGTCACCGTCCGCGACGGCGACGTGCGCACGGCGGGGCCGCGGATCTCCACGCCCCTGTCGTGAGAGTCGCAATCAGAGGATTAGACAGAAACATTGGTGACAGAAAAATGCAGAGAGGGAGTTTCAAAACCGGAAAACCGTCGAATCGTGGTAGCGGTCCGTCAACTTTGAATCGATCGATCGAAGCCTGAAGCGCAAGCGAAGGAAGTTGCTTGTCGCCCTTCGCTTGCGCTTCAGGCTTCTATCGATGCAACCCACAAGAACAGAATTGAAGAACCAGTAGCCGAATTCGGAAGAATTCTGAGGTTTCCGGCCACTCGTCTGGACTCTTGAGAGTTCAGCGATGGGCAACAGAGGGGGATGAATACTCCCCTCGCTGATTTTTCTGTCACCAATTTTTCTGTTTCATCCTCTTGATCCGCTCGATCCGCTGAATCAGCGTTCCCTCTCGGCTGCGGAATTCGCAAAGTGGGGAATCCACCCAACCCTCCAACCCTCAGAGTGCGGGACAGGGTTTGCACGCAATACGCCGCGCAGCGGCGAGAAAACCCAAACCGACAGCTTGCTGTCGCAATGCGTCGATTCGCTTCGACAACTTCGATAACGAGTTGTCGGTTTGGGTTCTTCGACAACAAGTTGTCGGTTTGGGTTCACGGCGGCTGCGCCGCCGGGTCTTCGGCAATCCCTGTCCCGCACTCCAACCCTCAACCCTCCCGGAACACGGCTTGACAGCGACGCGGTGGTCGGGTTATCACTCCGCCCCATTTCTCCCTTCTCTCGTTTGATCCCCAACCAAATCCCCTCGTTCCCAAGCTCCAGCTTGGGAACGAGCGGGGCTGTCGCGAATCTCGTCTCGAATCCGGTCAGGACCGGGTCGAGACGACGGTTGTTGCGCGTCGCGACACGGTCATTGACGGCGATTCCCCCGCCGGACGATTCCTTCCTCTTTCGTTGCTCGCGATGCCGGCTATCGACAACCATCCTGACAGCACAACCGAGACGCCGCGGAACCCCTCGGCGGTTCGCGCAGCGCTCGGCCGCGTGCGGGATTGGACGACGCCGATCGGCCGGCAACTCGACACCCCGGCGAAGAAAGCGGGGGCATCCGTCGCCGTGGCCCTCTTCGTCGCGGCGGCAGCGTGGCTGGCGTGGCACAAACCGAAGCTCCCGCCCGACGAGCAGTTGCAACTGGCGCTGGAACTTCTCAAGGACGGGGACGACCTCGACGCCCGGCAGCAGGCGCGAGTGCTGGCGCTGGAGCTGAGCCGGGCGGGATATCGCGATCCGGATTTTCCGGGAGGAACGGAGTTCGTGCTGGGAATCGTCGCCTTTCGCACGGCACGCGAAGCGGACGAGATGCGCAAGGAGTTCGACTTCACGCGGGCGGCCCGCCGGCTGCGCGAGTCGGAGCGGCGTGCGGTGGTGGACGCCTACCGGCCGGAGTGGAGTTACGCGTTGGGAGTCAGCCTGCACGAGTTGGGGAATGCCTCCGCCGCCCGGCCGCTGCTGAAGGAAGCGCTGACGACGTTTCCGTCCGGCCGCAACGACGCCGCCATGCGACTGATCGAAATCACGCTGGAGCTGAAATCGACGGCCGAGTTGCGGGCGGGAGTGAAGCTGGCGACTGATCTGCTGCGGGACCGCGGGTTGTCGCCGGGGGATCGCGATCGGGTGCTGCTCAACAAGGCGCAGCTTCATCTCGCGTTGAACCAGTACGTCGAGGCGCAACGGTCGCTCGACGCTGTCTCGGATCTCCAGGCGGGCAGCCACGCGGCCCGCGTGTTTCGCGCCCGCACGCAGATGGCAACGGCGGACACGTACACAGCCCCCCCGGGACTGTCGGCCGCCGTCGACGCGGTCCTGCGGGCGCGGGCGGTCCGCCATTATCGCGCGGCGCTGGCCGACCTCGAAGCGGTCGCCGATACGTCGGGGCTGGAAACGACGTTTCCCCGGCAGGCTCGTCTGCTGATGGGCGTCTGCGCGCAGCGAATCGCAGAGGTCGACACCCGCGCCGAGCGAGCCGCGGCCCTGGATGGTTCCACCGCCGCCGCGCCATCCAGGGCGGCGGCGAAGTACGACGTCGCCATCAACTATTTCGAACAGGCCGCCCGCGACTATCCCCAGACCCACGAAGCGGTGGCGGCCAGCCTGCGCTCGGGCGAGTTGCTGCGGCTCTCGGGCCGCGACGAAGAGGCGCTCAAGGCGTATCGCCGGGCGTTGCAGACTGCCGCCCGCAGCGACGAATACCACAACCGCTGGATCAGCCATCGCGAGTTTCAGGCGACGTTGCTGCGGGCCTGGAATGACTGGATGGACCGGGCGTCGTTTTCGATGGCGATTCAATTGTCCGGCCTGATGGCCCCCATCTTCGCGAAGTCCCGCGCGCAGGAACTCAACGCGCTGGCCCACGCCGAATGGGCCCGGCAACTCGCCGCCCTCATCCCCACTCGCCCTGCGTCGGAACGGCCCGCGCTGCTGCGGGAAGTGCTCCGCCGCCGCCGGCTCGCCGGGAAGTCGTACGCCGAACTGGCGAAGCTCGTCAAGGCGTCGGGGCGGTACGCCGGCTTCCTCAAGCTCAGCGCCGAGTACCACCACGCCGGGCACGACTTCGAGAACGCCCTCAAAAAGCTGACGGAGTTCATCAACACGAGGCCGGAACAGGAGCTCGCGCGGGCCATCGTCCGCCGCGGCAGAGTGCTGATGGACCTCGACCGCCGCCAGGAAGCCCTCGACGAATTCCGGCAGGTCCGCGATTCCTTTCCCAAAGACCCGGCGACCTTCGAGGCGCTGTACCTCAGCGGTGTCTGCCAGCTCGAGCTCGGCCGGCCGAAACAGGCCGAAGCGGTCTGGAACGGCATCCTGTCGTCGGGGCAGCTCACGCCCGACGCGATCGAGTGGCGGCTGTCGCTGTTTTCGCTGGGCCGGCATTTGTTCCAGACGGCGAAGGTCCTGATGGAAGACGCCGCGCAGGCCCGCCGCACCGACGTCAAGAAGTCTCGCGAAATCCGCGAGGCCGCCGCCGCGCGGTTCGAAACGGCAGTGGCCCGGCTCGACGAGTTCCTCAGCCGCTATCCCGGCTCGAAAGAAACCGACGAGGTACGGTTCCTGATCGCCAAGGCGCTGCAATGCGGCGCGGCGATCGAGAACGAGAAGCGCGAGGAAGGGGAAGTCGAGAACGTCCGCAACGAGCACCGCCGCCGCCGCGACTCGCTGCTGCGGCGGGCCGTCGAGCGTTATCGGGCGTTGCAGTCGGACCTGCTGAAGCGCGAAGAGGCGGACCGGCTGGAAGCGGCGGGGCAGGCGCTGCTCCGCGACTGCTATTTCGAAATCGCCCATGCGACTTTCGCCCTGGAAGAATTCGACAAGGCGGCGCTGGCCTACACCAACGCCGCCAACCGCTACTCCAAAGACGCCCAGGTCCTGCTGGCCTACCTGCAACTGGCGAACTGCAGCGACCGCCTGGGGGACCCGGCCGAAGCGATGAGCCTGGTCATCCAGGCCGAGGTGATCCTGAAACAGCTTCCCGAGACCGCCTTCGACCGGCGGCTGACCGGCATGACCCGCGCCGAATGGACGAAATGGCTGCAATGGACCCGGCAACAACGCGCGGCGCTGCTCAAGTAACAACACCACCACTTACCACTCAAAGCTTGTGAAAGAATCGTGGCGGATGCTGCCAGCATCCGCAATACAGCGGACGCTGGCAGCGTCCGCCACGATGATTTCCGATTGATTCACTTCCTCTCACCTCTCACCACTCACCTCCCCCGATGTCCGACACCGAAATCCTCGAACACCTGCGGGCGCGGCGGGAATACTGCCAGGCGCTGCTCGAATTGTCCCGTGAGCAGCGGGGGCTGATCGCCGACGACAACTATTCCGAGCTGCTGACCGTCATCGCCCGCAAGCAGCGCGTGCTGGGACGGCTCGACCTGCACAAGCAGCAGCGGCCGGCGATCGTCGCCGAGTGGAAGTCCCGCCGGGCCGAACTCCCCGCCGACCTGCGGGCAAGCTGCGAGACCCTGTTGCAGGAAACCGAATCGCTGCTGGCCGAACTGCTCGAGGAAGAACAGTTCTGTACCAGCGAACTGGCCCGCTGCCGCGATGAGACCTGCCGCCAACTCACCGAGCTCGCCGACGGGCATCACGCCCACCGCGCCTACGGCGGCGCCACGGCGGCGACGCACCGTTTTCTCGACGTGAATCAATAAGGACCGGGCCGAAAATTAAACCGGCATTTTGTCGGTCACAACCAGAGGTCGGAGGTCAGAGATCGGAGGTCGGAAAAACTCCCAAATTTGGCCGACCTCTGACCTCCGACCTCTGACCTCCGACCTCCGACCTCCGACCTTCCGGCACAGAATTTCATGGAATTCCCGGTCTCATTTCCGTGGCGATCCTAACCGGCCGACTGGAACACGCTGATGCAATCCTCCTTCCTGTCCACTCCCACGCTCGACCTGCTGGAGCGGGCGGCGGTGTTCGGCGAGCGGCGGCACGAAGTCCTCGCCGGAAACATCGCCAACATCTCCACCCCCACCTACCGCATGCGCGATCTCCCGGTGCGGGAGTTCGAGCAGGCGCTGCAGGCGGCCGTCGAGCGGCAGCAAGCGGCGCCGGCTTCCACTTCCGCGACGACGGCATCCGAGCCGGCGCCGGCGAACCGCGTCGACGACCTGTTTCCCGCCCGCGTGTTTCAGGCGTCGGACGCGAACCCGGAGAATCTCACGTTTCAAGACGCCAACAACCGCAGCCTGGAAATGCAGGTGATGGAAATGACCAAGAACAGCATGATGCAGAACTTCGCCTTGCAGTTGATCCGCTTTCAGATGAATTCCCTGCAGAGCGTCATCAGCGAACAGCCCTGATATCCGTAGGACGGATTGCCAATCCGTCCGCCACTCGGCCGGATTAGCAATCCGGCCTACATACAAACAGGATCCCCCATGCAGCGAACCCTCGACATCAGCACCAGCGGCCTGGTCGCGCAGCGGCACCGGCTGGATACGATCGCCGGCAACATCGCCCACGCCAACACGACGCTCGACGCCGATGGCAACGTCGCACCGTACCAGCGGCGGCTGATCACGTTCATGGCCGACGAAGCCAACGGGAAGTCGCGGGGGGCGGGAGTGAAGCACCGGGTGGAGCTGGACGCCGAAACACCCTTCCGTTCGGTGTACGACCCGAGCCATCCGCACGCCGACAAACAGGGGATTGTGAAGTACCCGAACGTGGACATCATCACCGAGTTCTCCGACGCCCTGCTTGCCACGCGGGCCTACGAGGCGAACATCGCCGTCATCGACATGACCCGCCAGATGGCCGAGCAGTCGATGCAGATTCTGGTGTAGCTTTTGGAGTGAGGTGATCTTTCACCGCTTTGGAATTCCAGTGTGTTCGAAATTGGTTGCAGACGAGTCAAGTGTGAGCGACGTGATACTAGCGTGCACGGAGTGGAGTGTTGAAGTAATGGAGTGATGGAGTGGTTCCAATCGGCGAGTAAGGATCATCACTCCATGACTCCACCACTCCATGACTCCATCCAGTGCTCTGAGGCCAAGGCCCGCTGGAGCACTGCGACGACGTTGCAAAATGAACGAACATTGTGAAACGGAGTTTCAGAATGACGAACATCATCGGCCAACTCGGCAGCCACCCCCCGCTTCGGCAGATCGCCGGCGATGCGATACCCACCGCGAAGACCGGCGACGCCGGGTTCCAGCAGTTGCTCAAGTCGGCGCTGCGGGAGACCGCCGGCCTGCAGAACCACGCGCAGCAATCCATTCAGGAGCGTCTCGCCGGCGGGGAACTCACCAACGCCGAGGTCTTCACCGACCTCCGCAAAGCCGACCTCGCCCTGCGGATGCTGCTGCAGATCCGCAACAAGCTCCTCGAATCGTTCAACGAAATCAAGCAGATGCAGTTGTAGGAAGGATCAGGGATGAAGGATGAAGGATACAGGATAAAGGATGAAGGCTGTCCATTACTCATCCTTCATCCTTCATCCTTCATCCCTCATCCCTTATCACAATGCCGCTTGAATTCGCGCCCCAATCTTAAACCGCCCTGAAAGCATGGACGCACTCAAAACGACATTCAGCCGCTTCGCGGAGTTCTATGCGAAGTTCACCGTCAGCCAGCGGCTGGCGATCACCGCGGTGGCGCTGCTGATCGCCGTCGGGCTGGGGTTCATCGCGTACAACAGCTCGTCGACGGGCCTCGTGCCGGCTTCGTTCGGGAAGAACTTTACCGGCGACGAGATGAAGACCGCGCTGGCCGTGCTCCGCGAAAAAGGTTTGATGCAGTACCGCCAGCAGGGGAGCCAGTTGATGGTCCCCCGCTGGGAAGTCGACCGCTACAACGCCGCCCTGCTGGAAGGGGGCGGGCTTCCCGACGACTGGGCCGCCGAGCTCGAAAAGCAGTACGAAAAGCGGGGTTGGTTCCCCAGCGATCGCCAGACCAGCGACCGCAAGCAGATCGCGTTGATCCGCGAGCTGCGGCGGATCATCCGTGCCCTGCCCGACATCGACGACGCCAGCGTCGTCTGGGCGCCGTCGAAGCCGAGGCGGTTCTCCGGACAGGCGCCCAAAGTCACCGCCACCGTGAACGTCAAACCCAAAAGCGGCCGGGACATCACTCCCCGACTGGCGTCGTCGCTGCGGCTGGCTGTCGCCAACATGATTCCCGACCTCAAGCCGGAGAACGTCACGATCTTCAACATGCGGACTTACGAGTCCTACACGATGGAGAAGGACACGCCCTTCGACGGCCGGCTGGTGAGTTGGATCAAAACCCACACCAAACGCTACAAGGACAAGATCGAGCAGCAGCTTTCCTACATCCCCGGCGCGATCGTCGCCGTCGACGTGCAGATCGAAAACCTGGAATCGCACGTCGAAGAGACGAAGAATTACCAGCAGCCGGGCAAGGGGTCGGTGACGATCGAAGACCGGAACAAGACCCGCAACGACAGCTCGACGACGCAGGCGCCCGTCTCCGCCGTGGGAGTCCGGCCGAACGTGCCTCGCGCGTTGACGTCGACCAGCGGTCCCTCGAAGAACCAGAAATCCGAGTTGACCGACAAGTCCAGCACGACGATTCCCGGTTACACGGCGACGTTGAAGCGGTATCTGGCCGCGATGCCCAAGGCGGTGAAGGTCTCGGTCGGCATTCCGGAAGAATACTTTGCGAAGGTCGCCGAAAAGACGAAATCCGCCGGCGGAACGACGGGCGCCGCGCCGCCGACGCGCGAGCAGATTCTGGCCGACATCAAGCAGATGGTCTCGCGCTCGATCGGTGCGGACCCGGCGGGAGACTCGGTCGAAGTCCGCCCGTTCATCCGCGTCGACCAGGACGCCACCACGATGGAAACGCCCTTCATGGAAACCGCCACCGCCGCGGTGAGCCGCTGGGGCGGGCCGGTGGCATTGGGCCTGTTTGCGTTCTGGGCGCTGTGGATGGTCAAGAAGAACATGCCGAAGCTCCCCGCCGCGCCCCAGGCGAATCCCATCGCCGCGCTGGCGGTCGCGACTGTGCCCGTCGAGGAATCCCCGCAGGAACAACGCACGCCGCCCCAACCGACCTCCCGCGACAAGCTGCAAACGGTGGTCCGCGACAATCCGGAGGTCGCGGCGGCCGTCATCAACCAGTGGCTGCGGTCGGCGTGACAGGAGTTGGTGTCCCGCCTTCAGGCGGCATCCGCGGTGGGCAGCCTGAAGGCGGGACACCAACGGAGGTGAAAAATGGACGACATCGAAAAAGCCGCCATTCTGATTCTCAGCCTCGACAAGCCCGTCGCCGCGGAGGTCATGAGCCAGTTGCCGCGGGGGATGGTCGAGAAAATCACGCTGCGCATCGCCCAGATCGAGAATGTCACGAAAGACAAGCAGGAGCAGGTCTTCGAAGAGTTCTACGGGGCGTTGGGACAGCACGCGGGCATCGAACGGGGCGGCCTCGACTTCGCCAACGAACTGCTGCAACAGTCGCTGGGGATCGACGGCGCCAGTGCGATCCTCGAAAACGTGCGGCAGACGATCAATTCCGTGCCGTTCGGGTTCCTGCAGAAGGCGGGCGCCGACAACCTGCTGACGTTCATCGTGGAAGAACACCCGCAGACGATCGCGCTGATCATGTCGCACCTGCCGCCGCTGCTGTCGGCCGAAGTGCTCAGCGGTTTGCCGCCGGACAAACAGCTCGACGTCATCCGCCGCATCGCCACGATGGAGCAGACCAACCCCGAGGTGGTCCGCGACGTCGAGGCCAGCCTGGAAGGGCGAATGAAATCGATGTTCAGCCAGACGATGGAGAAGGCCGGCGGCGTGCAGTCGGTGGCCCAGATCCTCAACATCACCGACCGCATGACGAACAAGACGATCCTGGAGAGCCTCGAGGAAGACGACGCCGAGCTGGTCGAAGAGATCCGCCGGCTGATGTTCGTGTTCGAGGACCTGCTGAAGCTCGACGACAAGGCGGTGCAGAAACTGCTCAAGGAAGTCGACAACAGCCAGTGGGCCACCGCCCTCAAAGGCGCTTCGGAAGAGATCGTCGAGAAGATCTTCAGCAATCTGTCGCAGCGGGCCGCCGAGACGCTGCGGGAGGACATGGAATACCTGGGCCCGGTCCGCGTGAGCGACGTCGAGGCGATGCAGCAGCAGATCGTGGACGTCGTCCGCCGGCTGGAAGACGCCGGCGACATCGAAGTCCGCGCCGCGGGGGAGGCGGACGAATATGTGTCTTAGGTGAGTGGTGAGTGATCATGACCGACGCGGCATCCGAAACAACCCGCCTCCTGAAAGCCCGCGACCTGCGCGGGCTGGGGTCGAAGGTCGCGTTCAACTTCGAGGATGTTCAATGCCGCGCGCGGCAGGAGCTGGAACAGGCCGGACGCGACGCCCGCCAACTGCGCGACGTCGCCCGACGGGAGGCGGACGAGATCCGCCAGGACGAGTTCGAACGGGCTCGGCGGGAGGGCCTGCAACAGGGGCTTCGCGACGCCGACGAGCAGATCGAGCGCCGCGCGACGGTGCTGGCGGAGCAGCGGGTGGACGAACGCCTGCGAACGGCGCTGCCGGCCGTGCGGGCCGTCAGCGAATCGCTGGCCCGCGAACGCGAGTGCTGGCTGTCGGAGTGGGAAGCAAATGTGATCCGCATCGCCGTCGCCATCGCCGCGAAGATCGTCCGTCGCGAAATCGAACTGCATCCCGACGTGTCAGCGGAACTGGTCCGCGAGGCGTTGCGGCTGATTGCGGGCAACGCGCAACTGCGGGTGCGGATGAACCCGGCCGACGCCGATCGCATCGGCGACTTCCGGGAGCAGTTCGCCAGCGCCCTCGCCGGTGTCGCCGAACTCTCGATCGTTCCCGACAACGCAATCACCCCCGGCGGCTGCCTGCTGGAAAGCGAACACGGCCTGATCGACGCCCGGCTGGAAACGCAACTCGACCGCATTTATTTGGAACTGACGGGGGGTGAGAGAAGAAGGATGAGAGATGAAGGATGAAGGATGGAGTGATGGAGTATTGGAGTAAGGGAGTATTGGAGCAGTGACGTGTTCGAGTCAGTGCGAAACTCATCACTCCATCACTCCAATACTCCACTGCTTCTTTCCTCTTCACCCATTGCACGAACCACGTCGGGACTCGCCCCAATGCCTGCGCTCGTTGAACAACTCCATCGCATCCTCCCCTTCGCGCTGCACGGCCGCATCAGCCGCGTTGCCGGGCTGACGGTCGAAGCGCGGGGCTTTCCCGCCCCGCTGGGGGCGCTATGCCGCATTCACTGCCGGCAGGGAGCGGAAATCGATGCCGAGGTCGTCGGCTTCCGCGGCGGCGAATCGCTGCTGCTGGCCTACGGACGGCTCGACGGCGTGCGGCCGGGGGACGGAATCGAACTGGTGCAGTCCTCGCAGATCGTCCGCGTCGGCGAGCGGCTGTTGGGACGGGTCGTCGACGGGCGAGGCCGTGCCATCGACGGCAAACCGCAGCCCGCGCTGCCGCACCGCACCGCGCTGCTGGCCGATCCGCCCCCGCCGCTGCGACGCGCACGAATCCACAAGCCGCTGGGGACGGGCGTTCGCGCCATCGACGGCTTCCTCACCTGCGGGCTCGGCCAGCGGCTGGGGATTTTCTCCGGCAGCGGGGTGGGCAAGAGCACGCTGCTGGGGCAGATGGCGCGATCCAGCACCGCCGATGTGAACATCGTCATCCTCGTCGGCGAACGGGGCCGCGAAGTCCGCGAGTTCCTGGAGCGCGACCTCGGTCCCGAGGGGCTGGCCCGCAGCGTGGTCGTCGTCGCCACGGGGGATGAGCCGTCGCTCATCCGTCTGCGGGCGGCCTATCTGGGGACGGCGATCGCCGAATACTTCCGCGACGCAGGGAAACACGTTCTACTGCTGATGGACAGCGTCACCCGCTTCGTGCTCGCTCAGCGGGAAATCGGCCTGGCGGCGGGGGAACCGCCGGCCACGCGGGGGTTTCCGCCCAGCGCGTTCGCAATCCTGCCGCGGCTGCTGGAGCGGTCCGGTTGCAACGATCGGGGCAGCATTACCGGTTTTTACACGGTATTGGTTGAAGGGGACGACACCAACGAGCCGATCTCAGATACGGTGCGGAGCGTTCTGGACGGGCACATCGTGTTGTCGCGCGAGCTGGCCGAGGGGTCCCACTGGCCGGCGATCGACGTGCTGCGGAGCATCAGCCGCTCCATGCCCGACGTCGTCACGCCCGAGCATCGCGCCGCGGTGCAGTCGCTGCGGCAATCGCTGGCGGCGTATCAGAGTTCGGAAGACCTCATCAACATCGGAGCCTACCAGCACGGTTCGAACCGCGACGTGGACGCGGCGATCCGCCTGCGGGAGCCGCTGCTGAGATTCCTGCAACAGGATTCCCGCGAGCAAAGCCCGTATGCCGACAGCGTGGCCGCGGTGTCGAAACTAGATCGCATGAAGAACGAAGCCGTTTAGCCGCGACTCGGAGTCTTCGGAGAGGAGCGCGGCGGATTAACCCGACGCGTGAGTTTTGAAGTTGCGCTTTCTTCGTCCCGGAGGGACGATCCGATAGTAGCCCGGCGATTTATCGCCGGGTGGAACGACGATTATAGAAGAAAAGTCCCGAAGGGACGGCTGAGGGCTTCAGTCGTCCCTTCGGGACTCTCTTCCGTCGAAATGCACCTGAACCGGGCGATGAATCGCCCGGCTATTATCGAGTCGTCCCTTCGGGACTGAAAAGGCGCAACTTCAAAACGCGTGAGCGAGGGGCACACGCGGAATCCCTCGCTGACGCTTCGGGTTAGGCAGCGGCGGGAAAATAATCTACCTGCGAAACCGCGTTTTGTGGTAGAAGTGGCGTTTGGGAGTTCCCCGTCAGTTTCAACAAGCACGCAGTCTCAAGGAAGAGACCATGGAGCACACACTCA
>Ga0268386_10000107_pt1 | contig 45596 bp, 40 predicted proteins | sample RVTome_15_FD_200260 | JGI IMG/M metagenome (GOLD analysis project Ga0268386, IMG submission 200260) | Soil microbial communities from uranium-contaminated site in the Upper Colorado River Basin, Wyoming, United States - RVT150D86... ... | reverse complement strand
CTGCTTCGGAAAGGAACTGACATGTGTGGAATCGTCGGATATGTGGGGCCTCGACGCGTCGTCGACGTGCTGATGCCAGGTCTGGCTCGTCTCGAGTACCGGGGTTACGACTCGGCCGGGGTCGCCTTCAACACTGGGGAGTCGATCATCCTCATCAAGACGGCGGGGCGGATCGCTGACCTCGAGGCCCTGGTTGCATCCGAGGCCGACCCGGGGGCGATCTCCGGGATAGGTCACACGAGGTGGGCGACTCACGGGGCTCCCAATACCGTCAACGCCCACCCCCACACCGACGAGACGGGTGACGTGGTGGTGGTCCACAATGGCATCGTGGAGAATTGGGCCGATCTCAAGCACAAGCTCGTCGAGTCGGGACACGTCTTCACCAGCGACACCGACACCGAGGTGGTCGCCCACATGATCGGGGCACATGCCGACGTGTCTTTGGTCGAGGCGGTCCGCCTGGTGATGCAGGAGGCCGAGGGTGCCCTGGCCCTGGCGGTGATGCGGAGGTCGGAGCCGGAGCTGATCGTAGGGGCCCGCCGGGGGTCCCCCCTCGTCGTGGGCCGTGGTGACGAGGAGAACTTCCTCGCCTCGGACATCCCCGCCTTCCTCGAGCACACCAGGGAGATGGTGATCATCGACGACGACCGGGTAGTCGAGGTGCGATCGAGCTCGGTGAAGGTCTACGACCTCGAGGGAAACGATATCGAGCCCGAGCACCGCAAGATCGAGTGGGACTTCGAGGCTGCCGAGAAGGGTGGATTCCCCACCTTCATGCTCAAGGAGATCCACGAACAGCCCCACGCCATCGCCGACACCCTGGCCGGAAGGGTCTCTTACACCGGACGGGTCGTGCTCAACGAGCTGGAGATGGACCCCAAGCTGCTTCGGGCGATCGACAAGGTGTTCGTGGTGGCCTGTGGGACTTCCTACCACGCGGCGATGATGGCCAAGTACGCCATCGAACGCTGGACCCGGCTCCCGGTGGAGATCGACATCGCCTCCGAGTTCCGCTACCGCGACCCGGTTCTGGACGCCCGGTCACTGGTGATCGGGATCAGCCAGTCGGGGGAGACCATCGACACCCTGGCCGCTGTTCGGTATGCCAAGGCGCAGGGCGCCAATCTGATCGGGGTGAGCAACGTGATCGACTCCGCACTGGCCCGGGAGTCGGATGCGGTCCTATACACGAGGGCCGGTCTCGAGATCGGGGTCGCCGCTACCAAGACCTTCACCACGCAACTGGTCGCGATGCAGCTGCTGGGTCTCTATCTGGCGCAGGTGCGCGGTTCCTTGGACCCGGGGAAGATCGAGCTGCTCGTCCACGACTTGCAGAAGCTGCCGCAGCAGGTGGAGCAGGTGCTGGAAACCTCAGGGGAGATCGAGGAGCTGGCCAAGTCGTTGGTTGATGTTCGCGACTATTTCTTCCTCGGTCGTTCCGGTGACTTCCCGGTGGCCATGGAAGGGGCTCTCAAGTTGAAGGAAATTGCCTATGTCCGGGCCGAGGGTTACGCCGCCGGCGAGATGAAGCACGGGCCAATCGCCCTCATCGAGAAGGGCGTGGTCGTCGTCGGGGTGGCGTCGGACAGTCATGTGCGGGCCAAGACACTCTCCAACATGGAGGAGATGAAGGCCCGTGGCGGGACCATCGTCCTGGTTGCGGAGGAAGGCGACGACGTCGGCGACGTTGCCCACCACGTGATCCGGATCCCCTCGGGGCCGGATCTCTTGTGCACGGTGACCGCGGTCATCCCGCTCCAGCTCCTCGCCTATCACGTCGCCACTGCCCGCGGTCTCGATGTGGACAAGCCCCGCAACCTGGCCAAGACGGTGACGGTGGAGTGAGCTTGCTGGGCGAAGGGCCGGGCTGTGCCCCCTAGTCCCCTCTACCGGGTTTCGGCTGTAGTAGCTGTGATAGCAGGGGTGGGGACAATGGCTGGATTCCTTAGTGGTGTCTGGTGGGTCTTCGCGTTGGCGGCCGCTCTGCCCGTTCACTACGCCTTCCTTTTTGCGCTGACTGCAGGCACATTTGCGGTGCTCAGAGAGTGGACCGTAGTGACATTATGTATTGGCGGTCTGGTAGTGAACATGTCCCTGATCGTGCCCTTGTATGTGGCCGACCCGGCTCCCGCCGAGCTCGGATCCGAGTCACTCGACGTTATGTTCCTGAACGTAGAGTTCATCGGAGCTGATCCAAGGGCAGTGATCGAGGACCTCAGGGGCGGCGCCTTCGATCTGGTGTTCCTTGCCGCTACGAACGACACCTGGGCCGACTCGCTCGGTAGCGCCTCTATCCCCTATTCCGTAGTCGAATCCCGGCCGTCGGGAGTCGATCTGGAGCTGATGGCCCTGGCCCGAACCGACCTGCAGGTATCTACGGCACTTCACGATTTCGGTGAAGGGGGACGAGACCGGGCGGTAGAGGTCATGGTCGATTTGGAGCGGACGCCTGTGCGCGTCCTGGCCATGCATCCGGTCTCTCCATTGACTCCTGATCGGGCACGACAGAATGCGAGGCAGCTCGAGAGACTGGGGGCTTGGGCAGCTATCCAGGAGAATCCTGTGCTCATCGTTGGAGACCTCAACAACACGTCGTGGTCGCCTGAGTTCGAGGTCTTCACGGAAATGGGAAGTCTGGTGAATTCGCAGTTGGGTTACGGGGTGCAGGCGACCTGGCCGGCCGGGATGGGCTTTCTCGGCATTCCGATCGACCACGCGGTGCATAGCGCAGAGTTGACGACGATCGGGCGGTCTTTGGGGTCGGGATATGGCTCCGAGCACCGATCTCTGCAAGTGTCCGTAGCGCTCAGGGCCCCTTGATCAAGCGTCGAGTATGGAGTCTCTCACCAGCTTGATGGCCTGTTTCGGAGCGTCATAGTCGAGTTTCCACACTCGGACACTCTGTGCGATCTCGGTCGAAAGTCGAAAAGCTCTCTCGGGGTCCTTGTAGTGGTTGAACGACTTTCCGATGAGCTCAGCCACAGCCTGAGATGAGGGGCGGCGATCCAGAGCCAGGTGTGCGGCCCCATAGCCCGCGATCACGATGTCAGTCAAGGATCGGTTCTCATTCACCACGGTACTCCCGAGGTCCGCCGCCGTGAACAGGGTTTCAGAGCCTCGAGGCTCCAAGCCGAGCGCCTCACAGCTCCAGACAGAGAGGGCAAGGGGTTTGGGATATGGAACGACCTGGCAGGAGTCGTCGAGAACCAGAGCCTCGTCCGTGACATAGGACATGCCATCGAGAATCCCCGCGGCGGCTAGCGTCGTCTTCCCATCACCTGAATCGCCAGGGAACGCAACCACCCTGTCGCCGCTGGCGATCACTGCGGCATGAACCGCGAACCAGCTTGTGCCGTGGATAGCCCTCTGGTTGACCAACCCGACGAGGCTCGGAACAAGACCTTCATCCTCATCGAAAACGACTCGGCGGCACCCCCTGTGGAGTCGATGCAACTCGCCAGGCTCTCCTGTGACCTGGATTATGTTGATCGCGCGCGCTGGTTTCGTCGTGGTTTCGAAGGTTGCGAGTAAGTCGTCGATGCGATCGGCGAGCGACCGGTCCTGGGTGACTACCCGGATCACTGTCCCAAGAACCCTATGACGTCGATCTGTGGCCCAGACCAGGCCACTGAGATCGCTCGGTCACCCGGGGCGCGGGACGATTCTCACGGTGAATCGATGAGTCCGGCCTGCGCGAGTTCGACGATGGCGCTCTCGACGTCCTCGGCGATCGCCGAAGCCTCAACCTGATAGGAAGCAGCGAGGAGGTCGATGATCTGCTCTACCGTATGCTCACCGTCTGCCAGCCGCCAGATGTCGCTGGCCGTGCCGTTCAGGATGGTGACCTTCTCAGTCCGCGGGTTGTAAAGGCTCTTGTCTCCGTCGATCTCCGCCTCGAGCACGTGAGGGCTGACCGGCCCCACCATCAACGATCTACTCTCCACTACCGAGCCATACTACTCACATGAGAATACGATGAAAATCGTACGTCTCAGTGGCCGCGTCTCGCTTACAGTGACATAGTCGGAGAACCACGGGGCTAGCTGCGGGGATATTCGCATAGCCGGGAGAGAGAGGCTGGGAGTCATGTCAGATAACGAAGTACAGGGGATCACAAGGCGTGATCTTCTGAGGCGAGGGGCAGCGCTTGGCGGAGCTGTCGTGTGGGCTACACCGATCGTTCAGACACTAGGAATGGGTAGGGCTTTCGCCAGCACCGCCAGCCCGGTCGGTAAGGACATCTCTTACATTGGGATAAACGTCACCAACTGCAACGGAATCGACGACTTCTTCGTCAAGTGGGAGGACGGCGACTGGGAAGATCACCCCGGGGCCGCACCTGAGTGTGCAGACAAGGAAGACTTGGCTCCCGGAGTAGAGAGCGGTGGCGAGGGATTCGAGGTTTCCTGGTCCGGAGGCGCCTGTGCGGATCTCTGGGTGCCGGAGGAATATGAGAACTGCACGGTGGTCGTTTGGGTCAAGGCCGGGTCGAGCACATCGACAGGTGGCGAGGGGCCCTGCCGGACTTACACCAATGCCGACCTCACTTTCGGGGCCTGGAACGAGGTCTGCAGCCCCGCGTCGACGACGTAGGATCACGGTCTAAGGTCGCTCGGCGGGGCAGCGTACACTTTGGTGCGATAGGCCCATCAACGCCTTCGAGGCGCGGCGAGGAGCACTTCGTACATAGCTTCGACTTCGTTCACCATAGTTTCGATGGAGAACTCGTCGTGCACCCGCTGTCGGGCGTTTGCGCCCAAGCGTGCACGCTCGGGGGCGTCATCGAGCAGACGCAATGCCTGAGCGCTCAACGTCTCGGCGTCACCGAAGGGGGCAAGGAGGCCATCGATCCCGTCTCTGATGGCTTCGCCAACCCCGCCCACGTCAGTGGCGATTGATGCCACTCCGAGCGCCATGGCCTCGATGAGCGCTACGGGAAAGCCTTCGTGCTGGGATGTCATCAGGAAGAGGTCAAACGTGGAGAGGATCGGATAGGGGTCGGGGACGAACCCTGCGAATACCACACGTCCCTCGATTCCAAGGCGACGGGCCATCGACCGCAATTCAGCTTCGAATCCGGGCTCCTTCTCACGGCCCACCAGGACGAACGTCGTGTTCGGCTTTTTCTTGACGACTCGATTGGCCACCTCGAGGAAGAGCTTGTGACCCTTCTGCTTTCGCAAATGTGCCACGTTCCCGATCACCTGATGATCCTCCGGGATCCCCAACGCCGTCCGTACGGAAGCCCGGCCTTGGGCATCTGCGCGTCTCATGTCCGCATTGGCTACTCCCCCGCGGATGATCCGGGTAGTCGGCGGCCTGAACCACCTGCTGGTCGTGACCGCCCTTTCGACATCGGCCGATATCGCTATCACCAGATCGCACATCGGATAGGTGAGGCGATTGGCCAATCTCGTCATCAAGTTCCGTGACCCCGGGAGACTGTGCTCCGTGTGGACGATCCTCAGGCGTCTGTGGACGAGCGAAACCAATCTGGCCAGTACCGATGGATACGGTGAGTGGGTGTGGACCAGGTTGTAGGACCCATTGCCGATGAGGCGCGCCAGCCTCCTGAAGGCGACGAGGCTCAGCTCATGGGAGACATCCAGGCAGTGGACTTTCACGCCTTGATTGGCAAAAGACCCAACCACATCGTCTTTCCAAGGTGTGAAGTAGCAGATCTCATAGTCGAATCGGTCGCGATCCAGCTCTGGCACCGACCCTGACAGCAGCCTCTCGACACCTCCGAGCCCGAGACCCTTGACGAGGATCAGGACTCTCGACCGGCTCGGGTCATGGCTTTTCTGAGTCATTCGGCGAGGGCGACCGTGTTCACGTGTGCTGGTCTGACCTCGACAACCGTCGTTTGGCGACGCGCCGTCTGCGCGCCCACCAAAACGCCTTGAAGTGCTGGGCCTGCATGTAGAGCGGATTTACCTTCGCCCAGAACAGCCGTGGCGTGACGTGGCTGTAGACACCAACCCGGTGAAGGGTGAACATGGTCTGTGGAATGTGGCGATTCGGGGTCACGACCGCGGCCCGGTAGCCGGCTTCTCGGACATACTCCACGGTCTCGTCGTTGAAGTCGCCCGCCGGGTAGCAGAACGTAGTGATCTCCACGCCGAGACGCTCTTCGAGCTCGGCCTTCGAGTCTCGAATCTCGGCTATAGCCTCTTTCTCTTCGAGCGTTGACAGGAACGGGTGGGTCCTCGTATGCGACCCGTAGACAAAGAGCCCCTTCTCCATCGCATCGAGGATTTGGGCGGACGTCATATGAAGGTCCTCGGCGTCTACCGGTCCTGAGTTGGGGCTCAGCCAGGGGAATGGGTCAGGACTATCGATCATGTCACTGATCAGATAGACAGTGGCTCTCACTCCAAGGGACTCGAGAATCGAAGCGCCGTGCAAGTAGTTGTCTTGATAGCCATCGTCGAATGTGACGGCGAAGCTCTTGTCGGGCGTCTCCAACCTGCCTGAGGCGACAGCCTGCTCCAGGACCACGTTGACCCATCCCCGCTCCAGAAGCGATGTCAGCTGCAATCGCAGCATCTCAGGGGAAACCGACAATCCGTCGCGTACCTCTGGATTCACCCGGTGGTAAGCGAGGATCAGCATCCTGGTTCACCGATCATGAGGTCTCCTCCCGTTCCCTGCCTTACCTGTGTCGCCCGTCACCGGTACTGACGCGGCACATGCCCTCCCAAATCGTAGAGCATCATGGCAGCGTTGGAAGTCGCAACCTGACGGGCGACGGGGATCCACCACCGAGTTTGGTGGCCCTCAATCCTCGTAGGCGACGAGGTCGCGACTGGCGAGGTTCTCGACGGTGTCGGTTACGACGGATTGGGAGTCTTCGAGCTCCATCCCTGTCACCTCGGAAACGGCACGTGCCATCTCCGCTGGATCGGTCCTCCCGTCGCACAGTTCCCATATCGCCCTGGCTGTCTCGTTAAGCTCGTGCAGGGAGTCTGACTCGGGCTCGTAAACCATCCAACTTTTGGTCCCGGAGTCCTCGACGAGTCGGCCTTTCCGTGCCGGGTAAACGCTCATAGCCATTCCTCCGGGTCGAACTCTCCGACGCGCACGGCGAATGACATCAACTCTGCCTGTGAATGAAGGCCGAGCTTGTTGTAGACGCGTTGTAGGTGGGTCCTCACTGTCTCGGAGCTGATGAATAGCATTTCGGCGATTCGGCTGCGGCTGGCGCCGGAGGCTGCGATGCGAAAAACCTCCCTTTCCCTCCCGGTCAGGCTCTCGATTGCCGACGACTCCGTTGCATCGCGTCTCTGCCGGTCGACGACGTGTCGCAGGAGTGTGCCCAGGAGGTCCGGAGCCACGACCGCGCCGCCGTCTACGATGGTGTCCACGGCGTCTGAGATGGCATGCAGAGGGGTGGAGTCCACCAGGAACCCGCGGCAGCCAGCGTCCACAGCCCGCAACAACTGCTCCTCGTGAGCCAGAACCAGCGTGGGGACATCATGGGCCACTTCCGCCAGGGCGGGTTGATCGACCTCCACTCCGAAGTGCCATATCAAGACGTCCGGGTCCGAAGCGTCTGGAGCTGACGCCAATGTCACGTCGTAGTCCTCCATCAGAAGCCGTAGCGCCGGCCCCAGCGAGTCACTCTCACTGACGATTTCGACGTGCTTGCGGTTGGTCGGCACCCCCTTAGTCTGGCACTCCTGTGACAGAGAAATCACGTCGGGTCGAGGCCTGGACGAGGGGGGATCCGGTGAGCCGGGCACTAGTGCTGCTCGCCTCTGATCGAGGCTTCCCCGCGGAAGTGCCGGTGACAGCCGGTCTGATCGAGATCGCGCAACGGCACGGCCTCATCGGGCTGCTCGTTCGCTACACCCGCGACGAGATGGCTCATGCCATTCGAGTTCGTGAGCGGCTGCGGAGCGAACGATTGACCGAGCATCTGTCCCGTTTCCTGCCGCAGTTACACGATGCGGGAATAAGAGCCGCTTTGCTCAAAGGCCCTGGTGTAGCCAAGGAGTACTCAGATCCCACGGTGAGGACGTTCAGCGATCTCGACATCCTTGTCCCCAGGCCGCAGTTGGATGACGCCATCTCAGTGCTCAGCACCGACAAGTACGCCAAGGACATTCCGGAGAAGCGGCCGAGAGCGGACAAGAGAGAGATTCTGTTCGCTGACGACAGCGGAGTCAGATTCAATGTCGATCTGCATTGGAGTCTCTTCTCATACTCCCAGCTCCGTGGATCGGCAGCCGAAGCGACCGAGCAAGCGTGGCGGGAAGCGAGCCTTCGTGTCGACGGGCCCTGGGGACCGGTCTGGGAGCTGCCTCAAGCACACAAGGTCGCGTTCCTCGCCGCCCACGCTGTCCTAGACCATCGGTTTCGCCTCATACTATTTCGAGATCTGCTTGAGTTGCGTGAGAGGGGCATCACCTGGGGTGCTCTAGATGAGCTGGCGCGAGCGTCCGGCCTCAGGTCGGTCATTTATATGGCCTTCTGGATCGCTCATCAAGCTCTCGGAGTGGAGGTGCCGGACGAATTTCTGAGGTCACTCAGGCCGGCTTCGATGCCTATCTCATATCTTGAATGGGCGCTGCCGCGAACCGATTTGGTGCGCTTCGATGGCCACCGACCCCGCCCGATAAACCTGGCGGCCGTGCTGCTCAACGATTCACCCTCCGAGAGGAGGTCTCTCCTGCTTAAGGCTCCTCTTGCCCTGCCGGCGTGGCGTCGCCGAGTCGTGAGGGACACCCCACGTCGGTACAAGCCACGCGTGCTCGTTCTCGTGACGAACGATCGGAGGCGAGGCGCCGAGGTATTCGCCGAACGTCTCAGGGACGGTCTTGTCAGTCGAGGATGGGTGGTCGAGGCGGTGAGCCTGTATCGGACCAACGAATCGCCTCGAGCCGATGTCGAGACTCTCTCCGACTCTGGGAAGGCCTCGCGGTTCGAGCGGCGAGTGCTGACGGCATTGGTCACCAAGATTCGATCGTTCGATCCCGACATCGTTGTGGCAAACGGTGGCCCGACGCTCCGCTATGGCGCGGCCGCTAGCCTGTTTCACCGTCACCGACTCGTTTACGTGGGTATCGGAGAGCCCGAGTACTGGATCCGATCGAGGCTCTCGCGTTGGGTGAATCGGCTTCTCCTCCGTATGACCGACCATGTGATCGCGGTCTCGGAGACCACGAGAGAACAGCTGATCGACCTCGAGCCGAGTCTCTCGGACAAGGCGCACACTGGGTACACCGGTGTACCAGATGACCTGTTCGATGTCACCCGACAGCCGTCCGAAGGTCCACTTCACTTCCTCATTGTGGGGAGCCTCACGCCCGAAAAGGACCCTTTGAGCGCTCTCCGAGCGGGCGTGTCTCTCGATGAAACGCTCATTCGATTCGTGGGCAGCGGCCCCCTCCGGGATCGGCTTCGTTCAGAAGCGCGCAGCCTGGGAGTCGAGACACGTGTGACCTTTATCGGATCGGTCCCCGATGTGGCCGAACATCTCGAGTGGGCCGACGTCTTGATCTTGACGTCCCGAACTGAGGGCCTTCCGGGAGCGGTCCTCGAGGCGGCAGCAGCCGGGGTCCCAACTGTCTCGATGGACGTTGGAGGCGTCGCGGAGGCAATCGTGGACGGAAAGACGGGACGCGTGGTTGCTGACGAAAGTGAGTTGGTCGCTGCGCTCAGACAGCTCGACAGGGACAGAGAGTTGCTCTGGAAGATGGGTATGGAGGCGCGCAAGTATGCCCAAGATCATTTCACGATCGAACGATCGGTGGATCGTTACTCGCGTCTCCTCTTGGGATTCTGGCGATGAAGATCGCTCACCTGACCACGGTCGACCTCAGCCTCCGTTTCTTGATCCTGCCTCAGCTGGAGGCCGCGTCTGAGGTCGCCGAGTCGATTGGCATCAGCAGCCCCGGGGATTACGTGGCCCAATTGGAGTCCAGGGGTATTCGTCACGTCCCGCTCCGCTCGTCGACCCGTGGGGCCGATCTGAGAGCTGACCTCCGATCTATCGCCGAGTTCTGGTCGGTGCTTCGCGCAGAGAAGCCCGACATCCTCCACACCCACAACCCGAAGCCGGGGGTGTATGGGAGGATCATCGGTCGGGTCGCTGGCGTCCCGATCGTCGTCAACACCGTGCACGGCCTCTATGCCACGCCGGAGTCACCACTTCTCAAGAGGATGATCGTCTACTTGCTGGAGGGGGTGGCCTCCATGTTCTCGGACATGGAATTGGTGCAGAACCCAGAGGACCTGAAGCTTCTAGCTGCAAGGAGGATCGTTTCTCGGCGCAAGCTCAGGCTCTTGGGCAATGGCGTCGACCTCGAGAGATTCGACCCCGTTCGAGTCGGCGCCCTACGCAGTCAGGTGCGCGATGAGCTCGGCTTGAGCGAGAGCGATGTCGCTGTGGGAATGGTAGGTCGGCTCGTCGCAGAGAAAGGCATCGCCGAGTTCGTGGAGGCCGCCAGACTCGTGGGCTCAGACACAACTTTCTTTGTGATTGGGCCGGACGACCTGGACAAGAGCGATTCGTTAGGGCGACACACAATCGAGGCGGGGAATAAGGCAGGCGTCCGGTTCCTCGGCATGCGAGACGATATCGATGGCCTGTACGGGGCCCTCGATATCTTCGTGCTCCCGAGTCATCGCGAGGGTTTCCCCCGGGCTGCCATGGAAGCAGCCGCATGCGGGCTCCCTCTCGTCCTGACGAACATCCGCGGTTGCCGCCAGGTCGTGGAGTCTGGCTCGAATGGGTATCTGGTGTCGGTGAGAGATTCTCGCGCTCTGGCCAGTTCCATTCAGGCTCTCGTTGACGATCCTGAATTGCGTCGTCGGATGGGTGATGCGTCCGCGAAAAAGGCGAAGCGCGAGTTTAACGAAGAGAAGGTCGTCGAGATCGTCATGAGGGCCTATCGCGAGCTGGCCTCACGGAAGGGCATCGCCTGGTTGTGGGATGAAGCGACCACCGACGTGACCATACGGCCGGCGACCCTTGGCGACGCCAACTCGATTGCAAATCTTCACGCGGCCCAGATCGAGACGGGATTCCTCTCGACGTTGGGCGTTGGCTTCCTCCGACTCGTCTATCGAGCGCTCCTCCAGAGTGCGGTCGGCATCGTCGTCGTGGCCGACTCAGGCGGAGATGTCGTCGGATTCGTCGCCGGCACGAGCGATACGAGCGCCTTCTACAGAGAATTCGGGGCACGAAACTTCCTCCGAGCGTTCTGGAGGATCATTCCGGCTTTGCTTCGACCACGCACGTGGCAACGTCTGTGGGAGACACTGTCCTACGGTGCGGATGATCACGAGGTCCCGGCCGAGTTGCTGTCGATGGTGGTGGCGCCGCGCGCCCGCGGGAGAGGAGTGGGCTCCAAGCTGGTCACGGAATTGCTTGGCCTAGGTGTACACAAGGGTGTCGACACGATGAGAGTGGTTGTAGGAGAGCTCAACGATCCCGCGATAGCTCTTTACGCACAATGCGGGTTCGTGACCCGCCAGACATTCCAGCTCCACGCAGGCGAGCAATCGCTGGAAATGCTGTGGAGATCGTAGGAGTCGGCCTCGCATTCGTCGTAGCCCTGGCAACAGGCGGTGTGGCGGTCACTCTTGGGTCGCGGTTAGGGCTGCTGGACGCTCCCGACGACGAGTTGAAGAGCCATTCCCGCCCCGCCGTTCCTTTGGGTGGCGCCGCTTTCCTGCTGGCCATCCAGACAGGGCTTGCGGTCATTGGAGCGTTCGACCCCGGGTTTTTCGTCGCCTCGGGCCTCCTGTGGGTCATGGGCCTCGGGGACGACGTCTCGGGCTTGAGCCCGATTCTTCGTCTGGCCGGCGCCACGCTGGGGGGTGTGATCCTGGCTGTGTTCTCGGGGTCTTCATCCGGGTTGACCGCAGCTTCGATCGTCGTCGTGGCCGTGGTGGTGACCGTCAACGCGGTGAACCTCCTGGACGGTATGGACGCGCTGACCGGAGTCACGACGTCAGTCGCGTTCCTGGGGCTTGCCGTCTACGGCTACGTTCACGTGTCTGGAGCGTCAGCAGTCGCTCTCGTGTCCATCGGAGCACTGGTCGGTTTCCTGTTCTGGAACCGACCACAGGCTCGTTTGTTTCTCGGGGACAACGGCGCATATGTCGTCGGGGTCACGCTCGTCTGGACTGCAGTCCGGGTGGGAGCCGGGAACGGCGCCGACCTGGTTGCGATCGCTCTGGTGGGAGTTCCTCTCCTCGACTTGGGCGTCACGATTGTCCGTCGGCTCGCCTCGCGAGCCCCGTTGTTCAGGGGGGATCGATCCCACACCTACGACCTCCTATATGACGGTGGCCTGTCGGTTTGGAGAGTCGTCGGTCTCTATGCAATTGCTCAGGCGACGTGGGCCGCGACGCTGATCCTGATCTCCAGCAACGCCTCGAACACGCTTGCCGCGATCAGCGCCGTCATCCTGGGGGCATTGATCGTTGTCGTGACGGTGTTTGTCCTTGTTCGTCGGCCAATTCGCCGATAGAGCTTCGCTGTTGGCGACGCTCGTCTGTCGCGACCATTCCCATTCCTATCACGACCACTAGGAAGAAGGCGAGTACTTGTCCTCTCTGTCGGGCGATGATCCCCAAGTTTCGAACGACGCTGAAGGCGACTGCGTATGCCAACACGTAGAACGATGAGAAAACGACGTAGGCATTGGAACGCCAGTTTCTCCAGTTCTTGAAGACTGCTGGGGCCTGCCAAAGGGTCAGCCCGAGCAGGACTGTGGTCTCCGCCGCCGCAAAGAAATGTTGGATCTCAAATGCCTCGAAGATGAAGGGTCGGAAGAGCACGAGGGCCACTGCGCCGGGGACGTCTATGGGGCCGCTGACGGGACTACCTGAAGCGATCGTTCCTCTCTCAGAGGTGCGTCGTACGACCTCTGATGCGAAGTTGTCGGCCTCTTCCAATGAAGATATCTCAACGCCGAAGAGATCCGGGAACAGAATGAATGCCACGGCACCCGCTGCCAGGGAGACCGTCAGCATCGTCAACCGGCGGGCTTTCATCTGCGCATCCGACCCCTGTGCCGGACGGGCCAAAAGCATGGCTGCGATGAGAGCTCCGATCACCAGGGCTACCACATGGATGCGGATCAGTCCCAGCAGCGCCAGAAACGGACCGAGGCCCCAGACCCAACGCAGATAGAACGAGTGGAGCATTCGCGAGATGAAATAGGCACAGCCGCCCAGAGCGAACATCACGATGGCGTCCTTGCCGATGCTCGAGGGCCAGAAGGCAAACGTGGGCAAGAGGAAGATCAGGGCGGCATAGAGCTTCAACTGGTGGGGCTGGGCCCAGTGACGAAACGCTGCGTAGAGGAAGAGTTGGCCGCAGAATGCGATGATCGCAAACATCAAGAAACCACCCAGCAGATCGGGTGTATGACCGATGAACAGCCCGCCCGTGATCAATTCTGTGATCTGCGTTGCGAGCGAGCCTCTCCCAGTGAGTGTCAGTGGTTGGCCGGCGTTGAATTGTGTAACGAACTCCGTCCCCGCCCGGTAGTACTGAATGGAGTCACTCCCTTCGGCTGTGTATAGGACTGTGACCATGTAGTACCGAGCCAGTGTTCCTATGACCTTGACTCCGAATCCGAAAAGGACCCATTTCGGGAGCCATGCAGCGTCGATATCAGTCCGCATCTTCCAACCGGCAGCGGTGAACAGGATGCCGCCGATCAGGACGATGAGGATCACACTTGAGTAGTCGGAGTCGAAGGCCATCAAGGCGCCTATTCCTGCGGCGAGAAGGGCGCCGGCCACGAGAAGCAAACCGTCCCGGTTCACAGAAGCTCCAAGTCGCTAGTGCTCATATCCCATGAATCGAGGTTGAAAACGTCGAAGTCCAACACGTTGAGAGGCAGGGCCACCAAGCTGAGTGTCCTGATACCAGGCACCGGGAGCATGCCTCCAAGTATCGCGGCTCTTCGCTCGGGTGTATGCCTTGAAAACCATCCGGCTAGGTACCTCGCCCTCGCCTGAGCGGCGGCTCGGCGTACTACCCGTGGGTGGGTTACATCGATCAGATCTGATACCACCAGCTCGGTTCGCATCCTGCGTACTCCTACCCGGGCCACCAGCCCTGATCCGTTCCCATCGCCCAACCAGCCGTAACGAGCGGTTGGGTGTTGGGCGAACCGCCAAGACAGGTAATCTGGCTCACGAGGCGTTCTGAGACCTCTTGGTTCTCTGTCGATGACAACCGGAGTGGTGTCCTCAAAGGGATCGAGTTGGGGGGCCACCTCCTCGATCGACGGCGGGCCGGAGATATCGGGTGTCAGGGCCCTCCCCAGGCGGGGCCGCACGAGGACACCGATCGGTGCGACATCTCTCCAGCCCATTTTCAGGTAGCCGGGACGGGACTTCTCATTCGGCGTGTTGAACACGAGGTCCACTCCTTCGGATCGTGCGATATCGATGGCGCTCGTGGTCAACTCCTTGAACACTCCACGCCGTGCGAAGTCCGGATGGGTCGCCGTGTCCACCGGTCTCAGGCATCTTAGCTTGTGGCCTGTCGGTGTCTTCAGTTCCCATCGCATGAGGGCCCGGACTCCGGCGATACGCCCTTCGCTCTCCGCCACTAGTACGAGCGATCTACCGAACGGATTGCTCTCATGCTTCCAATTCCATAGGTCTTCCGTTCTCCGCAGCAAGGGGGGCTCGCCCAGCGCCAACCTGAGCACCTCCAGGATCTCGGCGACATCTCCTGCATCTGCACGTCTTACACCGAGGTCACTCATCGCCTCGCGAGTGCCGTGAGTGGAGCCGCGTAGTCGACCACGTCAAACCGGCTCGGAGCCTGATATGAGCTCGTGGATTCCATCCTCGAACGACACCTCGGGCCTCCAACCCAAGATGTCTTTCGCTCGCTGGTTGGACACTCTCGCCGGGGGAACGTCTCCCGCCCTCGGTGGACCGAAGTTGATCTCCGTCGGGTGGCTGGCGATTATCAGCTCGGCCAGCTCTTTGATGCTGATGTTCTCATCGGCAACCACATTGATCGGTATGCCGGTGGCCTCGGAATGTGCTGCTAGCTCAAACGCCTTGGCGATGTCAGACGCGTGGGTGAACTGTCTTCCCTGGGAGCCGTCACCCTGGATCGTGATCGGTTCCCTCGCTCGTGCCTTGCCCACGAAGACCTGAAAGACGGAGTTCGGGCGAAGCCCGGACCCGTAGGCGGTGCCCAGTCTCAATGCCACCGCGGACAGGTCACGAAGACGCGTCGCCGCCAGGAGGAGAGATTCACCGGCCAGCTTTGTTATGGAGTAGGGATGGTCCGGCATTGTCGGATGAGACTCGTCGATGGGCTCGCGAATCGGCTCACCGTAGACCTCCCACGTCGATGCGTAGACGACTCTGGCTCGATGCCTGATTGCCGCCTCCAGGACGTTGGAGGTGCCGACCACGTTCACCTCCGCGGCCAGCGTTGGCTGGCTGCCGGCAAGGTAGACGTCCCCGATGGCACCGATATGAGCCACCAGTGTTGCGTCTTTGATCGCGCTATCGACCGAGTTGCCGTCGGCGAGGTCGCCTTGCACGAACGCGACCCCGGGCTCTTCGAACGCGGCGACGTCGAATCCCGATACATCCCATCCAGCGTCCCTGAAATGCCTTGCCACATGACGTCCCAGGAATCCCGCCGCGCCGGTGACGACTACTCGCATTTCTTATACCCCCGATTCCCTCTGTGCCTCCGAGGTGGGCGATGCTACCCAACCACAGTCGATATGTCGATCAATGGGCCATCTGACTGTGGGTTGCTGTCGTACACGCTCCGTGGTTGTTGTGGCTCTGTAACCATTCCCCAATTGTTTTGGTAGAGTCCACTCTCCGTGGTCGGACTTCCGGCCAGGTGACGCTGTGGGAGGCGACTCGTGTTCAATGGGGCGAATGGTGGGACCTCCACCAAGAAGGGGCAGAGGCTGGCTGCAGCTGCTTCGCAGGTTCGGGCAGATATTGCCTTTGCCGTTCTCGACATCTTTGTTGTCATAGCGGCCTACACACTCGGTCTGGCCGTCCGAATGTTGGATCCGACGGTTGGTGAAACTGCCAACCTTTGGTCCGATTTGGCACGTGCGATGCCGTTCATCATCGGGATACACCTGATCGCGAACATCGTGGCCGGGGCCTATGGTCACGTCTGGGAACATGCCAGCACCAGCGAGGCAGCGCGTGTGGTCCTGGCAAACGCCGGAGCCTCGGGTTTCCTGGTCGTGGTGAACTTCGTGATTCGGCGACTCGAGCCTGAGTTCATCGTGATCCCGTGGGCGGTATTCGTAGTCGGCGGTCTCGTCTCTCTCTTCGCGATGGGCATGGTGCGGTTCCGATCCCGATTGTTCTCACTGCACAGGCTCGCTGGCGCTCAGAAGGTCCTAGTGATTGGAACCGGTTGGGAGGCCGTCACCTTCGCACGTCAGGCTCCTCAACTCGATGGTGAACGGCGTGTGATTGGCTTCTTGTCCGATGAGCCCAGCGGGGCCAATGGCCAGAGGCGTCTCGCCGGACTCGGGATACTCGGATGTCTCGAGGACGTCGCCGCAGTGGTCGAGGACCATGACGTGGATGAGGTCGTCGTGGTTGGAGGAGACTCCGATAAGTTGAAGAGAGTCGTCGACCTATGCCTGGATGTGGATGCGCGCCTCCGCGTGCTCCCTATCGCTCGGGACGTTCTCCGCGACGGAGCCTCGGCTGTCGATGTTCGTGACATACACGTGGAAGACCTTCTGGCCCGCGATCCGGTCGAGACCGACCTCGCATCGCTGATGGAACTGCTCGAGGGTAGGGTGGTGATGGTCACGGGCGCGGGGGGGTCGATCGGGTCGGAGATCGTCCGTCAAGTGCTGCAGTTCAACCCGGCGATGGTCTGCGCTCTGGACCGCGACGAGACGCTGCTGCACGACGCCGAGATCCGTTGGTCGGGCACAGTCCGCGTGGTGCTAGCCGACGTCCGAGACCCGGAGCGCGTCTTGCGCGTGTTCGAGGAACTTCGACCGGACGTCGTTTTCCATGCTGCAGCCCTCAAACACGTCCCTGTCCTGGAGAATCATCCCGAGGAAGCTGTCCTCACCAACATCATGGGCACGAGGAACGTGATCGAGGCGGGTTCGAGAAGCGGGATGAAGCGCTTTGTGCTCATATCGACGGACAAGGCAGTTCAGCCGACGAGTGTGATGGGAGCGACCAAGCGAGCAGCGGAGCTTATGACTCAGCTGTGGGCGGCGCGGGAGGACGGGTGTGTCTATACGGCCGTTCGCTTCGGGAACGTCTTGGGAAGTCGAGGGAGTGTGATCCCGACGTTCGTGGAGCAAATCAAGTCAGGCGGCCCCGTAACAGTCACCGACCCGGAGATGAGCCGCTACTTCATGACCGTGAATGAGGCCGTGCAACTCGTCTTGCAGGCGTCCGCTTTGGCGCATGGCTCAGAGGTCTTCCTGCTGGACATGGGTGAGCCGGTCAGAATCGAGACTCTGGCAAGACGTCTGATAAGGCTGGCTGGCCTGTCGCCGGATAGAGATATCGAAATCGTCTTTACTGGGCGTCGCCCGGGCGAGAAGCTATGCGAGATACTCTCGCTCGATCCATTGGCACCCACACATCATGAGAAGATCCACGAAGTTCAGCTCAAGTCGCCAAGGGGTTATATGCTGATGGGTGCCGTCGCCCAGATGGAGATGATGGCTCTCGGTGGTAATGGAGGGGGACTGGTTGATTTGCTGAGAGAACTGACGGGAGACTTACCACAGCTGGACGAGGAGGAGATCGTCGTGATCGAAGGCGGTTCTCCGGCTGCAGTCTCATGGAACTGAATCGGCTAGCGAGGATTCTCAAGGCCAGATGGCTGGCGGTAATCCTGATCGCAATTGCAGGCTTTGCCGCGGCGTTCGTGTTCACCGCTCTGACCAGCGGCGGAGTGGTGCCCGTCTTCGAAGGTTCCGTCAGCATCGAGTTCGAGCTCGAGGGTGAGGAGACTGTCGAGGATCTCGCCGACGAGATCGAAGGGGAGCGACGTCTTGCCGAGTTCGCGGCACAGGACCTCCTCGTTGAGCAACCAAGCTCCTCCATTGTCGCGGACACGGGCTCAGCGCGTCTGGTCTTCTACGCGCGCGCTGAAACTGATGATCTTGCCCGCGAGACGGTACAAGAGCTCGTATCGGCCTATATCGAGGCTGAGCCAGGTGGCGTTGGTGCCGACCTTGAGCAGCAGATAGCGGCGTATGAGCGACTGGCGGAGGCCATCGAAGAGGAGATCCAGGCACTCCAACCGGAGCTTTCAGATGCCGAGCAAGTGTTGGCGTTTGAACATGAGCTCCTAGATCTGCAGATCGCCCGAATCAAAGATGAGATTGTGAATCTCACCGTGGCCGACGCCGGAGCGACCGATTCGGAACAAGCCGAGAATGCCGAAACCTTGGACGATCTCACGGCCACACTCGAGAGACTTCAGTCAGGAAAAGCTTCGCTGTCACCGCCCCCGTCTGCAGAGCTATCTCCCTCCGAACAGCTCAGGCTGTCGGCGTTGGAGCGAAGGAAGGAGGTCCTCACCGCCGACTATCAGCGTCTTGCGTTGCGCACCATGGGGGTTACGACCCGCGGGAACGTGCAGCCGGTTACGGTGAACGACCTCACACCTGAACCACCCAGCCCCTTGACCAATGGCATGAGGGGTCTTCTGGCCGGCGCCGGGGTGGCGCTCGCCGGGCTGTTCGTGATGACCCGTGCCCGAAAAGAGGTCTGGCTCGCCTCCGACCTCCCGATTCCGCTCCTGGGGGAAGTGCCACGACGCAAGATCTCGAACGTTCCAGGACCACCTTGGTATGACTCTGTCGAGGGCGGAGCCCGGAAGGAGGCAGTCCAGGCGCTGCGGAGCGCCATCGAAGGGGTGATCGACGGCCCGACCTCTCTCACCGTTGTCGGAGATCGGGTCGACTCGGACGACTGCCACACCCTGGCGGTAGATGTGGCGGTCTCCTTCGCCAGCGCCGGTCGCATGGTTCTGGTCGTTGATGCTGATTACCCCGCGGCGAACGAGCTGAATGAGTTCAGGGTCGGAGAACCAACTTTGGAGACGCTGTTGCGGCTGCCTTCCAGTTCGGAGAAGTCGCTTGCGCAGCTTGCGTCGGCGGTTCTCGAAGAAGCAATCCAGATACGACCAGGATTGGTCGTATTGCCTTCGGGAGCGCCTCACGCCTCACCGGCCGATGCCCTGGCTGGACTCCAGTTTCGGGTGTTCCTGGACCAGGCGAGAGCCTTGTTCGACCTCGTGGTCGTCGTGGCCGGATCCGCTCGCTCGGCGACGGCCCAGGTCATGGTGCAGCGAACGGGGAACGTGCTGCTCGCCGTCGCTCCGGGGATGACCACCACGACGAGTGTCAACACCCTCGTGTCCGATCTCACGATTCAACGGGTGAGACCGATCGGAGCCGTGATGATTTCTGGTACCGATTCCGGGGCCGGCAATCGCTCCATATCCCTGCCCTTCCGTCGTGGAGAGCATCAGGCGACGGTTCACCGCAAGCGGGTCGAGTCTCCGGTCAACAGACTTAGGTTCTATCCAACTCCCATGGAGAAGGGCTTGGGTCAGGTTCGCGCTACATCCCTTAAGGCTCTAGCGGGAGGGCTAGCCGAATCGCAGAGCAGTGCCTCTGAACAAGGCGCGCTCGACCAGCCAGACGATGCAGACGATTTCGCAGGAGAGTTGCTTGCCCTCCTGGGTGCCGCGGACCTGGATGCCAGTGAACCTGTGGCCGAATACATTGTGACACGGGTCGAGGATGTGCTCACGGCCGTTTCGGGACAGGAGAATCTCTCAGACGAGCTGGTGGAGGTAGTGATCCGCGATGGGCTCATACCGCTGACCAGTGTGCGTGGGTTCCGGACAGTTGGCGAGTGGCTGGTGGAAGAGCTGCGAGGGGAGCTCGGAGCGGACTCCGGCGGGCGCGTTGCCGCTGAGTTTGGCCGGCTGCTCTCAACCGACGATTCCGACGTGGTTGACACGTTGAATGCTTGGGTGGAAAAGGAGTTCTTCCCTCGTCACTTGGAGCGAACCCAGGGTGAGCCGGAGGTCTGGCACCTGACCAGCGAGCTGGGGACTCTTCAGGTCCTGGCGTACGGAAGACGATTGGACCAATCACGCCTCACTCGGCTCAACGCGCACGTCGTTCGACGCAAGATCGACGAGCTCCAGCGTCGGCGGCGAGAAGCCAACGAGGAGGATCGGATCGATGACACCGAGCTCATCGAGCACGAGTTGAGAGATCTGCACATGTTCGAGGTTGCCCTGGGAATGCTTCAGGTTGGCAGCAGTGATGAGGCCAAACTCGTCTATCCGTGGAGGCGCAGCGACCAGCAGCCCAGCGGCTGGGTTCCGGTGTGGACGGAAGGGATTCGTGCCAACATCGCGCCGCTTCAGCGACTGGGCCTTCTCGCTACTCCCGTACTGACGGAAGAGGAGTTGGTCTCCACCCGCGCGTCGGCTTAAGGGTCGATGAGTTTTGTCCGAAGCGCAGTCAAAACGGCCTTCGCCGCGGCTGATTTGTTCATTCCTTCTCCCACGGGGCCTCGTCTGCTGATCTATCACCAGGTGGGCACAGGCTCCAACCTCCAGATGGATGTGAAGGTCGGAGACTTCGAGTGGCAACTCGATTGGCTCGCTGCCAATCGCGAGGTGGTCGACTTGGAAACCGCAGTCGAGCAATGGGCAGAAGCCGGCTCGGATCGGTTGGTGGTTCTGACATTCGACGATGGATATCTCGACCTCTATTCGACTGCGTATCCGATGCTGCTAGCAAGGGATATGCCCTTCACCCTCTATCTGGCAACAGAGATGATCGAGAGCGCGAACATGGGAGCGGGCGTCAACGGGGCCCATCAGTACCTGACGTGGGAGATGGTAAATGAGATGAAGGGTTCAGGGTTGGTGGAAATCGGCGCCCACACTCACACCCATCGCGATCTACGCAACATCGACGAGAAGGAGATCAGGTCGGAGCTCGCAACTAGCGACGATCTGATTGCCGCCAGGACCGGGGTGAATCCCCGGCACTTCGCTTATCCGTGGGGATACTGGTCTCCTCGAGCGGATACTGTGGTCATGGAGCGGTATGTCACCGCGGTCCTGGGAGCGGCCGTAAGGTCGGACCGCGCTCCGCTCCCGCACCGACTTCACCGCTTCCCGGTGCAGTTGAGCGACGGCAAGAGATTCTTCGAGAAGCGCCTCGAAGGTGGTCTCATGGCTGAGGAGTTGGTGCGACGACGTCTTCGAGGCTATCGAGGACCTTGACCCGCTGGCGGAAAGCGGCTCCGGCATCTTCCAAGTCAGCCGACCTTCGCACCGAGCCACTTCTCCCGATTGGCCTTCCGCGCCACCTTCCCCGCTGTGCTCTTGACGAGCCAGCCCGGCTCCACCAGCCGCACCTCGAAGTTGGCGATCTGCAATGCGGCGAGTATGCGCTGTCGCACCTCGAGAATCACATCCCGTGACTCTGCGGTGTCATGGAGGTCGGACTCGGCAACGACGACGATGTGCTCGGTCTGGAGTCGATGATCGAATACCGAAAAGGCGGCGACGCGACCAGGGACTATCCCGTCGACCCTGGTGGCCAGACCCTCGATGTCCTGAGGGAAGACGTTCACTCCTCCCACAATCAGCACATCCTTGAGTCGGCCGGCCACGTAGTAGGAGTTTTCGACCCTGTAACCTAGATCACCCGTACGGTACCAGTCGTCGACGAAGGCCTGTTTCGTCGCATCAGGGTCGTTGTAGTAGCCCGAGAAGTTGAAGGGTGACCTGACCCAGATCTCCCCCACTTTGCGGTCAGGAAGCTCCTCCCCGTTCTCGGGATTCCGGATGCTCAGGTCCACACCGGGAAGTGGCTCGCCCACTGAGACGTATCCGGAGGGGCTGGCTGACTTCGTGTCGTCGGCCGGTCCATCGGAGTCGAGGTAGAGAGGACGATCGGAGTCGCCGTGTGTCAACGCGAACGTCGTCTCTGCCATGGCGTAACAACCCTTGAAGACGTCTTCCCGAAGGCCGACCCCCCTAAAACGTTCGGCGAAAACCTGCTGGCTCTCGTGAGTCACCGGCTCGGAGCAGTTGACCAGCCCGCGCAGGCTGCTCAGTTCGACCTGATCGAGATCAGAGTCTCGCACACGCTGAGCCATGAACGCGTAGGCGAAGTTGGGATGCCATGAGAGGGTTCCTCGGTATTCGGAGACGGCTCGTAGATAGAGTCCAGGGTTGGCAACCCACTCGATCGGATCGATCATCACGGTGTGGACTCCGAGGGCGAGCGGCATATTCAGGCAGGCGATGAACCCCATGTCGTGATACAGGGGCAGCCATCCCAATATTACGTCGGACTCATCGAGGTCCAGGGCTGAGGCGTAGGCTTGCAGCTGGGCCATCACGGCATCGTCGGTGACGAGGACGCCGCGCTTGATCCCCGTGGTCCCTGACGAGAATTGCATGAATGAGGCATCTATTGGGGAGTCGTCCCCGAAGTCGGTCTGTGTCTGCCTTCCCTTCATCTCTTCGAAGCCGTAAGGGGTCAACCCTCGGGTGGCCAGCTCGACGTCTTCGACATCACTGATGACTGCCCCAAAACGGCAGTTTCGAAGCACCGCGGTCATCGTCTCCCGGTAGTAGGCACGGTTGAGCTTGCGATTCGGCGGCGTGAGTATGGCAGGCACCACTCCGGCGTCGAGACCGGCGAGGTAGTGGAGGACCTGATCCTCCTGAGAGCCAAGTAGGAGTCCAAGAGGAGCGGATCGGTTGCTGTAACGGGAAGCGAGACGCGTTCCCAACTCCGCCGCCCGTTCGAATAGCTGCTCGTAGCTATAGGTAATATCCCCTGAACCCGAACGCACAAAGGTGATGGCCGGCGCCGAGGGATGGCGGCTGGCCGTCTCGCGGAACGAGGCGTACAGTTCGCTTGGCCCCACGTCAGTTTCGAACGTCGTTGACGTACGACAGCATCTGGTTCGGTGTATCGAAGCTTTCCACATCCACCTGTTCAGGTGCGATGGTGACCCCGTACTCACTCTCCACCACACTGAGCAGGGTGACCACGTCGAAGCTGTCGATGAGCCCTGAGCTTATGAGCGGGGTGTCGGCGTCGATCGAAGTGTCGATGCGGAGCGACGAGCTTATGAGATTCAGGAAGTCGTCCATCATGCCCTCATCTGCTCTGCCGATGTGCTCTTTTCTGTCGGTGGTGGCCGCAACGGCTTGAGGATTTTCGCAGGAGCGGCGAATGCCGTACCACCTGCCGGGACGTCTGTCATCACCACAGCATTCGGCCCGATTCGGGCGCCATCCCCGACATTTATACCCCCCATCAACACGGCACCGGCTCCGATCTCGACGTTGTTGCCGATTCTCGGTGCGTGCGGCGGTGGTCTTTTCCGGGCGCCGCGATGGCCGCCCAGACCAATGGTCACGTTTTGCAGGATCAGGCAATCGTCGCCGATCTCAGCCTGATATGAGATCACGATCCCGGCGGGATGCGGAATCCACAATCGCCTCCCGACTTTCGTCCCTCTGGGCAATTCAACCGAGTAGATATTGCGTACGAACGTGTAGAGGACTCGGTAGACGACACTCGACAACAGACGCAACGCTCCCTGTTGCTGCTGCGCCCATGTCCCGAACCGGAAGACAACCAGCGCGTGGAAGCCGGGTCGCTCCCAGTGTCGCTGGTTGGCTTCGAGATCTCCCCGAACCATAGATCGAAACCATCCGATGCTCCGAGCTTCTGCTTCTGCCTCCCGCTGCGAACCCACGTTATCCCCCCACCTGTGGATCATGACGAACAGAAAGAATGGAACGAAGCAGAGGCCCTGTCAAGCCGGATTCCCGTCGATCCACCCATGAAGCTCGGCCCGACCGCGACGTTGTCCGCTGATGGCCCCAGGTCTCAACCCGTCAGGAATGAGTAGTCCTTTTTACCCAGGTCCCCTCTCACGCCATCGCGGATGGCAGCCATCCTGGTGCGAATGCGGCGCCACTTTGCATCCTCCGCAAGAATCGTCCTGACAACAGCCGCTCCGCTCCGCAGCAGTACGCGCGGCAATGCGAAGGGCTCTCTTCTTATCGTGCGGCGCAGGTAAACGTCATTTCGCACGGTGTAGTACGTGCGGAGGATCGATGATTCTCGGCCCTTTCCCATGTGGTCGATCGTCGTCGCCGGGTCCTTGTAGACGGGAAGACCTGCTGCTGCCAGGCGGTCGCTGTATTCCCAGTCGTCCTGGTCGATGAAGAAGTCTTCTCTGATGTACCCGACCCGATGCAGTGTTCCGGCAGGGATCAGCACTCCGTTGAATGTCATGTTCGGAACGATGCGGGGTGCACCTGTCCTCTCCCGACGAGGGTCGTCGGGATGAACCTGTTTGGGGAGTATGGCGCCATAATCGGTGCCTTTCGCCTCCAGGGAGTGTGCCGTTGCCAGGAGGCGCTCGAGGCAATCTGGGGGCGGCACGCTGTCGTTCTCCAGAACCCAGACATAGTCACAGGTCGGGTCGTCGATGGCGGAGCGCCAGCCAGTGTTGTGTCCGGCTCCCAGGCCGACATTCTCAGGCAGGAAGAGGACTTCGAAGCGAGGAGAAAGTTGCCTGAGGAACTCCAGGGTCGGCTCGTCGCTTCCATTGTCCACGATGATCACTCGGTCCGGCTGATGTGATTGGCTCTCTATTCCGGCGATCACGCCGGGAAGCGTTGACACCGAGTTGTAGCTGAGAACTGACGTTACGACACCCACATGACGCTCCTCAGGCTCGCCTGACCTCTCATGAGACCCCCTTGAATCGTCTCTCATGGTAGTCGAGCTGCACTCGATCATCACACTGTGTTGCAGGGTGACCACCTTGAGTGACGTGACGATGTACTGTGAGGTTTCATAGTCGAGGACTGTCTCGAAAGAGGGGGCGGGGGGATGCAGCACGAATGCGAAGTCTGCATAGTTGGTGCAGGGCCGGCAGGGTTGAGTATCGCCAGGAAGTTGGCCTCCAATGGCATTCAGGCCACTGTGGTGGAGAGTGGTGGGCGGAACCCGACACTCAACGCGCAGCAGTCATCTGCCGGAAAGCCGGCGGGCTATCCCTACCACAGGTTGGAAAAGGCGCTCTACAGCGGGATTGGAGGATCTGCGCAGCTCTGGTGGGGCCACAACAGATTCCGCCCGCTGGATCCGATCGACTTCGAGGAGAGGCAGGGTATTCCCCAAAGCGGCTGGCCTTTCGGGCTCAACGCACTCTTGCCCTACTACGAGGCGGCGCAGGCCATGTTGCCGCTTGGTCCGTTTGATTACACCGCCGAGTTCTGGGAACAGGACGAGACACCGAAGTTCCCGTTTCCTGATGGTGAGATTGAAACGACTGTCTTTCAGACCACCTCAGGTGGCGCCAGCGGGGCAAGGGCAATCGCTGAGCTAGGGGCCGATCCAGTTTTCCGTCTCATGACCGAGACGACGGTCACCGAGCTTCTCGTAGAAGAGAGTGGTCACCGGATCGAACAGGCACGTCTACGTCATGGGGATGGGTCTGAGTCGATGATCAGCGCCGATGTCTTCGTTCTTGCGGCAGGCGCTTTCGATAACACAAGGTTGCTCTTGATGAGCAACGAGAAGTGGACCAAGGGCATCGGAAACACGAACGGCCTGGTAGGAAGATTCTTCATGGAGCATCCAGCGGTGAGCACCGCTCGCTGGGTCCCCAACGACGCGACGTTATTCGGGCAGTACGGGCTGTACAGGCAGCATACCGTGAGGGGCACTCCGATAATCGGCACTCTAACGGTTGCAGACGAGATCAAACGACGCGAGGGCCTCTTGAACTCGGCGATCTTTCTGAGCGAGTCAGATGATCTCAGGGCCTCAGATGTATACCGATCGCTTTCGATGTTCTCCCCGAAAGGGCTGAGGAACATGCGTTGGACACCCTCTATCTATGCGGAGAACTTCGGAAACATTGCCCGACATCCGATCCGTGCCACGTCCACTCTCTTCCAAGTCGCTACAGGACGCACGCAGGAGAGAAGGAAGGTGTTCGATCTTCGAGTCGTCTCGGAGCAGAGCCCGAATCCCCAATCCCGGCTTTTTCTAGATTCGAGGGTCGACGAGAAGGGCTTGCCTCGAATGAGGTTGGACTGGAGGTTCAACGAACTCGACAAGTGGTCGATAAGGAGGACTCAGGAGATCCTCGCCGAGGCTGTACGAAAGGCGGGCATGGGGAGGGTCGAGCATTTTTACGGAGATGAGCGACCTCCGGCTCGGATCTATGGGCAACGGCATCAGATGGGGACGACGAGAATGCACGAGGACCCTCGTAGGGGCGTCGTCGATGCCGATACGAGGGTTCACGACGTCCACAACCTCTATGTCACGGGAAGCTCTGTCTTCCCGACTGGTGGCCACGCCAACACGACCCTCACGATCATGGCCTTGGCGCTCCGTCTCGCGGACCACCTTGCGGACCTATTCAATGAACGGAGAGGCATCAAGTCCCACTAGGGGCATCGATGTGGCCGACTGCCCGAGGACGCGTATCGGCACCTACTGAATTGCAGATGTGCTCCGGATGTGTCCCGCTCGCCACGCACGCAGACCGGGGGTATCTGGCACGCTGACTTTTTCAAACGTCAGAATCTCACTTCGTTCGAGGGGCTCTTGAATCACTGCTGACGAGAGAAGCCCCATCGGAACGTGATCGGGGCGGTCTGAGATTCGCACAGCATGGCCCCGCACGTCGAAGCTGCCGAATGGGTGCCCCAGCCGGTGCCCAGGTGACAGATCCCGCTTGGCTACTGCCGCCAACGACAGCGTCGGTGCGCTCGAATTCGTGAGGAGCGGTATGCCCGTCTCGAGCATCCTCTTGACCGCCTTGAAGATCTCCAGATGGACGAATGTATCGTGCTTGAGGAGGGTGTAGTAGGGGCCTGGCCCCATCTTGACGTTGGCCAGCGCCTCGGCCTGACGTTCGTCCTGGGTGGCGACGATGAAGACCCCGTGGGGGAATCCCTGGCTTACCACGAAGTCGCTGATGGGTTGTTGGGCCCTCTCGGCCGCTTCGGCGAGCAGTTGAGCTCCCTCGTTGATCGATTCCACCGAGGCTCCGAGCATCCCTTCCTCGGCGATCGTTGCTCCGAAGTGGTTGGCGACGAGGATCTGCTCGGCCTGTACCTTGGTGCCGTCGGTGAACGAGGTGACTTTCTCGATGCTGAAGCCTTGCTTCTCCCCCCAGTACTTCATCTCCTCGTGGGTGGGGTCGGGGTTGAAGAAACCCTTGAGGTTCCCGTATACGAGAGGCTCGAAGCCCATGGCCACCGCGTCTTCGTGCAGGGCCGCCAGCGAACCGGGCTGGTCTCCTTCCGCTTCGGTGACCAAACCACTGTCGGCAAAGGCAGAGCCGCAGGTGATGTGGAACTCGGTGTTCATCGTCACCACCGGCAGGTTGGCGTCGACACAAGCGGCGACCACCTCGGTGGCCCAGATCGGGTCTCCGGTAGCTTCGACTGCGATGTCGATGTTGGACACGAGGTCGTCGATCGAGTTGGTGATCACACCTTCGGGGAACCCCGAGATGTCCGAAAGGCCGCGACGGGTCAAGATCCTCACAGGCGAGTATCCATCGTGGACGTCGAGGCTCATGATGAAGTGACGGGCGATGTAACCCGTCCCCACGACGCCGATCCGAACCTCACTCATCATCTGTCCCAGGATGGAAGACCGGGACAAGTCCCCAGAGACGTTCCCCGCCCTGTCCGAGAAGGGCGAGCAAATACGCCCCATAGCTGGAAGTCCTTAGATCCGCAGCGAGCGCCTCAAGTCCCGTGTCGTCGATCCAGCCCATTCGCCAGGCGATCTCCTCTGGGCTGGCCACCAGGAATCCCTGCCGTTCCTGGACGGTCTGGATGAAATGCGACGCTTGAAGCAGCGACTCGTGGGTACCGGTGTCCATCCAGGCGGTGCCCCGGCCCATGAACTCCACACTCAGGTTCCCTTTGTCGAGATAGGCCTTGTTCACGTCTGTGATCTCGAGCTCGCCTCGGTCGGACGGCTCGAGGCTCTTGGCGATGTTGACCACCTCATTGTCGTAGAAGTACAGGCCCGTCACCGCGAAGTGCGACTTGGGGTTCGCGGGCTTCTCTTCGAGTGACAATGCCCTGCCGGTATCGTCGAACTCTATGACGCCGTAGCGTTCCGGGTCCTTGACGTAGTAGGCGAAGATGACTGCACCGTCGGTCAACTGCGTCGCCCTCTGCACACGTTCGGTGGTGCCGTGGCCGAAGAAGATATTGTCTCCGAGGACCAGCGACACTTTGTCGCGCCCAATGAAGCTCTCGCCGATCAGGAAGGCGTCGGCCAGTCCTCTGGGCTCTGGCTGGAACGCATATGAGAAGTGAAGGCCCCACTGGGAGCCGTCGCCGAGGACGTCATGAAAGCGCGAGGCCTCACCAGGGGTGGTGATAATGAGGATGTCTCTGATCCCCCCCAGCATCAAGATAGATAGCGGGTAGTAGATCATCGGTTTGTCGAATATGGGCAGGAGCTGCTTGGAAACCCCACGCGTCACGGGGTAGAGCCGGGTTCCCGCTCCGCCGGCGAGGATCATCCCCTTCACGAGGTCTCTGGCAGGTCGAAGAGGGCTCCCTCGATCGTGACGTCATCGAGAATCGACTTATATCGAGCGAGAGACGTGTACCAGTCGAGCGTGATTGTGTCGATGGTCCGATCGGTCTCCCCCCGCTCGAGCGCCTCCACGATCTCGGCGACACCGTCTTCGGCTTTCAACTGCGCCTTCCAGCCGATCCCCTCGATCCTATCGAACGAGACCCGGTATGACCGGTGGTCGGGATCTCCGTACCACTCGATCTCAACCTCTCCGGGCACGGTCTCGGCGACAAGCTCTCCAAGGGGGCCGATCTGGTAGACGTTCTCCTCCGATCCGACGTTGAAGACCTGCCCCGTGATGAGGGTCGGATCGGCGGTGAGCAAGAAAGCCAACGCAGAAGAGGTGTCCCTGACATGGACCATCGGTCGCCACTGTGAGCCGTCCCGCATCAGCGGTAGCCGACCCGACTTCCATGCACCGTAGGTCATGCCGTTGATCGCCAGGTCGAAGCGCATCCGAGGGGAGAGCCCGTACACGGTGGCCTGTCTGATCACGACGGCTGTGAAGTCGTCATCGGCCAGCTCGAGTATCCCTTCCTCAGCACCGAGATTCGCCTTTGCGTACGTGGTAAGCGGGTTGGTCGGCGATCGCTCATCGGACACGGTGTCCGCGTCCTGGAAGCCGTAGACCGAGCAGCTCGACGGAAGTATGTAGCGTGACACTCCGGCATGTTTTGCCAACTGCGCCGCCCGCACCCTGGCCCGCTCGTTGATGGCCCAGGTCGCTTCCTGAAAGAGTTCTCCCGAAGGGTCGTTCGAGATAGCGGCGAGGTCGATCACGGCATCAATCCCCTCGAAGTCGTCCGCCTGCAACCTCCTGGTGTCGGTGACCACGACCTCGAGCCGGTCATGCTCCCCGAGGAGGTGACGTCCGAAGAAGAAGCGGTCCACGGCTCGGACCCGATGTCCCTCTTCTAGCAGCACTGGAACGAGAACCGTCCCGATATATCCCCCCGCTCCGGTAACCAATACTTGCCCCATCATTCCCCCTTCTAAAAGAACCTCGGCAGTTCGGAAAGTCGTGGTTGTGACCGATCTTTGTCCGAGACTATCGCCTCGTTGGCCGATACGGGCCAGTGGATCGCGATATCCGGGTCGTTCCACAGCAGCCCACGGTCGACCTCCGATGACCAATAGTCGCTGACCCTGTACGTGATCTCCGTCTCCGGCTCGAGGGTGCACAGACCGTGGGCAACTCCGACAGGAATGTAGATCTGGGTCCAGTTCTCGGCCGACAATTCGACGGTGCTGTGGTGCCCGTATGTCCCGGAGTCGTGGCGAAGATCGACCACGACATCGAAGACCGCTCCGCGGACTACTCGAAGCAGCTTGGCCGCGGGGTGCGGCTCGATTTGGAAGTGAAGCCCGCGGATGGTCCCTGGTCGCTCCGAGGCGATGTGATTCTCCTGGACGAAGTCGTCTCCGATACCGACGTCCGCCAAGACCCGTTCGTTGTAGACCTCGCAGAGAAACCCACGTTCGTCGCGATGGCGATCCGGGCGGAGGAGGAGAACGCCTTCGATATCGAGCGGCTCAGCCTCCATGTCGACCCCGCGCTCTGAGATGCACACGAATTGCGCACTCCTGAATATCGCCCCCGTCCATCGAGAGCACAGTATGCGTCAGGCCACGTTGATTGCAAGGAGGTGAGCTGCCGTCTACATCGGTTTCCTATTTGCCTGAGCAAGCGATTGCCCCACTAGATCACGGCGGCCGATTGACAGGCGCACAGCGGCACCAGCGACTTCCTGGCACCACTGCTGGACCCCTCAACACTGCCCGAGAATTGACCCCCCGGCATCGGTGGAGGTTCGACCCCGGCCGGGTTCTTGGTCACTCTTTGTTGTGGGAGTGTCTTGGGCCAGGTGCATCCCCGGCACACCGATTCCGGATGCCGGCATGAGACTGGTCAACGGGGTCGAGGCACTGTCCCACCCAGGGAGAGTTGAACGTCTTCATCATGCAGGGCCAGCCACGATGAGCCCGATGTCAGGCGTCACCCTTCGGTCGCCGAGAGTGCATGAGGCGCGAAGCGGCGAACAAGGTGGTTCCCGGGATTGATGAGGCGTTGGTTGCCGCCGTATCGGGAGCTCTGCGCCGGATGCAAGCTCAGTCACGGTGGGTGACCGGCGAGCACAGACTAGAATGCACGCATAATCTGGAGTCGGCTTCGACTCAGGAGGGGTTTTCCAGGATGGGGACGGTATGAGCACGTACATGGCTGCTGGCGAGTTGCAGCTCCACAACAGACGCTCCCTGACATTGCGTGTTCTTCGCCAGTATCCATGGCGGACCTTCGGAGTCGTGGCCCTCTCCTTGCTCTCCGGACTGGCCGAGGGAGTGAGTGTGATCACCCTCCTGCCGATGCTAGGGCTCGCCGCCGGTGTCGAGGTCAATGCCATGCCGGAGCTGGCGAGCACTGTCGACAGTGTCTTTCGAACCATCGGCCTGGAACCCACCGTCGGAACGCTCCTGGTGATCATCGCGGCCGGTATCGCGGCCAAAGCGGCTCTGAAAATATTGGCTTTGTGGCAGGCGGGCGCCGCTGCCGCTGAAGTGGCCACCGACTTGAGGCTGGCCTTGATCCAGGGCCTCATGCGCGCGAGGTGGGGATACTTCGTCCGTCAGCCAGCGGGCAGGATGACCAACGCGATCAGCAGCGAGGCGCAACGATCGTCCGATGTGTTCCTCCATGCGGTCCACATGATCGCTGCGTTCGTTCAACTTCTGATCTACGTCGGTGTGGCGGTCCTCGTTTCCTGGCAGATCGCTCTCCTGGCGCTCGGGATAGGGTTTTTTATGATTTTCTCGCTATCGGGGCTGGTGCGTTCAAGCCGCCGAGCCGGAGAAGCGCAGACGACCCTTCTCCGCTCCCTGATCAGTCGACTCAGCGATGCGCTCTACGCGATCAAACCACTGAAAGCCATGGGGCGCGAGGAGAGCATTCGCCCGTTCCTCGAGACAGAGACTCAGGAGATCAACACGGCTCAGCGTCGCGTCGTGCTCAACAACGCGGCTCTCGGTTCGTTCCATGAGCCCATAGTCACCGCTTTCGTGTGCATAACGATCTATGTGCTGCTTGTCGTCCAGGGCGTTGCATTCGGCGAGATCCTTTTCATGTCATTCGTCCTATATCGCACGGTGCTCAACTTCGGTGTGATCCAGAGGCACTTCCAAGGGATCGGTGTCGTGCAAAGCGCACTCGCCTCGATCGCCGAGTCGATCGACGGTGCGTCCCAGGCGGCAGAGCGCTATCACGGTGGGACCGTGCCGCCCCCACTCATTCGGGGCGTTGAACTCGAGAACGTCGATTTCTCGTACGGGGAAGGAGAAGTCCTCGACGAATTCACGGCCTCCATCCCTGCCGGTGAGATAACCGCGATCGTGGGCCCCTCCGGCATAGGAAAGACGACAATCGCCGACCTGTTGGTAGGGCTCTACGAGCCCGAGAAAGGTCGCGTTCTCGTAGACGGGGTCTCATTAGCCGACATCGACATCCGAGCCTGGCGCAGCAAGATCGGCTATGTGCCCCAGGACTCCGTTCTATTCCACGACACCGTTTACCAGAACGTGTGGTTGTCCGATCGTGATCGGAACGATCTCGTCGTGGAGAATGCTCTTCGCAAGGCCGATGCTTGGTCGTTTGTGGCCGATCTACCCGAGGGAGTGGAGACAGTGGTGGGTGAGCACGGGTTGCGACTGTCCGGGGGTCAGCGTCAGAGGCTGGCGATAGCTCGCGCCTTGGTGCACGACCCGGAGCTCCTGATTCTCGATGAGGCCACGACCGCGTTGGACCCCGAAACGGAGCAGCAGATCCTGGCGACGATTTCCGGGTTGCGGGGGACTGTGACGATTCTCGCAATTTCACACCAACCCGGAGTACTGGAGATCGCGGACCATGTCATCCGACTGGCCACCACTGGCGGAGGGCAGAGGCTCGAGCAGGCGGGATCCGCCGCGGGATCATGAAAGGCCCCGGTGCCTCACACCCGTGGACACCCAGCCCATGCAATTATCGGCTGGTTGACATGGGCCGAGACCTCAAGGATCTATCCGTGACCCCAGACGACTCGGCTCTCACCGACGGTGTGGTGTTCGTGCTGCCGATCCCTGGCGAATCGCGCTCCACTCCCAATGCATCGTGGATCACCACGGCCGGGTTGGCGTCTGCAGCCGAGGACATGTTCGGCGGCGCCTCTGTTGTCACCTCCGATGGTGTCCTGTCTCCGAGTGAGGTCTTCGGTAGAGCCAGTCGGCTGTCGACTCCCGACAATCCAGTGGCGAGACGTTTCAAAGCTACCCCTGAAGTTATCAAGACCGCAGTCAAGGATCTTCGACTCGTGATGCAGGCCAGGCGATTTCGCAAGACTGTCCTCGAGAGCGTTGGGCCGGGGAAACGACTCGAGTTCGTTTGGCAACGGCATGTCCCGTTTCATCGCGGTGGGTTGGAGCTCGCCAGGAGGGACGGGTGTCCCCTCGTTTTGTCGGTCCATGCATTGGCGGTTCAGGAGGCCGAGCAGTGGGGAATCAGGAGACCGGGATGGGGGTGGCTGGTCGAGCGGCTCGGTGAGAGAAACATCCTCCTCGAGACAGACTTGGTTGCTTGCGTCTCTGAGGAGGTGGCAGCTCTTGTTAGCAGGCAGGGTGTGCCGGGCGACCGGATCATCGTCACACCAAACGGGGTGGACCTGCGCCGGTTCCGGCCCACCGGGCCGGATGAATCGCTGAGACAGAGACTGGGCGTAGCCCAAAGCGCCATCACGCTGGGTTGGGTGGGGAGCTTCCGCAGCTTCCACGGCTTGGACCGGCTCTTCGAGGCGATGGAGGACCTCCAGAGCCGTGCCCCGAGTCTAACGCTCCTCATGGTTGGTGCCGGGCCCGGGCTGAAGCGCGCACAAGACGACGTCCAGCGTCGAGGCCTGAAGAACGTGGTGTTCGCTGGGAGTTTTCCCTACGACCTGATGCCCGAGGTACTCAACGTCATGGATGTAGCCGTCGTGATGGGATCACCGGACATGCCTTTCCACTATTCCCCGGTCAAGGTCCGCGAGTATATGGCCACTGGATTGCCGGTGATTGCGGCCAGGCTGGGTGAGCTAGAGAGGATGCTCTCCGACGGAGAGGACGCCATCCTCGTCGACGCCTCTGACACTGATGAGCTGGTTCGCGCCATCCTGAGACTGGCGGAGGATCGTGATCTGCGAGCCCGACTCGGGCAAGCGGCCCGGAGGAGCGTGTCCGAAAGAGGCTCCTGGGATGCTGTACTGAGCGCCTTGAGAGACCGGCTTGCTGAGGATGACTCTCGATCTCGTGATCGGCAGGGACGGAGGAGGGATGGGACTTGATGTCGATCCCGTCGGGGCGACTTCCGCGCGGGATCATCATGCCACTGAGATCACCAGGCCACGTAGGATGTAGATGTATCAGGCCGTTCGTGACTGGGGGGAGCGTCTCTTGTGGCGCCAGGGTTGGTGGATCGCCAACCCTACTGTTGGTTCCCATATCCACCGGATTCGCCGCTACAGCCTGCCGGAGGCGATAGCCGAGCTCACGGGCTCGGACGGGAGACACTTCCTTGTACCCACAGAGAAAGTGCTGACCCCTTACGGGTTCGGTTTCGCCGAGCGGAGTTGGCATCCATATGTTGCCTGTCTGCGCGAGCAAGAAGAGTCCGGGGTGCCCGACTACCACCGTTCTGTTTTGCGCGAGTTCCACCAGCGGTTCGCCCCTGAAAGCCTCCAAGATGTCATCCGGTTGGCTAGAGGCGACGCATGGTCCTCCAGCCATGATCCGCTCCCTCACAGTTGGCCACTTCTCCGGGACCTGTGGCTTCTGGACGAATATTCGGCGCAGCGATATCTATCAGAAGCAGTTGCTCTGCCTCCCGAAAGAAGGAGTCCTCATGCAGGCCCATTCACGGTCGAGGCGGGGCGGTCGACCTTCGCCCGGCTGCTCACGGTCGCAGAGAGCATTCGGGAGCACGGTTACAATCCGGCAAGATTCGATCGAGCTCGAACCATGGGTTTCGACGGATACGGGGCCGACGGCTATTTCCTTTGGGACGGAGGAGACTTTCGGTTCGTCCTGTTGCATGGACATCACCGAGTCGCTGCTGCGGCTTTCTTCGGAGTCGAGACTCTGCAGGTGTCTGTGAGGAGACGCTACGTTCCAGTGGTCAGTCGGGGCGCTCTCGAGTCGGATTCCGTTGCGTCCTGGCTCGATCCCGAGGAAAGACTCGAGATGTTCGGCGCGATATTTGGCGGCGACGGACAATCGAAGGCTAGAACTCTGGGTCTGGCCTGAGCCGGGATTGTGCCGGGTGAACTCTGGATGCCGAAGCGAGGGGAGGACATCGGAGTGAGCCGTTCGACGGTCGTCGTGACGACAGGATCTTTCCCCGAGATCTCACAAACTTTTGTTGTCGATCACGTGAAAGGCCTTCTCTCGTCAGGTTGGGATGTCCATGTCGCCGCCCGCAAGGTTCACCACGACCGACTGGGTTCGGTCGCGCTCGATGTTCCTGTATACGAGTTGCAGGCTCCTTCGCGCGGCAACGGCCCAAAACGGTTGAAATCGGCCTTGACGAGCGTCGGGCTAACCGGCGTCAGCCACTTGAAGTCGGTAAGCGTGCGGGCAGCGAGCTATTACGCGCCTTCACTGCGTGATCTGCTCGACGAGATCGGGGCGAGGGTGGTCCATGCGCACTTCGCGCACAACGGCCTCATGGCGTCGATGGCCGCGCGTGGACGGTGTCCCGTGATTGTCGACTTTCACGGATACGACGTGCTGGAGCTGCCTCGCAACGAGGGTTGGAGGCACTTCGCAAGATTCCTGAGAGGTACTCACGGGATCGTTCACAGCAGTTTTCTCGAGAAGGAGGTCGCTTCTCAAATCGATTTGCCCCTTCATCGCGTCACGATGGGAGTGGATCCCGAGCTCTTCGGGGGGTCTGAGCGAGCGAGTCAATGGCCGGAAGACCTCACACTGCTGACCGTTGGCAGGTTGGCGAGAGTCAAGGGCCATGATGTCGCCATCAGAGCCCTCTCCGACCTCTCCCGACGGGGTGATCGCTCTGACATCCGTCTGGTCATTGTTGGAGGAGGCCCCGAACGTGGTGCGCTCGGTGAGCTAGCTGACGAGCTCGGTGTCAGCGATCGCGTCGAGTTCAGCGGCCCGCTCCCGCCTGCCAGGGTCGCCGGGGCGATGGCCGGCGCAGACTTCCTATTGGTTCCCTCCCTCCCTCTGGGAGGATGGCAAGAGAGTTTCTGCCGTGTGGCTGTCGAAGGGCTCGCTTCCGGCCTCGCGGTTATCGGCACGGACTCCGGCGGCCTGCCGGACACCATCGGCACAGGAGGATGGGTCGTCACGCCTGGAGACCATGAGGAACTCGCTCAAAGGATTCTCGACGTCCTCGACTCGGAGGCACCAACGAAGGTGGCTGAACGAGCCAGGTCTCGGGCCGCGAACTTCGACATTGCGCGAATGCGGTCAGACTACGACGAGGTCACGAGGTCCGTCTCTGAATCCTGGTCGTAGGGAGATATATGGCCGACAATCACCACCTAGGGACGAGCCATTTGCACATCTCGCGCAGCTCCTCGTCGACGAGTAGATCGACTGCGAGATCCCTCCAGAAAGATGTCGTAGTCCCGTACTCCTCCCCTTCCAGAGCATGTTCGACGGTCGTCGCCATCACCGCCCAGCTAACGGGAATCGGATGCGGCCAGTCTTCTCGATAGCTGGATTCTGCAACCTGCCCGGCCCAGCGCCCTGATCCAAACGTCGTTCTGAGCGCGGCAGCCACTGACGGGGCCGCGGTTTCGTGTTGCGCTGCTCGCGCCAGGCTCAGTATCAGGTAGGAATCATCCCGCCATGGGTCGTGTGAAGGCGATGCGGCCTCCCAGTCTACGAGCCGAATACCACCTCTTCGCCACAGCACGTTGCCGGGGGCGACATCTCCGTGCTGCCAGCGGGGCGACCACTTCGCCGGATAGCGGCCCATGGCAACTGCAAGGCTTTGGAAGCGAGGGATGACGTCATCCGGGAGATCTCCCAGGTCGATGAAGCGATGAATGCGATCGACGAGATGCCTCCCGTCGCGTGTCGCGCTGTCGGACACGGTGGCCTCTCGAAGTGAGCGGCTCCAGTGCCGCACTGCATGCACATGGGACTTCAGAGAGCGCACGTCGCGGCGTGTGGGCTTCGGTTTGGTCAGATCGGGCAGGTTGGCGCGTGTGCCTCGTACGGTGGTGATTGCCAGGGCGGCGAACTGACGCTCGTGGATCGAGCCCAGGTGGCGCGGTGGTGGCAGAGCCATAAGGCCGGCCAACTCCCGGTTGGCGAGATCGAGTGACTTGGCTTCTCTGGAAAGGTGGGTCGCGTCCTCCGGTGTCGTCACGAGTTTCACTGCGATGGATGGCCATCGCTCGCGGCCGCGGAATACCATGAGCGTTGCCCGTCCCGGCCGGTGCCCGCCCAACACCGCCAATCGAGTCGGCCCTAGATCATCTCCAGCTTCCCACGACGGATATTGGGTATGTAGCCAAGAGCGAACGCGAGAGATGGGCGAAGAATCCTCTGCGAGACCTGGCCTGTGGGCTTCAGCAGAGGGCTCCGGCTTCGAGTCGCGACGCACCATTCTTCCTCCGCTTCGGTCGGTCTTCACGATACTGTTGACTGATTCTGTGCGAGCTGGCTGATGATGTGGCGGTGAATGGTGAGTGTGGATAGTCCGGGTTTGATCAAGTTGCTCACGGGTGAATCAACAGACGCGCGCGTATTGACTCTCGGACCAGGGCGTCTTTCAGACGCGGGGTCCTTGGAAGAGGTAATCCAATCAGAGTTCTCGCCCGCGCCTGGAGAGAGTCTGTCGGTGTTAGTCGTCATCAGCCGCCGCCGGCTCCCCCGAACCTCGTTCGAGTTGTCTCTGCTCTTTCGAAGCCCGGATCGGCTTGCCGGTGTGGCAGGGACGGTAACTGGCATGCGTGTTGCCGGGTGCTACCTGTTGTGGCCTTCGTCAGATGAAGCGCGGTTCGCCTTCGATGCGGCCAGCGCCAGGACGAGCATCAGGTGGGCTTGGCGCGTGGGGGCGCTCGGCCGCTCGGGGCGCTCGAGGTTGGACTTGCGGAACACGCCTCTATACACCGAGCTCGTGTACAGGATGAGCGGCGTGGCTATCCACCTGGTGCCATCATGATGGGTCCGGTCAATCGAAGGTCCAGCCGAAGTACTCGATCTCGCGGCTGAATACCTCCGCTATGCGCTGACGGGTGGAGTCGTTGTACCACTCCTGGTAGGGCCGGCGATCCTTGCGGTACTGCCCTTTCGCCCTCGGCAGCTCGAGCCTGGGTATCCCCAGAAGGTCGGTCACCTCCCTGAGCTCGTCTTCCAGACTGTCATATCGGATGAGCTTGTCCACGATCACCTGGTCTTTGTGGGTGTAGAGATGCCAGTTCGACCACGCCGGAAGGATGTCCGATTCAACGAAATCGTTGAAAGCGATTTGGCTCCGACCACGCTCAGGCCGGAAATGATAGAAGTAGCGTGACACCAGACGGTCCCACGGGTTCCTTTCGACGGCAAAGGTGTAGTAGTCGTCCCAGACGCTCCGGCCCACATAGCGTCTTATAAACCGGGCCCCCATATGCTCCTTGTACTCACGCGGAAAACCTGTCGCCACCCAGTAGAAGTCTTTGATCCGCCACCGCCAAACGGGGATTCTGGCGTTCTTGCCCACACCATTGTTGAGTCGAGGTGTCCCGTCTTCCGCGCTGCCAACGACTGGAACCACGACATCGTCGGGATGATCCATGTATTGCGCCAGCGCGATTTGGACGCTGCTGCCACCAGTCTTCCTGGTCTTGACGAAGATGAAACGATGCTGATGCGAAACGAGCACTTTCCGTGAGAAGATACCACTGCCGACCAAGCGTCGTTCTTCTGTCTCTACCGCTCTCGTACTATTCGCTGGGGTGGTGCGCTAGATCCTATTCGTCAAGCGTGGTAGGGCGACCGATTAAAATCGTCGCCGACTCACGACGGTGATCCAGACTTCAGCACTCTTTGCCGTTGATGATCACCTTCGAACTCGGATGAGGTTTCGCGAACCTCACGTCTCCGCAGGTGAGGTTGGTCCCCTCGAAAATGTAGGTGCCCGCTTTGCCGTTTGCGTCACTTACAGTCACCCGGTCCGCATCGACATTTGTGAATCTCACGGGGTCGCCGTCCACCGGGTGCTGCAAGAGCACTATCTCGTTGAAGCTGGAGTTTTTGACGGTATAGCTGACGGCATGGGATTTCAGCAATGGTGCGGTCACACCGTCATAGGCGTACAGGTTGCGGTAGGCACCATGCTCTACCGCTCCGTTGCTGGAGAAGTCATCGATGCGAGAACCCCCCCCGTTGATGTTCTGCCAGACGAAGATGGCTGTATCACAAGGGCTGGCGGAAGCTGTGTTTCCCCTGAAGTCCCAGTCACCATTGGCATCCTCGGGCCAATGGTACGCAGAACAGTGGGTGCCGGAAGCGACGTTGCGTACAAGTGAGCTCACCATCGAGTTGCCCGACCCTTGTCCCAACTGGACTCCCGATAGCTCGTAGTTGTGTGCTCGGGTTGAATCCACTCCGTGGACCAGCAGTCGCGAGACTTTGATGTCGTGCGAGTCGTTGGCGGTGCAGCTGTCGTCGCCCTTCGGACATGCTGGTGGGTCTCCGGGCTTGTCCCACCAGAATGCCTCTTCAAGGGTGTTCTTGGCGATCACGTCCCTGAAAGTGATCCCGTGCGAGGCATGGGGGACGAAGGCGTGATGCCTCCCGTTCAACACCACAACACCCTCCACCAGCGTCCCCCTCGTGCTGTTTCCGTTTCTATGCCAGTGGAGTGGGTAATCCCCCAAAACGCTGTTCACTCCTGAGTCGATAACCGAGATGTATCTCAGGATGGATGGACCTGCCCCCTCGTGAAACATGATCCGGCGAAGGTTGCGGAACTGGACGTCCCTGGAGAGGTTCGCATTTGAACCATCGCCGGACCACGTCGATGTCCTGCTTCCTTGGAAATCCGCTTTCCCTCCGTCCATGAACATGATCTGAAAGCCGTTCCCCTTGACAGTCACGCCTGGCCGGGCCACGAGCGTGCCACCCATGACCATGAGGTCACCCTTGAGGTTGACCTCGCCTTTGAGTTCGACGCTGCCGGTCACGTGGCAAGGACAGGCGTCGCCGGTGATCGTCCCGTCCGTCTTCACGGACCCGGGAGGCTCATCACCGCCGCTTGCCTTGACCGTCGTTGTGCTGTTTGCCGCGGTTGAAGGCGATGAGGACCCTTCCGTCGAGCTGCTCGACTCCCCCATTGACGTTTCGCTGCTGATGGAGGATCCGGCGCTGTTCTGTCGGCCGCCGTCCGAAGCTTCCGGCCCGCCACCGACTGCCACCAGGTTTTCCGACTCCGGAGGCAGGGATACTCCGATCACCGGGTCCTCGTTTTCGAGTGCAGGCCGATTGATCCCTGCGGGGTTGAGCGCATCGCCGCTTGGAATGGGAACACCTGCCGCGGTCGCAAGCCCTGGGAAGGTGTGGTCGTCGGAGTCGAAAGGATTGACCGCGGCGAACCGCTCTGGCATGACCAGTGCCATGGCAGGGACGAGGATCGAGAGGATGCCGATGCCCATGATGAAGCGCAGAAGTTTCATGTTGTGAATTTGGGGGTCGGGGGCCGTGTCATCGCCGATTGCGCTCGTCGGCGGGATTTGTCATAGGGAGGTTTTCGGTTTGAGCGGCCCGCGACTTGAAAGAAATCCTTAATAGGTCGCTAGACCCATTTCCCAAGTTATCGAGAGGCTAGTGCCATGTCAGACCCATGCGGAAGAGTGGGAAAACTTCCTTAGGCCGGAGCCGGCGCCTTGGATTGTGCAGGTCGGATGTTCGCCCGAGGCAGAGTAGGATTCGTCTGTGGGGAATCGAGTAAGTCGGGGGAGTCTGTGACGAGCCGGCCGGCGGCGACAGTCGTGAAGATCGCATCCAATGGCGAGAGCCCGACGTCTGCATCGACCGGGCGTCGGGAATCTTCCGGGGAGTGACGCGATGAGCGCGCTCGGACGCGTTGTTGGCGGTATCCGCGATGGGCTCATGCTCGATACCCACACGTATGCCAACCCCGCCTTCGATGGCGATGCAAGTCGGGATTCCCGCACTAGGGACAGGCGGCTGACTCTGCTCGTGCGCTCCGGTCGTCTCAGGGTCAAATATCGGCAGGCCCTCGAGACAGTCAGGTGGGTGTGTCTCTTCGTCGGATACCCACGATCCGGTCATAGCCTGGTGGGGTCTTTGGTCGATGGTCACCGTCACGCATCTATCGCTCACGAGTTCAACGTCGTGGGGCTGCTAGAAAAGGGTGGATTCAGTGGTCGACAGCTCGAATCCCTGATGCTCGATCACAGCGTTCGCTCTGCTGAGGCGGGCAGGGTGTGGACGCATGGTTACGACTACACCTTGGAACAGTCGCACCAGGGAGAGTTTCAGATGCCCCTGCTCGTCATAGGAGACAAGAAGGGCGGTCGAACCGCGCGGCTCCTCGCAGACAACCCCACCATGCTCCGGGATATCAATCAGACCTTCGGCGACAGGCTGAAGGTCGTCGTCCATCTGCGCAACCCATTTGACATAGTGGCAACGATGAGCAAGAGACGATCCGGGTCTGACGAGGTGACGTGGGCTGCGGTCCAAGACTTCGAGCAAGTGACCGAAGGAATTGCGGTGGCTATGTCGGGGATGGATGGCGCCGATCTATTCCTGGGCCATCACCACGAGTTACAGCGCGATCCGTCGAGATACGTTCGGGGTCTGCTGGAGTTCCTTGGCCTGGATGTCACTCTCGACTTTCTCGAGGCGTGCGGCCGCCTTGTCGACCCCCTTCCCAAGGTGAGGAGGTTCGACTGCTCATGGCCTTCGGGTACTCGAGACGCTGTCACTGGGATCATCGACAGCCACGGATTCCTGGAGGGGTATTCATTCACTGATGTCACGCCGAAAAAGCGGGGGTAGTCAGCGGTCTCCGTCGCCGTTGGCTCGGACCCCACCACACCTTGAACGACCCTGCCCGGTTGGGACACAGCACAGAACTCCAACAACGCGGGTACCTTCTTGGGTGTCGTGTCGCGCATCTATCTATCCCCGCCTGACGTGCGCACCACTGACGCGGAGTCAGTTAGCAGAGCCATCGAAGGTGGATGGATTGCGCCGCTCGGTCCCGAAGTGGATGCCTTCGAAGAGGAGTTGGCTGCCGTCACCGGGCGTAGATTCGGCGTTGCCTTGTCCAGTGGCACCGCCGCGCTGCATCTGGCTCTTCTGATCAATGGGTTGGGGCTTGGCGATCGGGTCTTGGTGTCGACCCTCACATTCTCGGCGACAATCAATGCGATCAGGTACGTCGGTGCGCAGCCGGTGTTTATCGACTCTGAGATCCAAACGTGGAACATTGACACTGACCTCCTCGAAGAGGCGCTCGAGGACGGCGAGTACGCCGCATGCCTGCCCGTTGACATCTATGGCCAGTGCGCCGATTACGCGAGGATTGTGCCTCTCTGCGCGGATCGCGGTGTTCCGTTGATCGAAGATGCGGCCGAGGCGCTCGGAGCGACCCAGGACGGCCGCCCAGCCGGATCATTCGGAGGCATCGCTACTCTCTCCTTCAACGGAAATAAGATCATCACCACGAGTGGGGGAGGCGCTTTGGTCACCGACTCCCCAGCATGGGCTGATCGTGCTCGTTTCCTCGCCACCCAGGCCCGCGATCCGGCACCTCATTACCAGCACAGCGAGATTGGCTACAACTATCGAATGTCCAACCTGCTGGCCGCCTTGGGGCGCTCCCAGCTCGCTGATCTGGATCGACGGGTCGAGGCGAGACGCCGACACAACGCCGCTTATCGGGCGGCACTCGCCGATTTGCCCGGGGTCGAGTTCATGCCCGAGGCACCGAATTCGAGATCGACTTTCTGGCTCACATGTCTGACTATCGATCCCGATGAGGCCGGGACGGATCGTGAGAGCGTCCGTCTCCACCTGGAGACGTTGGACATCGAGTCGCGCCCAGTGTGGAAGCCGATGCATCTCCAACCAGTGTTCGCCAACTGCCAGATCTACGGAGGAGAAGTCTCAGCCCGTCTATTCGCCAACGGGCTTTGCCTTCCCAGCGGCTCGTCGTTGTCCACATCCGATCGCGACCGTGTGATCGAAGCTGCCCGCTCGGTCTTCCCCGGGACATGAAGATCCTGGGACTGGGTGTCGATCTGGCCGATATCGATCGCGTCGGCTCGGTCCTGGCCAAGTATCCCCGCTTTGCGGAGCGCTGCTTCACTGAGCACGAGCAAGAGTATGCATTCAAATTCTCCAAGCCGGAGCGGCGTTTTGCCGCCCGGTTCGCCGGCAAGGAGGCGGTGATGAAGTCAATGGGGACGGGCTGGCGCCGCATCGGCTGGCGGGAGATCGAGATCACTGGTGGAGGCAAGCCTACGGTGAGGATGTCGGGAAGTGCCGCCAGGAGGGCAGCGATGCTCGGGGTCACCGAAGTGCTGGTCACCATCACCCACACCGACACTTCGGCTCTCGTGATGGCGGTGGCGGTTGGGGAGCACGAGTGAGGCCGGTGGTCACCGCTGAGGAGTACCGTCGGGTCGATCGCGCCTATACGGGGGACCTGGGCGCGGCGATGGACCGGGCCGGCCATGCAGTTGCTGGGGTTGCGGCCCGCCACGGCGTCGGATATGGGAACAGGGTCGCTGTCCTCGCCGGTCCGGGCAACAACGGCGGCGACGGGTACGTCGCGGCCCGCTATCTCGCTGCTCGTGGCGCCGCGGTGACGGTGCATTCACTGGCACCTCCGAAGACTCGCGAGGCCCGGGCTGCTGCCGCCAAGGCTGGCGGGATCATGGTGGTGCCTCTCGACGGGGTCACCGACGCCGACATCGTCGTTGATGCTCTTTTCGGCGGTGGGGTCCGGGGAGGGCTCCCCAACGAGGTCCTCGACTGGATGCACACCGACACCCCGGTCATCGCGGTGGACTTCCCGACCGGTCTCGACCCGGACACCGGAGCTGTAGAGGAGCGAGCTTTCCATGCCACGGAGACCGTGACTTTCTCCACCCTGAAGACCGGTCACGTCCTCAAGTCCGGGCCCGACCATTGCGGGAACGTAACCGTCGTGGACATCGGGATCAACGGTGGTGACCCATCTCTCTACCTGGCCGAGGAGACAGACGCTCCACGGCCCGCTCGCAAGAGGACCGCTCACAAGTGGGCGGCGGGATCGGTGCTCATCGTGGGCGGTTCCACAGGTATGGTGGGCGCTTCGATCCTCGCCGGTCGGTCCGCCCTCCACTTCGGAGCAGGCACTGTGGTCGTCGCCTCCCCACAGCTCGACCTGGTCCAGCGGGCCGCTCCCGAATTGCTCGCCTACACATTGGATCGGGCCCTCGAGAGTCTCGACCGTTTCGATGTCGTCGTTGCCGGCCCCGGTCTCGCCGATTCCGACTCCGGACCAGTGCGTGACCTCGTGGCCAAAGCGGGCCGGATCGTCCTCGACGCCGGCGGGCTGACTCCGTTGACGCTGGAAGCGGCCAATCAGGGGGAGGCCGAGGTGGTGGTCACCCCACACGATGCCGAGTTCGCCCGGCTGGCGGGTGTCGACGCCGGAGTCTTCTCGATCAGGTCTTATGCCATGCGGTCAGGCGTGACTGTGCTGCGCAAGGGCAGCCCGACGATGGTCACCGATGGCGACCTGCCGGTCCTGGTGACCAGTGGCGGCCCCGAGCTGGCTTCGATCGGGACGGGTGATGTCCTCTCCGGGATGCTCGGTGCTCTCTGGGCCCGTGGTCTCGATCCGACCGGGGCCGCCATCTCCGCTGCCTACTGGCACGGGGTCGCCGGTGCTTCTCTGGCGGAACGGCAAGCAGTGACCGCCGACGCGCTGGCCGACCACATATCGTCGTACGCATGGTGAGACCCACCTATGCCGAGATCAGCCTCGACGCCGTCGCCCACAATGTCCGGGCCTTCTCCCGACTCATAGCGCCGTCCCAGGTGTGCAGCGTGGTCAAGGCCGACGGTTACGGGCACGGTGACGTCCCTGTCGCCAGCACCGCCGTCGACTCCGGCGCCGGTCTCGTCGCAGTAGCGCTGGTCGAGGAGGGCGCCCGGCTGCGGGAAGCGGGGATAGATGCCCGCATCCTCCTGCTCAGTGAGCCCCAACCGGGAGACGCATCTGACGTGGTCCGGTGGGGGCTCGAGCCCACGGTCTACTCGCTTGACTTCGCCGCGGCCCTGGCGGCGACCGGCGCACCGCTCGACGTCCATGTGAAGGTCGATACCGGGATGCATCGGGTTGGGGCCTCCCCCGAACATGTCGACGAGGTCGTGAAGGCACTGCGGGACGGGCCCAACCTCGAGCTGGCGTCGATGTGGACCCATTTCGCCGTGGCGGATGAGGATCCCGAGTTCACGAGACTGCAGATCGAGCGTTTCGACGACGTGGTCGAGCCGTTCGATGTCCCGATCACCCATCTCGCCAACACCGCCGGCGCCATCCTCTTCCCGGAGGCGAGACGGGACCTGTGTCGGGTCGGAATCGGCACCTACGGGCTGCATCCATGCCCGGAGACTCAGGACGTCATCGAGTTGCGGCCGGCGATGCGGGTGATCACCCACGTTTCCCACGTGCAGAGACTGCGGGCCGGGGAGCGCCCATCGTATGGTCGGGTCAAGGCGCTCGCCCGCGACGCCACTGTGGTCACCGCGCCCATCGGCTATGCCGACGGGTTCTGGCGGCTCCTCACGCGGGGAGGTGAGGTTCTCATCGGCGGTCACAGGTTCCCCCTTGCAGGCAACGTGACGATGGACCAGATCGTGGTCGAGGTCGGAGACGAGGACATC
>Ga0268386_10000106_pt1 | contig 45700 bp, 40 predicted proteins | sample RVTome_15_FD_200260 | JGI IMG/M metagenome (GOLD analysis project Ga0268386, IMG submission 200260) | Soil microbial communities from uranium-contaminated site in the Upper Colorado River Basin, Wyoming, United States - RVT150D86... ... | reverse complement strand
GAAATCGCCTGCATGGCGGCCGCCAGCCACCTCGCCGCCGGCGCCCACCGCGCCGCGGAAGAGGCCTTCAGGGAAGGGCGCAGCGAACTGGAAATACACCAAACCTATTTGGCCGCCTGCGATCACACTGATGCGCGCCTGCCTTACAACAACATCGTGGCGCTCAACGAGCACGGCTCGGTGCTGCACTATCAGGGCCGCGATGCGCGCCCCCCGCAGGACTCGTGCTCATTCCTGATCGATGCCGGCTGCACCGTCCACGCTTACTGCTCGGACGTTACGCGGACCTACAGCCGCGATGACGGCCCGTTCGCCGACATCATCCGGGCGATGGACCAGCTGCAGCAGCAGCTGGTTGCGCGAGTCAAGGCCGGCGTCGACTTCCGCCAACTTCACCTGGAAACCCACCGCGGCATTGCCCGCGTGCTGGCAGACTCGGGTGTGATCAACGCGGAACCGGACACGGCGGTGGAAAGCGGCCTGAGCGCGGTTTTCTATCCGCATGGACTGGGGCACTTCATCGGCCTTCAGACCCATGACGTGGCCGGCCTGATCGACAATAACGGCGAGCCACTCCCGCGGCCGGAAGGCCATCCCTTTCTGCGCCTGACGCGGACGCTTGAGCCTGGCAATGTCCTTACCATCGAGCCGGGGCTGTACTTCATCGAACCCCTGTTGCGCCGCTGGCGCGAGCATGGCGATGCACTGGTCGTGGATTGGGATGCCGTTGAAGGCCTGATGCCCTACGGCGGCGTGCGCATCGAGGACAACGTGGTCGTCGAGGAATCGGGCTGTCGCAACCTCACGCGCGAGGCGTTCGCCGCCCGCTAAGCGGCAACCGGCGCCTTAATCCTCGAGCAGGCCGAAGCGGTCCAGTTCACGCAGATCGATATCGCCGGCCGGTCCGTGGTTCCAGATCGTGCTCTTGTTGCTGAAATCGATCTGCTTTTCCGGTCCGGCCAGCGCTTTGACGGCCTCGAGCAGGCCGGCCGACTGCATGGTGCCGGTGACCAGACGGTCGAGGTCGCTGGCGTAGGGCTCGCCGATGATTTTACGCATGACCTGGTTGGCGCCGGTGAGATCGTCGGGAAAGAGGTATTTGCCAGTCTGCAGCCGGTAATGGTCGGAGACGAGTTGCAGGGAGGACAGTGAGCAGTACGCGTCGTCAAGCAGCCCGACCACGCCGATCTGGTCGGGGATGATGTCGTCGTCTTCGAGCCAATAGGACTGAACCGCGTCCAGGATGCGGCCCATCGGCCCTTGCAGCCCCACCGCGACCGCGGCGGTCCAGGCCACCTTGATCATGTAGGGGACGAGTTCGATGTATCGGCACACGAAACGGGCCCCGCGCTCGAGGTCCACGTCGTTGACCTCCCGCCCCTGGCGGTCGGCGGCGACGCCCAGCAATTCACCGATTTCGGATTCCGCGTCGGGTTCTCCGCATTTTTCGGTGATCAAAGCTTCAATCTGGGCAGTGTCCATTAAGACGGCAACACGCGGCGGCAGGCCATTCTAACAGCACGCAGCCCGGCTTGTGCTAGTATGCGTTTCGCTTTTTCGACCCGGCGGAAATTTGCCGTGCTGCTCCTATCCCTGATCACGCTGTTTGCCGGCCCCCTGATCTACATCTGGCTGCACGATCGCCGCTCCCTCGCCGAGGCGTTCGATCGCGCCCTGGTAGTGATCCTGCTCTCCATCATCGCCCTGATGCTGATCCCCGAGATGTTTGAGGTGCTCGGCTGGGCGGCGCCCGGGCTGCTGATCGTCGGCTACCTGCTGCCTTGGGTGCTCGAGCAATTGATCCGGCAGGCCGCCCAGAAACTGCACCTCGCCAGCCTTGTGGCGGCGGCGATCGGACTGTTACTGCACGAAATCCTGGACGGTGCCGGGCTGGCCGGCAGCAAGCTGCAGGGTTCTACGGGAATGGCGCTGGTCATCATTCTGCACCGATTCGGGGTCGGCATGATCATCTGGATGGTCATGCGGCCCGCGTTTGGCGGCCGTATTGCCTGGTTGACGCTGGGGGGTATGGGAGCGGCCACAATCGTCGGCTACGAATTCTCGGAATTTTTCCTGCCGCTGGCTGGCGATACCGGTATTGCGGCGTTTCAGGCAGTGATCGTGGGGACGATTGTGCACAGCCTGTTGCACCGCGGGCACGTGCACGATTGAGTGGTCGGGTTGAGAGGGGCAAAATGAAAAACGGCTTCCCATCGAATGTGAGGACGCCGTTTTGCATTTTGTGTCTGGTCGGGGTGAGAGGACTTGAACCTCCGGCCTCTGCCTCCCGAAGGCAGCGCTCTACCAGACTGAGCTACACCCCGAAGTGCGCTCGCGAAGGGCGCATATTCTATAGAAGCTGACCCCGGAAAAAAAGCTTGATCTGGATCACGTCTCTTCCGCCCGGGACTGTTAAGATTTCGTAACTTTTTTCTGCTAGTATTCTGGACATCCCCCGAAGCTTCCGAGGAGAGGGGAGATCAATAATCATTTCGAAGCAGCCGAGCGGCACCAGGCTGTCATTTGCATCTAAGTGTAATGTTCGCCGGGTATAGTCGGCGCATTCCTAAAAAAGGCAGGCAAATCATGAGCATGAAGTTCCGTTTGACTTTTGTAGTGGCGGCAGCCGTCATGCTGCTCGCGCTTCCGATGGCCGCGCTGGCCCAGGAAACCACCTCCGGCATGAGAATCACGGCCTACGGGCCGGATGGCAGCCCGGTCTCGGGGGCCAATGTCAGCGTGACGGACACCCGTACGGGCCGCACGGTGAACGGCCAGACCAACGCCTCGGGCCTGGCGACCTTCAGGGGCCTGAGCATCGGCGGGCCATACACCATCCTGGTCAGCTCCGGCGCGCATGCGAACCAGACGGTGACGGAGGCCAACCTGCAACTCGGCGATACCCTGGACCTCGTCGTGCAACTCGGGGCCGCTACGATGGAGGAAGTGGTTGTAACGGCGCAGGAGATACGGGCCCAGCAGTTGGCACTCGGTCCTTCCCAGGTGTTCGGCCTCCAGGACCTCGAGGAGCTGCCGCACATCAATCGAGACATCCGCGACATCGTTCAGGTCGATCCGCGCGTATACATCGATGTTGCTTTCGCGGGCGGGATTCAGTGCTCCGGCGCCAACCCCCGTTTCAACAGTCTGACCGTCGACGGGGTCCGTCTGAACGATTTGTTCGGTCTCAACAGCAGTGGTTATCCAACAGAACGACAGCCTTTCCCCTACGACTCGATCGAGGAGGTGGCCGTCGAGCTTGCGCCATTCGATGTGGTCTACGGTGGCTTCACCGCCTGTAACGTCAATGCCGTGACCAAGTCCGGCACCAATGAGTTCCACGGATCGGCCTTCTACGATTACACCAGCGACAGCCTGCAGGGCGACGAGCTGGAAGGCGATGACATCGACACCGGCGACTTCGACGAAGACCGCTATGGCGTGACCTTCGGCGGCCCGATCATCCAGGACAAGCTGTTCTTCTTCGTGGCGTACGAGAAGCTCGAGGGCGCCAATCAGTTCGATCGGGTGCCTGCCGGGAGCCCCACCGGGGGTCGCGTGATTCAGGGTGTTTCCCAGGCGCAGTTGGATGAAATCTACTCCATTGCCCAGAGCGTTTACGGCTATACACCCGGCGCGATCCTCAAGTCGCTGCCGGTCGAAGACGAAAAGTACACGATCAAGCTCGACTGGGATATCAGCGAGCAGCATCGCGCGGCCTTCACCTACAACTTCAATGACGGTTTCAACTGGTCTGAGTCGGACAGCGACGACACCGAGTTCGAGGACTCCAATCACTATTACGAGCGCGGGGCCGAACTGAAATCCTACACCGGAGCCCTGTTTTCAAACTGGACCAACAATTTCGCCACCGAGATCCGGGTTTCGAAACTGGACCTCGACAACCGGCAGCTTTCGCGCGCCAACGGCGCGATCGGCGAAGTCCAGATCGAGACCTACAACGACCACGACGGCGATGGCATTTCCTCTTTTGGGCTGGTCTATCTCGGCCACGATGACTCGCGCCAGTCCAACCAACTGAATTACGAAGCCAACAACATCAAGCTGGCGGGTGAGTATGGTCTCGGCGACCACCTGATCACCTTCGGCTTTGAGCAGGACGACCTGGACATATTCAACCTGTTTATCCAGCACACTATCGCTGAGTACCGTTTCGACGAGGAATGCAATTCGGGCAACCCCAACGGCTGTATCGAGGCCTTCCGCGAAGGGCGCCCCGACGACATCTACTACGGCAATTTCGTGCCCGGCGATGAGCTTGAGGGCGCCGCGATCTGGGGTTACAAGATCAACACCACCTACCTGCAGGATGAGTTCATCACGCTTGACGGCGATCTGACGCTGGTTTTCGGCGTTCGTTACGACTGGTACGACACCAGCGATGAGCCTTCCTTCAACCAGTTCTTCGTCGATCGGCACGGCTATGCCAATACCGCAACCACGGACGGCCTGGACCTGCTCCAGCCCCGCTTCGGGTTTACGTGGAACTTCAACGAAGACCTGAACTTCCGCGGTGGCGTCGGCTTGTACTCCGGCGGCAACCCCAACGTCTGGTTGTCCAACAACTACAGCAATGACGGCTTCCGGATCGCGCAGGTGCGGGAGTTCCAGATGGAGTTCCCGTCACAGCCCGCACCGGCGAGTTGCGGTGACGGCACCGGCGTCGACTTCTCGCTGTTCGACATCCCGCTCTCCGGTGACGGAACGCCGCTGCAGGACGTCCCCCAGTGCCTGTTCGACCTGATTGCGCAGCAGCAGCCGAACTCCGGCGTCAATGCGCTGGATCCGAATTTTGATCTGCCGCAGCAGTGGAAGTACGCCCTGGGCGCGACGTGGTATTTGCCCGGCGATTACCTGCTGAATGCAGACTTGCTGTACACGCGGTCGGATGATTCGGCAATGATCGTCGGCGCGACGCTGGTGCAAACCGGGACGGCGCCGGACGGACGCCCGATTTACACGGACCCCAGGGCGTTCAACACGGATTACGTGCTGACCAACGTCCAGGGCTCGGACGCCAAGTCGACCCAGTTTGCCATCAACCTCTCGAAATCTTATGAGAATGGCTTCGACTGGGGCTTCGGCTATGCCTGGACCGAGGCGGAGGACGTCAACCCGATGACCAGCGCCGTGGCCTTCTCTAACTACGCACTCCTCGCGGTGGACGACCCCAACAACCCTTCGCGGGCTACCTCGAACTACGAGATCCCGCACCGCTTTACCCTGCGGTTGGGTTACTCGGCCTATTGGTGGGGCGATAACCGCACGACCTTCACGCTGTTCGGCGCCCACAACGAAGGCCGGCCGTTCTCCTACACCTTCGCCGGCGGTGACGGCGGGCTCTTCGGCGACTTCATCGACGGCCGTCATTTACTGTACGTGCCGACGGGTACAGATGACCCGAATGTGCAGTTTGCCGCCGGTTTCGACACCGATGCGTTCTTTGATTTCGTGAATTCGAGCGGTCTTGGCGCTTACGCGGGTGGCATCGCGCCGCGCAACGAGTTCAACAGCGACTGGTGGACCTACTTCGATCTGAGAATCGAGCAGGAATTTCCGGGCTTCGTGGAAGGACACAAGTTCGCCGGCTGGATCACCTTCCGCAACTTCTGTAATTTCCTCAACGACGACTGGTGCGTGTTCAAGGAAGCCAGCTTCCCGCGCACCCAGGGTGTGGTTGAACTGGATGGTCTCAGCGACGACGGTAGCCAGTACATTTTTGACGAGTTCGTCCAACCCAGCGGCCAGGGCCGTGTCACCGATCCCTCCCTGTGGGAAGTTCGCATCGGCCTGACCTATCGGTTCTAGAAAGCTTTTCAGGTAGTATGCAAATGGCGGCTTCGGCCGCCATTTGTCTTTGGAGATCGCATTGGCGGCAGGTTCCGTTTCCACCCGTTTCTATCCGGCAGGGATGCTCAACATCCTCAGCCGGCACGAGGTCGACCGGCTGCAGGACGCCAGCCGCGGTGATCTGGCCGGCTTGCTGCGCCGCTGCGCGCTGGCGGTAATGAACAGCGGCGTATACAGCGACGATCCCGAGGAACTCCTGGAGCGGTACCAAGACTTCGCCATCCATGTTCATTCCGTCACCCGCGGACTACGGCTCGAACTCAAGAACGCGCCCGGTTCTGCATTCGTCGACGGCGAGATCATCGAGGGCATCCGCGAATTTCTTTCCGCGGTGATCCGCGACCTGGTTTACTTCGACAGCGAGATCAAGGGCTATTCCCATCACGACCTCAACAGTTCTTCGGGCATTACCAACGCGGTGTTCGAAATGTTGCGCAACGCCAATGCACTCAAGCCCAGCGTGGATCCCAACCTGGTCGTATGCTGGGGCGGTCATTCGATCACCCGCGAGGAATACGACTACACCAAAGTCTGCGGCTACGAGCTGGGGCTGAGGCGCCAAAACATCGTCACCGGCTGCGGCCCGGGCGCCATGAAGGGCCCGATGAAAGGCGCCACCATCGCGCATGCCAAGCAGCGTGCGGCTCCGGGTCGCTACCTCGGAATTTCCGAACCGGGTATCATCGCCGCCGAGTCGCCCAACCCCATCGTCAACGAGCTCATCATCATGCCCGACATCGAGAAGCGCCTCGAGGCCTTCGTCAGGGTCGGACATGGGATAGTAATCTTCCCCGGCGGGGTCGGCACGACGGAAGAAATCCTCTACCTGCTCGGCATCCTGCTCCACCCCAAGAACGCCGAACAGCCGATGCCGATTGTGCTGACCGGGCCCGCCAACTCGGAGGAGTACTTTAGTCGGATCAACGAGTTCATCGAACTGACGCTGGGCGAGGAGGCCCGCAAGCGCTACCGAATCATCATCGACGACCCGCCCGCGGTGGCGCAGGCGATGGTGAAGGGCATGAAGGAGGTGCGGGATTTCCGCCTCAGAGTGAAGGACGCCTATTACTTCAATTGGCAGCTCGCGATTGACGAGGCCTTCCAGATTCCGTTCAAACCGACACATGAGAACATGAGGGATCTGGAACTCAACCGCGACCAGCCCGTGCACGAGCGCGCGGCGAATCTGCGCAGGACTTTCTCGGGGATCGTGGCGGGCAACGTCAAGCCAGCAGGCCTGCGCGCGATCCGCGAACACGGCTTGTTCCAGATTCGCGGGGAGCCGGCGCTGATGAAGGCGCTCGACGGCCTGCTCGCGTCATTCGTGGCCCAAAACCGCATGCGGCTTCCCGGCACGGCGTACAAGCCGTGTTACGAGATCATAAGTTGAAGAGCATTGACATGAATTCAACATTTCGATCCCCGGCGCTGGCAGGTGTTGCCCTGGCTGTCGTGATTGCAGCCGCCGCCTGCCGCCCCAACGCACCCGCGACGCCATCGCCACAACCTGAAGCCCCGGTTGGCCCCACCGCGGCGGACGCAGCGGCCTTCGTGGAGAGCGCGGAATCCCAGCTGGCGGAGCTGGGGCAGCATGCGGAAAGAGTCGCCTGGGTCTACGCGACCTACATCACCGACGATACGGCGGATTTACAGGCCCGTGCCAGCAAGGAGATGACGGCGCTGCAGGTCGAGCTGGCGGGGCAGGCGACCCGCTACACCCGGGTAGACGGTCTCGATGCCGACACCGCGCGAAAGCTCGACATGCTGCGCAGTCGGATCACCATTCCGGCACCCGCCGACCCCGAAAAGATCGCCGAACAGGCCGAGATCGGCGCAAAGCTGACCGGACTGTATGCCAAGGGCAAATATTGCCGGGCCGAAGGGGAATGCCTTGACCTGACGGCCCTGGAGGCCATCATCGATCAATCGAGGGACCCGCAGGCGCTGCTCGAGGCGTGGAACGGATGGCGCACCGTATCAGAGCCCATGAAGCCGCTGTACGCACGCCAAGTGGAGCTCGCCAACGATGGCGCCCGGGCGCTCGGGTTCGACAACCTCGGCACCATGTGGCGCTCGGATTACGACATGCCGCCGGCCGAATTCCCGGACGAGCTCGATCGCCTGTGGGGCCAGGTCAAGCCCCTGTACGACGCGCTCCATTGTCACGTGCGGGCGCGCCTCAACGATCAGTATGGCGACGAGGTCGTGCCCCCGCAGGGCCTGATACCAGCCCATCTCCTCGGCAACATGTGGGCCCAGAGCTGGGACAACATCTACGACCTGGTCGGCCCCGAAGAATCCGATCCGGGTTATGACCTGACTGCCATTCTTCAGGAACAAGGCTTCGATGCCGTCGGCATGGTCAAGACCGGGGAGGCCTTTTTCACCTCGCTCGGTTTCGAACCGCTGCCCGACACCTTCTGGACCCGCTCGCTGTTCACCAAGCCCGGGGACCGCGAAGTGGTTTGCCACGCCTCGGCCTGGAACGTGGACGAGAAGGAGGACCTACGCATCAAGATGTGCATCGACGTCAACGGTGAGGATTTCCGAACCATCCACCACGAGCTCGGGCACAACTTCTACCAGCGCGCATACAACCAGAAGTCCTACCTTTACCGCAGCAGCGCCAACGACGGCTTCCACGAAGCGGTCGGCGACACCCTGTCACTGTCGATCACGCCGGAATACCTGCTGCAGATCGACTTGGTGGACGAAGCGCCGGATGCTTCGGGCGACGTCGGGCTGCTGATGAAGCGGGCGCTCGAAAAGGTGGCATTCCTGCCCTTCGGCCTGCTGGTGGACCAGTGGCGTTGGACAGTGTTCGCCGGCGACGTCTCGCCCGCGGGCTACAACGAGCTGTGGTGGCAGTTGCGGGCGCAGTACCAGGGCATCGGCGCTCCCAATGAGCGGCCGGCCAACGCCTTCGATCCGGGTGCCAAGTACCACGTGCCCGGCAACACGCCGTATTCGCGTTACTTCCTCGCCCACATCCTGCAGTTCCAGTTCTTCAAGGCACTGTGCGACATCTCCGGGCACGACGGTCCGGTGCACCGCTGCTCGTTCTACGGCAGCGAGGAAGCCGGCAGCCGCCTCAATGCCATGTTGGAAATGGGCCGGGCGCAACCCTGGCCGGATGCACTCGAAGCGCTGACCGGCACCCGGCAGATGGACGCGACGGCGGTGCTCGATTACTTCGCACCACTGAAGGACTGGCTCGACGAGCAGAATGCCGCGAGGCAATGCGGATGGTGAACGGCCTTAAGCGAGCTTGCCCAGCACCTGTCCCACGATGACAGGATCTCCCCTGGCGAAGTCGGCAAGGGAGGCCACCGCGTTTGGCGGCTGGATCAGGATGACGGTCGAGCCCAGGTTGAAGCGACCCATTTCCTCGCCCTTGTCGAGCCGAATGTCGTGGCGTGAGTAATCGCCGACGGTCACGCGCCGCCCACGCGGCGGGGTGATGCGGCCGGCCCACACCGTCTCGATGCTGCCCACCATGAAGGCGCCGACCAGCACAATGGCCATCCACCCCTTGTCGGTGGCGAAAATGCTGATCACGCGCTCGTTGCGCGTGAACAGGTTGGACACTTCGCGCAGCGACCAGTCGGCGACGCCGTAAAGCCTTCCGGGCACATGGATCATGCGTTGCAGGTGTCCGGCCCGGGGCATGTGGACGCGGTGATAATTGTGCGGCGCGAGGTAAATGGTGTGAAAAAAACCGTTGCGAAACTCTGCGGTCGCCGGATCGTTGGCCAGCAGACTGCCAAGCCCGTAGGTCTGTCCCTTGGCCTGGACCAGGCGGTCGCCGGTAAAACGGCCGCATTCGCTGATGATTCCGTCGCAGGGACTGTTGAATCCCTTGGGATCGGTATTCTGCGGCCGCGCGCCGGGCTCCAGCTCGCGGGTGAAGAAATCGTTGAAGGACTCGAATTCCGAAAGGTCTTGCCGTTTCGATTCACTCCAGTCGACGCCGACGATACCGCCGATCGTGACGATCAGAACGTTTTTGACCGGCGCCCAGCGCACCCGGGTGACGTAGTAAGCACAGCGTGCGAACAGGTGGTGCGGGAGCACGTACTGGATGAGGGCGAGGAGCCGGCCAAAGATTCTCATTGCGTGAATTATACTGCCAATTTCCCGCCTTCCGAGGAGGTCAAATTGCGCACGGTGAGCCAGTGGATCGACTGGGCGACGCGGCGTTTCGAGGCGGCCGGACTTCACTACGGGCACGGCACGGACAATAGCCGGGACGAAGCGGCTTGGCTGGTCCTGCATGCCCTCGGAGAGTCGCCGGACGGTGGCGCCGACAGTCGGAGCAAGGTGGTCGACCCGTCCCGCGCCGAGGCCATCGAACGCCTGGTCGGGGAGCGCATCGAAAGCCGTCGCCCGGCCGCCTACTTGACCGGATCGGCCTGGTTCGCCGGCCTGGAATTCGAGGTCGGCCCACAGGTGCTGGTGCCGAGATCGCCGATTGCCGAGTTGATCGTGGACGGCTTCGAGCCCTGGATCGAAGCCGCCGCAATCAAGTCCATTCTCGACCTCGGAACCGGCAGCGGCTGCATCGCGATTGCCTGCGCCCTGCGCTTTCCTGCCGCGCGGGTGGTCGCCTCCGATATCAGCGAGGAAGCGCTCGCTGTCGCGAGGCGCAATGTCGACCGGCATGGCGTCGCCGACCGCGTCAGGCTTGTCCGCTCGGACCTGTTCGACTCGCTGGGGGGCGGGAAATATGATCTCATTGTCAGCAATCCGCCGTATGTGCCCGATCGCCGCCTGCGCGAGCTTCCCGAGGAATTTCGCGCCGAGCCTGCCGTCGGTCTGGTGAGCGGGATGGAAGGCCTGGAAATCCCCCTGCGGATCCTGGCCCGGGCTGGCGAGCACCTGGATGCGGGCGGTGTGCTGGTTTGCGAAGTCGGCGAGAGCCGGGACCGCCTGCAAAAGGACCTTCCGAAGGTGCCGTTCCTGTGGCTGGAATTCAGTTCGGGCGGGGAGGGCGTGTTGCTGCTGGAGCGGGCGCACTTGGACGAAGCCGGAGCGGCGGCCGCGGCGCAACTGAGGAAACGACAAGGTGTCACATAACTCGTTCGGAAAGATTTTCCGCTTGACCACCTTCGGCGAAAGCCACGGTCCCGCCATCGGCTGCGTGATCGATGGCTGCCCGCCGGGGCTCGAAATCTGCGCCGAGGAAATCGAGCGGGATCTCGAGCGGCGAGCCACCGGTCGCTCGCGCCACACGTCCCAGCGCAAAGAAGCGGACGCGGTGCAGGTCCTGTCCGGCGTATTCGAGGGGCGCACCACCGGCACGCCCATCGCGCTGCTGATCGAGAACACCGACGCCCGCCCAAAGGATTACGAGGCCATCAAGTCGCTGTTTCGGCCCGGGCACGCCGATTACAGCTACTGGAAGAAGTACGGCATCCGTGACTATCGGGGCGGCGGGCGTTCCTCGGCCCGCGAGACCACCATGCGGGTCGCCGCCGGGGCGGTGGCAAAGAAGTGGCTCAGGCTGGAGTTCGGCATCGGGATCCACGGCTGGCTGGCCCAGCTCGGGCCGATCCGCACCGACGAGACGATCGACTGGTCGGCGATCGAGGAAAATGTCTTTTTCTGCCCCAACACTAAGCTGGTGCCCGAACTGGAGGCCTTCATGGATAAGCTGCGCAAGTCGGGCGACTCGGTGGGCGCGCGCGTCAATGCCATCGCCCGCAACGTACCGGCGGGCTGGGGTGAGCCCGTGTATGGCAAGCTCGATGCTGAACTGGCCGCGGCCATGATGAGCATCAACGCGGCCAAGGGCGTCGAGATCGGCTCGGGTTTTGCCAGCGTGGAACAGAAGGGCACCGAGCACCGCGATGAAATCACCGCCGACGGTTTCCAGAGCAATCATGCCGGTGGCATACTGGGCGGTATCAGCAGCGGACAGGACGTCGTTGTCAGCACGGCATTCAAGCCGACTTCCAGCCTCCGAATCCCTTGCCGCTCGATCGATGTCGACGGGCGCGAGGTGGAGGTTGTGACCAAGGGACGGCACGACCCCTGCGTCGGCATCCGCGCCACGCCGATCGTCGAGGCCATGATGGCGCTGGTCCTGATGGACCAGGCGATGCGGCACCGCGCCCAGGTGGGGCAAGCCTGAGTGCAGGACTATTATGATTATCGAATAAACAGCAACTTACGATTCCTATATACTAAACAGCATGATCAATAGTGGGCCAAAGATTGCCGTGGTGGGCGCCAGTGGCACCGTCGGAGAAGCCATGCTCGAGATCCTGGCGGCCCGTGGGCATCGGGCGCGCAACGTCAAGGCGTTGAGTAGTGAGCGGTCCGCCGGGGAGGATGTGGAGTTCGGTAATACCCAGTTGACGCTGGAGGATCTGTCGGGCTTCGACTTTACCGGTATCGACTACGCCTTGTTCTCCGCGGGGGCTGCCGTGAGCAAGACCCACGCCCCGCGTGCCGCCCAGGCTGGCGCGATCGTCATCGACAACACCTCGGCGTTCCGTTACGAGGCGCACATCCCGCTGGCCGTGCCGGAGGTCAATCCTCACGTGCTCGAGACCGTCACTACCGGCAGTATTGTCGCCAATCCCAATTGCTCGACCATCCAGATGCTGGTGGCGGTGGCCCCGATTTATGCCGCGGCCGGGATTGCACGCATCAACGTGGCCACCTACCAGTCGGTCTCCGGCGCCGGCCGCCGGGGCCTCAACGAACTGGCGCGGCAAACGGCCGGTCGCCTCAATTTCCACCAACCGGAAATGGTGGCGTTCAGTCAGCCGATCGCGTTCAACGTTTTGCCCCAGATCGACGAACTAATGGACAATGGTTATTCCCGCGAAGAAATGAAAATGCTCTGGGAAACGCGCAAGATCCTCGACGATCCGGAGATCGGGGTGAATGCCACGGCGGTTCGCGTGCCGGTGTTTTACGGTCACGCCGAAGCGCTGCACCTGGAAACGCGTGATGACATCGGCATCGACGAAGTTCGGGATTTACTCCGCGCAGCGCCCGGCGTTACCCTGTTGGATAGCGACACAGCGGATCATCCCACGCCCGTGACCCACGCGGCGGGCAAGGACGACGTGTTCGTCGGCCGCCTGCGCCGCGACTTGAGCCACCCGCGCGGCATCTGCCTGTGGGTGGTGTCGGACAATGTCCGCAAGGGCGCCGCGCTCAACGCGGTGCAGATCATGGACGCGCTGGAATCGCGCGGCCAGGGGCGCGCCAGCGCGCAAGCGGCGTCGGTGGCAGCGACAGGACTCAAGGAAGGACTGAACCCATGAAAGTAAGAAACGGCTTTACGCTCCTGGCGGTTTGTTTCCTCTTCTATTGCCAATCCGCCCTTTCCCTGGGGCTCGGCGATGCGCGGGTTCACTCGTTCATTGGCCAGCCGCTGGAAGTGCGCATAGAACTGCTCACTGCACCGAATGACGACCTGGCGAGCGTATCGGCCAGGCTCGCGTCAGCCGAAGACTTCTCCATGATCGGGGCCAGCCGCGAGGCAATCAGCATGCCGCTGTATTTCGCCGTTCGCGAAGGCGAGGGTGGCTCCGGCGCCTACCTGCTTGTCACTTCGCGCCAGCCGGTCAACGACCCGGTGCTTCGACTGGTCGTCGAGCTTAACTGGTCGAGCGGCCGCCTGTTGCGCGAATACACGGTGTTCCTGGATCCGCCGACCGTCCCTGCCAGGGCCCCCGAGCCGGCCACGGCGCGCAGCGAGCCACGCCCCGAAGCGGCGGCCGAGAGGCCAACCGAACCCGCCGAAGCGCCGCCGCCGGAGCCCTCGCCCGCCCGCGAGGTGGCCGAAACGGCACCGCCCGCGGCAGTGGCGGACGATGTCGAATCCGAGGCGCCTGAAACGTCCGGTGAACCGTCGCTGGCCGAGCCAAACCGGGACGGAGGCGAGTACGGGCCGGTGCGGAGCGGCGAGACATTGTGGCGGATCGCCTCGAATTACGTGGGTCAATCCGCCATGGACATGAACCAGGTCATGTTGGCGATCCAGCGCCGCAATCCCGATGCCTTTCTCAACGACAACATCAATCTTTTGAAGCGCGGGGCGACGCTGGAATTGCCCTCGGCCTCGGACGTGGACGAGATTTCGCGCGAGAGGGCCCGCGAACTCGTTGCGCAGCAGGAGGCGGTCTTCAGGATGCGCAGTTCGCTGGCCGGCAGCTCGACGCCCTTGTTGGCGGCCGAATCACGGGTCGAGACAGCGGCCTCGGAGGCGGTGCCGGACACCGCGGATTCCCCCCAGGAAACGCTTTCACGCCTCGAAATCGTGCCGGCTTCAGAGGAAGACCTGTCCGCCGGCCAGCCGGGCACCGGGGCGGTGCCGGGCGGCGAAGGTTCTGAAGAAGTCGAGCGCGACCTGCGCGAGGAACTGGCGCGGACCGAGGAAGATCTGTTCAGCGAGCGCCAGCAGAATGAGTATCTGCGCGAACGTATCGGTGAGCTGGAAGCGCAGCTTGCTGAAACGGAGGGTGAGTCCGACGGCTTGGTAGTCGACGAGGAGATGGCGAATCTCGAAGAGCGGCTGCAGGCCGAGCGCCTGCAAGAGGCCGAAGGCGTGGACGAGGCGCCAATGGGAGCCGAAAAAATCGACGAGGCGCCCAGCACCATTCCGGCCGTCACCACCTCGGTGCCGGCGAGCGATGACCGCGCCTGGTACAGCGGGGCTACGATCTGGGTCATCATGTCGGTTATCGTGATCGCCGGTGTGGTCGGCTGGCTCATACACCGCAGCCGCGCCAAGGAATACGACCTGTCGGCGATGGCCAAGGGTGGCACCGTCGCCACCGGGCTGCGAGGCGACGCCGAGGAGATTCTGCGCACGCTCGACGCCGACCGAGAGGAACAGTCGGCAGAGGGGGCGGGTGCGCGCAAACCGGCCTCCTACCGGCGCGGCGAGGCGGAAGACACTGTGGAATTGGCCGCACAACGGGAAACCGCCGGCGATTGGCGAGATCAAGAAGCCGCTGAGGGGCCTGGGGAGCGTGGCGAAGATGACGAGGACCGTCCAGTGGTTCCGCTGCAGCGCGCCCGCCGCCACCGCGAGGAGGACACCGACGCCCGGCTGCTGGATGAGAACAGCAGCGATCCCGAGATCAAGCTCGACCTCGCCCGGGCCTATATTTCAATGGGCGACAAAGAAGCGGCGCGCGCCATACTCGATGAGGTACTTGGCATCGGCAACAAGGAGCAGCGCTCCGAGGCCCAATCAATGATGGACGAGTTATAGCTCGACCGCTGATGCGCCTCGCCGCGGGGCTCGAGTACGACGGCAGTCGCTTCCTGGGCTGGCAGGTGCAGGCGCGGGAACCGACCGTTCAGTCCTGCGTCGAGCGGGCGCTTTGCCGGGTTGCGGACCACGCGGTCTCAATCACTGCCAGTGGGCGGACCGACGCCGGCGTCCACGCGCTCGAGCAGGTGTTTCATTTCGACAGCGACGCCGAGCGTGGTGAACGCTCCTGGGTCCTGGGCATGAACAGTCACCTGCCGGAGGGCATCAGTGGCCTTTGGATGCGGCCTGTCGACGACGACTTCCACGCCCGCTTCAGCGCCCATTCCAGGCGCTATCGCTACCTGATCCTTAACCGCCAGGTGCGCCCCGCGCTCGACGAGAGCCGAGTCGCGTGGTGCCGCGAGCCGCTGGACGCCGCGCGCATGAACCAGGCGGCCCAGGCGCTCACAGGCGAACACGATTTCACTTCCTTCCGCGCCAGCGGTTGCCAGGCCCGCCACCCGGTGCGGGAAGTGCACGAGATTTCGGTACGCCGCCAGGGCAGCTACGTGATCCTGGACGTCACGGCAAACGCCTTTCTCTACCATATGGTTCGAAACATCGCAGGGAGCCTGATCGCGGTCGGGAAGGGCGAATCGTCCCCGGTTTGGATCGCCGAGGTTTTGAAGGCGCGTAAACGCGAGGCGGCGGGCGTGACTGCGCCCGCCGAGGGGCTCTACTTCGTCAAGGCCCGATATCCGAAAAAATACCGTTTGCCCGGCCGTGTTCGCGCCTTTCCGTTCACGCGCTTGCGCACCTGAACGGGCTGGGGCGGTTTGCGCGGGCCGGCATAGCCGTTAGTATTCCCCGATGAGACGCACGCGGGTCAAGATCTGCGGCCTGACCCGGCTGGAGGATGTCGCCGCGGCCGCGAAGGCCGGTGCCGACGCGCTGGGTTTCGTATTCGCGCCGCGCAGCCCCCGCCGGCTCGATGCAGCCCGGGCCAGGATCCTGGCGGCGGCCACGCCGGCATTCGTCAGCTCGGTCGGGCTGTTCCAGGACCAGGACGCGCAGGCGGTGGCAATCATCCTCGACCAGGTGCCGCTCGGCCTGCTGCAGTTCCACGGCTCGGAATCGGAGGACTTTTGCAGCCAGTTCGGATTGCCTTACATCAAGGCAGTGAGCATGGGACAGGACGGCGCGCTGGAAGAGGCCGAAGCTGAGTTTTGCGGGGCGGCCGGCCTGTTGCTCGACAGTCATGCGCCAGGCGAGCCCGGCGGTACCGGCGCGACCTTCGATTGGACGCGGATTCACGATTGCGCAGTGCCCGTCATCATCGCCGGGGGTCTGACACCGCACAACGTATTTCAAGCGGTGCGGGATCACAGGCCCTGGGGAGTCGACGTGTCGAGCGGCGTGGAATCGCGACCCGGTATCAAAGATGGCGGGCGGATCAGAACATTCATCGAAGAGGTAAGACGTGGAGACCGGGATAGCCGTTAGAAAAGCAGGCGCCGACGCGAAGTACGATGTCGACGATCGAGGCCATTTCGGGCCTTTCGGCGGAAGCTATGCTTCCGAGACTCTGATGCATGCGCTGGAGGAGTTGACCGAGGCCTATCGGCGGTGGAGCCGCGACGCCGACTTCGTCGAGCGCCTGGACAGCGACCTGGCGCGGTACGTCGGGCGGCCTTCGCCGATCTACCCCGCCGAGCGCCTCAGCGAACACTGCGGCGGTGCGCGCATCCTGCTCAAACGTGAGGACCTCAATCACACCGGCGCACACAAGATCAACAACACCGTCGGGCAGGCCCTGCTGGCGCAGCACATGGGCAAGAGACGCGTGATCGCGGAGACCGGGGCCGGCCAGCACGGCGTGGCCGCGGCCACGGTGGCGGCCCGACTGGGGCAGCAGTGCGTGGTGTACATGGGCGAGGTCGACATCCACCGGCAGGCCATCAACGTGTTCCGCATGCGCCTGCTGGGCGCCGAGGTTCGCACCGTCACGGCCGGCTCGAAGACCCTCAAGGACGCCCTCAACGAGGCCATGCGCGACTGGGTCAGCAACATCGACGAGACCTTCTACATCATCGGCACCGTCGCCGGGCCGCACCCCTATCCCACCCTGGTGCGGGACTTCAACGCAGTGGTCGGCCGCGAGGCGAGGCGCCAGATGCTGGAGCACTATGACTGCCTGCCGGATGCCCTGGTCGCCTGCGTCGGTGGCGGCTCCAACGCCATGGGCCTGTTCCATCCCTTCATCGAGGACCGGGACGTCGCCATGTACGGCGTCGAGGCGGCCGGCGAGGGCCTCGATACCGGCCGCCACGCCGCGTCCCTGTGCGCAGGTCGGCCCGGCGTGCTGCACGGTTGCCGCAGTTACGTGATCGACGATGACCACGGACAGATCCGCCATACGCATTCAGTGTCCGCCGGCCTCGATTATCCCGGCGTTGGCCCGGAGCACGCCTGGCTCAAGGAGACCGGGCGGGCGACTTACACCAGCATCACCGATGACGAGGCGCTCGAGGCCTTCCACCGGTTGACGCGGCTGGAGGGGATACTGCCTGCGCTGGAGAGTGCGCACGCGGTCGCATATGCCATGAAGCTCGCCTCGGAAATGCGCGGCGACCAGGTCATTCTGGTCAACCTCTCGGGTCGCGGCGACAAGGACGTGCACACGGTAGCCAAGCTGGAGAATATCGAGCTGTGAGCAATCGAATCGATCGCAAGTTCGCAGATCTGAAGGGGCAGGGCAGGAAGGCCCTGATCCCATTCATGACCGCCGGCGATCCGTCGCCCGACTGGACCGTCGCCCTGATGCACTGCCTGGTCACGAAGGGGGCTGACCTCCTCGAACTCGGCGTGCCGTTCTCCGATCCGACCGCCGACGGCCCGGTGATTCAGGCCGCGAGCGAGCGCGCCATCGACCGTGGGGTGTGCCTGGACAGTGTGCTGGAATTGGTTCATGCGTTCAGGGAAGAAGACGCTGAAACGCCCGTGGTGCTGATGGGCTACCTTAACCCCGTCGAACGCTTCGGCTACGAGCGCTTCTGCCAGGCCTCGGCATCCGCTGGGGTGGACGGCCTGCTGATGGTCGACTGCCCGCCGGAGGAGATGGGCGCTCTTCGTGGGCACATGGACGAAACCGGGATCCATCCCATCTGCCTGGTGGCGCCGACGACGACTCCGGCGCGAAGGCGCATGATCGCCGGGTTCGCCGCCGGCTTCGTCTATTACGTCTCGTTCAAGGGAATCACCGGCGCCGACCGGCTGGATGTCGATTCGCTGCTGGCGCCCATCGCGGCGCTGCGCGAATCGACGGAGTTGCCGGTGGTGGTGGGTTTCGGCGTAAAGGACGCCGCCAGCGCCGCCGCGGTCGCCTCCTGCGCCGACGGCGTGGTCATCGGCAGCGCCCTCGTAGCCCTGTTGGCCGATGCCGGGAGCCAGCAAGACGCGCTCGGTCGCATTGGCCGATTTGTTGCGCCTGTGCGCCGCGCCATGGACAATACTGAACTCAGGCCGGCCGACCAGGCGGTTTCATGAGTTGGTTCCAGAAACTGATGCCTTCACGGATACGTACCGAGGGCGGCAATAAGCGAAACGTCCCAGAGGGGCTATGGACAAAGTGCGTAGCCTGCTCCGCGGTGCTCTATCGCCCGGAGCTCGAGCGCAATATGCAGGTGTGTCCCAAGTGCGGAAGTCATATGCCCGTCACGTCCAGGACCCGCCTTGAGCAATTCCTCGACGAGGTGGATTCGCGGGAAATCGCCGCCGGCCTTGAACCCGTGGACCCGCTCAAATTTCGTGACAGCAAGAAATACCGCGACCGCATTACCGCCGCCCAGAAAAACACCGGCGAGAAGGATGCGCTGGTGGCCATGGTGGGCAAGCTGCACGGTCAGCCAGTGGTGGTCTGCGCCTTTGAGTTCGGTTTCATGGGGGGTTCGATGGGCTCGGTGGTGGGCGAGAAATTCGCCCGCGCAGGGCAGGAATCCATGCGGCTCGACGCCCCCTTGATATGCTTTTCCGCCACTGGCGGCGCGCGTATGCAGGAAGGACTTCTGTCGCTGATGCAGATGGCGAAGACGAGTGCCGTGCTGGCTCGTCTCGCCCGCAAGGGCATCCCCTATATCTCCGTGCTTACCCACCCGACCACCGGCGGCGTTTCGGCCAGCATGGGCATGCTGGGCGACGTCAACATCGCCGAGCCTGGCGCCCTCATCGGCTTCGCCGGACCGCGGGTGATTGAGCAGACGGTTCGCGAAAAGCTGCCCGAGGGTTTCCAGCGCAGCGAATTCCTGCTGGAAAAGGGCGCCATCGACATGATCGTCGACCGGCGCAACCTCCGCGACCAGATCTCCTCACTACTCGCCCTGCTCACATCCGGCCGCAAGCCGCGTCCGGTCAGCGGGGAAGTCGTCGAAAACAATGACCAGCCGTCTGGATGAGTGGCTGGGGCGAATCGAACAGCGCCATTCCAGCAGCATAGAGCTCGGCCTCGAGCGATGCGCTGCCGTTTGGGCGCGCATGGGGCGCCCCCGCCCCGCTCGGCACCTCATCAGCGTGGCCGGCACCAACGGCAAGGGCTCGACGGTGGCGGGCATCGAGGCGGCGTTTCGTTTCCTCGGCCGCCGGGTGGGCAGCTATACCTCGCCGCATCTCGTCCGTTACAGCGAGCGCATCCGTATCGGTGGCGATGAGGCGGGCGATGAGGCCATCATCGACGGCTTCGAGGCAGTCGAGGCAGCGGCGGGAGACACGCGGCTGACCTATTTCGAATTCGCCACCCTGGCGGCCCTGGCTACCTTGTCGCGTGCGGCTCTCGATTTCGCGGTCCTCGAGATCGGCCTGGGTGGTCGTCTGGACGCGGTGAACGTGCTCGATGCCAATGTCGCGGTGATCACCCCGATCGGGCTCGATCACCAGGAGTACCTGGGCAACGACCGTGACAGCGTGGGGCGGGAAAAAGCCGGCATATTGCGACCGGGCCAAACCGTGGTGTGCAGCGACCGCGACCCGCCGGACAGCGTGTATTCGACCGCAGACCGCCTCGACGCCCGCCTGATCCGCATCGGCGCGGACTTTGACATCTCGCACGACCGTGACGCGCACGCAGTGCCGCTGTGGCGGTATTTCTTTGCCGACCTCGAGGCTGCCATGCCGATCGCCATGGCAGGCGCGCATCAGGCGGACAATCTCGCCGGCGCCCTGACCGCGGTATTGGTCAGCGAGCCGGAGGCGTCCGCCCGGCTGGACGAACTTGCCGTGGCGGTGGCGGGCAGCCGGCTACGGGGCCGCCTGGAGCGCGTCTCGGACGACCCGGAAATCATCGTGGATGTCGGACACAATCCCCTCGCGGCCATGGTGATCGCAGAATTCCTGGATGGCCGTGACGGCAAACCCTGCCTGGTGGTTCTGGGCATGCTCCACGACAAGGACGCCGAGGGCGTCGCAAAGCATCTGGGCGACCGGGTTTCGGCCTGGTACTGCGGCGGCCTGCTTGGGCCTCGGGGTCAAACAGGGGAGGATTTGGCCCTGAGGGTGCGCGCCGCCCTCCCACAAGCCGCTGTCGGCGCCTACCCAACGGTGGCAACGGCCCTCGATGCGGCCATCGATGACGCCGGCCAAGGAGGACTGGTACTGGTATTTGGCTCCTTTCACACGGCCGGCGAGGCCATCACCCACGCCGAGCGGCGTAACTGTTAGAATCGCGGCTGGATCGTAGTGGACGCTTCATGGATAAAGCCCTGAAACAACGCCTGGTGGGCGCCATCGTCCTTATCGCCCTGGCTGTCATCGTCCTTCCCATGATCTTCGGCGGGAGACCCCCGCCCACGGGGCCGGAGGCGCGCAGCATCGAGTTGCCGGCCTTGCCGCCGGACCTGGAATTCGAAACGCGCCGGTTCCCGGTGGGTGATGAGCAGGCGCGGGGGCCTGCGCCCGGCCGGACCTCAAATTCAGAGCGCGCCGGGCAAGAGGATGAATCGTCCACCGTCGCGGCGTTGCCTGAGCCCGACGAATCCGCGCTCGCGGTTGCTCCGCAAGGCGGGGAGGCCGGGATTACGGCCGAGTCCGCGGAAACGGCGGTCGAGGAAGAGGGCGCCGCTGCCGGGAACGAAGCTGCCGAGTCCATGGACACCCTGGTCGCGGGCCTGATCGCCACCGAGGGGTCGGACTCGGATCTTCGATACGTCGTGCAGGTCGCCAGCTTCGGCAGTGATGACAACGCGATCCGGCTCGGGCGCGAACTTGAAGGAAGCGGCTATGCCGTGATGCTGGATCACGTCAGTAGCGACACCGGGCAGCTGAACCGGGTGCGGGTGGGGCCCTACGCCACCGAAGCAGAGGCGAAGGAAGTGGTCGCGGCGCTGCAGGCGCGCATCTCCGGGCTCAAGCCGCGTATTGTCGACATGCAGCCGGACGAAGCCGGTCCCGCCCTCGCCAGCGAAGACCCCTTGATGCGCTGGATCGTGCAGGTCGGCAGTTTCAGCAGCCAGGACAATGCCAGGGATCTGGTCTCGCGCCTGCGTGCCAGTGGACTGAGTGCTTTCGACGAAACCCTGCGCAGGGATACCTCGACCATCTACCGGGTGCGCGTCGGCCCTTACCTCGACCGGACAAAGGCGCTCGAGGCCGAGCAGAAAATTGCGGATGAGATGGGCATCGACGGGGTTGTCATGAGCTCGGATTGAGCTCGTTTCGGGAAGTTGGCTGAGTTGGGCGCCGTCAATGACCTGGCCTGATTACGTCATCCTGGCCACCATCGGCATATCGCTGCTGGTGGGTGTGCTCCGAGGTTTCATCAAGGAAGTCTTTTCGCTGGTCGTTTGGGCCGCAGCCTTCGTAGTCGCCTATCGATTCGGCGGCGACGTGGGGGTCTTGATGGAGGAGCAGGTTTCGGTGCCGTCGGCAAGGACTGCGATCGGTTTCATCGGGCTCTTCATCGTGGTGCTTGTCGTGGGCGGTCTGGCGAACTACCTGCTCGGACGGCTGGTGAAGTCCACCGGCCTCAGCGGAACCGATCGACTCCTGGGCGGGTTTTTCGGCATCGCCCGCGGCATAGCCATCGTGGCGGCCGCCATCCTGGTGGCCGGTTTCACGCCGTTGCCGGCGGATCCGTGGTGGAAAGAGTCGAAGTTGATCCGCTCTTTCATGCCGCTGGTGATGTGGAGCGCCGAATTCCTCCCGGCCGCAGCGGCCGAACACCTCGATTTCGAGAGAGCATGATAAAATTTCGCCCTAAAACATTGTTCTTGAAAGCACTCGTTGACAGACGCAAGGTGACTTGAGATGTGCGGCATCATCGGAATAGTCGGACGCCAGGCCGTGGCCGCCGAGTTGTACGACGCACTTACGATCCTGCAGCATCGCGGCCAGGACGCCGCAGGCATTGCGACGCTGGACGGCAATCACATCCACCTGCGAAAGCGCAGCGGCCTCGTGCGCGACGTATTCAGCGCAGAGGACATGCTATCGCTGCGCGGCAACGTCGGCATCGGGCACGTGCGCTATCCGACTGCGGGGCTGGACGACTCATCGGAGGCCCAGCCGTTCTACGTCAATTCCCCCTACGGCATCGCGCTCGGCCACAACGGCAACCTGATCAATGCGGCGGAGCTCAAGCAGGCGCTGTTCGACAGCGATCGCCGGCACCTCAATACTGAGTCGGACTCCGAGGTGCTGCTCAACGTCCTCGCCCACGAAATCCAGGTCCAAAACCCGGAGCGCCTGGCGCCCCGGCATGTGTTTGCGGCCGTGGACGCGGTTCACCGGCGCTGCCGCGGCGCCTATTCCGTCATCGCCGCGATCTGCGGTCACGGCGTGCTGGGCTTCCGCGACCCGCATGGAATTCGCCCGGCGGTGCTCGGCGTTCGCGAAGGGTCTTTGGGGCCGGAATACGCCATCGCCTCGGAATCGGTCGCGCTCGATGTGCTCGGTTTCGAATTGTTGCGCGACCTGGGGCCGGGCGAGGCCGTCTTCATCGATCTCAACGGCCGTCTCCACTGCCATGCGAGCCCGCTGGCGCAAAGGCTCACGCCGTGCATTTTCGAACACGTCTATTTCGCCCGGCCGGATTCGATGCTCGACGACATCTCGGTGTACAAGGCGCGGCTGCGCATGGGCAAGGCCCTGGCGCGCAAGATCCTGCGCGAGCGCCCCGATCACGACATCGACGTCGTCATCCCGGTCCCCGACACCAGCCGCACTGCCGCGCTGCCGCTGGCCTACGACCTCCGGGCCAAGTACCGTGAGGGCCTGATGAAGAACCGCTACATCGGGCGTACGTTCATCATGCCCGGCCAGGAACAGCGCCGGAAATCGGTCAGGCAGAAACTCAGTCCGGTCGAGCTGGAGTTCCGCGGCAAGAACGTCCTGCTGGTGGACGACTCCATCGTGCGAGGAACGACTTCGCGCCAGATCATCCAGATGGCGCGTGACGCGGGCGCGCGCAAGGTTTATTTCGCTTCGGCCTCGCCGCCGGTGCGTTTTCCCAACATCTACGGAATCGACATGCCGGCAACCGCCGAGCTGATCGCCAGCGGACGCAAGGAGCGCGAAGTGGAGGAACTGCTGGGCGCGGACTGGCTGATCTACCAGGAGTTGCCGGACCTGATCGAGTCGTGCAGAAAGGGCAACAGCCGCATCGAGGAATTCGACACCTCCTGTTTTTCCGGCGAGTACGTCACAGGCGTACCACGGGATTATTTGCAAGCCCTCGAGGCCCAGCGTGGCGACGACGTGCGCGCGCAGCGGCGCAGTGAACGCACCATTCAGCTCGCCAGTTAGCGTCCCAGAAGCACAATCCCAGAGCCATGAACGCCGAGCTTCACAAGGAACCGATCTCCAAGGTGGACACGGCGTGGCTGCGCATGGAGCAGCCGACGAACTTGATGATGATCACCGGGATCATGGCCCTGGACGACCACATCGATTACCAGCGGCTGGTGGACACCATCCGGGCGCGGTTCCTTTCATTCAGGCGCTTCGGCCAAAATGCGGTGGACAACGCGCGCGGCGCCTACTGGGTGGACGACGAGGACTTCGACATCCATGCGCACGTGCGCCGCGCTGCATTGCCGGGGCGGGCCGACCGGGCCGAGCTGGAGGAGTTCGTCAGCGATCTGGCCAGCACGCCGCTCAACAAGTCGCGGCCCCTTTGGCAGTTCCACTACATCGAAAACTACGTGGATGGCCCGGTCGTGGTCTCCAGAATTCATCATTGCTATGCCGACGGCATTGCCTTGGTGCAGGTGATGCTGACGCTGACCGACAGCAGCCCCGAGGGTCGGGTCTCAGCGTCCGATGCCGAATCCTGGAAGCGCAAACGCACCAGCGAGTCGGGTATTTTCCGGCGCCTGACCGAGCCGGCCCGCGAAGGCATCGATTTGGCGGTTCACTGGGGCTTCAAGCTGGTGGAGGAGGGGCTGCGCATTCTGAAGGAGCCGGAACGTGCGGGGCAGTGTGCCGCCGAGGCGACGGAAATCCTTCAGGAACTGGCACACGCCCTGACCCTGCCGGACGATCCCCAAACCGTCTTCAAGGGCGACCTCGGGATTCGCAAGGAAGTCGCATGGACCAATTCGGTTCCATTGCACGAAGTCAAGGCCATCAGCCGGGTGCTGCGCTGCACGGTCAACGACGTCCTCATCGCCGCGGTGACCGGCGCCTTGCGCCGCTATATGCTCGAGCGCGGGGATGTCATCGCTCCTGGTGCCGGGATTCGCGCCACGGTTCCCGTCAACCTGCGTCCGCTGGAGCACGCCAGGGAACTCGGCAACCATTTCGGCGTGGTGTTCCTCGACCTGCCCGTCGGTGAGCCCAACCTACTGAAGCGCGTTTACGAAGTGAATGCGCGGATGAACGAACTGAAGTCCAGCAAGCAGGCGACGGTCGCGCTCGGCCTGCTGGCTGCGCTGGGCATGGGCCCGGCCGTGCTGCAGAAGCCGTCCCTGGAACTGCTCAGCCGCAAGGCCAGTACTGTGCTGACCAACGTTCCCGGCCCCCGCGAGCCGCTCTACCTGGCCGGCGGAAAGATTCGCAGCATGATGTTCTGGGTGCCTCAGAACGGCTCGATCGGAATGGGGGTGAGTATCCTCAGTTACAACGAAAAGGTGTACTTCGGCCTGATGACCGACCGTAAACGGGTGCCGGATCCCCACGCCATCATCGACCAGTTAGGGGGTGAGCTCGAGCGCCTGCTTCTTGTCAGCATGATGCTGCCATTGGATGACCGGCCCTGCTGCGACCTGGCCGAGGGCCTCCTGGAACACTCGCTCTTCAAGCTCGCCGACCACGGCTAAGCAGCACGGGTGGTGTGAGGATTGGCACATGGATGTGCCACCGGCCGAAGGCCGCGAGCCTTTGAAAACCGCGCTTTTCAAAGGCGAGATGCAAGTCGGGCAGGATGCCCGATCTTGCTCATACTATTCCAGCTCTGATAGAGCGTACTCCACGTCAAGGTGCTCCATGGCGTCCCGCGGCGTCATTTCGGAAGCCTTCACGTACAGCTCGGTGACCTCATCCAGCCGTTTGTCTCCATAAAGCAGATAAAGCCCGTTGGCGTATTCGATGTGGGCGATGGGAGCGTCCGGCGTCAGCGATAGCGCGGCCTCCAGGTGCTCGATGGCTTCCGACTCGCTGGCGCCATAGGTCATCGAGCCGATCAGCTTGCCCATCTTGTCGATGATTTCGGCATGGTAGAGCCCCATGGCCGTGTGGGCTTCGGCATGATCAGGCTCGAGTTCCAGCGTACGTTCCAGGCTCGCCCGGATCTTTCCCGCGAAACCCTGCTTGACCGCCTTGACCACCGAGATGCTCTGGCTGTAGCGACCGAGGTTGAAGGCGTGGAAATAGTGAGCGTTGGGGTCGTCGGGCAGGGCCTGGATAGCCTCCTCGGCCCGCGTGATCGCCCCCTGGAAAAGCTTCAGCTGGCGCTTCTCGTCGTCTTGCAGGTAGTTGGCGTAAATGCCGGTCGCTTTGTTGGCGACCGCGTGGGCCGCGATGCCGATCTCCTCGGCGAGATCGACCGCCAGTTCGAAGTCACCGGCGTGAAAGGCCGCCCAGGCAGCCAGCAGACTGGCGTCGTCCGGGAGCGGCTCGCGATCGCCTCGGTGCAGGTCCGGCCACCGCTTCTTCAGCGTTTTCGAATCGAATCGAAATTCGTCCGAATCGTACGAAAATCCGTTCCAGTTTTTCATCGCTTTAGTGTGAATGCTCTAATTTTTGTCCCTACCATGAGCGCACGATCTCAATTGCGACACCCGAAAAGGAGGATGTCATGGCAACGAAGAAACTGAAAAAGAAGGTACACCGCCGGGATACGGCAAGCAACATCACAGAACCCGTCAAGCAGTCCGCTCGCGAAGTGTGGCTGGCCGGCCTGGGCGCGCTCCACATCGCGCAGCAGGAAGGCGGCAAGATCCTCGAACGCGGCAGCAAACTGTTCGACAAGCTGGTCGAGGAAGGCAACAAGTTCGAGAGCAAGGCGCGTGACGACATCGGAGGCGCGGTTTCCGATCTGCGCGGCGAAGTGGAGCAGCGCACCGAATCCATGCGCAAGCAGGCTTCGGACAACTGGGACAAGCTGGAAAAGATCTTCGAGGACCGCGTGGCCCGCGCGCTCGCCGGCCTCGGGATTCCCACCCGCGACGACATCAACGGCTTGAGTGCCCGCGTCGGCGAACTGGCCGATCAGGTCCGTAAGCTGGACCAAGGCAAGGCTTCGACCGGCGGTTCGAGCAAGTCCAGATCTTCGAGCAAGAAGAAGACAACAAAGAAGGCTGGCAAAAAGACCGCCAAGAAGACCGCCAAAAAGACCGCCAAGAAGACCGGCAAGAAGACCGTCAAGAAGACGGTGGTGAAGAAGTCCGGACCGGATAAATCCTGATTTCGGACAAAGGATGAAACCTTGCATTGAAAGGCCGGCCTAGCCGGCCTTTTTTTTGTTTCCCTCAACAGGCCAGGCGGATGAAAGGTCGCGACTGTCTCATAGCTGCGAAAGGTAGGCTTCGGCCAGGCCTTCGGTTTCGCCCCGCCATGGCTCTTTGAGATAGGGCAGGGCGAGCAGGAAGGCCCGCGCGATGGCCCGCACTTGCGCGCTGCCGTCCTCCGCGCCACGGGGGTCGAAAATGTCGGCAAATGGTATCCAGTACGTCAGCGTCAGCATCAGCTGGTCGCGAAGCATGGCCTGTTGCATCGGGTCGGCCTCAAGGACCTCCGCCGAGGTCAGTCCCTGGAGCAGGGCAGTGACGGCCTTGCGCTCCCGCAGGAACAAAGCCCGCAACGCCTTTTCGATATCCGGCATGCGCCCGGCGATATCGGAGATGTTGCGGTAGATGAAGCGATATCGGCCTTTGAGCTCGAAGATCACGTGCAGGCGGAACCACAAGGACTCGGGGTCTATGGTTGCCCCAGGGGATACCTCGACCAAAGACACCAGGTCCTCTGCGAAGCGGTTGAACAGCGCCTGCACGATGTCCTGCTTATGCCTGAAGTGGTAGTAGAGATTGCCGGGGCTGATTCCGGCTTCGTCGGCGATGAGGTTGGTGGTGACGCTCGGCTCGCCCAGGTCGTTGTACAGCGCAAGGCTGGTGCCCAGGATCAGTTCACGCGTGTCGCGGCGGGCCATTGGGCGTTAATGAACGGCTGAGTCGGCGGCTCGGGCTGCACGCCCGGCTGATCAGACATCTCCGCCCAGTTTTCGAACGAGCTCGACGTAGCGCGATTTGGCCGCTTCCTGGTCCAGGCCCTGCAGCCTCTCCCAGGCGTCGTACTTGGCGACGCCAATGAAGTCGAAGAAGCCGGGTTTTTCGCCCTGCACGTCGCCGACGGAGCCCTGCTTGTAGAGGGCATAGAGCTGCAACAGGGTGTCGTTGTCCGGCCGCTCCGGGAGGGATTTCGCGGCGCTTGCGGCCTTTTCGAACGAATCGGCATCGGCGTTCATGAGGCGGCTCCTTTGGCATTTCGGGATGAATTGATCTGATAAGATCGTATCATGTGCCGCGGGCAAGGGCGGCTGTGGCGGCCGCGCCTCCATCGGCGCCAGATCGCCGTTTGATTGGCACGCATTACCGGAGTCGACTCATGAACTATTTTCTCACCGGCGGAACCGGTTTCATCGGCCGTAACCTGATCGAACTTCTGCTCAAGCGCCGCGGCAACATCTACGTGTTGGTGCGCAGCGGTTCGAAAAGCAAGCTCAAGGAGTTGAGCGAACGCTGGGGTGTATCCGCCAAACGGGTGATCCCGGTCACGGGCGATCTCACCAAGCCCTACCTGGGCGTCAGCCCGGCCAAGCGCAAGGAGCTCAAGGGGAACATTCGCCATTTCTTTCACCTGGGGGCGATTTACGATCTCAAGGCGGACGCCCAAGCGCAACAGGCCGCCAACGTTGACGGCACCCGTCACGCGGTGCAATTCGCCGAGGCCGTCGAGGCCAGGTGTTTTCACCATGTGAGCTCGATCGCCGCGGCCGGCCTGTACCCTGGCGTGTTCAGGGAAGACATGTTCGACGAGGCGAGCGGCTTGGAACATCCGTATTTCCGTACCAAGCACGATTCCGAGGGGATTGTTCGGAACACGTGCAGCGTGCCATGGCGGATCTACCGACCGGGCATCGTGGTGGGGCATTCCAAGACCGGCGAGATCGACAAGATCGACGGGCCCTATTACTTCTTCAAGCTGATTCAAAAAATGCGTCGCATCATGCCGGCCTGGATGCCCACCCTGGGTATCGAGGGCGGGCGCATCAACATCGTGCCCGTGGATTTCGTGGTGGCCGCCCTGGACCACATCGCCCACATGCCGCGGCAGGGCGGCAAGTGCTTTCACCTGACCGACCCCAAGCCCAAACGTATCGGCGAGATCCTCAATCTGTTCTCGGAAGCGGCACATGCGCCGCAAATGACCATGCGAGTGGACGCGCGGATTTTCAATTACATCCCTGCTGTGGTTAAGCAGGGCCTGTCCATGTTCCCGCCGTTCAAGCGGATTCAACGGCAGGTGCTGCACGACCTGGGCATTCCCGCCAACATGCTGACCTTCGTGAACTATCCCACCCGTTTCGATTGCCAGGAAACCGAACGCGCGCTAAAGAAAACCGACATTCGTGTTCCCCGGCTCGAAGACTACGCATGGCGCCTGTGGGACTACTGGGAGCGCCATCTCGACCCCGACTTGTTCATCGACAGGAGCCTGCGCGGCCACGTCGAGGGCAAGGTGATCGTGGTGACTGGGGGCTCTTCGGGCATTGGCCGGGCAACGGCGCTGATGATGGCCAAGGCGGGGGCGAGGGTCGCAATTGTCGCGCGCAAGCGGCAGAAACTGGCCGAAACCGTCGAGGAGATCAAGGCGGAAGGGGGGTTCGCGCAGAGTTACTCGGCCGATCTCACCGAGAAAGCGGCTTGCGATGCCGTCATAGATAAAATCGAAGCGGAGCTCGGTCCCGTCGACGTGCTGGTCAACAACGCGGGGCGGTCCATCCGCCGCTCCATCGCGCTGTCCTATGACCGTTTCCACGACTACGAGCGCTGCATGGAGCTCAATTACTTCGGCAGCCTGCGCATGATCATGCGGGTGCTGCCGCAGATGGCCAAACGTCGCCAGGGCCAGATCATCAACATCTCGTCGATTGGGGTGCTTTCGAACGCGCCACGCTTTTCCGCCTATGTGGCTTCGAAGGCCGCACTCGACGCCTTTTCACGTTGCGCGGCCGCGGAGTTCAACGACACCGGGGTGAGTTTCACCACCGTCAACATGCCGCTGGTTCGCACGCCCATGATCGCGCCGACCAAGATCTACAACAACGTGCCGACCATCAGCCCGGACGAGGCGGCGGATTTCATCAAGCAGGCGGTGATCTACAAGCCGCAGCGCATCGCCACGCGGCTGGGAACGTTCGCCCAGGTGCTGCACGCCGTCGCGCCCAAGGTTTCCGAAATCATCATGAACAGTGCTTTCCGCATGTTCCCGGATTCGGCCGCGGCGCTTGGGGTCAAAGGCGAGCAGAGCGAGGCTTCGCAGGAGCAACTCGCCTTCGCCTCCCTGATGCGCGGAATACACTGGTAAGGCGAGGTATGTGCCTGTAGGAGCGGCGCCTCGCCGCGACCGGTCTACTTGGCACAGGGATGTGCCAACGGGCGAAGCCCGCGAGCCTTTGAAAACCACGCTTTTCAAAGGCGAGATGCAAGTCGGTCCCGGTCTTCGCTTCGCGAAACCGGGATGACGTGTTCTTCTGAGCGTGCAGCGTCACCCCGGAAGTGGCGAAGCCGCTGTCCGGGGCCGATCTTGCTCATTGTTCATCCCGCCCGTTTTTTAAGCTGGTGAGCGAGTTCGTCGAGGGCGAGTGACAGCTTTCGTGACACCGAAGAGCGGCCGTACCAGCCTTCGCTGAGGCTTTGCTGCAGCGAGCGGTCGGGATCGGCGAGGATTTCGCGGTTCACCTTCATGCCGTGCTTGGTGAGGATCCGGTCGAACTCGTCCGCGCGTTCCAGCAGATCCTGTCGGGTGATCCGGTAGGCATGGTCGCACAGAGCGTTGCGGCTCGAGAAACTGAACACGTTGGTGAAGAACATCTGCTCGTCGCCCGGGTTGGGCTCGATCAGCACCAGGTCGGAGCCGGGATGCGATTCGCGGTATTTCGTAAAGCCCACCTTCAGGCGCGACTGGATCAGGGCACGGAAGGTCTGCGACAGGATCAGCGGCAGGCCGCCACGGATCAGCCGGCTGACCGGGACTGGCCCCGCCTGGCTCTGGCCGTCCTCGCCGGAGCTGAACGGCACCAACGGATTGATTCCGATCAGCAAATCGACACCTTCGTCGAGCGCCGCCGAGGCGTGCAGGGTCCGGCGCAGCGCTCCGTCGACGAAATAACGCCCGCCAATCCGGACCGGGGAATATAGCGCCGGCAATGCCGCGCTGGCCTGCACGGCCTTTGAGATCGGAACGTCGCTGTGCTCGGCATCACCGAAGCGCACGGCATCACCGGTGTCGAGATTGACGGCGACCACGTACAGCGTGCAGTCGAGCTTGGTGAAATCGTTGGTCCGCCCTGCCGCTTCGTAGATCTTCCTCAAAAACAGCTCGATGGCCTCGCTGTCGAACAGCCCGGCCGGCAGGCTGCGGCCCAGCGTCTCGAAAATCGCAGACAGCGTGGAGTGGTATGGATCGCGGACGATCTTCAGCAGACTGTCGGACACAACCGACGGCAGGCGCTTGGCGGTGTCCAGATATTGCTGGAAGTCGGGCATGAAAAAATCTTCCGGCTTGAGTGGGTGCTCGGCGCCTGGGTGCCCGACGAAAGTCCTGCAGATATCGGCCGAGGAAATGTGATTGGCGAGGCTCGAGACGATAAAGCTGCCGGCGCTGATGCCCACGTAAATGTCGAGATGGTGAAGGCGAACGCCGTCGAGCGCTTCGTCGATGGCCCGCAGCGCCCCGAGCTCGTAGATCGCGCCCACCGGGCCGCCGCCCGCGATCGCAAGCCCGATCTTGGGGCCGTCTTTGCGCTTGCGTGGCGTTGTCGCGATGTGGAGTGAGAGCATGTATTGGCCGGGTTAGGGATCAGGCCCGGTTTGCGTGCGGCCCGGGCCCATCGAGGACGAATTGTAGCGGCGCGATCCGGACAACGCCAGCGCCCGGCTGAAGGTAAACTAGGGGCTCCTCACTGAACGGTGACCGACCATGCTGCACGTGAATGAAGAAGCGCCGAATTTCGTATTGAACGACGAAGACGGCCAGCCTTTTGCGCTGCGCGAACATCGTGGCGAGATGCTGCTGCTGGTGTTCTACCCTGGTGACGACACACCGGTGTGCACCAAGCAACTGTGCGATTACCGGGACGGCATCGAGGCCTTCGAGGGGCTGGGCGTGGGCGTGATTGGCATCAGCAAGGACGGCGCAGAATCACACCGCGCGTTCAAGAAAAAGCACAAGCTCCCGTTCACGCTTCTAAGCGATCCAGACCTCGGCGTGGCCGCCGCCTACGACAGCCGGGGCATGCTGGGCATGAAACGATCGGTCTTTCTGGTCGATGAAAACGGACTGATTCGATATCGCCACATCGAGGCGCTGCCGGTTTTCCGCCGCGCGCGCGATGAAATCATCGCAGCGATCGAACAAGTCAGATCGGAATCGGCCTGAAACGGGGTGGCGGTTCAATCGTCGAACGTGCAGTCGAAATGGCTTTGGAGGTATCCCCGAATCTCGTCCTCGATCCGCCCCTGCAGGAACATCAGTAACAGCCCGAGCCGTGCCTGCACGTGGATGATCTTCTCGCTGACTTCGATGCTTCCGTCCACCCCCGGCCGTTCGAAATGAATAAAATCGCCGTCCCAGCCATAGTCGATGTCGAACTTTTGCGCCAGGTCCTGCGCCAGTTCGTCGGCGGCCTCCTGTGCCTGTTCGGGGTTCATGCGGTGGTGCGCGGAAATGTCGATGGTTGACAAGAAAAACTCCCTGCCGGCGGCTTGGCTTTGAGCTGTGGAACCATTTTAGTCCCTGAGGCCCGCGCCTCAAAATCGCGGTGGGGGGGGAGGGCGGCGTGAGCGCCAAGCGCCGCTGGCGTCTTCTCAGGGGGGTGTTGTTTGCCCTCATCCTGCTGCTGTTGCTGCTGCTCGGGGCCCAGTGGTGGCTCGGCACGGCAATAGGCAGGGGCGTTGTCGAGAGCCGCCTTTCGGACGCATTCGGACGCCCCGTGCGGCTGGATGGCGAATTCGCGGTCGGCATTTTTCCGCTGCCGGGCGCCTCGGGCACCGAGCTCAAGTTCTTCACTTCCGATGGGCGCTGGCTGGTCGTGGACGCCGGCTCGTTCCTGGCCCGGCTTTCCCCGCGGGCGCTGCTGAAAGGGGAGGTCGAAGTGATGGCGCTGAGGCTGGAGGAAGCCGGCGTCGACCTGGGACGGCTGGCTTCCGAGCCAAGCGCCGTCCCCGAAACTGCCGATGCCTATTTCCGGATCCCGAACATCAGGAGTTTCCAGCTTGACGGCGTTTCGCTGTACTTCGATGGGATGGGATCGCAGCCCCTCGTTCACATCGAAGAACTGTCCATCGACGAATTCGAGGTCGACGCCCCGGCACGCTTCGAGACCGAGGTTTCGGTGGCGTCGGCGGGGTCCGAGTGGGTCGGCATTTCGGCCGCCGGCAATCTGACCCTGTGGGCCGGCGGTGTCGCGGAGGCCGCTGTGACACACCTTGATCTGGCAGTGTACGGTTGGAGGGCGAACGGATTCGAGGGGGGGGTTTCCGCGGATTTTGTCCGATCGCTGTTGGCCATCGATCTGCAGCTGAACAATGCGGAAACGCCGTTCAGCGTGGCGGGACGCGTGGCGTGGGATCCGGACTTCCCCGACGAGATGGGCGGGTACCTCATCGAGGAGATCGAATTCGTGTCGGGAATGCAGCGGATCGCCGGATCAGGGTGCCTGCTCGACGGAGCCCCGCCGGTGCTTCATGCCACGCTGTCCTCCGAGACGATCAATCTCGATGCCCTCAACGCCCTCGTTGACAGCTGGCGTCTGCCCGCGGATGACGCTTCCGGGCCGCTTCCGGACGAGGTCGGGGAACAGCAGCCGGCCGGGGAGGGTGAAGACGGGCTTCCTTTCGATCTCGCAGTGCAACTTGAAGTTGACAAGGCCACGTTTCGGGGCGCGCTGGCCGACGGAATTCTGCTGAGTGCGGGGGCTCGGCCCGAGTGTCCATAGCGGGCCCGGACGCGAGCCCTTAAAATGCCTTCCCGCAATGGCTGAGGAATGTGCGTGAACGACAAGGCAGGACAAGACGTGCTCGACCAGGTACGCAGTCGCATAGATGCGCTTGACGAGAAAATCCAGGAACTGATCAGCGAGCGCGCCCGGCTGGCCTTCGATGCCGGCACCAGCAAGGGCAGGCTGCCGCACGCCGTCGACTACTACAGGCCGGAGCGCGAGGCCCAAGTGTTGCGCAGCGTGCAGTCGCGCAACCATGGCCCGCTGAGCGACGCGGAAATGTTGCGGCTGTTTCGCGAGATCATGTCGGCCTGTCTGGCCCAGCAGGAACCGCTCAAGGTGGCCTATCTGGGCCCCGAAGGCACCTTTACCCAGCAGGCGGTGTTTACCCACTTCGGCCATTCGGTCCACGCCCTCAGCCATTCCGGGATCGACGAGGTATTCGAGCAAGTCCAGTCCGCCGAGGCCGATTTCGGCGTCGTGCCAATCGAAAATTCCTCGCAGGGCGTGGTGAGTCATACCCTGGACATGTTCCTGAACTCGGACTTGAAGATTTGCGGGGAAATCGAGCTTCGAATTCACCACAATCTCCTCACCCACGCGCGCACGCTCGATCAGATCGAGCGTATCTACTCACATCAGCAGTCGCTGTCGCAGTGCAAGACCTGGATCAGGGCCCACCTCCCGCAGGCCGAGGTGATCGCTGTGAGCAGCAATGCCGAGGCGGCACGCCGCGTCCGCAACGCGCCCGACGCGGCTGCCATCGCCGGGCGGCCGGCAGCGGAGATTTACGGCTTGCCGGTGCTGTTCGCCACCATAGAGGATCACCCCGACAACAGCACTCGATTTCTGGTCCTCGGCCGCCGGCTCTTCCCGCCCTCGGGCCATGACAAGACGACCCTGCTGCTCGCCGGCCGCGAAGGACCGGGCCTGCTCTACAAGCTCCTGGAGCCGTTTCACCACCACCAGGTCAACATGACGCGCATCGAGTCGCGGCCCTCGAAGCTGGGTAAGTGGGAATACGTGTTTTTCGTCGACATCGAGGGACACGCCGAAGACGAGACCGTGGCCCGGGCCCTGGCCGACCTCGCCAAGGTCAGCAAGCTCTCCAAGGTGCTGGGTTCGTACCCCCGGGCGGTGATGGCCGGGGACGAGGGCGGTGGTGATTCCGTTGACTGAGACGGCCCACACCTTGCTGGCGCATCATGCGGCCGGCCCACTCGGCGGCGAATTGCGGCCACCCGGGGACAAATCGATTTCCCATCGCGCGCTGATCCTCGCCACTTTGGCCGAGGGGCAAAGCCGGATCGAAGGCCTGCTGCGCGCGGAAGATGTCGATGCCGCTGCCGAGGCCTGCCGGCGACTCGGCGCGCGCATCGAGTCCGCAAACGGCGTGACGCGCGTGGTGGGTGTCGGAAAAGCCGGTCTCACGGTCCCCGATGGGCCCCTCGATATGGGCAATTCAGGCACCGCCATGCGCTTGCTGGCGGGCGTGCTGGCGGCACAGGGCTTCGATTCCGTACTCACCGGCGACGAATCCCTCAGGCGCCGGCCGATGGGGCGCATCGCGGAGCCGTTGCGGGAATTGGGCGCCGTGATTCGGACCGCGCCCGGCGGCTGCGCGCCGCTGGAGATCGAGGGCGGACACCCGCTCCGCGGCATCGTGTATCGCTCCCCGGTGGCCAGCGCGCAGGTGAAATCCTGCGTGCTGCTGGCCGGCCTGTATGCCGCCGGCGAGACCCGGGTCATCGAAGCGGCGCCCAGCCGCGATCATACCGAGCGCATGTTGCGGGCCTTCGGCGCGGACATGCCCGGCGAGACCGCGGTGCGGGGCGGGACGCGGCTGCAGTCTACCGAGCTCGCGGTGCCCGCCGACCCCTCCTCGGCGGCGTTCCTGCTGGCCGCGGCCGCCATCGTTCCCGAGTCCCGGATCCGACTGAGGGACGTCGGCCTGAATACGACACGCGCGGGCTTTCTCGAAGCCCTGCGGGCGATGAATTGCGATGTCCGGATCAGCGGCCATCGCGATTTCGGGGCGGAACCCGTGGGAGAGGTGGAAATGCGCTGGCACCGCGGGATCCGTGCCATCGGCCTGGCGGCCGAATCCGTTCCCGCCATCATCGATGAGCTGCCGGCTCTGATGGTCGTGGCGGCGCTGGCCGAAGGCGTCACCCGCATCCGTGGCGCGGCCGAGCTGCGCGTCAAGGAAAGCGACCGCATCGCCGTGATGGCCGGCGGACTTGCACGGCTGGGATTTACGGTGCGCGAGCGGCCCGACGGAATGGATATCGAGGGCAGGCCGCAGGCGCTAGGAAGCGGCGATAGCGGCACTGTCGAGGTCGACGCCGCCGGTGATCACCGCTGCGCCATGAGTTTTGCCGTGCTGGCCCAGGCGCTCGGAACCGCTGTGCGAATCCGGGGCGCGGCCCAGATCGCCACGTCCTATCCCGGCTTTGCCCGGGATCTGTCCGCACTGGGCGGCGCGGTTAGCATGGAAGAGGAGGCGGCCCATGCCTGAAACGGGCAACAGGGAATCGAGACCGCCGGTGATCGCCATCGACGGTCCGGGGGGCTCGGGCAAGGGCACCATTTCTCTTCGTCTTGCACGCGAGCTCGGCTGGAATTTCCTGGACAGCGGCGCGCTGTACCGGCTGGTGGCGCTGGCGGCGATGAAGCGCGGGATCGAGCCCAACAACGAGGCGGCGCTCGCGGAGCTGGCTTCGGTGCTCAAGGCGCAGTTTCACATGAACGAGGAGGGCACGCATTACGTCCTCGACGGCGAGGACGTCAGCGAGCAGCTGCGTTCAGAGGCTGTCAGCGCCTTCGCCTCGCACGTGGCTTCGCAAGCCGCGGTGCGAGAGGCCCTGGTGGACCACCAAAGGGCCTTCCGTCAGCCGCCCGGTCTCGTCGCGGACGGGCGCGACATGGGCACGGTGATCTTCCCCGACGCGGCGCACAAAATTTTTCTCACCGCGAGCGTGGAGGAACGCGCCCAAAGGCGCTATAAGCAGTTGAAAGAAAAAGGGGAAGGTGTTAATCTCTCGCGCCTTTTCCGGGACATTGAGAAGCGCGATCAACGCGACATGAGCCGGGAAATCGCACCGCTGGTGCCGGCGGACGATGCCGTCACGATCGATTCAACACGTTTAAGCGTCGATGAAGTCATGCGCGCTATTTACGAAGTAATCGAGATTAGCGGCGTATCGTTTTGATTATTTGTAGTTAGTTTTCGGGTCATATCCAAGATATGGCAAACATCAACGGACGGGATTGCCGTCCCACAACCCGGGTGGGTGGTCGCGAGGCCGCGATTGCCTGTGAGTCAACATCAACATGAATGAAAGTTTCGAAGCGCTTTTTGAAGAAAGTCTGGCCGCGAAAAACCTCAGGCCAGGCACCATCGTAACCGGCGAAGTCATGGAAATCCGCGAGGATTCCGTGGTCGTCAACGCCGGCCTCAAGTCAGAGGGCATCGTCCCCATCAGCCAGTTTCGCAGGCCCGACGGCAAGCTCGAAGTCGAAGTCGGAGACGAAGTGGAAGTCGCCCTCGATACCGTGGAAGACGGTTTCGGGGAGACCCGCCTTTCGCGTGACAAGGCCAAGCGGGCCATGGTTTGGGATCGCCTGGAGTCGGCCTACGAGGACGACGAGACGGTGGAAGGCAAGATCAGCGGAAAGGTCAAGGGAGGGTTCACCGTCGACATCGAAGATATCCGTGCCTTCCTTCCCGGCTCACTGGTGGACGTGCGGCCGGTGCGAGACCCGGCCTACCTCGAGGGCAAGGATCTCGAGTTTAAGATCATCAAGCTCGACCGCCGGCGCAACAACATCGTGGTTTCGCGTCGGGCCGTGGTCGAGAAGGAATTCAGTGCCGAGCGCGAGGCTCTGCTGGAACGCCTGGAAGAGGGCGCCATCGTCAAGGGCGTGGTCAAGAACCTGACGGATTACGGAGCGTTCCTGGACCTCGGCGGCATCGACGGCCTGCTGCACATCACCGACATGGCCTGGAAGCGCGTTCGCCACCCGAGCGAAGTGGTGGAAGTAGGCGACGAGCTCGAAGTCCGCGTGCTGCGCTTCGACCGCGAGCGCAACCGCGTCTCGCTGGGCCTCAAGCAACTCGGCGAAGATCCCTGGACCGACATCACCCGACGTTACCCCATCGGCACACGGCTGTTCGGGACGGTCTCCAACATCACCGACTACGGCTGTTTCGTTGAAATCGAGGATGGGGTCGAAGGCTTGGTGCACGTTTCCGAGATGGACTGGACCAACAAGAACGTCAACCCGGCCAAGGTCGTCCAGCCCAATGACGAGGTCGAGGTCATGGTGCTCGACATCGACGAAGAACGCCGGCGGATTTCGCTCGGCATGAAGCAGTGCACCGACAATCCCTGGGAAACCTTCGCCGCCAATCACAACAAGGGCGACAAGGTCACCGGCGCCATCAAGTCGATCACCGACTTCGGAGTCTTCATCGGCCTGGATGGCGGCATCGACGGTCTGGTGCACCTTTCCGATCTGTCCTGGCACGACCTGGGCGAGGAAGCGGTCCGCAACTTCAACAAGGGCGAGGATATCGAGGCTGTGGTGCTGGCGGTCGATCCGGAACGCGAGCGCATTTCGCTCGGCATCAAGCAGCTCGACCAGGACCCCTTCGCCACCTTTATGGCGGAGCATCCGCGCGGCAGCCTCGTCAAAGGCACCGTCAAGTCCGTCGACGCCCGTGGTGCCCAGATCGACCTCGGCGATGGCCTGGAAGGCTACCTCAAGGCTTCGGAGATCAAGAAAGAGCGGGTCGAAGATGCCACCAAGGAGCTCAAGGAAGGCCAGGAGATCGAGGCCAAGTTCATCAGCCTGGACCGCAAGGGCCGCACGCTAAACCTCTCGATCCGCGCCAAGGAAACCGAGGAACTGCAGGAAGCGCTTGAGGAATACCAGCAGAGCAACGCGTCGCGGGGCACAACTTCCCTGGGCGATCTGCTCAAGGAGCAGCTCGACGAGCAAGCCTGATGGCAAAAGGGGGTGGGCATCATAGCCGCTCCCCGATTGCATTATTTAGACGAAAATGTAATATCCTCCAGGGGTAGGGAAGTAGAACGCGCCATGACAAAATCTGAGTTGATCGACCGTCTCGCAGAACAGCAAAAACACCTACACCACCTGGATGTGGAGCTCGGCGTCAAGACCATCCTCGAGCAGATGAGCGCCGCGCTTGCCGTGGGCGAACGAATCGAGGTTCGCGGGTTCGGCAGCTTTTCCCTTCACTTCCGCGCGCCGCGCATGGGACGCAATCCCAAGACCGGCGAGCCGGTGGCGCTGCCCGGCAAGCACGTGCCGCACTTCAAACCTGGGAAAAGTTTACGCGAACGGGTGGATTTCAGTAGGAACAAGTAATCCCCGTTTCCTAAAGAGCCGCTGCAGGAACAACGTTGTACCGAATCGGCTTCATCATTCTCGCCCTTGCAGCGATCGCGCTCGGTCTCGTGGTCGGAACACTCAATTCGGAGGCGGTAAACGTCGACCTGCTGTGGATCCAAATCCAATGGCCGCTGGGCCTCGTCATGCTGATCGCCCTGGTGGTTGGCTTCGCCGTAGGCATCGCCATGACGTGGCTGATCACCGTGCTGCCGGCCCGTATGCAGCTGAAGAAACTGAAGGGGAATCCGGGCCGCCTGCCTTCCGGCGGAAACGATGCTTGAATATTTTCTGCTCGGCGCCCTGCCGGTCGCTGCCTGGTCCGGTTGGTGGTTGGCGCGCAAGATCCAGAAAAAGTCGTCAAACCGCAAGAACCGACTGTTCAGCAGCCAGTACTTCCAGGGCCTGAATTACCTTCTCAACGAGCAACCGGACAAAGCCATCGAGGTGTTCCTCGAACTCGCCGAGGTCAACGAGGACACGGTCGAGACCCACATGGCCCTCGGCAACCTGTTTCGTCGCCGGGGCGAAGTGGACCGGGCCATTCGCTTCCACCAGAACATCATCGCCAAGGAACGGCTGAAACCGGAACAGCGCACGCGGGCTTTGCTGGAATTGGGTGAGGACTACATGCGCGCCGGCCTGCTCGACCGCGCAGAACGGCTATTTTCGGAATTGATCGAGCGCGACGCCCATACACCGCCGGCGCTGCGCAGCCTGCTCGAAATCTACCAGCAGGAAAAGGACTGGCCCGAAGCGCTGGAACAGGCGCAACGGCTCGAGAAGATCACCGGCGAGCACATGGGCGACGTGATGGCCCAATTCTGCTGTGAGATGGCCCAGGAGGCGCTCGCCGAGGGCGAGCGCGAGCAGGTGCGAAAGCACCTCAGACAGGCGCGCCGGCACCACCCCGAGTGCGCCCGCGCGCGCTTGATCCTGGCCCGGCTGTGCGAGGATGAGGGTGATATGTCCGGCGCCATGGATGCCTTGGAGGAGGTGGCACGGCTGGATACGGATTACATCGCGGAGATCATCGAGCCGTATCTCGAGGTGGCCGAGGAGGCTGGGTTGGAGGACCGCGCCAGGGCGCAGCTGGAAGCCTGGCGCGAGCATTACGACGGCATCTCGCTGACCCTCAGGCTGACGGGCTTCATCGCCCGAGAGAGGGGTAGCGAAGAGGCCGGCCGCTTTCTGATCGAAAACCTGGCGAGCAAACCTTCGGTGCGCGGACTCGACCATCTCATCGACCTCAGCCGCGAGGGCCATCTTCCGGCCGGCTCCGGGGACGACATTCTGAAGGCGGTGACTTCGCGCCTGCTCGGACGCGAGCCTCGCTATCGCTGCACGCACTGTGGCTTCAGCGGACTGACCCACCACTGGCTGTGCCCCAGCTGCAAGCACTGGAGCACCACCAAGACCATCCATGGCGTGCTGGGGGAGTAGGCCACGCGAGGCCGATTAACGGTGCTATGACCGTCGCCCTGAGCACATTCCTGCTGTCCCTGGTTCTGACCGGCGCTGCCACCTGGTATGCCCGCAGCACGGGTCTGATGGCGATACCGGACGATCGCAGCAGCCACGCTTCGGCCATCCCGAGCGGCGGCGGCCTGGGGATCGTGCTCACCTGGCTGGTGGTGTCGGTCGGCATGCTGGGGGACGCGGCGCCCGGATTTTGGCTGATCGGTGTCCTGCCGGGAGTCCTCGCCCTGGCCGTCGTGGGCTGGATCGACGATCACCGCTCGCTTCCGGCCCGGCTGCGCTTTGCCGTTCAGCTGGCAGTCAGTTTGTATCTGCTAGGGTTTTCCTGGCACCTGGGATTGGTGGATTCGGCGCCCTGGCTGGCCGTGGCGGTGCTGTGGCTGTTGTGGATCGCGAACCTCTACAACTTCATGGACGGAAGCCACGGCATGGCAGGCATGCAGGGCGTCTTTGCCGGGCTGGTCCTGGCGTGGCTGTTCCACCGCTCGGGCGCGCAAGGGATGGCGCTGGTGAGTCTGATGATCGCCGCCTCCTGCCTGGGTTTCCTGCCCTGGAACCTGGTTCGCAGCCGCGTCTTCATGGGTGACGTGGCCAGCGTGCCGCTGGGATTCGCCCTGGCAGGGCTGTGCGCTTACGGTGTCGCCACCGGCGCCTTCCCGGGGACGGCCGCGCTGCTGGTCCTGGCGGTGTTCATCGTAGACGCCAGCCTGACCCTGCTGGGAAGGATGCTGAGGGGTGAGCGGTGGTATACTCCCCACCGGCAACACCTCTACCAGCGACTAATAGTATCGGGCTGGTCGCATGAAAGCGTTCTGGCCCTGTATCTGTCCATAAATATAATGCTGGTATTGCCAGCCATTGTTGTTACGGTCAGAAATCCGGAACCCACCTGGTTCCTTACACCAGGCCTGATCGCGATGATGACCGTTGGGTGGATTCTGGCAATTAGGCGTCTGGGAGTGACGGCTTGAGCAACAAGAATGCTAATAAGGCCCTGAGATTGTTGCGCCATCCGCGTGCCGCGGTAGTTGTCCATGACCTTGTAATGGTCATGGTTTCCTGCCTCGCCACGGGGTGGATCATTCACAAGTTTGCATACGTCGGCATCGCGCCGACCATTCCCGTGCCGGCTGAGCTGGCCCTGGTGACGGCGCTGCAGGGCTTGGTCCTATGGGCTACCGGCCTCTACAAGGGGCTGTGGCGCTTCGCCAGCTTCCCCGATCTTTGGAACATCGCCCGCGCCGCCTTCTTCGGCACGCTGCTGATCTTTACCTGCCTTACCGTCATCATCGGCTCGGCGATCCAGGAAAGCCTCGGCGCCGTGCTCATATTCCCGGGCTTGCTGTTTTTGGCGCTCGGCCTGCCGCGCATGTGTTACCGATTCTGGAAAGACTCCCATCTGCCCGCCAGGCAGCCGGTGTCCGGCGGCAAACGCGTGCTGGTGCTGGGAGCGGGCCGCTCGGGCGCCCTCCTGGAGCGCGAACTGCGCCATCGCGGCGGTTTTGAAGTCATTGGTTTCCTCGATGACGATCCCAGACTGCGCGGCGCGCAGGTGCACGGCATCTCGGTGCTGGGCGCCATCGCGAAACTGCCACGGATCTGCCGCGAAGTACAGGCCGACCTGGCGATCATCGCCATGCCGTCGGCCACCAACCAGCAGATGCAGAACGTGGTGGAGATCTGCGAGCGCAGCGACGTCGAGTTCCGCACACTTCCGACGCTCAACGATCTCGGTAACCGTGCCACCAGGATCGACGATCTCAAGCGGGTGGTCATCGACGACCTGCTCGGCCGCGAGCCGGTGTCGCTGGAATGGGACTCGATTCGGGAGGGCCTGGCCGGCAAGCGCGTGATGATCACGGGCGGCGGCGGCTCGATCGGCTCAGAACTGTGCCGGCTGATCGCGCGGCTGAACCCGGTCGAACTGATCGTCATCGACAACGGCGAATACGCCCTCTACCGAATCGATCACGAGCTGCGCAGCGACTTCCAGGACCTGGTGTTCAAGAGCGTTCTGGGCGACATTTGCGATCCGGCGACCGTCGAACGGGTAGTGGGTGAGCACAAGCCGGACATGATTTTCCACGCCGCGGCCTACAAGCACCTGCCCATGCTGCAGACCCAGATTCGCGAGGCCTTCAGGAACAACGTGATCGGCACCATGCGCCTGGCCGAGGTGGCGGAGCGCCACGGCGTCGGCACCTTCATGCTGATTTCCACCGACAAGGCCGTCAACCCGGCCAACGTCATGGGCGCTACCAAGCGCGTGGCGGAAATGTACTGCCAAAGCATGGACGCCCGCTCGCGCACCAGTTTCATCACCGTGCGGTTCGGCAACGTGCTGAATTCGAACGGCAGCGTCGTGCCCCTGTTCAAGGAACAGATCGCCCGCGGCGGGCCGGTCACGGTCACCCACCCGGAGATCTCGCGGTACTTCATGACCATCACCGAGGCCAGCCAGCTCATCATGCAGGCTGCGGTGCTGGGCAAGGGCGGCGAAATCTACGTGCTCGACATGGGCGAGCCCCTCAGGATCACTTACCTGGCCGAGCAGCTCATCCGCCTGTCGGGCCAGGAGCCGGGCAAGGACATCCAGATCGTTTACACCGGTCTGCGGCCCGGAGAAAAACTGTTCGAAGAGCTTTTCCATGAACTGGAGCCCTACGAGCAGACGGCGCACGAAAAGATTTTCCTGGCCCATCCCCGGCAGGCAGATTGGCACGACCTGAGCGCGGAGCTGCGCACTGCCGAGCTGGCGGTGCGGCGTTACGACACCAAGCGGCTGCAGGAAGTACTGCTGCGGCTCGTGCCGGAACTGGGCCAATCCGCAAGGCAGCAAGACCACCCCGTCGTCGTTCCCATGCATCAGAGCCGTTAAAGCCTGGGTGCAGGTCCCGACGTCTCGATGAATTCCGCTCGTCCGATTCGTAAAGCCGTGTTCCCCGTGGCCGGACTGGGCACGCGGTTCCTTCCCGCCACCAAGGCCATCCCCAAGGAAATGTTGCCGGTGGTGGACAAGCCCCTGATTCAGTACGCGGTTGAAGAATCCCTGGCGGCGGGAATCAGAACTTTGATATTCGTGACCAACCGCAACAAACATGCGATCTCGGATCATTTTGACGCCGCGCCCGAAATCGAAGCCAAGCTGGAACAGCAAGGCAAGGCGAAGCTGCTCGAGCGAATCCGCGGGATCATTCCAGACGGCGCCGCCGCCGTCTTCGTCACCCAGGAGAACGCACTGGGTCTGGGCCACGCCGTGTTGTGCGCCGAGTCGGTGGTGGGCGATGAACCCTTCGCCGTGGTATTGGCCGACGACCTGATTTTCGATCCGGATCGCGGTGCACTGGCCCAATTGGCCGACCTGCACCGCAAGACCGGCGCCAGCATCCTGGGTGTGGAGGCGGTGCCCCCGGAGGCCACCCGCAAGTACGGCGTAGTCGGCGTCGAGGAGGATGCCGCCGGCCACCAGCGGGTTCGGGCCATCGTTGAAAAGCCGGAGCCGGAAGACGCGCCTTCCAACCTTGGCGTCGTCGGGCGCTATATCCTGGCACCTGCCATATTCGAGCATCTCAGGCAGACAGAAAGCGGCGTTGGGGGAGAAATCCAACTGACAGACGCCATTGCCGCCATGATGGTGGATTCCCCGGTTCTGGCCTGCGCTTTCGAGGGCCGACGCTATGACTGCGGCTCGCGCCGCGGCTTTCTCAGAGCTACCATCGACTACGCCCTGGCCCACCAAGACTTGCGTGAAGACCTGTTGGCGCATCTTGCCTCGCGCGCCGAGGCCGGCGAGGCATAAGCCGGATGGTCCGAGTGCGCGAGGCGGCCGCTTGGCCCCGCGGACGAGTCGAACGCCTGGCGCATCGTTGCAGGGCCCTGGAGGACAATCCCTGGCAGGATCCTGCAGAGCGGGAACTCTGCGTTTACCTCCCCCATGACTACTCCGAATCGGGAGCGCCTGTGCTGGCCCTTTGGGACTTGGCGGGGTTCACCAATTCCGGTCCAGGGCATCTCAACTGGCGCAACCAGGGCGAAAACCTCCCCCAACGCCTGGATCGCCTAATCGGGCAGGAAAAGTTGCCCTCCGTCGTCGTCGCGATGCCGGATTGCTACACCTCGCTGGGGGGCAACCAGTACGTCAATTCGCCGTCAGTCGGACATTATGCCGATTACCTGGTGGACGAACTGGTGCCACTCCTCTCGGAGCGCTTCAATGTCGTCGCGGGACGTGAGGGGAGGGCGCTGTTCGGGAAATCCTCGGGAGGTTACGGCGCCCTGTACCATGCCATGCACTATCCCGAGGTGTGGGGCGCCGCCGCGAGTCACGCCGGCGATGCCGGCTTCGAGTGGTTGTTCCTGCCGGAGTTTCCAAATGCCTGCGCTGTCATCAATGCGGCCGGCGGCGACATCGGGCGCTTTGTCACGGAGTTCTGGGCGAAAAACCGGCCCGACGGCCGCGACTTCATGGCCTTGATGGTGATCGCCATGGCGGCGAGCTACGACCCTGCCCCCGACTCGGAACACGGTATTCGCCTGCCGTTCGACCTGCACACCATGGAACTCGACCCGCAAGCCTGGGCGCGCTGGCTGGAGTTCGATCCGCTCCACATGATCGAACGGGCTTCCTGCCAGCAAGCCCTGCGAGGGCTGCTGGGGCTGTACATCGATGTCGGTTGGCGCGACCAATACAATATCCAGTACGGCAACCGGCGCCTGCAGCGAAGGCTGAAGCAGCTCGGCATCGAATGCCGTTACGAGGAATTCGACGGTACGCATTCGTCCATCGATTGGCGGCTCGACATCTCGCTCCCATTTCTGGCCAAGGCCCTGAAATAAATTCGCGGCGAGGCGCCGCTCCTACAAGGTAACTCAGCGCTTCGATGTGGTTGCAGGGACTCTGGAATCCGGTCGCGGCGAGGCGCCGCTCCTACAAGGTAACTCAGCGCTTCGATGTGGTTGCAGGGACTCTGGAATCCGGTCGCGGCGAGGCGCCGCTCCTACAAGGTCACCGG
>Ga0268386_10000105_pt1 | contig 45909 bp, 50 predicted proteins | sample RVTome_15_FD_200260 | JGI IMG/M metagenome (GOLD analysis project Ga0268386, IMG submission 200260) | Soil microbial communities from uranium-contaminated site in the Upper Colorado River Basin, Wyoming, United States - RVT150D86... ... | reverse complement strand
TCCTCGTGCGCCGCATCCACGAGCGAATCGACGATCGCGATGCGCACGCCGCGGCCCGTCGCGCTCGCGTGCGCCTGCGTGATGCCCAATTCGTGGAGGTTCGCCTGGGCGCCGAGATAGGGGTCGCCCGCCAGCATGTCGTACCAGTAGAGGGGCTGCACCGACTCGACCACCGGCTCCTGGCCGAGCGCGCCGAGGCTCAGCTGCGCCGCCTCGGCGGACGCGGCCGCCACTATCAGGCACTGAACGCCCAGCGGGGTGATGGGCCACACCGCCAGCGTTTCCAGGCCGAGAGCCTCCAGCCGCGCCTGCAGATCCCGCGGTACGCGGCTGGCCTGGTAGGCCGGCGTCGCATGCAAGGCGGAGCGCCCGGAGCCGGCATAGCGCGGCGCCGGCAGCGCCTCCGCGATGAAGGTGACCAGGAGCCGGTGCTCGCCGGCGGCGCCGGGCGGTTCGAGGGCGGGTGGCCTGGACGGCATGCTGCTGCACGCCGCGAGCAAGGCCGCCGCGAGACATCCCGAAAAGAGCCGCGGCGCGCGGCGGATCACGGCGCGTTCCCCACCGGCTCGGCGTAGACCACGCCGGGTTCCGCCAGCAGGCGGGTTCGCACCTCGTCCGCCGTCACGCCCGCCCCCGGCACGACGAGGACCCAGTGCGCGCCGGGCGGCCCGTAGACGAGCCGGCCGTTGACGCGGCCCACGGCGTCGGTCACCGCGCCGCGGGTCGTCGCCGCCCTGAACACCACGCGCAATGCGCCCGGCGGCACTTCCTGCGCCGGGTCGGCCAGCGTTCTGAACGCTGCCTCGCCGGCGGGCGATCCGGCGTCGCGCGACAGCACGAGGCCGAGCACGAGACCGGCCATGGCCAGGACCAGGCTCGCCGCGAGAGCCGGCAGGAGGACACGCCCCGCCGGACGATCGATGCGCGCCAGGGTGCGCTCGAGCGAGCGTTGCGGCGACGGCCGGTCGGCGTCGCGGGAGCGCATTGCGGCCGCCAGCGCCTGCTGCCGCCGGTATTCGCGGCGCAGCTCCAGGCTCTCGTTCAGCATGTCCCTCACCAGCGCGTGGTCGTCCTCGCCGAGCGTGCCGTTGACGTACCAGGGCAGGAGCGCCTGTGCGCGCTCGAACCGCGCGTTCGCGCCGCTCATGGCCCGTCCTCCGTGGATGGCGGCGGCGTCAGCCGCTCCAGTTGCGGGAGTATGTGCTTCAGGCGGCGGCGCGCATGAAACAGTCGGGTCTTCACGGTGTTGACCGGACAGCCTGCGACACGGCCGATCTCCTCGCACGACAGTCCGAGATAGTAGGTCAGCTCCAGAACCAGCCGCTGTTCGGGGGAGAGACGCGCGAGTCCCTGCTCCAGGAGATCGGTCAGCTCGCGCGCCGGGTCCGTCGTGGGGTCCGCGTGAATAAAAAGCTCGGCACCGACGAACGTGAGCAGGCGCCGGCGGCGTCGTACCCGGCGCAGCGCCTTCAGGCCCATCCGGTAGGCAATGCCGAGAATCCAGGTGGACCCGCGCGCGTCGCCGCGGTAACGCCCGGCCTGCCGCCAGACCACGAGCATGACGTCGTTCGCGAGCTCGTCGGCCAGGTCCGCGCTGCCGGACAGGCGATACAGGAACCGGTGCAGGCGATCCTGGTAGCGCAGGAAGAGGGTCGAAAACGCCTGTCGGTCCCCGGCCGCAACGGCGGCGAGCAACGCCTCGTCGTCGGGTTCCCGCGGGGATCCCGCTGCATGGTGGACCGCGGGCCGGCCGGACATCTGTCGATACCCCCCTCTTTCCATGGTGAGTCCCTCCCGAGGCCTTCCGGGTTCAATCGGCTGTTGCGAACCCGAGCCGCACGGTCACCGCCGTCTCGCTACGGGCCACGGCGCTGCCGAAGGCGGCGAACGGCCGGTGCCACGTCGAGGCCCGGCCCACGTGGATCTCCAGCGGACCGAAGCGGCGCGCGATCCCGACGCTCCAGTGCCCCCAGGCAACGTCGGCGGCCGCGTCGGCGTCCACCCAGCCCGCGTCCCAGGTGAGGCCGAAGCGCGCCGGCAATGGCAGCACGCCCGCCAGGCTTGCGCCCACCACACGGCCGCGCCGGACCGGGCTCCCGCTGAGGTAGCCGTAGGTGCCATCCGCAACGAACCCGGAGAGCACGAGCCGTCCCGCCCAGTCGAGTGCCAGCTCCAGTTCCGGAAAGCCGGACGTACCCGGCGCCTCGGCGCCAGGGAAGGCGACCCACGACAGGCGCGCCGCCGTGCTCCACTGGCCCGGCAGCGGGCGGCGTGCCCAGGCCTGGAAGACCTGCTGCAACTCGGGGGCATCGGGGCCACCGGGAGGCGTGCGGAACTCGACGGTCGACATCCAGGCACCGATGCCGTAGCCGTCGCGGCTGGACACGGTGGCGGCGCCCTGCAACGCCGGCTCGTGGCGGCTCAGCGAAATGCCGCGCCACAGATAGTTGCTCGTCCAGTCCAGCTCGGCGCCCAGCCCGGCGCCGGCCGCCTGGGTGGCGGCGGGCAGGAGCGCGACACCGGCCAGCAGCACGGCCGCGAGCCGGCGTGGGGCGCTCATCCTGGTTACCAGGGCAGCGGCTGGCCGTTGGCGTGCCAGAAACCGCCCGTGCTCTCGAGCGTCAGCTCGTCCATGCGCGCGAGCAGGCCGCGCGCGGCGTCGTCGGGATCCACGTCGCCGCCGCCGCCCACCATCTCCGTGCGCACGTAGCCGGGATGCAGCAGCGCCACGGCAATGCCGCGCTCTTTCAGGTCCATCGCAAGCGAACGGCCCGCTGCATTGACCGCCGACTTGCTCATACGGTAGCCGTAGTAGCCGCCGGACGTGTTGTCCTCGACTGAGCCCATGCGGCTCGTGACGATGCCAACCTTCGAGCCGCGGTGCAGGTTGGGCAGCAGCGCCTGCGTCACGAGCAGCGGGCCGACGGAATTCGCGCGGAACTGCGCGTAAACGCCGTCCAGCGACTGGCCCGCGATCCCGCCGAGCTCGTCCCTGCGCAGCACGCCCGCGTTGTTGATCAGCAAGTCGAGCTCGACCCCGCCAACCGTCTCCGCGAGCCGCCCGACGGCGGCTGGATCGCCGACGTCGATGCCTGAAATCACGCGCGCGCCGCTGGCCTCGAGGGCATCCGACGCCTTGCGGCAGACGCCGATGACCTCATCGCCGCGCCTGCGCAGCTGCCGGCAGAGCGCCAGGCCGATGCCGCGATTCGCGCCCGTGACCAGACAGTTCGCCATGTCGTCCTCCGCCGGGTTCGCAATACCGAAGTATAGGCAGCGCACTGCGCCGCCGATAAAGTGCGCCGGATGCGGGCGAGGCTGCTGGTGTGGACCCTGGCATGCGCGGCGCTCGGCGCCTGCGCGTCGGCGCCGCGCCCGGTGGCTGGACTGTCGATGCCCGGCCAGGACGAACCGGCTGCCGCCGGGCTGCTTGGCAGCTATCTGCTCGCCCGCGGCTGGACCGTGCGCATCGCGGATACCGGCATGGTCGAGGCGACGCGCGGCGCGGAGCGGGCGGAGCTCAGGCTCCTGCTGGCCGACACCGGGCTGGATCGCCTGATCGCCGGCCGCGTCTACACCGCCTCCGAGGGGGCATCGCCCGCCGACCTGGCGGGACTGGCCCGGTCGCTCAACGAGACGCTGAACGTGGGCACGTTCTCCGTGGTCGAGGACGGCGTGCTCTTCGAAAGCTCGCTGCCGTTCCTCGACGAGCTCGATCCGGTGCTGCTGGATGCCTTTCTCGATTACGGCGCCGACGTGCGCCTCGCCGTGACGCGGGTGGACGAGCGACACAGGGTGCTCGCGCCGGTTGAGGGTCCAGCCGCCGGCCGCTAATCTTCCGCCAGCCCTCCGCCAGGAACCTCCCCATGAGCGTCACTGTCCGCGCCCGCCACGTGTATCGCCATCCCGTCGAGAAGGTATGGGCGGCGTTCAGCGACCCGGAGTTCTATCAGCGCAAGTTCGAGGGCATCGGCCACCGGGACGTCGAGGTGCTCGCCTCGGATGCCGGCGACGGTGAGTTCACCATCGAGACGCGGCGCAAGGTGCCGCTCGAGGTTCCGGGCATGCTGAAGAAGTTTCTTGGCGAGTGGAACACGGTGCTGCAGGACGAGCGGTGGTGCGAGGGCGCGGAGGGCGAGTACACGAACGAGCTCGAGATCACCGCCGAGGGCGTCCCGGCCAGGATGACCGGCGCAATGACCCTGGCGCCGGCGCGGAGCGGCTGCGTCAACGAGGTGGAGATCACGATCCGTGCGGGCGTGCCGATCATCGGCGGCCGCCTCGAGCAGTTCGTGGCGGAGGGCACCGAGGCGCAGCTTGCGGCGGAATACGACTTCATCCGCAAGTACCTCGACGGCCTTGGCTGAGGCCGGCCGGGGGCCGCGCCTGCTTCAGCCCTGCCCGAGCAGCTCGCGGAGATTCGTGAGCGCCTGCGTCGCGCGCGACAGGTACGACGCCATCACGAGCGAGTGATTGGCGAAGATCCCGAAGCCGCCGCCGTTCAGCACCATCGGGCTGTGCATCGGCTGCAGGCTCGCCTCCAGCTCGCGAATGACCTGGCGCAGGCTCACGATCGCGTTCTTGTCTTCCAGCACCTGGCGGAAGTCGTATTCCATCGCGCGCAGGAAATGCACCAGCGCCCAGGCCGTGCCGCGCGCCTCGTAGAACACGTCGTCGATCTCCAGCCACGGCGTCTTCACGATGACATTGTCCCCGGCGCGGCGCGCCTCTTCCGCCGCCCGGTCGCCGGCGAGGTCGGTGTTGACGCGCACCTGCCCGACGCTGGCTGACAGCCGCTGCGAAAGGTTGCCGAGCCGTTTCTCGGCCACGGCCAGCCATTCGCGCAGGTTGTCAGCGCGGGCGAAGAAGCGGGCATCGGGCTGCGCATTGCCCGCGAGGCGTGCGCGGTAGTTCTCCGCATGACGGATTGCCTGGCGATAGCGGCTCTCCGACGACGGCAGGATCCAGCTGTTGTTGTCGAAGTTGAAGTTCGGCTCCGCCTCGGCCAGGTCGCCGTCCTCGGTGGACTGCGTCTGCGAGCGGCTGAAGTCGTTGCGCATCACGCGCGCCATGTCGCGCACCTGGATGAGTACCCCGAACTCCCAGTTGGGAATGTTGTCGAGGAACACGCTCGGCGGCGTCACGTCGTTCGTGAGGTACCCGCCCGGCTTGTCCAGCAACCTGCTCGCCACGCGCACCAGCGTGTCGGCCGTCGCCCAGCCCTTCACCGCCGGGCGCCCCGCCTTCTCCCACTCGACCCAGAACACATCCGGCTCGCGCGACCAGTACCAGCCCACGAGCACCAGCAGGACGACCAGCACGCCGGCCACGACCGCCGCCCCCCTGATGAGGCCGCGGCGTCCACCGGGCAGGGACGGCTTGGTGCGCGCGCCGAGGTTCTTCAGGTCCATGTTCGCTCTCCGTTGCGGACGCACATTGTAGCTGCGCCACCCGAACCGGAAGGGGCGGCCGGTGTGCCTGCATTGCGCGCAACGTCGTCCCGCGGCTTTGCCTGCAAGGGAATGGCCCGCCATCCGTCGGCGGCCGCGCGCCGCTCGTCGGCGTCGGTCGCCCCGTGCCACGGGGGCGGCCCGGACGCCGGCCAGAGGTCTCAGGAAAAAAATTCCCTTGCCTGACAGTCGCCTGCGTGCGACTGGCGGAGGTGTTCCCGCAATCGCGGCAGGCGCGCACGGCCGCTGGAGCCACCGGGCGGGTTGACCTGGTTCACACAAATTTCCGCGCGGTCGCCCCTAGAATCCCCGCCGAAAACGAAATCCACGGGAACCGACATGCGCAGGCAGCGCGGATTCACGCTCGCGGAGCTCCTCATCGTCGTCGCCATCCTGGCCCTGCTGGCCGGGATCGGCGTGCCCGCGATGCGGGAGCTGACCCAGAACAATCGCCAGACCGGCGCGATCAACGAGCTGGTCGGCGCCCTGCAGCTCGCGCGCAGCGAGTCCATCGCCCGCAACGTGAACGCCCCGGCGACGGTCACCGTCTGCCCGAGCACCAACGGCACGTCCTGTAGCGGCGCCTGGGCCAACGGCTGGATCGTGTTCACGAACAATGGCTGCGATACCTCGGTGCCCTCAGCCGACAGCGTCATTCGCTATACGTCCGGGCCCGCGCCGGCCGGCGAGACCGGTTTCGAGGTGACGGCGACGGGTTTTGCCATCGCGGCCGTCTGCTACCGGCGCACCGGTCGGCCGACGGACAACGGCGATTTCGTGTTCTGCGACGACCGCGGCGCGAGCGACGCGCGCGTGGTGCAGCTCGGCCTCGGCGGCCGCCCGACCGTCAGCAAGAAGCTTTCCAGCGGCGCCTCGCCGACCTGCAGTTGAGGAACAGCCAGCCATGAGGCGAAACGTTCGAGCCGGCTCGCAAGGATTCACCCTCATCGAGGTGCTGATCGCCGTCGTCATCTTCAGCCTCGGCCTGCTGGCCGTTGCTTCCCTGCAGGTCGTCGCGCGCAAGGCCAACTACGAGGCCGTGCAGCGCACGGCGGCATCGCAGCTCGCCCAGGGGATGCTCGAGCGCATGCGCGCCAACGCGGTTTCGGCCGCGCTCGTGGTGTACGACGGCGCCGGCGAGCGGGTCCTGGGCGGCGGCGCGATGGGCGCCCCGGCGAGCACCTGCCAGAACGCCGGAGCGCCGTGCACGGCCACGCTCATGGCGACCGCGGATATCTGGGAGTGGGAGCGCCTGCTCGACGGCTGGTCCGAAGTCGCCAACGGCGACGCCGTCGGGGGTCTCGTGTCGCCCACGGCCTGCATCCGCGGCGAGATCGACGGCGCGACCGGCAACTACGAGATCGCCATCGCGTGGCGGGGCGTCACCGAGCTGGATCCGCCGGCCGACGCCTGCGGTCAGGGCAATCCGGCCTACGGGGCAGCGGACGAGTTCCGCCGCGTCATTATCATCCAGACGTACATCCAGGCGATATGAACGCTAGCCATCACATGCTTCGCCGCCAGGCCGGCCTGACGCTGGTGGAACTGCTCGTCGCGGTCGGGCTGGGTCTGCTGCTGCTGCTCGGCGTTGCCGCGCTGTTCACGCAGAACAAGCAGAGCTATCGCGCGAACGAGGACCTGGCGCGCCTCCAGGAGGACGCACGCTTCGCCCTCGACGAGCTGAGCCGCGACATCAGCATGGCCGGCTTCTTTGCCGAATCGGTGGACCCGAGTTCGGTCTTCGTCGGCTACAGCGCGGCGGTGCAGCCCATCTACGACGGCGCGCTGGGCGCGACGGTCGACTGCGGCCCGGCGGGCTTCGGGCGCAACTGGTTCTACGCGCTGGACACCGGCCTCGTGGAGAACTCGATGGCGATTGGCGACAACGTCGCCAGCGGCGCCGCGGCCAATACGCTGTTCTCGTGCATCGATGCCGGCCAGTTCGAGGTGGGCACCGATCTGATCGGCATCAAGCGCACCGCGGGCGCGGCTTCCGGCGTCTCCGATCTGGCCAACGGGATCAACAACCCTGCCCCGGCGGGCCGGGTTTACCTGCGCGAGAACGGCACCCGCAGCGTGCTGTTCCCGGGCGCGCCCGCCGATCCGGACCGCGCCGTGCCCGACCCGTACCGTGACTGGGAGTACGCGCCGCGCATCTACTACGTCCGCAACTTCGGCCTCGCGGCGGGCGACGGCATCCCCACGCTGTGCCGCGTCCGCCTCGTGAACGACGGGACCGGCGGCAATCCGCCGGTACACACGGAGGAATGCCTCGCCCAGGGCGTGGAGGACCTGCAACTCGAGTTCGGCATCGACACGAACGAGGACGGCGCCGCCAACGCCTACGTGACGGCGCCGACGCCTAATCAGCTCGTCCAGACGGTGTCGGTGCGCATTTACCTGCTGATGCGCTCCATCAACGTGGACGTCGGCTACACCGACGACCGCACCTACACCGTGAGCAACAGCGGGGCAGTCACGCCGGCCGACCGGTTCCATCGCCGGGTTTTTTCCTCGACGGTCATGGTCCGGAACATGACCAATCTGCGCCAGCTCGCCTTCTGATGCGGCGGGAGATGAACATGCCATTCAACAACAAGTTTGCCTGCGCGCCATCCCTGCAGACGGGTGCGGCACTGGTTACGGCGCTGGTATTCCTCGTAATCATCACGGCCATCGCCCTGTCGGCCATGCGGGCCAGCACGCAGGAGCTGCGCATGTCGCTGAACCAGGAACTGAAGGTGGATGCGGGGCAGCGTGCCCAGGCGCTGGCCGACGGCGTCAGGTCCAGCCCGGGCTCGACTCCGGTCGTCGGTGGCGTCGGACATCGCTTCTGCGCTCCGACCGCCTGCGACGACCTGCTGATCATGCCGGCCGACTCGCTGCCGCCGGACGGCGCCTGGTCGACGAGCGTGGAGCGGCTCGGCGCCGAAACGCGGCCGTGCCCGCGCGGCTCCGGCGTCAGTTTGCGCAGCTTCGGCTGCGCCGCTTTCCGCGTGCAAGCGCAATACGACGGCAGCGCCGATCGCCGCGGCCGCGCCGATGTGTCCGAGGGCGTCCTGGTACTGGTGCCCCGCTAGGGCGGGCCACGTGAGGAGACTGACGATGTACCCGACCAAGCTGTCTTCTGCCCTCGCGGCCGCCTTGCTGGTGGCGGGCGCGGGCGCTTCCGCGCCGGCCATGGCCGACGACGCGGAAATCTACGTCAACCCCGATCCGCCGCCGCAGAGCGAGCCGCTGGTCATGATCAGCCTCGACTGGCGACCCAACCTCACCTCGACCGTCTGCAGCAACGGCGAGTGCGACTTCCTCGTCGACGAGGGCTACCTGCCGGCGCAGTCGAGCTACACCTTCTTCGAGATGCTGCGCGCGTCGCTGCAGAAGGTGATGGCGCCCCTGACCGGCCTGCGCGTCGGCCTCATGCTGAACCACGACAGCGTCAACAATTGCGAAGGCCCGGACGGTGTGAAGTCCAACTGTGCCAATGGCGGCTACATGGCCATGGGATTCCGGCCGTTCACCGTGGACACGACGGAAACGGGCGCGCCGGCCGACCCGAACAAGGAGATGTTCGACTCGGTGCTGGGGACCATGGCGCTGCCGCAGGGCAACCAGAGCCACTTCTATCAGGGGCGGGAACTGTTCTTCGAGTTCTATCGTTACCTCAAGGGGCTGTCCGTCTACAACGGGCACAACGGCTTCGCGAGCTTCGACCCAGGCCCGCAGGACGACCCGAACAAGAACGTCAACCCGCAGTTCGTATCCAGCTGGACGGGGACACCGTCCGAGTCCGTGTGGGGCTTTGCGTGGGATCCGACGATCGAGCAGGGCAGCGCGATGCTGTCGGACGGTTCATTCGCGAGCCCCGGCACCTACATCAGCCCCCTGCTGCCCGGGAACGACTGCGTCAAGATCTTCACCATCAACTTCCTCTTCCAGGTCTCGCAGCAGGAGAACGATTCCGACACCGAGATCCGGGACACGATCGGTCTGTCCAACAACGGCGACTTCGAGCAGATTCTCACCTACCTGAACACCACCGACCTGAGCGACGACCTCGCGGGCGACCAGAAGGTCATCTCCTACTTCCTGGGCGACGCGCGCTTCGTCGACGGCGAGGACCGCAAGATGGACGGGTTCGCGCGTGCCGGCGGCACCGGCAGCGCGCTGCCCATCTCGGAGAATCCCGAGGAGCTCATCGCGACGCTGACGGAAATCTTCCGACAGATCCTGTCGGTCAGCACGACGTTCACGGCGGCGACGCTGCCCGTCAACTCCTTCGACCGGGCGCAGGTGCTGGACGACGTCTACCTCGCCCTGTTCCAGCCGCAGAACGACCGCTACCCGCAGGCGAACAGCTACTGGTGGGGCAACGTCAAGAAGCTGGAGCTGTCCGGCCTCGGCGATGCCGCCGCCACGCCCACGATCGTGGATGCACTGGACCAGCCGGCCTTCGCGCCGGACGGACGGATCCGCTTCGACGCGCTGACCTTCTGGACCGACCCCGCCGCCGACGACGTCCAGGATCTCGACCGGGATCCGGACGATTTCGACCTGGCCGGGCGCGACGGGCGTTCGGTAAACAGGGGTGGTGCGGGCCACAAGATCCCGGGCTTCCCCAGGTATCCTGGCTACGACCCCGGCACGGCCAATCCGGCCACGGCCGGGGTCCAGCCCGCATCGGGCCCGCGCCGGCTGTTCTACGATTCCGGGCCCGCGAGCCTGGCGGCGCTGGAGGCAACGAGCGGCGTCGCGACCTCGCTCCAGTCGGCCATCGGCGCGACCGATGCCGCCGAGGCGCTGGAAGTCGTGAACTTCATGCGCGGCCTGACGCCCGACGGCGGTGCGCCCCTGGAATGGATGATGGCCTCGGCCATGCACTCGCGCCCCGTCCCGGTGAACTACGGCGCGAAGGATGGCCACTCGGGCGACAATCCGCTCATCTATGTCGCGGTGGGCACCAACGATGGCGTCCTGCGGTACATCCGCAACACCGACAGCTCCGGCACCGAGCTTGGACAGGAGGTGTGGGGCTTCGTACCGACGGAGGTCATGGCGAACGTCCGCCGCATCGTCCGACAGGAAGGACCTGGCTTCACCGGCGACACGACGGTGTACGGCGTGGACGGCCCGGCAACGGTGTTCGTGGACGACCTGAACGGCGACGGCACCGTGAACGGGTCCGACCGCGCCATCCTGTACCTCGGGTTGCGCCGCGGAGGGCGCGCCTACTACGCCATCGACGTCACGGATCCCGAGTCACCGGACCTGCTCTGGAAGATCGACAGTACGATGGGCGACTTCGCCGATCTCGGCTGGACTTTCTCTCAGCCGCACGTCGGCAAGATGGACGTGGACGCCGACGGCACGCCCGAGTACGTCGCCATCTTCGGTGGCGGGTACGACCGGAGCTACGACGACGAGGCCGCCGCGCCGCCGGCCGATCCCATCGGCAACGGCATCTACGTCGTCAACGGCGAGACCGGCGCGCTCGTACGCTATGTTCAGCGCCCGGAGATGCTGGACGCCATCCCGTCCTCCGTTACGGCGGTGGATACTGACGGCGACGACCTGCTGGACCGCATCTATGCCGGCGACCTGGGCGGCCGCGTGTGGCGAGTGGATATGACGCCCGCCGGGCAGCCGTCCGACTGGGACGTCTCCATGCTGGCCGATCTGGGCCGGCATGCCGCGGCCGCGGCGGCCGGCAGCGCCGACGACATTCGCTTCTTCCATCAGCCGGACGTCGTGCAGTCGCGTCTGCGCGTGGAGAGCGACGACGGTGCGACGGCAACGACCGTGAAATTCGACGCCGTGCTGATTGGCAGCGGCGATCGCGCCAACCCGCTGCACAACACGCCCAACAACTGGTTCTTCATGATCCGCGATACGAACATCGGCATCCTCGCCGACGCGGCGGACACGGCCTATGAGCTGGCGGATCTGACGGACGTGACCAATTGCACGGGCTGCGAGGTTCCGCTGACCAGCAACGGCTGGAGGCTGCGGCTCGAGGCGCCGGGCGAGAAGGCCCTGGCCGAACCGCTGACGGTGGCCAACATCGTCTTCTTCACGACCTACGTCCCGCGGCCGGCGACGATCGGCCCGAACTGCGCGCCGTCGGAGGGCACCGGCCGCCTGTATCAGGTGTCGTTGCAGAACGCCAATCCGCTGACGAACCGCGATGAGCCGATCGACGACAACGACGACAGCGGCGATCCGGACGATCGCTGGGAAGAACTGCCGGCCGGCGGCATTCCCTCCGCCGTCGTGTTCCTGCCACCGGGCCAGACGCTGGCGCCCGGCAGGCAGCCCGAGCCGGTGCCGGCGAGGTCACGCTGGCAGACGTTCTGGTACCTGGACGAGGATCCCGTCCAGTGACGGGCCATCCGGAGAACGAGTCCATGAGATCGCAGCCCATACGCAGCCTGTCGCAGCGCGGCTTCACGCTCATCGAGGTCATGATCGTCGTGGTCATGATCGCGATCCTCTCGGCAATCGCGCTGCCGCAGTACCGGGATTACGTGGTCCGTTCCAACCGCTCGGTGGCAAAGAACCTGCTCACGCAGATAGCCGACCGCCAGGAGCAGTTCTACGTCTCGAACAAGGAATACGCGGACGCACTGACGGACCTCGGCTACCCCGGCGACACGTTCTACGTGGACAAGGGCAGCAATCCGCTTGCGGCGGATCCGGGAGACGCGCTGTACACGATTGCGCTCGACGCCTCGACGGCGACGACCTTCACCTTGAGCGCAACGCCGAAGAACGAGCAGGCCGAAGACACCAAGTGCACCAAGTTCACGCTGAACCAGGCGGGGCAGCGGACGCACACGGGCACCGCAACCGACTGCTGGTAGCGCCGGGACTGACGGTGGGACACAGGGCGGCCGTGCGCTCGCAAGGCGCGCGGCCGCTCACGTTCGGGCCGCACCGGCGCTGGGCCGTGTCGGCGGGAGGGGCAGCGTCGAGCGCTGCTCGTGCGGCGGATCCGCGTCCGCAGCCGTGGACCGGTGAGAAATGCGGACTAGAAGCCGCAGTCGGGTTTGGCGCCGCCTTCCACGGCCTCTTTCCGCAGCGCCTGCGCCTCCGGCAGCCGCGCGTTGAGATCCTTCATGCGCCGTTCGCCCGAAGGGTGCGTGGACAGGAACTCCGGCGGCCCCTCGCCGCCCTGCGCGCGCGCCATGTTCTCCCACAGGGGAATGCTTTGGCCGGGGTCGAATCCGGCCTTCGCCATGTACTGCAACCCGATCTCGTCGGCCTCGCTCTCCTGCTTGCGGTTGAACGGCATCAGTACACCCATCTGCAGGCCGACACCGAGCAGCCCCATCGCCTGCTGACCGGCGAGCGAGCCGGCGCCCGCAGCCAGGATCTGCGTGGCGTTGGAAGCCAGCGACGACGTCGAAACGCGCTCGTTCGCATGTTCGGCCGTCACGTGAGCCACTTCGTGACCGAGGACCGTGGCGAGCTGATGCTGGTTGCGCGCGACGCGGAAGATCCCCTCGTAGACGCCGATCTTGCGGCCGGGCAGGGCGAAAGCATTGACCATGTTGTCGTCGAAGACGACGACCTCCCACCCGAGGCGCTGTTTCGCGGGCAGCGTGCGGATGATGTGGCCGGCGACGCAGTTGACCAGCTCCGTCGCCTGCGCGTCGCGCGACTGGCGACTCTGGCCCTTGATCTGGGCGAAGGCCTGCTCGCCCATCTGCGCCATTTCCGCCTCGGACACGAACTTGATCTGCGTGCGGCCGGTCGGCGAGGTCGCGCAGGCCCAGACGAGAGCGGCACTCGCCAGCGCCAGGGTGAATCGCATGAGGAGGCGCATGTTGGCTCCCGGGCGTGCTGGGGGGACGAGATTATAGACACGTGCCGCGGGCCGAGTTCGCCCCCGGCCCGGGCGGCTGCGCCGTCGTCACGCTGTCCTTGCGGCGTCAGATAGTGACGTGGCGGGTCACCCCGCGCGAGACGACCGTCGGCGCAAGTTAATGATTATACGTAGTTTTGCGGGTTGGCACGCCTCCTGCAGCTACTTCAGCCATGAAAGGCGCGACGGAGAAGCTGATGGAGAAGGAAGTCATCGCGCTGCTGCCCACCGACGACGAGCAGGAGGGGCCGCAGCAGCCGCAGGCGCTGGTCCGCCTCGCCGATGGGCGCATGGCTCTGGAGGACATCAAGCCCGAGTCCTCGACCTTCGCCCGCACGCTGGCCCGCTTCCGCCGTTCCCGGCCCATTCTCGATCCCGACACCCGCGAGGTGATCGGCTACGAGATGGTGCAGATTTCCATGCCGGCGCCCGCCTGAGGCGACGCAGACAACGACTTTCGCTCTGACTCCCCCCTTGGGCGCCGCGATCCTCGGATCAGAATGCGGCGCCTTCTTTTTTATGGCCTCGATCCCGGTCATGGGGTCTATCCAGGTCGAACTCCGGACCGAGCGGCACGATGCCCGTCGGATTGATGTGGCGGTGGCTGACGTAGTAGTGCTGGCGAATGTGTTCGAGATTGACCGTCGGCGCGACTCCCGGGACCTGGTAAAGCTCGCGTAGGTAGCCTGAAAGGCCGGGATAGTCGCGAATGCGGCGCAGGTTCGCCTTGAAGTGGCCGTAATACACGGCATCGAAGCGCACCAGCGTCGTGAACAGCCGCCAGTCCGCCTCGGTCAGTGAGCCGCCGATCAGATAGCGGCGCTCATCGAGCCGCTCGTCCAGCCAATCGAGCGCGCGGAACAGCTCATGGAATGCGCGCTCGTAGGCCCGCTGCGTCGTGGCGAACCCGCAGCGATAGACGCCGTTGTTCACGTTGCGGTAAACGCGCTCGTTGACGGCGTCGATCTCCTCGCGATGCGACAGCGGGGAAAAGTCGCCAGCGCGCCGTGCCCAGGCGTCGAACGCCGAATTCAGCATGCGGATGATGTCGGCGGACTCGTTGCTGACGATGGTGCCGCGCTCGCGGTCCCACAGGACCGGCACAGTGGCACGGCCGGTATAATCGGCCTTGGCGCGCGTGTACACCTCGTACAGGTAGTGAAAGCCGTGCAGGGGATCGCCCGATTCGAAGGGCGCCGTGTCGTAATCCCGAAACTCCCAGCCGTTCTCCAGCATGTGCGGGTGCACGACCGACACGGAAATCGTGTCCGCGAGGCCCTTCAGGGCGCGGAAGATCAGCGTGCGATGCGCCCACGGGCAGGCGAGCGATACATAGAGGTGATAGCGCCCGGGCGCGGCGGCGTAGCCTCCCTCGCCCGATGGCCCCGGCGCGCCGTCGGGGGTGACCCAGTTGCGGAACGCGGCGCTCTCGCGCACGAATTCGCCGCCCGTCGATTCGGTGTCGTACCACGGATCGCGCCAGCGCCCCTCGATCAGCAAACCCATGTCAATAACGCTCCCGCGGCCGGGCGCTAAGCTGGCCGCTGCCAGATGAAAAGGGGAGATGGATTATGACCGACAGGCCCTGGGCGGCGCTGCGCCGACGCATCACTGCTGCCAACGCGGCCCTGAAGACGGCGCAGCCGGACACCCTGAAGGGGTTCAACCTGATGCACGGCCAGGCCATGGCAGCGGGCGCGCTCGACCCGCGCACGAAGGAATTGATGGCCGTCGCGCTCTCGGTGGCGTCGCGCTGCGATCCCTGCATCGCCTTCCACGTGCCCGCGGCGCTGCGCCACGGGGCGACCCGCGAGCAGATCCTGGAAACGCTGTCCGTGGCGGTGATGATGGGTGGGGGCCCCTCCCTCATGTATGCCGCTCATGCGATCGAGGCGCTGGACGAGGAGGTCCCTCCCGCCTGAGCTGACGGCCGCGGGCACCCGCCGTCTGAGGCCCGTAGCAGACCGGGCCTCAGGCGCTCAGGCTGAGCAACAGCGAGGCGGTCGCATGGAATGCCGCCCAGTTGCGGGCGAAGCTCCGTCCCGGCGGCGCGTCCCGCAGCGAGGCGCGCAGGACGCCCCACAGCGCGTGGACCATCAGCGTGGCCTCCGCCGGCCCGGGGCCTGCAACGACCAGACCGACAGCGAGGACCGCCGCGGCCGAATCGAGCGCCGCCGCAACCCGGCTGCCCGAGATGGCCGCGGTCCCGAGGTAGACGAGGGCGGCGGTGGCGGCGAACGCGGCGACCGCTTCCGGCCCGGCCTCCACCAGCCGCAGTCCGACGGTGGCGAGAATTCCGGCGGCCACCCACAAGAGGGGCGCCGGCGCCTGCCAGACCGCCGGCCGGAGCGCGACGTGGGCAGGCGTGGGCGCCAGGGGCTCGAGGCCATCGCTCGGGGCGACGCGGCGGGTCCACTCGATCGCTTGCATGTAGGACTTCCTCCGAAGCTTACTTATCAGCCAGTAAGTAGTGCGGGCAAAAGAATCAGACCCCGGCGATGCCGAGATCCCGGCGCAGCTGTTCGGCGACGGCCTCGATGGCCGACGGACCCAGCACCCGCGAGAGCTGCCGGGCCCCCTGGAGCGCGGCGAGGATCTCCCGCGCCTTGTCGGCGGGATCCCCCTGGAACCGGAAGCTGCCTTGCTCCCTGCCGAGGGTGCAGACCCGCGTCATCCAGGTCACCAGGTCGTCGACGAGCCGGCGCGCCGCCGCCTGGACCGGTTCGGGCAAGGCAAAAAAGTCCGCGGCCAGCGCCCCCACGGGACACACGCAACCGTCGGCCGCGCACTCCCGGATCGAAAAAACGAGGAAGCCCTCCATCTGCAACCGGGCATCGCCGCCGTGTGCCATGAAGTGATCCGTGCGGTCGTGCAGCAGCTTGCGTACCGATTCCACGACCGCGACGGTGAGGTCGGCCTTGGTCGCGAAGTGGTAGTGGACGGCGGCGTTGCGGATGCCGAGCGGCCGCGCAATGTCCTGGTAGCTGAAGCCGTTGAACCCGTGACTGCGCAGCAGGCGGTCGGCGGACGCGAGGATGCGATCTTTCGTGTCGGTGCGGGCGATCATGTCGGCTCCCAAGGCTGACTTACTAGTAAGTCAGGTCGGGCCGAAAGTCAAGCCCCTGCCACGTCAGGCCACCACCACCGCCGGCTCGCGGGCCGGGGGCAAGGCGCCGCCGCCGAGGCAGGCGTTCCAGTGCAGGAGCCAGCCCGGCAGCTCTTCGGGCGCCATGGGGCGCGCGATGAAATAACCCTGCCCCTCGTCGCAATTGAGGTCCGAGATCAGGTCCCAGTCCTCCTGCCGCTCGATCCCCTCGGCGACCACCCGCATGCCCAGCTTGTGGCCGAGTTCGATGCTGGACTCGACGATCGCTCGCGCCTCCGGATCGCGGGCCGCATTGCGCACGAAGCTCTGGTCGAGCTTCATCTCGCCGTACGGGATTTCGTTGAGCTGCGCCATCGTGGAGTAGCCCGTGCCGAAGTCGTCGATGGACAACTGGAATCCCTGCAAACGCAGGCGGGTCAATGTGTCCAGGGCGGCGATGCTGTCGTCCGCAAGCCAGGTTTCGGTCACTTCGAGGATCACCATTTCCGGCTCGAGCGACAGCGCCTTCGCCCAGGCCAGCAGCGTGTCCGGCAGGGCAAGATCCGACAGCAGCAGGGGCGAGATGTTGACGGCCATCTTCGGTGCGATCCCGATGCCGCGCCAGCGCGAGGCCCAGGTGAAAGCGTCTCGCGTCACCGCCTCCGTCAGCTCCGGGATGAGGCCCGATTCCTCCGCCATGGCCAGAAAGGCGTCCGGCCGCAGCAGCCCGCGCGCCGGATGATCGAGCCGGACCAGCGCCTCGACCGAGACGAACTCGAGATTGCGGACGTCGATTTTCGGCTGGAAGTACACGCGCAGGAGTCCGGCCTCGAGGCAGCGGCGCAACTCGTCGCGGGCGAGCTGCACTTCCATGAACGGCGAGTCCTCTTCGACGTCGGTATGGGCGCGACCCAGCAGTTCGCTCAGGTAGCGCTCGTGGCAGGGCTTCTCGATCGTGCCCAGCACGCGCAGGTGCCGGGCGCGCGCAAGCCGGTGGGCTGCGCTCAGGATGCGCGGATCGGCATCGCTGGTAATGATGAGGCGCGCCTCGGATGCCTTCTGCCCGAGGAACCGGATCGCCTCCACCCCGTCGCTGCGGCTGAGCGCCAGCGACAGGATGACGAGGTCCACGTCGGCGGACCAGCTGCGGGCGAAGCCGGTGAACGTCGTCGTCACCTCGGCGGAGTAGCCGCGTCTTTCACAATGCGCGACGATCGACGCGGCATGAACCGTTTCGTGCTCGAGGATGAGAAGGCGGCGCGCCACGCGCGTCAGTCCTGTCCCGACGCCAGTGCCGTGGGTGCCGGACCGCGAATGCGCACCTTCACGACGCGGTTGCCACCGCGCTTGAACGCCTCCGCGCATGCGGCCTCCACGGCGGCCAGCACGTCCGCCGGCCGCGGCGCGCTTTTGGGATCCAACTCCGCAACACCGGCACTCACGGTAACGCGGTCGGCGACAGAGGATTCCGCGTGCGGCAAAGCCAGCCCCCAGGTGCGTTCCCTCACCCGCTCGGCAATCCGCAACGCGCCCCAGGTGGGCGTCGCCGGCAGGATCGCTGCAAAGCGGGCGGCGTCGACCCGTGCGGCGGTGTCGCCCCCACGACGGCAGGCATCCCGAACGAGCGCGGCGATCCGCTGCAGCGCCTGGTCTGCGCGGTCGTGCCCCATCGTCCGGTTCAGGTCCGCAAAGGCATCGACCTCCCAGGCAACGATGGTGGCATGGCTGCCGTCGCGCAGCGCACGCCTGAGCTCCCGGCTCAGCAGGCCGTGGAACGCCTTGCGCTGCGGAAGGCCGGTCAGCTCGTCCAGGTCGAGACGCGCCTCGAGCCGGCTGCGACTGGCCGCGAGCTCGCCGCGCTCCCGGCGCAGGTTGTGGTTCTCCGTCGCGAGTCGCGCCGTGCGCCGCTCGACGTCGCGCTGCCCCAGTTCTTCACGCCTCGCCAGCTCGTCCTTCAGTCGGGCCGAGTCGCGGTGGGCGATCTCGCGGTCGAGGGCCTGACGGCGCAGCTTCTCGCTGAGCTGCCGCAGGCGAAAGGCGAGCAGGACGGCGACGAGCAGGGCGACGCCGAGCCCGGCAAACAAGGCGTCCTGAAAGACGACGCCGGCGCCGGGAGGCGGCAGGCCGGGATCCGCCGCGACGGCGATGCCTTCCTCGGTGCCGGTGTCCGGCACGAAGGGGTCCCCCAGCGCCGGGACCGGCTCCGGGGCCGGGCGAGTCGGCAGATCCAGGTCGCGATCGGGACCGCCTCCCGGGTCGCCAGTGCCCCGCTCCGTTTCCGCCATGCGTTATCCTCGGGCCGTACCCCGCACGTCGAACCTTAGGGACGCGAGTATCCGCGGGTCCATGGCATCTGTCACATTTCGCAAGGGGGTCGGGACGCCATGCCGGGCGAATTTGCGAGCTTCCACGACTTCTACCCGTATTACCTGTCCGAGCACCGCAACCGCACGTGCCGGCGGCTGCACTTTGCCGGCACGCTGCTGGTCGTCGTCACGTTCCTGGTCGCCGTGGTCACCGCCCGCTGGGCGCTGCTGTGGCTGCTTCCGGTGTTCGGCTACGGCTTCGCCTGGGCCGGCCATTTCGTGTTCGAGAAGAACCGGCCGGCGACCTTCCGCCACCCGCTCTACAGCCTGGCCGGCGACTTCGTGATGTTCCGGGATCTGCTGACGGGACGCATCCGGCTGTGAATCATGGTCGCTGCGGCCGGGGTCCTGGGCTACTCTCCGATGTGGGTGCGGCTGAGACGGGGCGGCGGGCTCCGAGCCGTCGCCGGGCCACGGGGCCAATCCCGTGGTGATCGCTGCTACCCCGGGGAGATCCGCCATGAACCCGAACCCGCTCCATGCCCTCGTCGCCGCGCTCTCGCTGGCAGGCTGCGCCAGCCAGCCCGTTGATCCTGTCGCCGCCGAGGCCGCGGCCGTCGCCGAGGCTGAACGGGCCGCGGCCCTCGCCCAGATGACCACCGAGGAGAAGGTGGCGATCTACAACGCGGCGGTCGATGAGGAAAAGGACCAGCTCGTGTGCCGCAAGGAACGCAAGGTGGGCACGCACTTCCCGAAGACTGTCTGCTACACCCACCAGGAGATCGAGGAGATGCGGCGCGCTGCTCAGAGCGAGCTCGGCAAGCCCAAGGTCCGCCAGTGCAGCGGTGGGGGCAACGCCTGCGCCATTGCCACCCCGGCCGGCCCCGGTCCGTAGGCCGGGATTCCCGGCGGGCCTGAGCTGGTCGCCGCAGTCTGCCGGATAGCGGGCCCGATGAATCCGACGTGCGGTCGCCGGGCAATTCTGCCGTCGATAGGGGTACTCGGCTGCGGCGTCGCCGCGGGCCGGCCAATTTCTGTGCGCGACGAATCGACCGCCGCAAAGCGCCCGTGATGCCCTCTCGGGAATTGGTGATGGACCGTGACGTGGTCGGGAGACGCCACCGGCTTCGGGACCGGATGCCGGGATCCGTTTTCTGCGAGTAGCCTCGCGCCCTGTCTGGCTTACGCCCTGACCGGCACGTCCGCCACTTATAATCGCCGGCTCGCCGGGGGTGGAGCAGGGAGAGCCGGATGTTTCGAGTCCTGGAGCGACGCCTGGAACGCATTGCGGGCCTGGATCCGGCGTGCCTGTGCTGCGGCGCCCGGGGCGTCGAGAAGGAATCGCTGCGGGTCTCGCCACAAGGCGAGCTGGCGCAGACGCCGCATCCCGAAGCGCTCGGATCGGCGCTCACCCACGCCTGGATCACGACCGACTACTCCGAGGCACTGCTCGAGTTCGTCACTCCGCCGGTGACACAGTTGTGGGAGACCCTGCAGTTCCTGTGCGACATCCACCAGTTCGTTTACCCGCGCCTGCCCGACGACGAGCTGTTGTGGGCGACGAGCATGCCGTGCGTCGTGGGCGGGGACGCCGACATTCCCGTCGCGCGTTACGGGCGTTCGAACGTCGGCCGCATGAAGTACGTCTACCGCCTCGGCCTCGGCTATCGCTACGGCCGCACGATGCAGACGATTTCGGGCGTGCATTTCAATTATTCGCTGCCCGAGGCTTTCTGGCGCGCGTTCGCCGAGGCGGAGGGGGAGCCGGCGGACGATCAGGCTTTCCGGGATCGCGTGTACTTCGCGCTGCTCCGAAACTTCCGCCGCTACGGCTGGCTCGTGCTGTACCTGTTCGGCGCCTCGCCTGCCATCTGCAAGTCGTTTCTGGGCGGGCGCGATCCGGGCCTGCCGGAGTTCGACTCCTCGACGCGCTACGGGCCGCATGCCACTTCGCTGCGCATGAGCGACCTCGGCTACCGCAACACCAGCCAGGCCGCCATTCAGCTGTGCATGAACGGGCTGGAGCCCTACATCGAGGGTTTGGAGCGCGCGATCCGCGCGCCCTGGCCGGCCTGGGAGCGCATCGGCACCCAGGTCGACGGTGAGTGGCGGCAGCTGTCGACGAGCGTGCTGCAGATCGAGAACGAGTATTACGGTTACATCCGGCCGAAGCAGCCGATCCTGCCGGGCGAGCGGCCTACGGTGGCGCTGCGGCGCGCCGGGGTCGCCTACGTCGAGGTCCGTGCCCTCGACGTGAGCCCGTTCGACCCCGCCGGCATCAGCCAGAACGAGCTGCGTTTCCTCGAAGCGTTCCTCGTGTTCTGCGCGCTGCACGACAGTCCGCAGATCGATTCGGGCGAGCTCGACCTGCTGGATTTCAACCACGGCCGCGTGGCCGTGGCGGGCCGCAAGCCGGGACTGGCGCTCACCATCGGCGGGCGCACGCAGAGCCTCGTCGAATGGGGCCGGATCCTCTGCCGGCAGCTGGCACCCATCTGCCGGTTGCTGGATCGCGACGATTCCGCCCGCTCCTATTCGGCGGCGCTCGAGCTGCAGGTGGCGCGCCTCGCCGATGCCGGCCTGACCCCTTCGGCGCGTGTCCTGGGCGACATGCTGCAGGAGGGGGAGAGCTTCTACGCATTCGCCATGCGCATGTCGCGCCAGCACCGGGACTATTTCAGGTCCATTCCGCCCATGTCCGCCGCGAGCCTCGCCGCCTTCACCGCCGAGGCGGCCGCCTCGCTGGAGCGCCAGGCTGCGATCGAGGCGGCGGATGACCTGCCCTTCGAGGAGTATCTCAGGCACTACTTCGAGGGTGCCGTGCCGGCCGGCGGGTGACGCGCGGCGCCGCCCGGCGGGCTCGAATCGCTCCCCGTTATCCGCTACGCTGCCGCCATGGGTGGGGGCTGCTCACGGCGGGCCGAAGGCTGCCGAGCCGTCGCCGGTCGCCGGACGTGTCCGGCGGAATTGCCACGAGAGGTGCGCCGTGAAACCTAATCTGTTGCACGCCGTTGCGGCCGCGCTGTTGCTGGCGGGCTGCGCCAGTCAGCCCGCCGACCCGACCACTGTCGACGCCGCGATGGCCCAGGAGGAAAGGGCCGCGGCACTGGAGCAGATGACCACCGAGGAAAAGGTGGCCATCTACAACGAGGGCGTCGAGGAGGAGAAGGACCAGCTCGTGTGCCGCAAGGAGCGCAAGGTGGGCACGCACTTCCCGAAGACGGTCTGCTATACGCAGCAGGAAATCGAGGAAATGCGGCGTGCCGCCCAGAGCGAGCTGGGCAAGCCCAAGGTCCGCCAGTGCAGTGGCACTGGTGGCGCCACCGCCTGCGGCATTGCTACGCCCGCCGGCCCCGGGCCGTAGAGTCGAGCGTTCACCGCTTCCCGCGGCCCGAGTTTTCGCCGGATATCCGGCTCGATTCGACGCCGGCCTTCGGGTACCCTTGATCCTGCCGTCTGGGCTGCGAGCTCGAGCCCCGGACGCGTCGATCATCAGTTCTTTCCGGACCACCGGGCGTGCCGCGGTGGCGAATCGTCTTGCAGGAGAAGCCACCGTGAATCCAAACGTACTGCTTGCCGCAGCCGCGGCGTTCGTGCTTGCCGGCTGTGCCAGCACCCCGCCGGCTTCGCAGGCCGCAACCGACGAGGCGGCACAGGCGGACGCGATCGAACTGAGCGGCGAAGAAAAAGCGATGAGCACCGAGGAGAAGGTGGCCGCCTACAACAGGCAGGCCCAGAGCGAGAAGGACCAGCTCGTGTGCCGCCGCGAGCACCAGGTGGGCAGCAATTTCCGCAAGACGGTCTGCTATACGCGCCAGGAAATGGAAGAGATGCGCCGCGCCGCCCAGGACGAGATGGCGAAGCGCGGGCGGCAGACGCCGGCTCCAGGCAGCAACTGACCGCCATCCTGGCTGAACCACGCCGGGCGAGACCCGGCGTGATCTCCTTGTGCCCGCGCCACTAAAATCGGCCGCCTTTTCCCGGGCGCCGGCTCACCTCAATGCTCCCGAGCGTACTGCTCATCGGCATCGGATTCGTGCTGCTCTACGGGGGCGGCGAGGCGCTCGTGCGTGGCGCCGGCGCGCTCGCGCTGCGCATGGGCATGAGCCCGTTCATCGTCGGCATGACGATCGTGGCGTTCGCCACCAGCAGCCCGGAGCTGGCCGTCAGCGTGCTGGCCGCGGCGCGCGGCGCCGACGACGTCGCCATCGGCAACGTCGTCGGCTCCAATATCTGCAACATCGGGCTCATTCTCGGGCTGGCCGCGCTGATCCGGCCCGCCGAAGTGCACCTGCGCATCCTGCGCATGGACATTCCCTGGCTGATCTTCGTGTCGGCGCTGCTCGTGGCCTTTCTGCAGGACGGCCGGATCAGCCGCCCGGCGGGCATCGTCTTCCTGCTCGGGCTTGTCGTTTTCCTCTACTGGAACATTCAGCTCGCGCGCCGGGAGCGCGACGAGGAGCTGGTGCGGCGTGAATTCGAGGACGTCGTGCGGGCGCCGCAGGCCGGTCCGGGTCTGCTCTGGGTGCTGATCGGCGGCGGACTCGCGGCGCTCGTCGGCGGCGGGCATGCCTTTGTGCAGGGCGGGGTCGGGCTTGCCACGGCACTCGGCGTCAGCCCCGCGCTGATCAGCCTGACGGTGGTGGCCCTCGGCACCAGCCTGCCGGAACTGGCGACGACGCTGGTGGCCACCGTGCGGCGCGAGGACGACATCGCCGTCGGCAACATCATCGGATCCAACTTCTTCAATATCCTGGCTATCCTCGGGCTGACGGCGACGTTCCACCCGCTGGAGCGGGGCGGCATCACGCTCGTCGATCTCTATTCGATGCTCGCCTTCACCGTCGTGCTGCTGCCGCTCGTCCTCGCCCGGCAGCGTATCGGCCGGCGGGGCGGCGCGGTGCTGCTCGCGGGCTACCTCGCCTACCTGGCTTGGCTGGCCAGCCAGGCTTGACGAACGCGGCTCGTCGCGCACGCGCAGCGGCCCGGCGTGGCGCTACCGGCAAACGCGGCTGCCCGTGAATGCGTCGTCTACTCTTCCGGCGAGACCTCCGGGAGCACTGCCAATGAGCACGAGACCCGCCAAGCCCGACGTATCGCCGTGGCTGACGCCGTATCTCATCGTTCGCGACGTGCAGGCGTCCGCCGACCTCTATCGCCGCGCGTTCGGCTTCACCGTCGGCGACATCATGCCGGGGCCGGACGGCAGGCCGGTTCACGCGGACCTGCGCTACAAGGGCCAGGCCGTCGTCATGATGGGCGCCGAAGGCGCGATGGGCATGGACCTTCAGGCACCGGCGACGTCCGGCGCGCAGGTTCCGATCAGCCTGTACGTGTACTGCGACGACGTGGATGCGCTGTATGCGCAGGCCTGCAAGGCCGGCATGCGGTCGAGCACGGCGCCGACCGACATGTTCTGGGGCGATCGCATGTGCGCGCTCGAGGATCCGGACGGCTATCGCTGGAGCTTCGCGACGAACGTCGGTGAATTCGATCCGTCGAAGATGCCGCAAGCCTGACGGCCGCCCACGATCCGGCGCTAGTCCGCGAAGATGGCGACGCGCCGGCCGCTGGCGTCCGCGTGCGCCCGGTACATGCCCTCGGTGCTGAACGACAGCGTGTAGCGGCCGCGGCGGTCGAGCACGATGACGCCGCCCAGGCCGCCGAGGTCGCGGATCTCGGCCAGCACGGCGCCGGCCGCGTCTGCCGGCGCGAGGCCGCCGTCGACCTTGGCGCAGATGCTGCGGGCCGCCGCGGTGCGAATGAAGTACTCGCCGTCGCCCGTCGCGGACACGGCGCAGCCGCCGTCGGCCCAGGTGCCGGCCCCGATGACGGGCGAATCACCGAGCCGGCCGTAACGCTTGCCGGTTGTCCCGCCCGTCGACGTTCCTGCCGCCAGGCGGCCGTTCGCGTCGAGCGCGACCGCGCCCACCGTTCCGATGCGGGCATCGGCCGGGGATGGACGCGCGGCGTCGCGCGCCCGCCACTCCTGGAGCTGCTGCCAGCGGTGCGCCGTCCAGAACCAGGACGCCGGCTTCAGCTCCAGCCCCTGGTCTATGGCGAACTGCAGGGCGCCCGGGCCGGCCAGAAACACGTGGGGCGACGCCTCCATCACGCGCCGCGCCAGCAGGATGGGGTGGCGCACGGACTGCACGCCGCCGACGGCGCCCGAGTTCTTCGTGCGCCCGTCCATCAGAGAGGCATCGAGCTCGTGCCGCCCGTCCGCGGTGAAGACGGCGCCCCGCCCGGCATTGAACAGCGGGTCGTCCTCCAGCGGCTGAATGGCCGCCAGCACGGCGTCCAGTGAGCTGCCGCCGGAGCTCAGCACCGTCCACCCGGCGTCGAGGGCGCCGGACAGGGACGCCTCGTAGGCCGCCCGTTTCTCCTCGCTCATCTCGATCGCCCGCAGGGTGCCCGCGCCGCCGTGGATCAGGAGCGCGGGCGACGCGGCCGCTGCGCTGCCGCCCAACAGACCCAGGACGACACCTAGCAGGGAGGGAAGGGGGTTCGAACTCACGGGCACCTCCTCGACAGGCGGCCGAGAATACCGGGACACGCGGACGGTGGGCTTGAAATAAATTAATCAATCGATTAATTTTGGCGCATGAGCCGCAAGCCACCGTCACGGGTCGGCCGCCCCGCCGAGGATCGGCGCCTCGAGGTCCGCTCGCAGCTGATCGAGGCCGCACGCGAGCTGTTCGCGCTGCAAGGCTTCGAGGCGGTGTCACTGCGCGCGGTGGCCGACGCCGCCGGCGTCACGCCCGCGATGGTCCACTACTACTTCGGTGACAAGCACGGCCTGTGGGTCGCCGTGCTCGAGGACACGCTGGAGGGCGTCCTGCAGGGCATGCTGGCCGCGCGCGAGGACATCGAGGGCCCGGGCGGCCTCGGCATCTACCTGCAGCGCCACACGCAGACCCTGGCGGAGAAAACGTGGCTCGCGCCCCTGCTGTACCGGGAGGTCGTGCTGGGTCAGCCGTCGGCCGAGTTCATGCGGCGCTTCCCGGAACGCCTGCGGCAGCTGCTGGCGGGCGCGATCGAGAAGGCGCGGCTGCGCGGAGAAATTGCGGCGGACCTCGATGCGGAGCTGCTGCTGCTGTCGCTCATCGCGACTGCGGTCTTTCCGCACGTGTTCCGGCCGCTGGTGGAGCGCGTGCTGGACGTCAAGGTCAATCGCGCTTTCGCCCAGAGGTGGGCGGTGCATGCCCAACGCATGTTCTACCGTGGAGCCCAGCCATGAACCGCCTCGTGCCGGCGCTTTGCCTGCTGATTGGCGCCTGCAACGGAAACGACGCGGGGCTGCCGCTCGTCGGTACGCTCGAGCGCGACCGCATCGAGGTCGTGGCGGAGGCGCACGAGTCGATCGCCGCGCTGGAGGTCAGCGAGGGCGACACGGTCCAGGCCGGCGACGTGCTTGCGCGCCAGGACGACACGCGGCTGCGGGCGCAGGTGGCCCGCGCGCAGGCGGGTCTCGATCGCAGCCGCGCGCGGCTGGACGAACTGCTGCGCGGCCCCCGCCGCGAGGCGATCGACGAGGCACGCGCGAGGCTGGAGGGCGCCACGGCCCGCCAGGCAACGGACGAGCGCGAATACACCCGGGTTGCCGACCTCGTGGAGCGCGGGCTCGTCAGTCGTTCCCAGCTCGACGAGGCGCTGGCGCGCCGGGACCGCTCGCGCGCCGAGCGCAGCGAGGCGGCCGCGCAGCTCGCGGCCCTGCTGGAGGGAACGACCGTCGAGGAGCTGGAGCAGGCGCGCGCCTCCGTCGCCGAGGCGGAGGCGACCCTGGCGGACGCCAGCATCGCCCTCGCGCGACTGACGCTGCGGGCGCCCCGGGATGGACGGGTGGACGCGCTGCCGTACAAGCTGGGCGACCGCCCCCAGGCGGGGGCAACGGTCGTCGTGCTGCTGGCGGCGCAGGCCCCTTATGCACGGATCCACGTGCCCGAGCCGCTGCGCGCGCGGATCACGCCGGGGGTGGCGGCGGTGGTGCATGTCGACGGCGTGTCCGGCTCATTCGACGGCGAGGTCCGGAGCGTGTCGTCGGATCCGGACTTCACGCCGTATTTCGCCCTTACCGAGCGCGACCGCGGCCGGCTGAGCTTTGCCGCGGAAGTCACGCTCACCGGCGAGCCCGCCCTCGAGCTGCCAGCCGGGCTGCCGGTGCAGGTCGATTTTCCCGGACTCCGGGGGGATTGAGCCTGGACGCCGCAATCGTCGCAAACGGTCTGACGCGCCGTTTCGGCGACCTGGTGGCGGTGGACCATCTCGACCTGACCATACCGTCCGCGCGCATCTACGGATTCCTCGGTCCGAACGGCTCCGGCAAGTCGACCACCATTCGCATGCTGTGCGGCTTGCTGCTTCCCAGCGAGGGGCGGGTGAGCGTGCTGGGCTACGCCGTGCCGGGCGAGGCGGAAACCGTTCGCCGCCAGATCGGCTACATGACGCAGCGGTTCTCGCTCTACGAGGATCTCAGCGTTCTGGAGAACCTCGACTTCATCGCCGAGATCTACGGACTGCCCCACCGCGAGAAAAGGGCGCGCATCGGCGAGGCCATGCGCGAGTACTTCCTCGAGGACATCGCGCGGCAGCGAGCAGGGACGATGAGCGGCGGCCAGCGCCAGCGGCTTGCGCTCGCCGCGGCCACGCTGCACCGGCCGCGGCTGCTGCTGCTGGACGAGCCCACCAGCGCCGTCGACCCGCAGAGCCGGCGCGATTTCTGGGACAGCCTGTTCGGCCTCGTCGATGGGGGGACGACCATTCTCGTCTCCACGCACCTGATGGACGAGGCGGAGCGCTGCCATCGGTTGGCCATCCTGGACCGTGGCCGGCTCGCTGCCGAGGGGCCACCCAGGGACCTCATGCGCGGCATCCGCGCCTCGGTCGTCGAGATCACCACGGGCGAGCCGCTGCGGGCGCGCCGGGCCCTCGAGACGCTGCCGGCGATCCAGAGCATCACGCAACTGGGGGCGCGCCTGCATGCGCTGCTCGACGCCGAACTCGCGGAGCCGGACGAGGCCGTGCGCGGGCGGCTCGCAGAGGCGGGACTGGATGGCGCGGTCGAGCGCGTGCCGGCCAGTCTCGAGGACGTGTTCGTCGCGGCGACCGGCAAGGGCCGGCGGGAGGACGCATGAGCGTCCTCCGGCGGATTCGCGCGATTGCGAGCAAGGAAGTGCGCCAGCTCGGCCGCGACCGGCTCACGCTGGGCATGATCGTCGGCATTCCACTGCTGCAGATCGTGCTGTTCGGCTATGCCATCAACTTGGACGTGCGTCACCTGCGTGCGGCGGTCGCCGACGAAGCGCAGACCAGCTATTCACGCCGCCTCGCGATGGACCTGCAGGCGAGCCAGGTCCTGCGCTACACGGCGCCGGCGCGTTCTGCCGCGGACCTCGAGCGGATGCTACGCAGCGGCGAGATCGTGGTCGGCGTCTACATACCGCACGATTTCGAGCGCCGCCTGCAGGACCCGCGGCGGCCCGCCGTGCAGCTCATGGTGGACGGCAGCGATCCCTCCATTCTCAGCGTCGCGAGCCAGCTACTGGACGCGCCGCTTCCCGCGCGGATGGGCGAGGCCACTCCGGCCGCGTCCCGGTTCGCGCTGCGCACTTACTACAACCCGGAGCGGCGCTCCGCCGTACAGATCGTGCCGGCACTCATCGGCGTCATCCTGACGATGACAATGACGTTGTTCACGGCGGTGGCGATCGTGCGGGAGCGCGAGCGCGGCAATCTGGAGCTGCTCATCACGACACCGGTCGGCACGCTGGAGCTGATGCTCGGCAAGCTCCTGCCGTACGTCGTCATCGGGCTGGTGCAGGTGACGATCGTGCTGCTCGTGGGCAGCCTGCTGTTCGGCGTTCCGTTCCGCGGCGACCTGGCCCACCTCTATGCTGCCGCATTCGTCTTCATTGCCGCCAGCCTCGCGCTGGGTCTGGTCATCTCGACGGTCGCGACGACGCAGTTCCAGGCAATGCAGATGGCGTTCTTCTTCTTTCTGCCGTCGATCCTGCTGTCCGGTTTCATGTTCCCGTTCGACGGCATGCCGCGCCCCGCGCAGGTCATCGCGGAAGTGCTGCCGCTGACGCACTTCGTGCGCATCGTGCGCGGCATCGTGTTGCGTGGCGCGAGCCTGGGCGAGTTGCTGCGGGACGTCTGGCCGCTGCTGCTGTTTTTCGCGGTGACGCTGACCTTTGCCGTGAAGCGCTTCCACAAGCGGCTGGATTGAGCCTCGCAGCCGAAACGGGCAGCCCGAGCCGGCCCCGAAGGGGTTCGCGACGTGCGCTTCGGCGCGGTCTGAACCGCTAGTAAGGGTCGTAGCCGGCGAGCGCGGCCTCGATCATCTCGAGCGTGCGGTGCGACAGCGCGACGCCCGAGGCACTCGCGTCCTGCTGCACCTGCTCGGGTTTCGACGCCCCGATGATCGCCGAGGCGACCGCGGGGGAACGCAGTACCCAGGCGAGCGAGAGCACCGGCAGGGGGACATCCTCGTGGCGTGCAATGCCCTTCAGGCGTTCGATCGACGCAAGCACCTCGGGGCGCATGTAGTCGGCCATGTGCCCGTTCATTGCCGTGCTGGCCGCCCGCGAATCGGGGGGCGGCTCGTCCCCGGGCCGGTACTTGCCCGTGAGCACGCCCTGCGCGAGCGGCGACCAGGCAATCTGGGAAATGCCGTAGCCGTCGCACAGGCGCAGGACTTCGGTCTCGATGTCCCGGCGCAGCAGCGAATACTCGAGCTGGCTCGAGACGAACCGCACCACGCCTCCCGTTTCCATCGCCGTGCGGATTTGATCCGGTCGCCAGCCGCTGAAGCCGATGTAGCGAACCTTGCCGGACTCCACGACGCGCGTGAGCGCCTGCATGATCTCCCCGATCGGCATGTCGTCGCCGTACGGCTGGCACTGATAAAGATCCACATAGTCGGTGCCCAGCCGCTGCAGCGACGCATCCACCTGCTGCCCGACGAAGTCGCCGGACAGCGGCCCGCCCTCGTCCGCGGGAAATAAGAGCTTGGTCGCCAGCACGTAACTGTCGCGCGGCCGGTCGAGGTCGCGGAGGATCCCGCCGAGCAGCGTCTCCGCCGCGCCGCGCCCGCGCGCGCCGGCCGCCTCGAAGAAATTGATGCCCGAATCGAACGCGGTCGTGACGCACGCTTTGGCGGTCTCGGGGTTGACGCCCGCGCCGAAGGTGAGCCACGAGCCGAGTGCGATCTCTGAGACCTCGAGATCGCTGGTGCCGAGTTTACGATACTGCATTATCCCACTCCGTCCCCGGAATGGGAGCAAGTGTAGCCGGCCGGCACTGGTCCGGAAGCGGCAGGAGGCAGCCGCTCGGGTAGACTCCGCGCACGGGAGGAACGGCATGCAGGACGAGACTCTGCGGGTGGCGCTGGTCACCGGCGCCAATCGCGGTCTGGGGAAGGAGATCAGCAGGCGCCTCGCCGCGTCCGGCATCCGGGTCGTGATGTCCGCCCGTGATCAGCAGGCCTCGGAGCAGGCCGCGGCGGCCGTCCCCAATGCCGTGCCCTGCCGGCTGGACGTCCGCGACCGCGCCCGCATTCCCGTCGCGGTCGCCGAGATCCTCGAGCGCCACGGCCGGATCGACGTGCTGGTGAACAACGCCGGCGTGCAGCTCGACGGGCCCGAGCCTCTCAGCGACATGCCGCCCGGCGTGCTCGAGCAGACGCTCACCACTAACGTGTATGGCCCCCTGCTGCTGACGCAGGCCGTCTTGCCGGCCATGCGCCGGCAGGACTATGGCCGCATCGTGAACCTGTCCAGCACGATGGGCGCGTTCAGCGACATCCTCGACCCTGCTTCGCCATACGCCGCCGTCGACTCGCCCGCCTACCGCTACTCGAAGGGCTCGCTGAACCAGCTCACCGCGCTGTTCGCCCGGCAACTCGCCGGCACGAACGTGCTCGTGAACTCGGCCTGTCCGGGCTGGGTGCGCAGCGGGCTCGGCTCCGAGCGCGCGCCGCTTTCCGTCGAGGAGGGGGCGGACACGCCGGTGTGGCTGGCCACGCTGCCCGACGGCGGCCCGAGTGGCGGCTTCTTTCGCGAGCGCCAGTCGATTCCCTGGTAAGCGCCGCCTGCAGACGGAACCCGACCAGTACGGGTGCGTAAGACACAGAGGTTGGACAGGTCGGCTGATCGCGGGCTCCACGCCCGAATCATGGCCGCGCGACGCCTCACTGCCGGCGCTCCGGATGGCGAGCCTTCTGCAGGGCTGTGGAGCCCATGGACGGGCGATACAGAGCCTACATGGACGTAGTTGCGACGGCCGGGAAACTCTTGCGGTGTACAGCAGGGGAGTGCCATCCGAGCCGCGAGACTATTGGGGCGATCCGTCCGACAGTTCCATCTGCCGGGGCAATGGCAGCCGCCGCGTGACCGTCATGCCGGGCCGCAGCCGGAAGCCGAGCACCGACAGGTCGTCCGGCTTGCCCGGCTGCCGGTCCGAGCCCTGCAGCATCCGCTCCCCCGCCGCCGCCGCCAGCGCGCGGATTGCCAGGTCCAGGGGGCCCCGCCGAACCATGCCCGCGATCTCCGACAGCCGCAGGTTGTCCACGAGCCCGTCGCTGCACACGAGCAGCGTGTCGTGCGGCCCCAGGCGCACGGGCGAGCCGACCTCGATCCGCATGTCGCGGCTGCCCACGAAATTCGACACCAGGTGCCGGTCCTCGTGGTGCATGGCCTGGTCCTGGTCCACCAGTCCCGCCTGCACCGCGAATCCGACCGGCGAGTGCGACACGGTACGCAACTTCAGGCGTCCCCGCTGGCCGATGATCATGACCTCCGAGTCGCCCACGTTGTAGGCCCGCACGACGCCGCCGCAGATCTCCGCGACCGCCAGTGTCGTCGCCGCGCCCGTGCCCATCTCCAGCACCGACTCATTCGCCTGCTCGATGCCGTTCAGCACCGCAACCCGCAACGGCAGTCCCCGCGCCAGGCCTTCCTCGACGGAATTCGCCATCGCTTCCACGGCCCGGGCCGCGGCGGCCGCGCCCCCCGGCGCACCGCCCATGCCGTCGGCGACGGCCAGGACGGCGGCGTCCGCCGCCAGCGGCAGGGCGAGGAGCGCATCCTCGCTGGTCGCGGCACCGGGCTTCGGCGCCGCCCAGGCCAGCACGGCGCCCCCCGCGACGCGCAGCAGGGACTCACCCGGCGCTTCCATGGCAGCCAGCAGGAGTCCATCCGTCTGGTTCACGGCCGCCGCACCGCGTGTCGGCGCACCCGGTCGAACGCCGCGAGCATGCGAATGGCATCCCGGTAGCGTGCCTTCGGCGCCACCTCGATCGCCCGGCGGATCAGCGCGACCATGTCCGGGTGCAGCTTCTGGCGGAGGCGCCGCGCCCCCGGCGGCGGCCACTCGTAGGGCCAGCGCGGCAGCGTCCCGGAGAACATCCGGTACAGGATCAGGCCGATCGAGAACACGTCGGAGGCGTACATCGGCCGGCCCATCGCCTGCTCCGGGGCGACATAGCCGACGGTGCCGGAGCCGGACGCCTCGATCCGCCCGCGCGCCAGCTTCGCGAAGCCGAAGTCCGCCAGGCGCAGCTGGTTGCCGGGGAAGAGAATGAAGTTGTCCGGCTTGATGTCGCAGTGGATGATCCGCTGCCCGTGGGCGTGCGCGGCCGCCAGCAGGATCTGGCGCGTGAAATCGAGCGCCTTGGTGGTCGCGATGCGCCGCTGCAGCCGCTCGCCGAGGGTCTCGATGCCCAGCGGCATGGAGATGACAAAGTAGCCATCGATGAACGACGCGTTCTGGATCGAGAGGATGTTGGGGTGATCCAGGCGCGCGAGTACCCGTGCCTCCTTGCGGAAGTCGGCGAGGAAGTAGTCGTCCATGAGACGGCGATGCGGGATCTTGAGCGCGACCCGCTGCCCGTGGATGGTGTCGTAGGCCTGAAATACGGCAGCGAGGGGACCGTCGGACAGCCGCCGCTCGATCCGGTACTTGCCCAGCTTCTGCCTGGCCCTCAGCAACAGGCCGCTCGCCTTGCGGGGATCCCTGCGCAGGGCCGGTGGCCCCGGAAGTCCCGCACTATAGGGGAATTGGCTGCGACAGGCGAGGCATTGAATTTTTCGCCGCCAGGGCCCATCTAAGCTCGCAGGAAGCCGTTCCTGCGGCCGGCCCGGCCGGGCCGAACCCCACTGTTTCAACTTCGGTAAGCGAAAGGCGCTGCCATGAACCTGCACACATCACCGCCGCTCGACGACGACGACAGCCCCGGATTCGCCGAGGACTTCGAACCGCGGGAGGTCCTGCCCGGCATCGGCAAGCGGGACTCCCGCCGCACTGGCCCCGGCAGCGCCGCCCGCCGCACGCTCGAGGCGCTGGCGGAGAGCCGCCGGCTGAACCGCGAGCTGGCCGACCTGGACAGCTACGAGGAGGAGGGCACCGAATGAACCGCCTGACATGGGGAGCGGTGGCCGGCGCCGCGCTGGTCCTGGCGCTCTCGGCTTGTGCAACCGGTCCGACGATCCGTAGCGATTACGATCAGAACACGGACTTCTCGCAGTACTCCACCTTCCGGATCATGACGTCGGAGGAGGCGAACGAACCGCGCAGCTATGACACCCTGACGGATCAGCGCATCCGTGCGGCGATCGTCCGCGAGCTGACGGCGCGGGGCTATCGGCAGGTCGAGGAGGACGCGGACCTGCTCGCCAACTTTGCGGTCGCGACGAAGGAGGTCCAGGAGGTGCAGCGGGCGCCCTCGTCCTATCCGCCGGGCTGGTATGCCTGGCGCGGCTCCTACTATCACCCGTGGCCCGCGTACACGTACGAGACCTACATCACCAGCTACACGCGCGGCACGCTGTACATCGATCTCGTCGATGCGGACCGCCGCCAGCTCGTCTGGGAAGGCGAAGCCGAAGGCCGGGTCACCGAGAAGGCGCGGCAGGATCCGGAACCGGCGATCAACAACGCCGTCGCGGAGATCTTTGCCCGCTTTCCGTTCCGGGCCGGCTCGGATGCGGAGCAAAGCCCGGCGGCCGACTGACCGACGCAGCGGCAAGGTCCCGGCAGCGGGCCCGGATCGGGGCCCCTCGGATCCGGCGGGAGCTGGCCCGCGTTTCTCACCGTTCCGCGCCGTCGCTTCGCGCCCCGGTGAGAGATGCGGGCTAGCGCCGGCGCTGGCGCGGATCCCGCGAAACGACCTGGCAGCCGGCACCCTCGTAGCGGGTGCGTTCCACGACGTCGTTTGCGATCTGGAAGTACATCGTGCAGTCGAGGTCTTCCACGCCCTCGTAGGCCGCCTCGGTGGATTCGCGGACGACCTGCAGGTTGGGGTCCAGCAGCGCTTCCTGGCTGAGGTCTCGGTGGGCGCTGCTTTCGTACACCAGCGTCAGCTCGCCGCCGGGGCCCGACTCGCTGCGATCCGGCGATCCCCAGGCCGCCATCAGCTCCTCCACGGGCGCGCCCTGCCACGCTTCGAGCTCGCCCTCCCACCAGGGACGCGGCCCGATGCAGGCGGCGGCGAGCAGGGCGACGGCCGGCAGGAAGCAGACGGGCCGCGACATCGGACGGTGCACCTCGGCGGGGCCGGAGTTCATAGTAATCCCCGGCGGCGGCTCGCGGTATGCAGCAGCCAGGTGGCCACGCCGGCGGCAACCAGCAGGCCGAGCGCGGTGCCCACCTGGTTCAGGCCCTCGGGGTGCACGAGCATCAGCCCGCCCAGCCCCAGCATCATCATGCCCGACAACAGCTTCAGCAGCCGGCCCTCGCCCTCGCCGAGCTTGCGCGCGCCGAAGCGCATGACGAACAGCACCACGATGATGAGCAGCGGAATGACGTACACGACGTTGTAAAGGCCGAGGTAGAGGTAATACAGGCCGGGGTCCACCGCGCGCATCGTTAGGATGCGCGTGTAGACCATCGGGAATCCGGCAGTGCACAGGAGCTCGTAGCTGTTGGCGGCTACCGCGAGCAGGACGGTACCGACCAGCACCGCGCCGAGGCTTTCGGCGCTCACGAGCCCCCGCATCCGCTGGTACAGGCCCGGCTTTTTCGACTCGGGAATGGATAGCGACACGCCGCGCCTGAACCAGAAGTAGTCCTTGATGTTGATGAGCGCGAGCAGGACCGCGACGCCGCCCGCGGCGAGCGTCACCCAGCGCAGCTCGCCCAGGAGGAGGAAGGCGTTCAGCCAGGCCGCCATGAAGGCGAAATAGACGAGCCCGGACACGGTGACGAACAGGCCGCCGACCAGCAGCATGCGTGGCCGGCTGCGCGCATGGACCATCAGGCTCAACAGGAACAGCAGGACGAAAAAGGCGCAGGGATTGAAAGCATCCAGGCCGGCAATGGCAACGGTCAGCACCGGCAGGGCCCAGTCGTCGGGATCGATGAGTCCGAGCACCGGGACGTCCGTCCCGCCCGGCGCGGGGGCAGCGGCCGTTCGCGCCGCCCCGAGGAAAGCGTCCGGGTCAGCCCGACAGGCCTCGAGTTCCTCCAGCAGGGCCGCGCCGGTCGTCTCCTCCCGGTCGTAGCCGACCTGCACGGTGCCGCAGAAGATGAACGCCGGGACGCTGCTTGCCTTCTGGCCGAGGGCCCGGGCCATCTCGTAATAACGCCGCGCGTTGTCGCGATCCTTCGTGATCTCGCGGGCCTCGAGCGCGATCCAGTCGCGCTCCCCGAGCGCGGCGACGAACGGCCTGGCCTCCTTGCAGTGCGGGCAGGTGTCCGAATAGAAGTAATACAGCACCACCTGCCTGGCCCCGTCGGGCCCGGGTCTCAGCCATTCCGCGGCGCTTGCGGTTCCGGGCAGCGCAAGCAGGCACAGCAGCGCAAGGCGGACGAGGGGGGGCGTGGCGAGTGACATTCGAGCGTTCCCGGCAGTGGAGTCGGGGGCACGATAGAAGCGCCGCGGAGGCCCTGCAATCGTGGTAATTGCTTGCGAACCACGGCCGGTCGCGGAGAGAATCGGCCACCGTATTGCGGGCCGCCCCATGATCCAGGACATTGTCGACGCTACGCTGAAAAATGCCCGCCGGCTCACCGTCGGCGTCATTGGCGGCACCGTGCTCCTCTTCGGCATCGCGCTGCTCGTGCTGCCCGGCCCGGCCTTCATCGTCATACCGATCGGCCTGGCGATCCTGGGGATTGAGTTCGCCTGGGCCAGGCGGCTGCTGCGCCGCGTCCGGATGGAAATCAGCGCACGCACGCGCAACAGCCGCATGCGCAAGCAGAACGAGTCCTGACGGTCCGTCAGGCTACAGCGGCCTCCACGGCTGCCAGCCACTCGTCGTCCGAGGCGTCGCCGATGGTTTCGAACAGGAAAGTGGACAGGTAGCGCTCCCCGGTATCGGGCAGCATGGCCAGCAGCACCGCGCCCTGCGGCGCCCGCTCGGCAACCTTGAGCGCCGCCGCGAGCGTTCCGCCCGCCGAGATGCCGCAGAAGATGCCCTCCTCCCGCGCGAGCTGCAGGGCGACGTCGCGCGCCTCCTCGTCGGTGACGGGCACGATCTCGTCCACCACCGAGCGATCGAGGACCGCGGGAATGAAGTCCGGGGTCCAGCCCTGGATCTTGTGGGGTTTCCATTCGTTGCCGGAGAGCAGCGCGGCGCCGGCCGGTTCCGTCGCCACGATCTGCACGGACGGGCGGGCGAGCTTCAGCACCTGACCGGCGCCCGTGAGCGTGCCGCCGGTGCCATAGCCGGTGACCCAGTAGTCCAGGCGCCGGCCGGCGAAGTCCTGCAGGATCTCGGGCCCGGTGGTCTCGCGATGCCAGGCGGGGTTGGCCGGATTCTCGAACTGGCGCGCCAGGAACCAGCCGTGCCGCCTGGCCAGCTCCTCGGCCTGCTTCACCATGCCCGTCGCCCGGCCGGCCGCGGGGGTCAGGATGACCCTGGCGCCCAGCGCCCGCATGAGCTTGCGCCGCTCCACCGAAAACGTCTCGACCATCAGCGCGACGAAGGGATGGCCGGTGGCCGCGCACACCATCGCCAGCGCAATCCCGGTATTGCCCGAGGTGGCTTCGATGACCGTCTGGCCGGGGCCGAGCTCACCACGCACCTCGGCGTCGCGGACGATCGCCAGCGCAAGCCGGTCCTTGACGGACGACATGGGATTGAAGGCCTCGATCTTGACGTAGATCGTGCGGCCCTCCGGTGCCATCCGGTTGAGCCGGACGACCGGGGTGTTGCCGATCGTGCCCAGGATGCTGTCGTAGATCACGGCCTGCCCTCGCCAGTGGACCAGGCTGCCAGTGTAGCTCGCCCTCCGCCGGACGCAGCCGACAGAGGGCGGCGGGCCGGGCCTACGGGTTCAGGGCCTGCAGAATCTCCGGGTCGGCTTCTTCCTCTGCGAGCACCGTGTGGCAGGTCGAACAGCTGCGCGAGATGCTCTCGCCCGCTTCCGTCTTGTGCTTGCGGTCGTGGCAGCGGAAGCAGCCCGGCGAGTCCTGGTGGCCGATGTGCTCCGGGTAGGTATCCCAGCGCACCTGCATCGTGGGGAAGATGTTGGCGGCATAGATGTCGCCCAGCACGTCCACGGCCTGTGCGACGGCATCGGCTTGCTTCGCGGCGACGTCTGGCCAGGTGTCGGCGTAGTAGGCCCGGATCGTCTCGGCAATCGCGCCGCGTGCCTGCTCGTGCGAGTCGTAGGAGGCCTCCAGCGCCTTGACGCCCTCACGCTTGATGAACGGCAGCGAGGTGTCGATGCGGCCGTCGGCCATCGCCGCGTTCACCTCCTCGTCGGGGGACTTGTACCGGTGCGCGGGACGGTTGTGGCAGTCAACGCAGTCCATGACCCGCCACTCGGCCTCTCCCTCCGGCTGCTCTCCGGTGCGATACAGGTGCACCGTGCCGTCCGGCCGGGTGAGCTCCACGTCATAGATCTTCATGCGGTCGGCATCCGACTGGTAGCGGATCTGCACACCCGGATCGACGTGCCAGTGGATGCCCGAGGCTTCGCGCCCGGAGACGCCGCCGACCTTCAGCAGGACGGCCGTCTTCAGCTCCGTGTTCGCCTCGTCGTCGGCGTAAACCGTCTTCACGTTCAGGCGATCGCCCACGAACTTCGTCGGCCAGTGGCATTGCTCGCAGGTATCGCGCGCGGGCCGCAGGTTCTCGATCGGCGTGTGGATCGGCCGCGGAAAGATGTCCAGGCTCACGGCGATGAGCTGCCATGCGCCGGAGAGCTTCGACTTCACGAACCAGTCGGCGCCGGGCCCGATGTGGCAGTCGGCGCAGCGGACCCGCGCGTGCGGTGAATGCTGATGCGCGGTGTGCTCCGGCTGCATGGGCGTATGGCAGACCGTGCCGCAGAACGCATCCGACTCCATGACCTCCACGCCCTTGTAGGTGGCGGTGGCCAGCACGACCGTGATGATCATGGTGAGCACGAGAAACACGACGATCGACCTGCGCGTCTGCTCCGAGTTCATGTCGATGACCGGGAAACGCGCTTTCGGATCGTCGGGTGTGCGGGACGCGGCCTGCAGGCGCTGACGGTGGATGCCGAGCGGGATGAGCAGCAGGCCCACTATGCAGATTGCGGGGAGGATCAGGTAAGTCAGGATGCCCAGGTAGGCACCGCCTTCGAAGCCGACCACCTCGATGGCGAACAGGGCGAGGATCAGCGTCAGGCTGGTTGCGGCAAGCGCCGTTCCGATGAGGCTGACGGGGCTGCGGATCAGCGCCGCGAAGAAGGGTCTCGCCATGGATAGCCCTCGATTCTGTGTGAGTTCTTGTACCGGCGGCCAACGTGCCCGCGCGAAGGATAGCGGAAGCCGCGGCGGCTTGCTTCCCCTCGGTAAACCGAAGTCACGCCGGCGCCACAGTCACTACCGCGGCCCGCCGAACGTCGCCTATCGAAATCCGCCACGCGCACGGAGGAAAACGTGTCCGATTCCCCTGCGGCGGGGCGGCATCTACGTATTGCGGGAGCTGGCAGCGCACGCTAACCATCACCGGAAATCAGCACGCCGGCCGGAGGAGGCATGTACAAGCACGTACTGCGCCCCTTGTGGGTCGCTCTGGCTGTGATTGCCGTGGTCCTCGTCGCCAGGCAGTTCATGGTGCCTGCCGACTTCGGAGTGCACGGGAAGACTTTCACGTACGGGTTCTATCGCCTGGGCAACGTCGAGGAATGGAAGGCCTTCCCCGTCAAGTACCAGGGCCAGAGCCGATGCGCGAAATGCCATACCGAAAACAGCGCAGAGATCGCGGGCTCGAAGCACGCGAACATCGAGTGCGAGAACTGCCACGGACCCGGCGTCAATCACCCGAAACAGGTCAAGAAACTGCCGATCAACGGCTCGAGGGACCTGTGCCTCCGCTGCCATCAGTTCCTGCCCTACCCCGGCAGCCTGAGGAGCGAGCTGCCGGGGATCGACGGCGCCAAGCACATGCGACGCTCCGAGTGCCGCAAGTGCCATAACCCGCACCACCCCGACCTGGAGGACATGTGATGACGTGTTCTCGACGCGATTTCATGAAGCAGTCCCTGGGCGCGCTCGCCGCGGCCACTCCGGCCTGCGCGGTCGTGCTGCTGACGCAGGAGGACGCACGGGCGGCGGTCGGGGACTCGAAAGTAAGGTGGGCCTTCCTGGTCGACACCGAGAAGTGTGTGGGCTGCGGCCTGTGCGTCAGCGCCTGCAAGACCGAGAACGAGACTCCCTACGACGCCCCGGTGACCCGCACCTGGGTGGAACGCTACGTCGTGACGAAGGACGGCGAGACGCACATTGATTCACCCCTGGGCGGGCGCGACGGCTTCATCGACGACAAGATTCGCGACCAGACCATTGAACCCGACGACATCGCCAAAGCCTTTTTCGTTCCCAAGCTCTGCAACCAGTGCGAAAACCCGCCGTGTGTACAGGTCTGTCCGGTGGGGGCGACCTACCAGACCAACGACGGGGTCGTGCTGGTGGACCGCACGTGGTGCATCGGCTGCGGCTACTGCATCATGGCCTGCCCCTACGGGGTCCGGTTCTTCCACCCGGTCCACAAGACCGCGGAAAAGTGCAACTTCTGCTATCACAGGATCACTCAGGGCATGGAGCCCGCGTGCGTCCAGGCCTGCCCGTTCGAGGCCCGGAAACTGGGCGACCTGAGGGATCCGGAAGACCCCGTGACGAAGGTCATCTCGAATGAGCGGGTCGCCGTGCTGAAGGACGAATACGGCACGAAGCCGCACGTCTTCTACCTCGGTCTCGACGAGAAAGTGAGGTGATGCCGTGTCCGCAGAACTGGTAGTTCACGGCGCGGAGTGGACCGCGAAAGAACTGTTCGTCTATCCGAACGAGTTCATCTACTGGAGCATCCAGATCGTCATGTATCCCTACATGACCGGACTGGTAGCCGGCGCGTTCGTGCTCTCCTCCCTGTACCACGTTTTCGGTCAGAAGGACCTGAAGGACATTGCGCAGTTCTCGCTGGTGTTCTCGCTGGCCCTGTTGCCCGTAGCGGCATTGCCCCTGCTGCTGCATCTGCAGCAGCCCCTGCGGGCCGCCAACCCGCTGCTGACGCCGCATTTCACGTCGGCCATCGCGGCGTTCGGCATCGTTTTCTCGACCTACGGGCTCATCGTCCTGAGCGAGATATGGTTCGTCTACCGCAAGTACTTCGTAGAGCAGGTGGCCGCGCTGCGCGACCAGCCGGGCGTTTCCAGTTCGCTGCGCCGGGCGGTCTATCGCGTCCTGACCCTGGGCGCCTACGACACGAGCCCCGGCGCGATTGCCGCCGACAGGAAGGCGGCCAGGATCCTGGCGGCCGTCGGCATCCCGGTTGCCTGCTTTCTCCACGGCTATGCCGGGTTCATCTTCGGCTCGGTCAAGGCAAACGCCCTGTGGATGTCGCCACTGATGCCGGTGATTTTCATCATGTCCGCGGTCGTCTCCGGCATTGCGCTGTGCATGCTGACGTACATCGTGATCATGGAATGGCAGGCATTCCGCAGCCGGCGATGCGGCGGACTGCGCAAGGCGAGCGAGATCAGCGGCGCTGAGACCGAGATCATCGGCAAGGCCAGCCGCTATCTGCTCGGCTTCCTGGTTGCGGCGATCAGCCTGGAGCTGCTCGACCTGATTTTCCGCGGCTACACGGCCATGAAATCCTGGGACATCCTGCGCTCGGTCATGTATGGCAAGGACTTCGTCAACATCTTTGTCCTGCAGTACACGCTGGGCAATCTCGTCCCCTTCATCCTGCTGGTACTGCCGAAGCTGACCATCCGGCGCACCGTCGTCGCACTGCTGCTGGTCCTGTTCGGCGTGTTCATGATGCGCTGGAATGTCGTCATCGGCGGCCAGGCCTTCTCGCTGTCGTTCGCCGGTTACATGCACTACGAAATACCGTTGATTCCCCACAGCGTCGAGACGTTCAAGGAAGGTGTGTTGGGGGCGCTGATGGTGATGGCCACGCCGTTCTTTTTGTTCTGGATGATCAACAAGTTCGTGCCATCGTTGCGGCGGGACCTGGAGACCGGCCAGAGCTGAGCGTCGCGGCTCAGCGCAGCGAGGTCGCCTTCGCGGTGGCCTCTCTGTGATCGATCAGCTACGGGGCCGAAAGCATCCCGGGCCGGCAGGAACGAAAATGGATCGTCGTCTCGACCGTCTGGCTGACGTGGAGTCCCGCCTCGCGGCCGTCGAGCGCCGCCTGAACGCCCTGGAAAGCCCGGCACGGCGGGGCCGTACGAAAACGGAAGCGACGCCTGCTGCGGCGCTCGACGAGGGGTACCTTTCCAGTGCCGCGACGCACCTCGGTCGGGTACTGCTGATTTTCGGCGGCGGCTATCTCCTGCGCGCGATCACGGATTTCGGGTTTCTCCCGACGCGGGCCGGAATCCCCACGGGTGCCGCTTATGCCCTCCTGTGGCTGTTCATGGCCTGGCGGGCCGGTGGCACCGAGGGGCAGCGTGTCCGCGCGAAGCTCTACGGCACGGTAGCCGTTCTCCTCGGCCTGCCGATCCTGGTCGAGGCCGTGACGCACTTCGAATTGCTGAGCGGCCCGCAGAGTGCCGTTGCGCTGATCCTGTTTTGCGCGCTGGTCCTGCTGGTGGCGATGATGCGCAACCTGAAGACGCTCGCCTGGCTGGTCACGGCGGGCGGGCTGCTGACGGGTGCCGTCCTGATGCGGGCGTCCGGCGCGGCGGTCACCTTCGTCCTGTTGATGATTTTTCTCGGCCTGGTTTCCCTGTGGGTGGTGTATCTGCAGCGCTGGAGGGGGCTGCAATGGCTGGGGGCGGCGGGAGCCAACGTCGGCGTGGCCATACTCGCCATCCTCAGCGCCAGCGACCAGTGGGCCGTGGAGCCGTCGGCCTCCTTTGGCCTGGGCGTTGCCCTGTGGTGTGCCTATCTGCTGAGCTTTGCCGTGCGGTCGCACCTCCAGGGGCACGGCCCGGGCGCCTTCGAGATGGCGCAGTCGGTGACTGCGAGCGTCATTGCCTTCGGCGTTGCCATCCATGCCGGGCAATTCAGCCAGGGCTACGTGCCCGTCTTCGGCACGCTGGCACTGGCGGCGGGCATCGGCTCCTATGCACTGGCCTATGCCCCGGCGTGCCGAGCTTCCCGTGGACCGGGTTATTACTTCTATTCGACCTTTGGCGTGCTGCTCGTCATCGGAGGCAGCGCCCTTTTGGCCTCACCCGGCAAGGCCGCCGTCGCCTGGTCGTTGCTGGCGGTGGCCGCGGCCTGGCTCAGCGGCCGCCACGACAGCGTGCTGCACAGCCTGCATTGCACGCTTTGGCTGCTTGCGGCCGGTGCGGGCTCCGGCGCCCTCGGAGCCGCCGCACTGGCCCTCGCCGGAGACGGTGCGACAGCCTGGCCGGGCCTGACGGCATCGCGGCTGGCCGTCGCCATCGCCGCGGTCGTGTGCCTCCTCGTGCCGGTGTCGCGACGGTCGGATCGCTGGGGCGTGCTGGCCGGTGTTCCTCAACTGGTCGTTCTGGTACTGGCTGCGTTGCTGGTCGGCGGACTGATCGCCATGGTCCTGGCACCGGTATTTGCCGGGGTGGGCCCGTCGGCCGATCTGGGCGCGCTGGCGGCCCTGCGGACGGCCATCCTGGCGGTCTCCGCGGTCGTCCTGGCCGTGGCGAGCCGCCGCGAGCGCTGGCGCGAGGTTCGCTGGCTGGCCTATCCGGTCCTCGTTGCTGCCGGCGTCAAGCTGGTGGTCGAGGACTTTCCGCACGGCAGGCCACTGACCCTCTTCATCGCCCTGGCGCTGGTCGGCGGCGCATTGATGCTCGTATCCAAGCTGATGCCGCGCCGTAACGCGCCGGCCGGCCTGTAGGGTCGAAGCCCGCCTGGCGCAGCAAAACGAAGGCCCCGCGGACAAATCCGGGGCGCCTTCGCCGTCTTCGCGGGGCGTTTCCTAGTGTCTCATGGCTGAGGGCCGCTGAAGAATCGATAGAGACCCTCGAACAGCGCGGTACCGCGATCGATTCTTTGGGCATCGTCATCGGTTCCCGCGATGATTCCGTCCAGAACGTGCGCTACACCTTCCGTTTCAGGGCGAAGGTACTTGCCATCCTTGAGGTCGATGTCGTGCACGATTTCGCCGACGCGGCGGAGGGCCGCATCATCCGGGCCGACCAGCCTGGCCAGGACTTCGAACGTGCACCTGTCGGCTTCATGCGTGAATTCCGCTTCAAACATATCGAAGCGGATCTCGCGGTCGCCGGGTACGTAGTCCTTGCCCACAACGAATTTGAACCGGGCGTTGGAGTCGATCCAGCGCCGTATGAGCCACGCGCTGGCTATTCGGTCAACGCGGACTCCGCGACGCGTTACCCATACGCGATTCGTCAGTTCCTGCAAAGCGACCACATCCATTTCTTTCTCCCGCTTTCCAGGATCGCCGGTGCTGTTCGTGGTCCGCTCGACGAGCACGCGCAATGCTGCCTCGACGTCGTCGTGGCCCTCAGAGCCAAAGAAATCGATCGCCTCGATCTCCGCGATTCGTTTTCGAGCGCGGGCCAGAACACGACGCCCGTTGGCCGCAACCTCTTCCTCAACGACGGCTCTGTCCGTTGGCAACGCGGCGAGAGCTGCTTCGACTTCGCTTCCCAAACCCTGATAGTCAGCGTCGCGAGCGGCGTTAAACAACTCCCGAATCTGCTGGTCGGTCATTCCGCCGACAAAGCGCGTTTCGAGAATCGCACCGTCGGCGCCGCTACTTCTAAGCTCCGTCAGGATCCACTCGAAGTCTTCCTGTGACTGCTCGTTTAGCGGCAGGAGATAGACGGAGTTCTTGATCGCGACAGCGCCGACGCTCTGCAGGCGGCGCCAGACCTTGACCCGGCGCGAGTCGGGGCCCTTGGGAAAGTGAAACAGCAGCGCGAGCCAGCGAAATCCCGCTGCGTCTTGGTTCATCGACACGTTTGCATCATTTGGGGTCCCGGGAATGGCCCGGTTCCCAGTCGTTGTGCTACAGTACTAACGCATGATGTTACATTTGTATCCTAAATTGCGCAAGTTTCGTCCAGGAGAGGAGTTTTCATCGCGATGGCCGGCCACAAAACACTTTTGCCGGGGGCAGGCGGATATTGCTCCGCACGATGGCGCTGTCCGACTACACCGAAGCGGTCGAGCATGCGTTTCGGTGTCTTGGCGCCGGTCAGATGGCGGTCCCCCCCGGCGTGCACATCCCGCCCCGGGCGGGGCGTTTCACGTCAAATCGGCCAGCTACCTCGGCGACCCCTTCTACGTCGCTGTCAAGGTGAACGGCAATTTTCCGGACAACCTGCGCAAGGCCGGGTTGCCGACGATCCAGGGCGCAATTGTCCTGTGCGACGGCCGAAACGGCGCATTGCTGGCGCTCATCGACTCGATGGAAGTGACAGCGATGCGCACGGGAGCGGCGACGGCCGTGGCAGCGAAGTACCTGGCGCGGGACGACTCGTCGGTCGCTACGGTGATCGGCTGTGGCATCCCGGGACGGGTGCAATTGCTCGCGCTGAATGAAGTGCTACCGCTCGGTACCGTCTTTGCCTTCGATCTGGACAAGAAGCGGCGCGACGCATTCGTCGAGCAAATACTTGTCGAAACGGGGCTCGAGGTAGTGCCCGTCGACACCATGGCGGATGGCACGCTTGCCAGTCGGGTGATCGTCACGTGCACATCGTCCCGGAGCCCTTTTCTACTTCCAGAACACGTGGCGCCCGGGACGTTCATCGCTGCTGTGGGTGCGGACCATGTAGACAAGCAGGAGCTGCACCCCGATTTGATGGCTCGATCGAAGGTTGTCGTGGATCTTGTCGATCAATGCGCGGCAATCGGCGAGCTGCACCATGCGATGGAAGCGAGTGCGATGACGCGAGCAGATGTCGTGGCCGAACTCTCTGAGGTCGTGACGCAAACGGCGCGTCCTGAATTCGACCTGGACGATGTCATCGTTTTCGACTCGACTGGATCCGCGATTCAGGACGTTGCGGCGGCCGGCATTATCTACGAGCGCGCCAAAGCCAGCGGTGTCGGCATGTGGATGGAATTCGCGTGAGTCGTCCTTTTGGAATACGTAGCGGGCGGAGATGAGAAACTCCGTTATTCGTTTCGCAGCCGCTGTGGCAATCGGTGGATGCAGCCCGCCTTCCGGGCCTTCGGCTGACCCGGCGGCTTCGGTACTTGATTCCGGGACTGGCGACAGAGTTCGCGCCCATATCGAGGTCCTGGCGGCGGACGACATGCAGGGACGGGAAGCGGGCACTGAAGGTTATCGGAAGGCGGCTGCATACGTCGCGTCTCGATTCGCCGAAATCGGTCTGGCTCCGCTCGGTGACGGGGGCACCTATCTCCAGGAGATCGATTTCCTGGAGACGCGCCTCATACCGGGCTCCGAATCATTCATTCTGCATCGAGGTGACACCGATGTGGCTCTCGACGCCGGTCGGGACTTCGCTCAGTCGGGTGGCTTCGGCCAGGCTGAAGAAACGGTCACGGCGGGGCTGATCTTTGTCGGATTCGGCATACAGGCGCCGGAGTACGGTCACGAGGACTATGCCGGTACCGACATTGGCGGAAAGATCCTCGTCGTTTTGACCGGCGCGCCGCCCCGGTTTGCAAATAACGAGCGCGCCTTTTACTCATCAGTCACCGGAAAACAGTCACTGGCTGTGGAGCGAGGCGCCGCCGGCATAGTCACCATCCGGACCCCTGCCGATCAGGAACGCTTGACCTGGCCGCGAGTCCTGGGAAGCGCAGGAAGTTCCGACATGCGCTGGCTCGATCCCGGCAGTGCCCCGCACGAGGGT
>Ga0268386_10000104_pt1 | contig 46030 bp, 42 predicted proteins | sample RVTome_15_FD_200260 | JGI IMG/M metagenome (GOLD analysis project Ga0268386, IMG submission 200260) | Soil microbial communities from uranium-contaminated site in the Upper Colorado River Basin, Wyoming, United States - RVT150D86... ... | reverse complement strand
CGGCACGGTCTCGCCGGTCATGTAGCTCGAGAGATCGCTCGCGAGAAAGACCATCACGTTGGCGACCTCCCAGGTCTCGGCCGCGCGGCCGAAGGCCTCGCGCTTCGCGAGCTCATCGAGCAGTTCTTGCGGCGTCACCTTGGCCAGGAACTCGTGAATCGCGATGCTGGGCGCGACCGCGTTGACCCGCACACCGTGCTTCGCCGCCTCGATCGCGGCACAGCGGGTGAAGGCCATGACACCCGCCTTCGCCGCGGCGTAATGCGCCTGCTCGGCCTGCGCCCGCCAGCCGAGCACCGAGGCATTGTTGATTACGGCGCCGCTTCGGCGCTCATACATGTGCGGGAGCACGGCGCGGCACATCCGGAACACGCTGGTCAGCGTGACGTCGAGCACGCGCGACCACTGCTCGTCGGTCATCATCACGATCGGTGCGGACCCGCCCAGCCCAGCGTTGTTGACCAGCACGTCGATGTGCCCGAGCCGTTCGAGCGCGGCGTCGACGAGCTCACGCACGTCTTTCTCCTGCGTCACGTCGCAGACGCGCGACGGCGTCGACGTGCCGGTGGTCTCGCTGATCTTCGCCGCGGCCTCCGCAAGGCGTTTCTGATGCAGGTCGCTGATGAAGATGCGCGCGCCTTCCTCGGCGAAGCGTTTCGCGGCAGCGAATCCGATCCCGGTGCCCGCGGCGGCCGTGAACAGCACCCGCTTGCCCAGCAGCAGGCCGCGCGGCTTCGGATAATCGGGTGCCGGTATGCTCATGCCTGCTCCTCAGCAACCCCGCGGTTCCTTCGGCAATCCGAGCGCGCGCTCGGCGATCAGGTTGCGCTGGATCTGATTGGTGCCGCCATAGATGGTATCCGCACGCGTATACAGATACAGGTTGGTCAGCTCGCTGAACCGGTATTCCGCCGTCGGGGCGATCTCGCCGGGCGGACCCTGGATGTCCATCGCGAGCTCGCCCAGCGCCCGGTGCCAGGTCGCCCAGAAGATCTTGTAGGTGTACGCCGCGCGGCTGAGACGCCCGCTGCCCGCGTCGGTGAGCATCCGAAGCGCGCTCACGCGCATGATCCTGAGCCCGATGTGCGCCCCGGCGAGACGCTGGCGGATCAACGGATCCCGCGCGGCGCCGTTTTTCACGGCGAGCGCGCACATCCGGTCGAGCTCGCCGCGGAAGGCCATCTGCTGCGCGAGCGTGGAGACCCCGCGCTCGAAGTTCAAGAGCGCCATCGCGACTTTCCAGCCCTCGCCCGGCGCGCCGAGGATGCAGTCGGCCCCGGTTCGCGCGCCGTCGAAGAAAAGCTCGTTGAACTCCGTGTCGCCCGTCATCTGCCGGATAGGCCGCATCGAGACACCCGGCTGCCTGACCGGCACAAGCAGGAAAGACAGGCCGTCGCGGCCGCGGCTTCCCTCGGTCGTGCGGCACAGGACGAAGGCCCAGTCCGCGAACTGCGCGAGCGAGGTCCAGGTCTTCTGCCCGTCGATGACCCACGTATCGTCCGAGGCGCCCCGCTCGAGCCGTGCGCGAGTGCGGACGTTCGACAGATCGGACCCCGCATTGGGCTCGGAGTAGCCCTGACACCAGTACTCCTCGCCAGCCGCGATCGGCGGAAGAAAGCGCGCCTTCTGCGCCTCGGTACCGAAGGCGAGGATCGTGGGCCCGATCAGCTCCACGCCCAGGTGACCGAGCCGCGCGGGCGCGCCGGCACGCGCGTACTCCTCCGCAAAGATCACCTGCTCGGCGAGCGCCGCGGCGCGTCCGCCGTACTCGCGCGGCCAGCCGGGGACGCTCCAGCGGGCATGCCCGAGCGCCTGCTCCCATGCGCGCCGCTCCTCGGGCCGCGCGGTCAGCCCCGTGACGCCACGCAGACTCGCAAACGGTCCGGCGAGCGTGACTGTCAGCCACTCGGCGGCTTCCGTCCGGAAGCTCTCCTCTTCGCGCGTAAACCTAAGTCTCACGGTCGCCTCGCGCGGCCGGACCGCCGCGGCGAAGTCGAGGCCGGCCTGCGTGGTTCATGCCGGCTGCCCGCCCGTGGCCGGAAGCAGGCGCACCGCGATCCGCTCGCGGTGCCACGCGGGCGAGCCCAGCAGGGTCGACGCCGCCCGCGCGCGCTTGAAGTAGAGATGCGCGACGTGCTCCCAGGTAAAGCCCACGCCGCCCAGGAGCTGGATCATGCCGGCCGTGCAGCCGGTGAAGGTCTCGCTGCACCAGCATCCCGCGATCGCCGCGGCCTCGTCGAATTCCTCCGGGAGCTCATCGGCCGCACAGGCGGCGTAGTACGCCGCGGAGCGCGCTGCCTCGGTCGCGACCATCATGTCCGCGAGACGGTGCTTGACCGCCTGGAAGCTGCCGATCGGGCGATCGAACTGGATACGTGTCTTGGCGTGCTCGGTCGCGATCTCGAGCGCCGCTTCCGCGCCGCCCAGCTGCTCCGCCGCGAGCGCCGCCTGGGCGCGAGCGAGCGCGGTTCCGAGCGCGGGGCCCGCCTCACCGGGATCGCCGAGAATCGATTCGGGGGCGACTACGGCCGACTCGAACAGTACCCGCGACATAGGGCGGGTCTGGTCGAGCATGGTGAGCCGCTCGATCGAGACACCCGCGTGATCGAGGTCCACCACCGCGAGGCTCACGCCATCGGCGCCCTGGCTCCCCGTCGCGCGCGCGGCGACCACCAGCAGATCCACCGCATCGGCGTGGATGACGAAACCGGCTGCGCCATCGAGACGCCAGCCGCGCTTCGAGCGCGCGAGCCGTGGGCCGATGCCCTCGAGACCGGGCGCGCCATCCGCGTTGGCAATCGCGAGAGTGGCGCGCGTGCGGCCGGCCGCGATGCCGGGCAGCAGCGCCTCGCGCTGCGCGGCCGTCCCGGCCAGCGCGATCGCAGGCGCCGCGAGCGCAACCGTTGCAAGGAAGGGCGATGGCAGCAGTACACGCCCCATCTGTTCGCAGAGGATTGCAAGCTCGACGCTCCCGAGCGCCGACCCGCCGACCTCCGCGGGAAGCGCGATGCCACACCAGCCCATCTCCTCGCCGATCGCGCGCCAGGTCGCCTCGTCATAGCCGAGCGGCGACTCGATCGCTTTGCGCAATCGCGAAGCAGCGCCATGCTCCGCGCAGAATGCGCGCGCCGTGTCGTGAATCAGCGCCTGTTCTTCGGTAAATGCGAAATGCACTGAACGGGCCTCAGGTCCCCCACACCTTCTTCTGCGGCCGCCGCTCGGCCAGCAGTCCGGCGACGGCCGGTCCCACCTCCGCGGGCGACCAGCGCGATCCCTTGTCGAGGCTGGGCCCGTCGTTCCAGCCGTCACAGAGCGTGATACGGCCGCCCTCGAGCTCGAACACGCAGCCCGTCACGCCGCGCGAGTCGCGGCTTCCCAGCCAGACGACGGTCGGGGCGATGTTCTCCGGATCCTGTACGTCGAATCCGGCCGCGGGCTTCTTCATCTTCTCCGCGAAGGCCTGCTCGGTCATGCGCGTGCGCGCGGCGGGCGCGAGTGCATTCGCCGTGATGCCGTAGCGGCCAAGCTCGGCCGCCTGCACCAGCGTCAGGCTCGCGATCCCGCCCTTCGCCGCGGAATAGGCGCTCTGCGAGAAGCTTCCCTGCAGCCCGGCTCCCGAGCTCGTGTTGACGATGCGCGCATCGACGCGCCGGCCAGCCTTCTGCTCGCCGCGCCAGAACTGCACCGCGTGGCTCGCCGGGCAGAAGTGTCCGCGCAGGTGCACACGGATCACCGCGTCCCACTCCTCGACGCTGCTGCTCACGAACATCCGGTCGCGCACGAAGCCCGCGTTGTTCACCAGCACGTCGAGCCCCCCGAAGGAATCGAGGGCCGTCTTCACGAGGCGCCCGGCGCCCTCCCAGTCGGTGACGTCGTCGCCGTTCGCCACCGCCTCACCGCCGGCCGTACGGATCTCGTCGACCACGGCCTGGGCGACCGAGGTGTCGCGCCCTTCGCCCGCGAGGCTGGTGCCGAGATCGTTGACGACGACCTTCGCCCCCTCGCGGGCGAAGGCGAGCGCATAGGCGCACCCGAGCCCGCGACCCGCACCGGTGATGATGACGACCCTTTCCTCGCAGATTCCCGACATCCGTCCTCCCGGAAATTCGGCTGAGAGCTGATTAATTCCGAATAATCGGCTCCGAGCAGAATCTCTATAAGCGTTCGATGATGGTGACGTTCGCCTGGCCCCCACCTTCGCACATGGTCTGCAGCCCGTAGCGGCCGCCGCGCCGCTCGAGCTCGTTCAAAAGCGTGGTCATGAGGCGCGCGCCGGTTGCACCGAGCGGGTGCCCGAGCGCGATCGCGCCGCCCAGGACGTTGATGCGCGCCGGATCCGCGCCCAGCGACTTCTGCCAGGCGATCACCACCGACGCGAATGCCTCATTGATCTCGACGAGATCGATGTCGGCAAGTCTGAGACCCGTCTTTGCCAGCGCGTGCTCGGTCGCCGCGATGGGCGCGGTCAGCATCCAGACCGGATCGGCGCCGCGCACCGAGAGGTGGTGGATGCGGGCGCGCGGCTTCAGGTTGTGCCGCCGCACGGCCGATTCGCTCGCTACCAGGAGCGCGGCCGCGCAGTCGGCGATCTGGCTCGACACCGCCGCGGTCACGCGACCGCCGGGCGTGAGCGGCTCGAGCGTCGCCATCTTCTCGAGCGACGTGCCGCGGCGCGGCGTCTCGTCGCGACGAAGCTCGCCAACCGGGACGATCTCGCGGTCGAAGCGGCCGGAGTCGATCGCCTCGATCGCCCGGGCGTTGCTCTCGAGCGCGAACTGCTCCATCTCGCGCCGGCTGATGTGCCATTTCTCCGCGATCATCTCCGCGGAGCGGAACTGCGAAACCTCCTGGTCCCCGTAGCGCGTACGCCAGCCCGGCGAGCCGCGGAACGGATCGTCGAACCCGTACGCGCGACCCGCGAGCATCGCCGCCGAGATCGGGATCTGGTTCATCGCCTGCACGCCACCAGCAACGACCATGTCCTGCGTCCCGCTCATCACGCCCTGCGCGGCGAAGTGCAGGGCCTGCTGCGACGACCCACACTGCCGGTCGACCGTGGTGCCCGGCACGTGATCCGGCAGCCCCGCAACCAGCCAGCAGGTGCGCGCGATGTCGCCGGCGAGCGGCCCGATGGTGTCGACGGCGCCGAAGACGACGTCCTCGATCGCCGCGGGGTCGACGCCGCTGCGATCCATGAGCGCCTTGAGCGCGATCCCGCCGAGGTCGGCCGGGTGGACGGCCGCCAGGCTACCCTTCTTCCTGCCCACCGGTGTCCGCACCGCCTCGACGATGTAAGCCTCGGTCATTTCAGCCCTCCGTCGCCGAAAATGTGTGCGCGGGACCCAGCGGCTGCGCGCCCGACCACAGCGCTGACTGGACGCGGCGCGCGTGCAGGTTGCCGTCGCCCCAGGCGCCGGCGAGCGCCCACGCGCGCTTCATGTAGAAATGCAGGTCGACTTCCCAGGAATAACCCATCGCGCCGTGCCCCTGCATCGCAATCCGCGCGCACGCGTCTGCGGCGGCGACCGCGGCAAGCTTGGCGTGCGAAACGGCCACCTGCGCTTTCTCGCCAGAGCCCGCGAGCGACGCCGCGGCGGCATAGACGACCGGGCGCGCGAACTCGAGCCTGACCTGCGCACTCGCGAACTGGTGCTTGAGCCCCTGGTAGGCCCCGATCGCCTGGCCGAACTGCTTGCGCTCGCTGGCATACGCCACACCGATCTCGAGCATGCGCTCCGCTACACCAAGACATTGGGCCGCCGTGTGCAGCGCGCCGCGATCGAAGGCGCGTGCGGTCGACTGTCGCACCCCGGCGCCCCTAGCGATCCGGGTCGTTGGCTGCGGGGCGTATTCGACGCGGTGCAGCCGCCGCAGACGATCGTTCGCAGGCTGCTCGACGAGCCCGACACCCGATGGCGGCGTGAGGTGAAGCTCGTCACCGACGCCGACCAGCAGCCAGTCGGCCTCGCCGACCCCGGCGACGAACGGCTCCTGATGAAGGGCAACCGCCACGCGCGCAGCTCCGGCTGCGGCTGCCTCCAGCACCGGCGCGACACGCGGGTCGTCCGGGTATTCCAAAAGGAGTGGCACCGCAACCGCGGCGTGCTCGACCAGAGCCTCCGGGATCGCCGCGCGGCCGATCTCCTCGGCAATCAGTACGAAGTCGACGCTCGTGAGGCCCAGCCCGCCCGCGGCCTCCGGTGCGAGCAATCCCGGCAGCCCCAACTCGCGGTAACGTGCCCAGCGCGCGGCGGCGGCGTCATCGCGGCCTTCCGCCACGGCGCGCAGTACTGCGTGCGAGCACACGTCGGCCAGCAGCTCGCGGACCGAGGCCGCCATCATCCGCTGCTCGTCGCTGAACGTGAAATCCACGCCCGCTCCTTCAGGCTCGCGGCAGCTTCATCAGCCGCTCCGCGATGATGTTGCGCTGGATCTCGTTCGTGCCGGCGTAGATCGGGCCCGCGAGCGAGAACATGTAGCCCTCGAGCCAGGCGCCGACGTCACCGGCGTCGGGCGCCTGCGGCAGGAGCTGCGCGCGGCACCCGAGGATGCGCATCGCGCAGTCGTGCATCGCGAGATCGAGCTCGGACCAGAAGATCTTGTTGAGACTCGCCTCGACGCCGATCGTGCCGCCGGCGATCAGCCGCGACGCGGTCATGTAGGTGTTGAGCGCGTACGCCTGCGCATCCATCCACGCCTGCGCGACCTGGCCGCCGATCGCGGGTTCGAGCTCGTCGGCATGCCGGCGGTAGAGCTCGACGAGCCGCTGCGCCGTGGCCTGGAAGCGCGCGGGGCTGCGCAGCATCAGGCCGCGCTCGAAGCCCGCGGTCGCCATCGCGATCTGCCAGCCGGCACCCTCGGCACCCAGCCGGTTCGCGACCGGGACCCGCGCGTCCTCGAAGAAGATCTCCGCGAACCCGGTCTCACCGTGGATCTGCGGAATGCCGCGCACCCGGACACCCGGCAGGTCGAGCGGAAACAGGATGAACGAGATGCCGCGGTGCCGCTCCGACACCGGATCGGTGCGGAACATGCCAAAGCCCCAGTCCGCGTAGGCCGCGCGCGAGGACCAGATCTTGTGACCTCGCAGCACGTACTCGTCCCCGTCGCGGACCGCGATTGCGCGCAGTGCCGCGAGATCCGAGCCGGCTTGCGGCTCGGACCAGGCTTGCGCCCACATCTCTTCGCCCGCGGCCATCCGCGGCAGGAAACGCGCTCTCTGCTCCGGCGTGCCGAACTCCATCAATGTCGGCCCCAGCAGAAAGATGCCGTTCTGGTTGGCGCGCGCCGGCGCCTGCGCCCGGTAATACTCCTCCTCGAAGATCAGCCACTCGATCAGGTCGCAACCGCGCCCGCCGTACTCCTCGGGCCAGGTGACCATGCCCCAGCGCCCGCGCGCGAGCATGCGTTCCCATTCCCGATGCGCGGTGAAGCCGCGTGCCGATTCCAGCGTCTCGAGCGGCTCGCGCGGCACGTTGGCCGCCATCCAGGCACGCACCTCCGCGCGGAAGGCGCGCTGCGCGTCGTTGTAGTGGAACGCGATCGCCATCCCTTCCGCCTGCGTCAGAACTTCGCCTTGTCGCCGGTGTCGACGAACGCGTCACGCGACTTCTGCGAATCCGCGTTCATGTACATCTCGAGCGTGAAACCCTGCTCGTAGCGGTACATGCGATCGACGTCGGTGGCCTCGATCCCGTTCAGCGCCTGCTTCGCGAGCACGAGCGCCGTGCGGCTCTTGCCCGCGATCACCGCCGCGAAGGCGCGTGCCTCGTCGAGCAGCCGTTCGCGCGGCACGACCTTCTCGACCGCGCCCAGGCGGTATGCCTCGGCGGCCGGCAGATTGCCGCCCGTAAAGAAAAGCGCGCGCACCTTGTGCAGCGGCAGCATCCGCATCATGTGCGCCGCGCCGCCCATCGCGCCACGATCGATCTCCGGCAGCGAGAAATACGCATCGTCGGCCGCGATGATCACGTCGCTCGCGCCCGAGAGCCCGATACCGCCGCCGATGACGAAGCCATGGACGGCCGTGATTACCGGCACCTCGGCCGCGCGCACGGCGCGGAAGCTCGAGTAATTGCCGCGGTTCAGCTCGACGATGCGCTCGGGATGCTTCTGCATCTCCTTGATGTCGACGCCGGCGCAGAACCCGCGACCCTCGCCACGGATCAAGAGACAGCGATGGGCGCGGTCGCGGCCCATCTGCTCGATTACGCCCGCGAGCTCATTCCAGCCAGCGCTGTCGAGCGCGTTGACGGGCGGGTGATCGAGGACGATCTCACCGACGCGGTCGCGTGTTTCTGTTCGGATCGGCACGTTGTCTTCTCCCGTGTTGGGCTCACTCCCGCGGGAGCAGCTCGCAGGCCGCGGCGAGGCGGGCTTCCGCGTCTCGCACGATGCGCTCGACGAGCTCCGCGCAGCTCGGCAGGTCCCCGAGGCGACCGGCGACCTGCCCGCTCGCCATGATGCCCTCCGCGGGGTGCCCCTGTACGACCGCGCGCTGGAGCAGGACGGGCGAGTTCGCGGCGAGCAGCGCCTGGCCCAGGCTCATCTCGCCCGAGCGCGCCATGGCGCGCGCGGATCCGAGCATTTCGTTCAGAGAGGCGCCCGTGAGCCGCTTGAGCTCGAATGCGTTGCGCAACGCAGTGGCGAGCACGCCGACGCCGCTCGCCCGTTCGATGCGGACCGCGAGCTCGTTGCGGAGCATCCGGTGCGGGATGCCGTCGAGCTTCGTGGTCACGAACACGTCGTCGAGCCCGGCTTTCACGTAGCGCGCCTTGGTCGCATCGGGCACCGGGGATTCACGGGTCATCAGGAAGCGCGTGCCCATGGCGACCCCGGCGGCGCCGCACGCGAGCGCGGCGGCCAGGCCGCGCCCGTCGGCGAAGCCGCCTGCGGCAAACACCGGGATCGTCACGGCGTCGAGCACCTGCGGCAGGAGCACGGTGGTCGCGACCGAGCCCGTGTGGCCGCCGCCCTCGCCGCCCTGCACAATCAGCATGTCGGCGCCCCGCTCCGCGGATTTCTGCGCATGCCGCAGCGCGCCGACCGACGCGATGCAGGTGAGCCCTGCTGCGCGGAATCGAGCGATGATCGCCGCGTCCGGGCCGCGGCCGAAGCTCACGGCCCGCACCCGCTTCTCGAGGATGATGTCGACGATCTGCGCCGCGCCGGGCTGGAACATGTGGAAATTGACGCCGAACGGCCGGTCGGTGAGCGAGCGCACGCGGTCGATCGCCGGACCGACCTCCCGCGCCGCGAGCGTCGCGCAGGCGAGGATGCCGAAGGCGCCGGCGTTACAGGACGCGGCGACGAGCTCCGGTGTCGCGACGTAGCCCATCGCCGTCTGCACGATCGGATAACGCGCGCCGAGGGCCTCGCAGGCCGCGGTCCGCAGCGCGAGTCCGCTCACGACCTCACCGCGCGGTCGCCCGGCGGATTGCCTTTGAAGACGGTCGCGCGCAGGTCGTGCGGGTCGAGCACGCGGCGTATGAGGTCGAGCTCGACCAGGGTCGGCGCCTGCGTCGCGGCGATCGTGCCCGGGCGCGCGAGCGCGAATCCGGTGCTCTCCTGCACCTGCTCGAACGCGATGCCGGGATGGAGCGAAGCGACCCGGATCTGGTGATCGGGACCTTTGAAGTCGAGCACGGCAAGATCGGTGACGATGATGCGCAGGTCGAGACCGGGGGGCTTGCGGCCGCCGGGCCAACGCGCCGGGTTGTAGCCCACGCCGCCGACCATGTCGACCTCCGCCGCGACGAACACACGCGTGCTGTGGTTCGGCACGAACATGCTGTTTGCGTGGTTGATGGTGTTGCCCGGGAAGCCGCGCACGCCGAGAAACGCCGACTTCGGGCGCGCGTACTCGCCGACGAAGCTGATGTTGCTCTGCCCGTAGCGATCGATCTGCACGGGGCCGACCATCGCGTGGCGACGGCCACCCCACAGCAGGTCGAAGGTGCGCGCGTACGGCATCCATCCCTCGAAAACTGGGCCGGAGCCATTTTTCCGCGGGCCGACCGGGACCGGCTCCGCGACCAGCATGCACTCGGAGTCCGTCATCAGGAGCGCCGGGTTGAACGTCAGCTTCGCGAGCGATGCCGCGAGCCGGGGCACGAGCCCGATGCCGCTCGCCAGCACCTCGCCATCGTCGCGCCACGCCTGTGCCGCGGCGACGATGCAGAGCTCGGCGAGCGTGTAGTCCTGCACGATTCGCTCCCGTCCTCAGAACACCGGCGCCGGGATGGCGTCGAGCCGCGCCGCGCCACCGACCGCGGCGAGGTAGGCCGCGTGATCGGCCAGGTCGACGTACTTCGCGCGGTAGCCGGGCCAGCCGTCGCCGGTGGCCTCCGAGTACTCCTTGAGGTGTGCGACATCGATGCCGTAGCCGGGCATGCTCGCGGTCGGGTGCGCACCGTACGGCACGTGGGCGACACCCGTGACGACGCTGCGCTCGAAGGGGTTGTAACGCGCCTTCTTACGGCTGCAGATCTCGTCGGTCGGAAGCAGCCGCTCGCAGGTGAGGTAGCACGCGTGCGCCGCGCGGGCGAAGAGGTCGTCGAAGAACGGATCTGGGCTCAGGATCACGCTGTTGCCGAGTTGGTCCGCCTCGGTCACGTGCAGCAATGCGGCGTCGAGCTCGATCGCCGGCACCGCGAGCAGCTCTTCGCCGTCCTCGTACGGCGAGCGAACCGTCCGCAGCCCGGGGTTGACCCGCAGCACGTCCGTGGCGAGCCCGCTCCGCGTCGGGAGGAACGGCAGCCGCATCCCGGCCGCGCGCAGCCCGAGCAGCACCATGCCCTCGTCGTACTCGGCGCATTCGAGCGCGCCCGCCTGGCGCGCCGCGCGGAAATGCGCATCGAGCGGCAGGACATCGAGCGAGACGAACCCGAAGATCAGCCGCCGGATCTTGCCGGCAGCGCACAGCAGGCCGACATCGGGTCCGCCGTAGGAGACGACGGTCAGGTCCCTGAGCGGCGAGCGCAGGATCTCGCGGACGAGCGCCATGGGTTTGCGTCGCGTCGCCCATCCGCCGATGCCGATCGTCATGTCGTCGCGCAGACGGCCGACGATGTCGGCAGGACTCATGCGTTTGTCGAGCACAGCGCGCCTTCGGTCAGGTCTTTGCCGCCGGCGGTGGCGACCATTGGTGACCCCAGAGATCGGGCACGAGACTGGTGGTCGGCACGTGGGTCTTCCAGTCGGGTTCGATCGCACCCCAGCCGTATTCGACGTCGAAGCCGCCGGGCGACAGCACATAGAATGACACCATCTCGTCGTTCGAGTGGCGGCCGAGCTTCGAGGACACGTGATAACCCGCGGCCTGGACGCGATCGAGCGCGCGGCCGACGTCATCGAGCGTCGCAGCCTGCACCATCATGTGGACGAGCCCCGCCGGATGCGGCGCCTCGAAGAGCGCCAGGCTGTGATGACGCGGGTTGTCCGCATGCAGGAAATACAGGTGCTGGCCCGGGTCCCGCGGGTCGGACGAAAAATGAAAGTGCATCTCGTCCGTGAGCGCGAAGCCGAGCAGGTCCATGTAGAACGCGCGCGTCGCTTCGAGCGCCGGCGCGGGCAACACGACGTGGCCGAGGCCCTGGCGCCCCGTCACGAATCCGGACACACCCGCCGGCGACACGAACGGCGCGTAGTCGAGCGAGCGGCCGTGATAGAGCTCGAGCCGGTTGCCGTCGGGGTCCGCGCAGTAGCTGACCGCACGCACGCACCGCGCTGCCGCGTCCTTCTCGGAGCCGCGCTTGACCGCGACACCCGCCCCTTCGAGTCGCGCGAGGCATTGCTGGTAGTCGGCCTGGCTCGCGAACTCCCAGCCGGCCGCGTTGAATCGATCGTGCGCTCCCCGGGTGATGGCCAGGCGGAACGGTCGGCCGTCGAATCGCAGCCAGAGCGTGTCCGATGGCGCATCGGAGCCGATTGCGAAACCGAGTGCGTCCGAGCCAAAGCGGTGCCAGACGGACAAATCCGTTGCCTCGATCCTGACGTAGCCCAGCGATGCGACAGCCATGTGCGCCTCCGACAAGCGGCGAGGTTGGGAAAAGCCCGAGACGCGCACCCTGCACGGTACAGGGCTCTGGGATGCCCTTTTGCTGCGAGATTAGGAAGTTTTTCGGCCGATGGCAAGCGAATCTCGTTATTATTGACCGCTTAGACTACGCAAATGCCCATCAAGGGGGCGGAATGAACCACCGGGGATGGCGCGCGTTCACGCTTGCGTTTTTCCTCCTCGGCGCTTGCGCCGAGCGCCCGGAAAACGGCTCCGAACCATTTTCGGACGGGGAGTGGCCGCACTACGGGCAATCCCAAGCAGGGCTTCGATACTCGGCGCTCACGCAGATAACTCCCGCGAACGTCGGCGATCTGGAGATCGCCTGGATGTACCACATCGGCCAGGCGCCCAAGGTCGAGGGGATGATGCTGCCGGCCCTCGAGGCGACGCCGATCGTCGCGGACGGCCGGATGTTCCTCTGCTCCTCGGTCAATAAGGTCGTGGCGCTCGATCCGGAGACCGGTCGCGAGCTCTGGAGCCACGACCCGAAGATCAAGCTCGACGGACAGGCGCTGCTCAACTGCCGCGGGGTTACGTACTACCGGGACGCGGCCGCGCCCGCCGGCGCGGCCTGCGCCGCTCGCATCTTCATGGGCACGCAGGATGCGCGGCTGCTGGCGCTCGACGCCGCGACCGGCACCCCCTGCGCGGACTTCGGCGTCGGTGGCGAAGTCGATCTCGCCAGCGGTCGAGGCGAGTTCAAGCCCGGGGAGTACGGAGTCTCGTCGCCGCCCGTGATCGTCGGCCGCAACCTGATCATCGGCGGGCGCGTCGCGGATAACGTGCGGCTCGACATCCCCGCCGGGCTGATACGCGCCTTCGACGTCGATACCGGCACGCTCGTCTGGGCGTGGAATCCGGTCCCGCCCGGCCGGCCCGAAAAGATCGCGACCGAGACCGGCGAGCTGTACGTCTCCGGAACGGCGAACTCCTGGACCGTGATGTCGGCGGACGTGGAGCGCGGTCTCGTATATGTGCCGACCGGCAACACATCGCCCGATTTCTTCGGCGGCCTGCGCGATGGGCTCGACTACTACTCGAGCTCGGTCGTCGCGCTCGACGCCGCGACCGGCCAGGTCGTCTGGCACTTCCAGACCGTGCACCACGACATCTGGGACTACGACGTGCCCGCCCAGCCGGTGCTTTTCGACCTGCCGACGCCCGCCGGGACCGTGCCCGCGCTCGCACAGCCGACGAAGCAGGGGCACCTCTTCGTGCTGAATCGCGTCACCGGCAAGCCGCTGTTCCCCGTCGAGGAGCGCCCGGTGCCGCAGACGGCGGTCGCTGGTGAAACTCCCGCACCGACGCAGCCGTTCCCGGTCGACGAGGCCTTCGTGCTGCGCCCGGACAGGGTCACCGAGGACGACATGTGGGGCTTTACGCCCTGGGACCGCGGCAAGTGCCGCGAGCAGTTTCGCGGGCTGCGCCATGAAGGCATCTTCACCCCGCCATCGCTCGAGGGGACGCTGCAGCTGCCTTCGTTCATGGGCGCGCTGAACTGGGGCAGCGCGGCGATCGACGAAGCGCGGGGCGTTCTCGTCATCAACCGCAACAACGTCGCGACCACCATTCGGCTCATTCCGCGCGAGGACGCCGATGCGCGCATGGCTGAGGGGGAATTCATGATTCCCCAGCACAAGACGCCGTACGCGCTGCAGATGGAGCCGATGCTTTCGCCGCTCGGCGCGCCCTGCAACCGCCCGCCCTGGGGCGCGCTCGTCGCGATCGACCTGAAATCACGCAAGCGCCTGTGGGAAGTGCCGCTCGGCACGACGCGCGACCTCGCGCCGTTCCCGCTGTGGTTCGAGCTCGGTGTGCCCAACATCGGCGGGCCGGTGATCACCGCCTCCGGGCTCGTGTTCATCGGTGCCGCGACCGACAACTACCTGCGCGCCTTCGATCTGCGGAGCGGAAAACTGCTGTGGAAAGGCCGTCTGCCGGCCGGGCCGCAGGCGACGCCGATGACCTACCGACTGCGGCCGGACGGCAAGCAGTTCGTCGTCATCGCCGCCGGCGGCCACAAGTATCTCGGCACCACCGTTGGCGATTCGCTGGTCGCGTACGCGTTGCCGGACTGACGCTGCGGCAAGAAGGTAGCAAGAGCGCGGCTAAAAGGCTGGCCAACCGCGCACCCGACGACGCATTTGGCGTCGGCGGGAGTGGCTTGATCTATGCCAGGCGCTAGCTAACTCAGGGGCACGCGCCCTTGACGAGGTGCTCCTGGGCAAACGTCGATGGAGATCCGCTTTCGAACGCAACATTGATCGCGTTCGTGAGCGTCGCAACTTCGATCAGCGTTTTAGTGACGACGAGCCACCATCGAGAAAAAGACGACACGCGAAGAGAAGCCTTTCCGTTGTCTACGGCTCAGCCAAGTTCTGATTCTTTCCATTTCATGCCACAGGTCGAAAACGGCCGATTCACGTATTTTATTGAAAATACGTGTAATCCGTGTTACGCTGATTTTGAGGTATTAGGAGACTTGCCATGACCAGGGTGACCTCAGGCGAATTCCAGCGCGAGTTCGGGCGGTACCGCACGCTCGCGCAGCGCGAGCCGGTGATCATTACCAATCACGGCCGCGACGACGTGGTGCTGCTCGGGGCCGAAGATTATGCCCGGCTGCGCCGCTACGAGCAGAAAGCCTTTCATGTTTCCGAGCTGCCGCGCGCTGTCATCGACGGGCTCGGCAAGGTGCAGATTCCCAAGGCCGCCGCCAAATTCGATCGCGAGTATGAGCCCTGATCGGTCATGGCGGAATTCAAACCCGAGATCGGGTTGGTGATACGCCATGCCTATCTGTGGTGGAACGAGGCCAGGGCAGGCCGCGAGGAGGGCCTGAAAGACCGGCCCTGCGTCATCGTCCACACGGTCCAGAACGCGCACCGCGAGACCGAGGTTTACATCGCGCCGATCACGCACACCCCGCCGGACGTTCCAGAGCGTGCGATGCAAATCCCGAAGGCCACGAAGGCACGGCTACGCCTCGATGCGCAGACCTCCTGGATCATCACCACCGAAGTCAACCGTTTCATCTGGCCGGGGCCGGACATCCGCACGGTGCCGGGCGGTAGGCCAGCCTACGGGCTGCTGCCCGCAGCGATGGCGCGCGACCTCGTCCGGCAGATCAAGGACAACGCCCGCAACCGCTCCCTGCTCGTCGTCGGCCGCGCCGAGCCCCTGTAGGGCTGGCCAACCGCCGCCAGCACCGCGCCGTGCTGCATTTGACGTAATCCAGGACCTGCGCTCGTCCTGGTCAGCTCTGTCGCAGGCGCTCGAGATGCGCGCTCAGCGGACCTGGCCAATTCAGCCTGGCGCGGCTCACCTCGCGCACCTGCCGGATGTCCAAATGCGCTGGGTTCAGTAACACGTTGTAGCGCTCTGGCAGGACCGACGCCGGCACCCGCAACGCGACGGACGTGCCGGCCTCGACCCAGGCATCGCCCACTTTCTGTACACGCACGGCATACGGAGGGGGATCGCTCCAGCCGCTGGGCAAGCGCTTCGGCGGCCCGGTCACGAGCGCATCATCGAGCTCGAAACAGATTTGCCAGTAGTCCTTCGGCAGCAAGTCGACGTCGAGGTGCATGATCGCTTCGAGCAATGCCAGCTCGAGGCTTTCCGACGTGTAGGCAACGGCAACACCCCTGGAATTCCACGGCCCTCCGAATTGACGGGCGCCGCGACCTTCAAGTGCCCGGTCGAGATACGCCTTGCGCGACAGTCGCCAGACCAGCACAGGCGATCGACCGGAATCAGAAGAGATCGCCGAATTCGATGCGCCCGAGTTCCTCTGTCACGGATTCGGAGCCTGCATCCGTCCCCAGCAGGTCGAGTGGCGCGGCTCCGCTGAGGGCTCGATTCGGCCGGCGCAGCCATTCGCGAGCCTGTTCTTCGTTGCCAAGCGCTTCGACCGCCCGGTGCATCACGCGGGCGACACGAGCCAGCCGATCGCTTTCCTCTGCCGTGAAGGCACCCTGCTCCTTGCGTCGCTGTGCCGTGCGCTCGTTGATTTCTATCACGCGCATGAGGCGCGGCGGAGGAGCATTCAGGAACGCGCTCAATCGCTCCACGGCCCGATATCTCAGTGTCAGGCCATGCGCGGCGCCGGGACCCGCTGCCCGGTTGTCCGCGACGACGGCTCGGCCACCGAGCAGTCGCAACGTGTCCGGGTGGATCAGCGCTCGCATCCGGCCGGCCGGCTCCGCCAATTTGTCGCTCCGTTGCGCCAATTTGTCGGACCATGTTACGCGCTTTCACCGCGTCTGCGCGACAGCGAAAACGTGCGTGAAGGTCGGAATTTACGACCCGGCGGTCAGATTGCCCTGGTTCCAGTACGCGCGCAGCTCGCTGATACGCCCATCGTCGGCGAAGCGCACGGTTTCGTGGACCTCGATGTTCATCGCCGGCCGGCCCGCGCCTCTCAAGCGGATCGTGAAGTGCGCGAGCGCCTCGCGGCCGCAGGTGATGAGCTCGTGGAGCGTGGCATCGAATTCGACGCCCGGCCACGCGGCCTGTTTCCAGAACTCGCGAACTGCCTCGCGGCCGCGGTACGCGGGCGTGCCTACCGGGTCCTCGACGACGGGCTCGTCGACGAAGAGGCGAAACCGCGCTTCGGGGTCGTTCCGCCGCCAGGAGTCGAGATAGGCATCCATGGTCGCGCGCATGCGCTCGGCGCTCACTGGTCCGGTCTGGGCCGCAAACATCGCGGCAAGGGCTTCGTTCTGTGGCATGGGAACCTCCGAGCCGGGCGGCCGGCGTGCGAATGGCGACTCGTAAAGGATGATTGCGGGCACTACGCATTCAATATAAATTCGAGGCGATTTACAACGTATTGCGTTGACTGGCGGGTCGGGATTGCATCGGCGCCGGTGCGACAATGGAGTAGAGATGGCAGCGAAGGTAAACGCGGCGCTGGTCGGTTCCGGCAACATCGGCACCGATCTCTTATATAAGGCGCTGCGCAGCGAGTGGATCCGTCCGGTCTGGATGGTCGGCATCGATCCGAAATCCGAGGGCCTCGCGATGGCCCGGGAGCGGGGCCTCAAGACCACGGCTGACGGCATCGACGGCCTGCTGCCGCACATCGCCGACGACGACGTCCGCATCGCGTTCGATGCGACCTCGGCGTACGTCCATGCCGAGAATGCGCGCAAGCTCCAGCCACGCGGCGTGGTGGTGGTCGACCTCACGCCGGCGGCGATCGGCCCGTACTGCGTTCCGCCCGTCAACCTCGCCGAGCACGTCGGCAAGCGTGAAATGAACGTCAACATGGTGAGCTGCGGCGGCCAGGCGACCATCCCCATGGTTGCGGCCGTGAGCCGCGTGCAGCCGGTCGCGTACGGCGAGATCATCGCCACCGTCTCCTCGAAGTCCGCGGGCCCGGGCACGCGCAAGAACATCGACGAGTTCACCCGGACGACGGCGCACGGCATCGAGAAGGTGGGCGGCGCAAAGCGCGGCAAGGCGATCATCATCCTGAACCCGGCCGAGCCGCCGCTCATCATGCGCGACACGGTGCACTGCCTGACCGAGGGCACGCCCGACGAGGCGCGGATCACAGCCTCGGTGCAGGCGATGATCCGCGAGGTGCAGAAGTACGTGCCCGGCTACCGGCTCAAGAACGGTCCGGTGTTCGACGGTAATCGCGTCTCCATCTATCTCGAAGTCGAGGGGCTCGGCGATTACCTGCCGAAGTACGCCGGCAACCTCGACATCATGACGGCGGCGGCGCTTCGCACCGGCGAGATGATCGCCGAGGAGATCGCCGCGGGCCGCTTCGTTTTACAACCCACGGCCGCCTGACGCCCGGGACGCAGACATGAATCTCAAGGGAAAGAAAGTCGTGCTGCACGACATGTGCCTGCGCGACGGCATGCACGCGAAGGCGCACCGGATCTCCTTGCAGCAGATGGTCGCGGTGGCGACCGCGCTCGACGCGGCCGGCGTGCCGCTGATCGAGATCACCCATGGCGACGGTCTGGGCGGCGCCTCGGTCAACTACGGTTTCCCCTCGCACAGCGACGAGGAATACCTGCGCGGCGTGATCCCGAAGCTCAACAAGGCGAAGGTCTCGGCGCTGCTGCTGCCCGGCATCGGCACGGTCGAGCACCTGCATCTCGCGAAGGACTGCGGTGTCGCCACCATCCGCGTCGCGACGCACTGCACCGAGGCGGACGTCTCCGAGCAGCACATCGCGCTGTCGCGCAAGCTCGGGCTCGACACGGTCGGGTTCCTGATGATGGCGCACATGGTCGAGCCGCCGCAGCTCCTCGCACAGGCGAAGCTGATGGAGAGCTACGGCGCGAATGTCATCTACTGCACGGATTCCGCGGGCTACATGTTGCCCGACGACGTCACGGCACGGATCGGTCTGCTCCGCGAGAAGCTCGCCCCCTCGACGGAGATCGGGTTCCACGGCCATCACAACATGGCGCTCGGGATCGCCAATTCGCTGGCCGCGATCGAGGCGGGCGCTGCGCGGATCGACGGCTCGGTGGCGGGCCTGGGTGCCGGCGCCGGCAACACGCCACTCGAGGTGTTCAACGCGGTGCTCGACCGCATGGGCGTGCATACCGGCATCGATGTCTTCAAGCTGATGGACGTCGCCGAGGACATCGTCGTGCCGATGATGGACCAGCCGATCCGCGTCGACCGCGACTCGCTGATCCTGGGCTACGCGGGTGTGTACTCCTCGTTCCTGCTGCATGCGAAGCGCGCGGGCGCCAAGTACGGCGTGCCCTCGGCGGACATCCTGGTCGAGCTCGGCCGGCAGAAGACGGTCGGCGGGCAGGAAGACATGATCGAGGACGTGGCCCTCAACATGTCGCGCGCGCGGAAGAAGGAGCGCGGCGTCGCCTGAATCGGATCGGAGCCGGGTGGCGCGGTGACGTGCGGAGCGCCCGCGCTCAAAGCCGCAGGCTGAGCCCACCGAAGAGCGAGGTACTGCGCTTGCCCTCGAGGTCGGGTCGGGTGAGGGGCTTTGCGACCTCCAGATAGCCGGAAATACGCCCGGCCTGCGCCGCAACGCCGAGACCACCCGTCGCAGCGGAGGCCCGGCCGCCCACGTCCTGGTTCCACGTCGCGCCGATGTCGTAGAACGCGTAGGCCGACGGTTTCAGCCCAAACGGCGCTTCCGCCGTGAAGCTCCGCCGCACTTCGAGCTTGGCTCCCGCCCCGCGGTCGCCGGCGATCTCGCTCACCTCGAAGCCGCGGCCCAGGCGCTCTCCCCCGACCTTGAAACGCTCGCTGTAGGGCAGCGCGTACGCCGTGTGCTGCGCCAGAACATCGGCGCGAACCGACCAGGCGTCTCCGAAACGGGTGACCTGCGCGAGCTGCAGCCGCGTGAGCAGGAAGTCCGCGCGGCGCCGATCGTCGCCTATGTCCTCGGCCTGCAGGCCGCTGCCCAGCGCGTCGAGCCCCTGGCGCAGCTCGAGCGTGGCGTCGTACTGGGTGCGCTCGCCGCCTCGCCAGCTCGCGCGCGTACCGAGCTGGACGACCCGTAGCCGCTCCTCCCGCAGCTCGGCGCCGTCGCGGCGGATCTGGAAGTCGTCGGCATCGAAGGCTGCGGCGAGCGCTAGGCTCACGCGCGTGCCGACCGCGAGCGGATGCGTGATGCGGAGCGTCGCGCGCTCGCGCAGGTACTCGTCCACCGGCGCATCGGCCGGCGTGCTCGGCTCGGCGTCCGACCCGAACACCAGCAGGAACGCGCGGGTTCCGCGCGAATTGACGGGCGTGTCGACGAATGCACCGATGCCGCGGTACTCATCGACATCGGTCGCCGCGGTGAGCACGACCCCCAGTTTCTCCACGCCGGTCAGCCAGCCGTTCGCGACCGCCCGGCCGTTGATGAAGACCGGCCCGATCTCCTCGGTGGCGCGATTGCTGACGCCCACCACGCCGTCGACGGGGTCGAAGGCCGCGTTCACCGCGAGCGCGTAGCCATTGCGCTCCCCGTCGTCGCGTCGCGTGTTCGCGACGACAGACAAGCCCGGCAGTTCCCGCATCCGACCCAGCACCCGCTGGACCTCGCTGCGGCGGATGGGTTGCATCCGCTCGAGCTGCGAGGAGAGCTCGGTGAGCCGTTGCTGGTGAGGGCCCGCGTCCCCCTCGATGATGACCTCAGTGATCTGCGGCTCCACGACCGTCAGCCGCATGATGCCGGGTGCCGGCGTCGTGCCCTCGGCGCGCACTTCCGGGCGCGCGTAGCCGTCGCGCTCGTACAGGTCGCCGACCGCACCGATCACGGCGCGCGCGCGCGTGCCGTCGACGGGTCGCCCGAGCTCGTCGCGCCACGTCGCGAACAACTGGGCGGGCGTATACACGCTCGACCCGCGGATCACCGCGGCGGTGAGCGGCATCGACTCGGCCGCGCGCGCATCCGCGCAGCTCGCGAACGCGAGCGCGCTTATGACAAGCAACCGACGATTGCGAGGATTATGAAACATCGCGCGATAGCACAGGGCGCCGGCACCCATCGTCGGGCATCGCCCTGTCTGCGCGCTGCGACAGCGCTCACGGATGCCGAACACGGGCCTTCGTATGATTCCCTCGAACTCACGGACAGGGAGTGCGCCGCGTGCGATCGACGCCGACTTGCTTCGCGATGGTGCTGACCGCGTTCATGCTTGCGATGGGCGCGGGTCCGGTGTTCTCTGCGCCCGGAGCGGCCGAGCCGATCGTAGTGGTCGCCGTCCGCGGCAATGTGAACGTCTCCAGCGGCGGAGCGAAGCGCCCGGTGCGGCCGGGTTCCGTCATCGAGCCGCCCGCCACCATCATCACGGAACGCGACGGCCGCCTCGAACTGCGACAGGGCGCGACGACGGCGTCCATCGCGGGCAACACGCGCGTCGAGCTGCCCGCACAGGCCGGCGCGGACGGGCTCATCGAGCGCGTGAAGCAGCCGAGAGGCAACGTCGTCTACGACGTCGCACGACGCCCGGGGCGGAAGCTGCGCATCGAGACCCCCTACCTGGTCGCGGTGGTCAAGGGGACGCGATTCAACGTGGCCGCGCAGTACGAGAGCACCACCGTGTCGCTCTTCGAGGGCCGGCTCGAGATCTGGACGCCCGACGACAGCGACGTCGTGCAGCTCAACGCCGGCGAGATCGCAACGCGCAGCCGCAGCGATGGCCGGATCCGCGTGCTCCGCATGGACACCGGCGATTCGATCCGCGCCCGCAATGCGCCGCCCGGCGAAGCCACCGGCGCGCGCTCTTCCGATGCAGCGACGCGCAACGTCGAATCGGAGCCGCGCATCGAAGCCGAGCCGCCGCCGGTCGTCGCGATCGACGACGAGGCACCGGCGACGGTGAAGCTCGACGTCCGGGCAGCCGCGGCGGCCCCCGACCTCAAGACGGTTGACGGCAATGAGCTGAAGACCGGTGCCGACATCGATGCGTTCACCAGGGTCGGTCCGGTCGCGGCCGAGTTCGACGTCCCGGTGGCCGTGGACTTGGGCGCCGGTGAGCTCGTGCTCGCCCCAGAAGCCGCGTTGGCGGTGACCGAAGCGGTGGAAGTCGGCGTGGCCGCGGAGACCACGGTCGACCTCGCCTCGCCCTCGGTCGATTTCGCGGCGACGTCGGATCTCGATTTCGGCACGGCTGTGACGACCGACACGACCGCGACCGCCGTGATCGAACCCACAGACGTCCAGGCCGAGGTCGGCGCGCAGGCCGGTGTCGCGTCGATGCCGATCGCGGTCGACGCTGGCGTCGTGGTCGGAAGCACCACCGAAATCGACGCGGGTGTAGCCGCGGGACCGCTGACCGTCGACCTCGGCGTTGGCGTCGGCGTGGACGCCGGCACGAGTGCGCCGGCGGTGGATCTCGGCGCCGACGTGGCCGAGCCCGTCCAGCCCGACGCGCCGCTGCCCGCCATCGTCGAGATTGTCGTCGCGCCCCTGCGGGGACTGCTCGGGCCCTGAATGACGCGCCGACGCCGGTACGCCTGGCCGGCGATCGCCGCGCTCGTCTTTGCCGCGGTCGCGGCGCTGCGTGCTGGCGGTCACCTGGAGTTCATCGACCGCGAGGCGATCGACGCGCGCGCGAGGCTACTGCAGCACGAGGTCGACTCCGACATCGTCATCGTCGGGATCGACGCCGCCAGCCTCGAAGAGCTCGACACCTGGCCGTGGCCGAGGCGTCACCACGCGCGTCTGATCGAGCGGCTGGCCGTTGCCGGGCCACGGCAGGTGTTCGTCGACATCGATTTCAGCTCCCCGGCCAGCGAGACCGACGATGCGCGGCTCGAGGCGGCGCTCGACGCATGGACCGGCGCGCCGATCATCCTGCCTGCCTTCCTGCAGCAGGCGACCGGAGCGGACACGGACATCGTTCTACGCAGGCCACTGGATCGCTTCGCCCGTCACGTGATGCTCGCCTCGGCGAACCAGCTACTCGACGCTGACGGTCTCGTACGCCGATTCAGGCCGACCTGGCGCGACGGGCGGCATGAGCTGCCCTCGGTCGTTCGCCTGCTGCACCCGTCGCTCCGCCAAAGCCGGGACCTGCCGATCGACTACTCGATTGCGCTCACGTCGTTCAGTTACGTCTCGTACGCCGACCTGCTCGCAGGCCGCGTCGACCCGGTCGAGCTGCGCGACCGGACCGTGTTCGTCGGCGCGACCGCGATCGAGCTCGGCGACGTCCTCGCCGCACCGGTGCACCGGGCGCTTCCCGGAGTCGTCGTACAGGCGCTGTCCCTCGAAACGGCGCGCCAGGGTGTTGCGCGCTCGCCGCCGGAGTCGGTACAACTCGCCACGCTCGCGGCCCTCGCCGCACTCACCGCGGCCATGTGCCGATCGCTGGGCTGGCGCTCCTGCCTCGCCGGCGTCATGGCCATCCTCGCGTCGCAGGGCGCCGCCTTCGTGGTGGCGTACGCGTGGGGCCGGCTCTCGATCGAGCTCGCAGCGCCGGCGCTCCTCACAATCGCGGTCTTTCTCTCGGGTGCGCTCCGCTCGCTCGACGAACAGACGTTGCGCGCGCTTTCCTACGCGCTCGGGTTGCGCCGCCGGGACGCGCTGCTGCGGAGCGTCGTCGACTCCTCGTCCGACGCCATCCTGTGCGTCGATTCGGCGGGTGCGATCCGCATCGCCAACCCGTCCTCGGCCCGCTTGTTCGCCGGCGACCGGGCGCACCTTCCCGGTACGCAGCTCGCAAGCCTGGTGCCGGCGATGCGCGACCAGCCGCTCGCCTCGCTCGCCGGCTCGGTGATCGAGACACAGGGTGTCACGCGCGCCGGAGCGGCATTCCCGGTGGAACTGACGGTCAGCCGGGTCGCACTCGCGGACGACGAGCTCTACACGGTCATCGCACGCGACATCAGCGAGCGCATCGCGCAGCAGCGCGAGCTCGAGTACCGCGCCACGCACGACGCGCTCACAGCGCTGCCCAACCGTGCGGCGCTGATCGCCTACATCGAGACTGCGCTGCGCGACTGCAGCGAGGACGCACCCGCGGCGCTCCTCATGCTGGACCTGTGCCGCTTCAAGGAGGTCAACGACACGCTCGGTCACGACGTCGGTGACCGCATCCTCGAGGAAGTGGCCCGTCGGTTCGGCGCGACGATCGGCCAGGGAGGGCTTCTCGGGCGGGTCGGCGGCGACGAGTTCACGGCGATGCTGCCGCGGTGCGACGACGCCGGAGCCGCCGGCGTCGCGCAGGCGCTGGTCGAGGCCCTTCGCACCCCGATCGACGCGCAGGGCGTCGCCATCGACGTCGGCTTAAGCATCGGCATCGCGCGTGCCCCGCGCGACGCGCGCGACGCCTGGACGCTGCTCCAACGCGCCGACGTGGCCATGTACGTGGCCAAGCGCGGCATGGCTGTGAGCGAGTTCTACGACGAGGCGCGGGATGCCAACAGCGTGCGGCGGCTCGCCATCGTGGCGAGCCTCCGGGCCGCGATCGGCACGCCTGCCCTGCAGCTCAAGTACCAACCCAAGGTGAACCTGCGGACCCGGCGCGTCGAGAGCGTCGAGGCACTGCTGCGCTGGCAGCACCCCACGATGAACGCGATCGGCCCCGCGGAATTCATGCCGCTCGCCGAGTCCACCGATCTGGTTCGCCCGCTCACCGAGTGGACGATCGTCGAGGCGCTCGCGCAGGCCACGCGCTGGCGGCTCGGCGGGCTTGCGCTGCGCGTCGCCGTCAACCTGTCCGCGCGGCTTCTGCAGGACGCTGCGTTCCCGCAGCGCCTGCGCGTGCTGCTCGCGGGCTGCGGGGAGCTGCCCGGGTCGCTCGAGCTCGAGGTGACCGAGAGTGCGATGATGGTCGACCTGCCACGCGCGCTCCGCACCATCCGCGCGATCGCGGATCTCGGCGTGCCGATCTCGATCGACGACTACGGCACGGGCTTCTCCTCGCTCGGCTACCTGCGCGACCTGCCCGTACACGCCCTCAAGCTCGACAAGTCGTTCGTCACCGACGTGCAGACCCGGGAGGACAACCGGGTGATCGTCGCCTCAACGGTCGCGATGGCGCACGCGCTCGCACTCGAGGTGATCGCGGAGGGGGTGGAGACGCAGTGGACGGCCGACTATCTCGCAGCGGCCGGCTGCGATCACGCACAGGGCTACCTGTACAGCCCCGCTCTTATGGCCGACGAGTGCTTCGACTGGGTCCGCCGCTTCAATGCGGCCGCCGGCCCGTTATCATGTCCGGCGACCGAGCGAAGCGCCGCAGCCCGGAACGATGGCGCGGCCTGATCACGCGATCCACCACAGACAGGGGGAATCCATGGGGGCATTCAAGGAGCCGCACGGCGGCACGTTGAGGGAGCTGTATCTCACCGAATCGGTCGCGGAGAAGGAAAAGGCCGCAGCCCGCGACTACCCCAACTGGAACCTGAACGCGCGACAGCTCTGCGATCTCGAGCTGCTGCTGAACGGCGCCTTTTCGCCGCTCGACGGTTTTCTGAACCGCGCGGAGTACGAGGCGGTGCTGGCGAACATGCGTCTCCCGTCGGGCATCGTGTGGCCGATCCCGATCAACCTCGACGTGACACCCGAGTTCGCGGCCGGAATCAAGGAAGGCGACCATATCGCGCTCCGCGATCCCGAGGGCGTGCTGATCGCGACGATGGAGGTCGGCGATCGCTGGGAGCCCGACAAGACCGCCGAGGCGCGCAGCGTTTTCGGCACGGACGACGATCATCACCCGGGCGTTCACCACCTCCGGCATCGCGCAGGGCCCGTATACATCGGCGGAAAGTTGCGCGGCGTCGAGCCGCCGATGCACTACGACTTCAAGCTGCTGCGCGATTCGCCGGCGGAGTTGCGCGGGCGGTTCCGCAAGCAGGGCTGGCGCAAGGTCGTCGCGTTCCAGACGCGTAATCCCATGCACCGGGCCCACCAGGAGCTCACCTTCCGCGCGGCGCGCGAGTGTGAAGCAAACCTGTTGCTGCACCCAGTCGTCGGCATGACGCGCCCGGGCGACATCGACCACTACACGCGGGTGCGCTGCTACGAGCACATGCTTGGGCACTACCCCGAGCAGACCACCGCGTTGAGCCTCCTCAACCTCGCCATGCGGATGGCCGGGCCGAAGGAGGCGCTCTGGCACGCGATCATCCGCAAGAACTACGGCTGCACGCACCTGATCGTGGGCCGCGATCACGCGGGGCCGGGCACGGCGCGGAACGGCGACCCGTACTACGACGCGTATGCCGCGCAGCAGCTGCTGCGCGAGCACGAGAAGGAGATCGAGGTCACGATGGTGCCCTTCCGCGAAATGATCTACGTCGAGCAGAAGGCGCAGTTCCTGCCGGAGGACGAGGTCACGCCGGATATGACCGTGCTCAAGGTGTCGGGCACGGAATTCCGGCGGCGGTTGCGCGAAGGTCTCGACATCCCGGAGTGGTTCTCCTACCCGGAGATCATCGAGGAGCTGCGCAAGGCGCATCCGCCGCGACACAGGCAGGGGCTCACGGTGTTCTTCACGGGGCTCTCGGGCTCGGGCAAGTCGACGGTCGCGAACGCGCTCCTCGTCAAGCTGCTCGAGATCGGCTCGCGGCGCGTGACGCTGCTCGACGGCGACGTGGTGCGCAAGCACCTTTCGAGCGAGCTCGGGTTCTCGCGTGAGCACCGCGACATCAATATTCTCCGGATCGGCTACGTCGCCTCCGAGATCACCAAGTACGGGGGCGTGGCGATCTGCGCGCCGATCGCGCCGTACGCGGCGACGCGGCGGCAGGTACGCGAGATGGTCCAAGCCTCGGGTGGGTTCGTCGAGATCCACGTCGCGACCCCGCTCGACGTCTGCGAGGCGCGCGACCGCAAGGGTCTGTATGCGAAGGCCCGCGCCGGCACGCTCAAGGAATTCACGGGCATCAGCGACCCCTACGAGGAACCGGAGAACCCCGAGATGCGCGTCGACACACGGAGCCTGTCGCCGGACCTTGCGGCGCACCGGATCCTCGTGAAGCTCGAAAGTCTCGGGTACATCCGCTGAGCGCGCTCACGCTCGCCCGAACGAGCCGATGACTGACGGCGCGCTCATCGCGAACGACGCCGTCGTCGTTGGCCTGCTTGCCGCGACGCTGGGCGTCATCTTCTGGACCACGGAATTGGCTCATCCGTTCTGGCGGCGCTTCTACCGGTACATCCCCGCACTCGTCCTCTGCTACCTGGTTCCCGCGCTCTATAACACCTTCGGGCTCGTCGACGGCGGGGCCTCGCAGGTCTATCCGGTCGTCTCGCGTTACCTTCTGCCGGCAACGCTCGTGCTGCTCACGCTCGCGACCGACCTGCCTGCGATCCTGCGTCTCGGGCCGAAGCTCCTGGCCGTGTTCCTGGCGGGCACCGCGGGCGTGATCGTCGGCGGCCCCATTGCGCTTGCGATCTGGCAGGTGCTCACGCCCGAGGCGGTCGACGGCGAGGTGTGGCGCGGGCTGACGGCGGTCGCCGGCAGCTGGATCGGCGGCAGCGCCAACCAGGCGGCGATGAAGGACGTGTTCGCGATCGACGCCAACCTGTTCGGCACCATGGTCGCGGTCGACGTGATCGTGGCGAGCACGTGGATGGCGTTCCTGCTCTGGGTCGCTGCCAACCACTCGCGCATCGATGCACGCCTCGGCGCCGATACGCAGGTGCTGCAGACGCTGCGCGCGCACGTGACGGAACTGGAGTCGGCCCAGCAGCGCGTGCCGCGGCTGGCGGAGCTTGTGTATGTCGGGGCTGTCGCCTTCGGCGCGATGGGGCTCTCGCATGCGCTCGCCCGGCCGCTCGCCGGGGCGTTCACGGACATCGCGTGGGCGGAGCGCATCTCGCTCTCGTCGCAATTCTTCTGGATTGTCGTGCTCGCGACCACCACCGGGCTCGTGCTGTCGTTCACCCGCGTCCGGCGCCTGGAGCAGGTCGGCGCCTCCCGCATCGGCACCCTGCTGCTCTACCTGCTCGTCGCGGCGATCGGCATGCAGATGGACCTGCGCGCGATCGCGACGGAGCCGGCGCTCTTCGGCCTCGGTCTCACCTGGATCGCGATCCACGCTGCGCTGATTTATGCCGTGGCACGCTGGCTGCGCGCCCCGATGTTCTGCCTCGCGGTCGGCAGCCAGGCGAACATCGGCGGGGCGGCGAGCGCACCGGTGGTCGCGGCCGCGTTTCATCCTGCGCTCGCGCCAGTGGGCGTGCTGCTCGCCGTGCTCGGCTATGCGCTCGGCACCTACGGTGGCTGGCTCTGCGGCCAGCTGATGCGTATGGTGGCGGGGGAATAGTGCGGAGCTCAACGGCATGAGGCGTTACCCGGACACGTTCGAGTACACGGGCCTCAACACGCCGATCGGCGAGGAGTACGAGCTCGACTCGCTGGCGGTGGAGGGCCGCATTCCCGCGGATGTCGAGGGTAGCTTCTTCCGCGCGGTCCCGGACCCGGCTTTCCCGCCCTTCACCGAGGACGGCGGCGCCATTCTGTCGGGCGATGGCATGGTGTCGGCTGTTCGCTTTGGCGGCGACAAGGTCCGCTTTGCGATGCGCTATGTGCAGACCGAGCGCCACAAGGCGGAGGTGGCGGCGGGGCGCGCGCTGTTCGGCAAGTACCGCAATCCCTATACCGACGCGCCGGAAGCCAAGGGCGTGGACCGCACGGTCGCCAACACCACCCCCGTCTGGCACGCCGGGCGCCTCCTGATGACCAAGGAGGACGGCCGTCCGTATCGCGTCGATCCCCGCTCGCTCGACACGCTCGGCCGTCATGACTTCGGCGGCAAGCTCAGGTCCGAGACGGTGACGGCGCACGTGCGCATCGACCCCGAAACCGGCGAGATGTTCTTCTTCGGCTACGAGGCCGACGGTCTCGCGTCAATCAAGGTGGCCTACTGCATCGCCGACAGGCAGGGCAACCTTATCCGCGAGCAGTGGTTCGACGCGCCCTACTGCGCGCTGATGCACGACTTCGTCATCACCGAGCGCCATGCGCTGTTTCCGATCTATCCGACCGCCTGCGATCCCGCCCGCTTGGAGGCGGGGGGCGACCACTGGGTGCACGAGATGGGCCGCGACAGCTGGGTCGGCGTGATGCCCCGCTACGGCGACGTCTCGGAGCTGCGCTGGTTCCGGGGACCGAAGGGCGTGTCCTGCTTTCACATGATGAACGCCTTCGAGGACGCCGGCGGCCGCATCCAGCTCGACCAGTGCCTGTCGAACGTCAATGTCTTCCCGTTCATTCAGCGGGCGTCGGGCCTCAACGTACCGCCCAGCGAGGCCGGCGGGCGCCTGGCGCGCTGGACGCTCGATCTCGCAAGCGGCAGCGACTCGGTCATCGAGACGGTCATCGGTCCGCCGGGCGATCTTCCGACCGTTCCCGCCGCGAGCCAGGGGCGGCCAACCACCCACGCATGGATGCTGACCATGAACCCCGACATGCAGGGACCGCCGGTCGCCGGCGGGCCCGTGGGTGTCATGTTCAACACGCTCCTGCGGCTCGACTTCACCGGCCGGCCGCCGCAGGCGCTCGCGCTGCCGCCGGGCCATTGCTTCAACGAGCCCGTGCACGTGCAGGCATCAAAACCGGGACACGAGGGATGGCTTGTCGTCATCGTGGACCGGCAGACCGGGCCGTCGGACTTCACGCACGCCGTGTGGATACTCGATGCGGGCAATGTGAGTGCCGGGCCGGTTGCCAGGATCACCATCCCGCATCGGCTGCGCCCGCAGGTGCACGGCTGGTGGGTGGGCGCGGCGGAGCTCGCCGCCGCGGCCTGAACGGTCGCGTCGTTCAGGTCAGGTCCTCGAGCCCGATGCGCTTGCCGGCGGCCGCTCCGCGATTCGCCGCGCGGCGCAGCCGCTCGATGTGCTTGCGCTTCTCGGGCACCGCCTCCTCCGGCAGCGCCGCGACGGAGTCCCGGTAGATCTCCGCGAAGTCTTCGGCAAACTCCGGGTGCGTGAAGATCACCGCGCGGTTCTCGGTCATGCCGGCGAGAGTCTTTTCGCCCACCTCGAGCGGATCCATGCCGGCTTCGAAGGCAGTGCCGAACTTCTCGAGCTCGGCACGATCGGGCGGGGCGAACCCGGAAGCCGCGAACGCAGCAGGGCGCTTCAGCGCCGAGCCCCAGGCGTTGGTCCGGGTCAGCCCGGGACACATCAGCGACACACCGATGTCATAGGGTGCCAGGTTGTAGCGCAGGCACTCGGTCAGGCCGCGCACGGCGAACTTGCTCGCCGTGTAGATGCCAGCCTGGGGTCCGGACAGGTAGGCTGCCATCGAGGCTACGTTCACGATGTGCCCGCCCTGCCCCTGGGCCTTCATGCGCGGGACGAAGGTCACGAGACCGTTCACGACACCGCCGACGTTCACGCCCATGATCCAGTCGTAATCGGCGTAGCTGGCCTCGTCGGTCGGGCCGAACACGCTCACACCGGCATTGTTGACGAGGATATGGACGGGCCCCACCTCGCCGGCCACGCGGGCCCAGCCCGCGCGGTCGGTCACGTCGAGCTCGACGAAGCGTGGCGTCGGGTAGCCCTTCGCCGCGAACCAGGCTTCCGCCTGAGCGCGGTAGGCCTCGTTGCGGTAGGTCAGGACAAGATCGATTCCCGCAGCGCAAAGCGCGCGGGCGATGCCGAAGCCGATCCCGGAGACGCCGCCCGTGATCAACGCGGTCTTGCCCTTCCAGTCCATGCCCCTGTCCCTCTCGCTTCGCTTCCTGGCGTTTGTTAGCGTGACACGCAATCGACCCGGGAGGATGGTTTATGCCCGATCTCGAAGCACGGCTCGCGGCCCTCGAGCATCGCGTCGGCGCGCTCGAGGACATCAACGCCATCCGCCGCCTGCACTGGGCGTATGGCTATTACATCGACTTCAACCGCGCCGAGGACCTGGTGCAGCTCTTCGCGAAGGACGGTGCGGTCGTGTTCCTCTCCGGCGAGTACCGCGGGCACGAGGGTGTCCGGCGGCTGTACGGAACTTGGTTCCAGAACTACTTTACGCAGGGCGTAAACGGGCCGGTTTACGGCTTCCTGCTCGACCACTTCCAGATGCAGGACATCATCACGGTGGCGCCGGACCGGAAAACCGCGAAGGGCCGCTTCCGCGGCCTGCTGATGGGCGGCAGCCACGAGAGCCGCGAGTACAAACCCGAGGGCCTCCCGCTGCAGTTCTACGAGGCCGGCGTCTACGAGAACGACTACGTCCGCGAGGACGGGATCTGGAAGATCAAGCGTCTCGACTACATGATGCAGTGGCAGGCCGACTTCGAGAAAGGCTGGTCGAAGACGGTCGCGCACCTGCAGCCGGCGACGAAGACCTACCCGGAGAATCCCCTCGGTCCGGACGTGCTGCTCCCGCCTGGCCGGGTTCGCAAGACGTGGCCGCATCGGCAGGACGTGCCCATGCACTTCGCCCATCCCTGCTTCGGCGCCGCGCTGGCCGGGCGGACCTGACGAGCGCCGACGCGACCGGCGCGCGGCGGTGGCTCAGGCAACAGGCTCCGTCCTACGACGGTGTTGCGGCTGATTTGACTCTCAGGGCCAGCAACGGAGGCCGGTATGGCAGGTGAGCTTGCGGGGCACGTCGCGCTGGTGACGGGGGCGGGGCGCGGCTTCGGCAAGGCCATTGCGAAGGCATTTTCGGCCGAGGGCGCGGCCGTCACCGTCACCGCGCGCTCCACGCGGCAGATCGATGAGACCGTGGCGGAGATCAAAGCCGCGGGCGGTGAAGCGTTCGCCGTGCCGGGCGACGTCACCCATCGCAGGGATGTGGAGCGCGTCGTCGAGGTCGCCCGCAAGCACTTCGGGCCGGCCACCCTGCTCGTGAACAACGCCGGCCTCGCGGGCCCCTTCGGCCCCATCGGTATGCTCGACCCTGACGAGTGGTGGGCATCACAGGCGGTGCACGTGTTCGGCCCGTTCCTGTACATGACGAACGTGCTGCCGGAGATGATCCGTGCGAAGAAGGGCCGCCTCATCAATGTGGCAAGCCTCGGGGGCACGCGCGTGGAGCCGAGCCTATCCGCGTATTGCATCGGCAAGGCGGGCGAGATTCGTCTCACCGAGCAGGTGGCCACCGAGGTGAGGCCGCACGGCATCAGCGCGTTCGCCATCGAGCCCGGCACCGTCTACACCGACATGGCTGAGGCGACTATCAACGATCCCAACGCGCAGCGCTGGGTGCCCGGCATGCTCGAGTTCCTGAAGAACGTGCGCAACGAGGACCCGGCAAAGGGCCTGGCTCGCTGCGCGACCATGTGCGTGCGGCTCGCGTCGGGCCGCTACGATGGCCTCACGGGCCGCTATCTGACGGTGGATGATGACCTCGACGCCTTGCTCGGGCAGATGTGAAGAGGCGGCGAGGCCTGCGGATCCCTCCAAACCCCAGGGCGGGTAGTCCGAACGGACGACGACGGCCCGCCGCGCCGGCGCTAGCCTGCCCACCTCGTTGTCAGCGGCCGCGGGTTGTACCGTGACGACCATCACCATCAAGCCTGTCGATACCCCTGTCACCGAGGACGACGCGTTCATCCGGCGCGCCGTCGCATCCGCCAGCACGCCCGCGCTAATGATGTCGCTCATCCACGTGAGCGGCGATCGCAGCCTGCTCGAAGGCAGCATCCGCCCGCGCACGGCGGTCCTGAACGAGATCCAGTCCGAAATGACCGACGCCGAGCGTGCGGCCATCGTGGATCTCGCGGTGAAGGTGCTCGGCGAGTATCGCGATCGGGGCTCGACACTGCCCCCGCCGCCCGATCATCAGACCGTACTCGAGATGATGAGCTTCATGGTCGGCGAGCGCGTCTCGGACGAATACGTGCCGATGATGCTCGAGGAGCTCGCGCTCGACGGGACCGACCGGCGCTCGATTCACTGGGAAGCGCGGGCCGCGACGCGCGGCCCGGCCGCCAACCCCCGCGTGGTGGTCATCGGCGCAGGCATGTCCGGGATCCTGGCCGCGATCCGGCTCGAGCAAGCGGGCATCCCCTACACCGTTATCGAGAAGAACGACGCGGTAGGCGGCACCTGGTTCGAGAACCGCTACCCCGGTTGCCGTGTCGACGTCGCTAGCCAGTTCTACTCGTACTCGTTCGCTATGCGGCCCGACTGGAGCGCGTACTTTCCCCGGCGCGAGGAAATCCACGACTACTTCGAGAGCTGCGTCGATCGCTTTGGCGTCCGCCCTCACATCCGCTTCCGGACCGAAGTCACGCGCGCCGCCTGGGACGAGGCCGCGTCCAACTGGGTGCTTACGCTGCGCGACGCCGACGGCAAAACCTCGACCCTGCGCGCCGATGCGATGATCTCGGCGGTCGGACAGCTCAACCGCCCACGGCACCCGGACATACCCGGGCTCGACCGGTTCAAGGGGACGGTCGCGCACACCGGCGCGTGGCCGCAGGATCTCGCGTGGGAAGGCAAGCGCATCGCGGTAATCGGCACCGGCGCGAGCGCCTTCCAGCTCGTGCCCGCGATCGCGCCGAAAGCGGCTCACCTGACCGTGTTCCAGCGCTCGCCGGTGTGGATGTTCCCGAACGCGCACTATCACGAGGGGGTGAGCGCCGAGCACCAGTGGGTGCTGCGTCACGTCCCGTACTACGGGCGCTGGCTGCGCTTCCTGCTGTTCTACCCGGGCTCCGACGCGATGCTGCCGGTGTGGACCGCCGACCCGACCTGGCCGCACCCGGAGCGCGCGCTCAACGAGCGGAACGACCTGCAGCGCGAGCAGCTCACGGCCTGGATTGCGTCGCAGGTGGGCGAGGACCCGGACCTGCTCGCGAAAGTCGTCCCGGACTACCCGGTCGGCGGCAAGCGGATGCTGCAGGACAACGGCAGCTGGCTCGCGGCCTTGAAGCGCCCCGACGTGGAGCTCATCACGGAGAAGATCGCGTCGATCGACGAGACCGCGGTCATCGACGCATCGGGACGCGGGCACGAAGTCGACGTGATCGCGCTCGCGACCGGCTTTTACGCCGACCGCTTCCTCGCTCCAATGCAGATCATCGGGCGCGGCGGCGCCGACCTGCGCGCGCAGTGGGGCGACGAGCCGAGCGCGTATCTCGGCATCACGGTGCCTGGATTCCCGAACCTCTACTGCCTGTACGGGCCGGGCACCAACCTCGCACACGCGGGCAGCATCATCTTCCACTCCGAGTGCCAGGTCCGGTACGTCCTCGGCTGCCTGCGGCAGAGCATCGAGCACGGCGCGCCGCTCGAGTGTCGCGCGGATGCGTATCAGGCATACACCGTGCGGCTGCGCGCCGCGCTCGCGCGGATGGTCTGGTCGCACCGCGGCGTCCACAACTGGTACCAGAACGCGCGCGGAGTGGTCGTCACGACCTCGCCCTGGCGGCTGGTCGATTACTGGCGCTGGACCCGCGAACCCGATCTCGCGGACTACGAGCCGATTCCGGTGCGACCCACGGGTGCAGTGGCCGCCGAATCCACCGCTCAGGTCTCGTAAGCCTCGGACACGTTCGGCGCGAAGGGCTGCCAGCCCCCGGGCGTAGAAACGCTGGTTTCATCCCAGAAGGCGCGCGCCGTCAGGATGCGGCCGTCGTCGTCGAGCGCGAAGTGATCGACGATGGACAGGTCGAGCGCCTGTCGCTTCGCGGGGATGCGCACCTGCATCGTAAACCGCAGGATGCCCTCGTTGCCGCAGGCACGGATCTCCTCGATCCGGGGCTCGAGCGTGCGACCGGCGTCCTTGTGCGCGAAGTTCCAGAACCGCTCGACGCCTTCCAGGCCCTTGAACGGCGGAGTACCCACGGGATCCCACCATTGCGCATCGGGCGCAAACAGACTGAGGAAGAGCGTCTTGTCGTTGGTCGCCCAGGCCCTGACGTAGTTTTCGATCGCGCGGCGGACCTGTTCGGGCGTGGCGGGCATGGGTGCTCCTCGAGACTCGCGGCAGGGTAGCATCCACGGCCATCGTGCCGCCGTCCAGACACCGGAAACGTCCACCGAGTCGCACAGCCGCGAAATCGGGCGTAGCTCGCCGCGAGGGAAACGGGGCCGCGATGAGCGAGCTGCTGCTGTCGCTGTATCGGGGCGTCCGGGAACCCGACGGCTGGCTCGACTTCCAGCGGCACCTGTCGCACCGGCTCGGGACCATAAACTCCGTGCTGAGTCTGCGCTGGCCCGAGAACACACGGCCGGGCCTGCTGTACACCTTCAACGGCAACGTGGCGCGCCTTCCGCCCGCACTCCGGGCCTACGCAGCGATCGACCCCTTCGTGAACATCGCCGAGGGTCGCGCCGTGCGACTGCTCGACCTCGCCGACCCGCGCGAGTTTCGTGCCTCCACGTACTACCGCGAATGGCTGGTCCCGATCGGCGTGGAGTACGCGCTGGGGCTCGACGTACGCGACGCGGGGCGGTTCCATGCGCGCCTGCGGCTATGCCGGTCGAAATCCGCGGGCGAGTTCTCTGATCGCGACTGCCGGCTCGTGGAATCCCTGGCGCCGCACCTGCGTCTGGCGGTGAGCCTGTATTCCGACCTCGACGAAGCCAGGTCGGGACGCGAGCTCTACGCCGATGCGATGGACAGCCTGACGCTCGCTGCCATCGTGCTGGACGAGCACGGCCGTATGATCCATTCGAACCGGCTCGCAGACGAGGTACTTGCACAGCGCGATGGCATTTCCGCACGCGGCGACCAGATCGTGCTTGCCGGCCGTGAGGACGCCCGGCGGTTCGGTGAGCTCGTCACACGTGCGGTGGACCAGTTTTCTTCGAACCGGCCCGCCGTCGCGCAGGCGATGCGGGTGCTGCGGCCGTCGGGGCGTCGCGCATACGAGCTCGTCGTACGACCCTCGCCGCAGCTGCCGCTCGTCGACGATCGCCATCTCAACGCCCGCGTCGCCGTGGTGATCGGCTCCGACGTCGGGCAGCGCGCACCGGGCGCGCTGTCGGTGGAAGCAGTGCAGCATCTCTTCGGCCTGACGCGGAAGGAAGCGGAGCTTGCGTTGCGCCTCTCCGCCGGGCGGAACCTGCTCGAAGCCGCACGCGACCAGGACATCAGCCTCAACACGGCGCGAGCCCATCTGCGCGCGATCTTCGCCAAGACCGGGATCGATCGTCAGAGCCGGCTCGTGAGCGCGCTGCTCAAGAGCGTGGCCAGGGTGGCTCGCTAAATGCTCAGACTGTCCCCGTTGTTGCGCGAGAAATAGAGAATGCCCCCATTACTCCGGGACCAGGACGACCCGGGCAGCGTCGGCACCATCGAACTCTTCTTCGACCTGGTGTTCGTGTTCGCCGTGACGCAGCTGTCGCACACGCTGGTCACGGATCTCTCGCGCACCGGCGTGCTGCAGGTCACGCTGCTGCTGCTCGCCGTGTGGTGGGTCTGGATCTACACGTCCTGGGTGACCAACTGGCTCGATCCCGAGCGCATCCCGGTGCGGGCCTGCCTGCTAGTGCTGCTCGTCGCCGGGCTCGTGATGTCGGTGTCGATCCCGCATGCGTTCGAGGAGCGTGGCCTTTATTTCGCCAGCGCGTACGCGTTCATGCAGGTTGGCCGGACGCTGTTCTTTCTCTGGGCCGTGCGGGGCGGACCGGAACCGCTGCTGCGCAACTTCCAGCGCATCCTGGTCTGGCTTGCCGTATCGGGCGCGTTCTGGCTTGCGGGCGCACAAGCCGACGGCTGGTCGCGATTCGGGCTCTGGCTCGTCGCGCTGGCGCTCGAGATCGCGGGTCCATGGCTCTACTTCGCCGTACCCGGTCTCGGCCGATCGAGCACCAGCGACTGGAACGTCCACGGCGGACACATGGCCGAGCGCTGCGGACTCTTCGTCATCATTGCGCTCGGGGAATCGTTGCTGGTCACGGGCGCGACCTTTGCCCGGATGTCCTCGAGCGAGGACGCCTGGGCCGCGTTCCTCGTGGCCGTGCTCGGAAGCATCCTGTTGTGGTGGATCTATTTCGACACCGGTGCAGTGCGCGGCGAGCAGCGGATCACGCATTCGACCGACCCGGGCCGGCTGGCGCGGCTCGGGTACACCTACCTCCACCTGCCGATCGTCGCCGGCATCATCGTCTGCGCGGTGGGCGACGAGATCATGCTGCTGCATCCGGGCCACGTCACGGCCACCGGCGTCTCGGTGCTGCTCGGCGGGCCCGCGAGCTTTCTTGCGGGCGCGGCGCTCTTCAAGTGGGTGACCAACGATCGGCGCGCGCCGCCGCTGTCGCACCTCGTGGGACTCGGCCTGCTGGCGGCGCTGCTCTGGTGGGCGCATGCGAGTCATGCCTCCGCCCTGCAGATCGGCACGGCCGCAACCGGCGTGCTGCTACTCGTGGCGGTATGGGAATCGCTGGCTCTGCGCAAGCCGGTCAAGGCCTGAGGAGACAGGATTCGCGGACCTCGCCGGTCTTTGCGTCACTAAGCAGCCGGCTCAGAGCCCGAATCCTCCCGCGACCGGGATGCGCAATCCCGTGACGTACGCCGCGCGGGTCGAGGCGAGAAACACCGCCGCGTAGCCGATTTCCTCCGGCTTCCCCCAGCGCTTGAGCGCGAGGTTCTTCTGTACTTCCTCAACCCACTTCGCATCGAACACACCCTGCTTCGTGAGCTCGAGGAACATACCCGCCTCGATCACGCCCAGCAGCACGGTGTTGGCGCGGATGTTGTACCGGCCTTCCTCCTTGGCGATGCCGGTAATGAGCGCCTCGATCGCGGCCTTCGGCGCCACCGACATCACGTCGCGCGGCGGCCATTGGAGGTGCCCGGCCGATCCAAGGTGGACATAGGACCCGCCGCCCCACTCGCGGAGCCTGGGCAGCGTCGCCTGCACGACATTGAAGAACCCGTTCAGGTCCTGGTCGATGACCGTCTGCCACTGCTTGCGGCTCATCTCCGAGATCAGCACCTGCTCGGCGAGGGTGCCAGCGCCAACGACGACGGTGTGCAACCGGCCGTGCTCCTTCGCCGCCGCCTCGACGACCGCGTCGACCTGCGCGGCATCGCCGATCGTGAGCTGATGCACGCTCACCTTGCGCCCGAGCGCACGGATCTTCTCGGCGACCTTGTCGGCGTTGGTGCGCTTGCTGTGATAGGTCAGCGCGACATCGGAGCCGGCGCGTGCGAACTCCAGGCACACGGCCTGCCCGACGCCGCCGCTGCCGCCCACAACGAGCACGGCGCCCGCCGGAAACAATGCTTCAGCCATTGATACGCCTCGATGATGTTCGATGAACGGGAAGCGCGGCCCTCAGGCCGACGGCAATCCCTGCTGCAGCATACCGATCAGGCGGCGCTTCATCGGGATCACCCAGTCGGACTTGAGCATTGGATCGAGCAGCCCCGCCGCCTCGAGCTCGTCGCAGAGCCGCATCTGGTGCGCCATGTCGAAAAGATCGTACTGAGAGGAGAACTTGCCCTGTCCGCCGTAGGTGATGAACGACACCCCCTGCGTCTCGTAGTAACTCCCGTCCAGGCGACGACCCGGCCCTCGATTCACCCACCGGCTGATGATCCGATCGCCGTTGATTCCCCAGTCGAAGATCGGAAAGCTCCAGCCCTTCCACGCCGCACCCACCTCCATGTCACGCCCGTAGTGCGTGCGGCGGATCTCCTCGCGGCCGTTTGCCACGACGAGCATGGTCCCACCGTACGGACAGGTATAGACGCAGTCCTCGTGATAGAACTCGTCGGCGAGCCACGACCAGGAGCCTCTGCGCTCCGCTTCCTTGAACGCCTCGGAAAGCCCGCGGATCGCCGCTTCGACTTCTCCGTGGGGATACGGCATCAGGCGGTGTCCTTCGGATACTCGACGGCGCCGGCGACGGACCTGGCCGCCAGCACCGCGTCGAGCGTGCCACCGGCATAGCTGCAGTGCAGCGCGGTCTTGAACTCGGTCCGGCTGCTCGAGATCGCCCAGGCTCCATCCACCTTGACGTACTCGTCGTGGTAGACCGCGCTCAGGAAGGTCACGGTCTTCTCCTGGGTGTTGATGTTGCGGTACTCGAGCGCCCAGAGCGCGCGTGCGCGCGCGTCGTCGAGGATGTCGATCTCGGTGTTCGTGCCGTGGTGCATGTCGAGGATGTGCGGGTGACAACCCGCCGCGCGGTAGAGCGCTGCGAACTGGTCGCGATGCTCGAGGACCCCGACGTGCCCCATGTCGATCATGATCTTGCCGTCGGCGAAACAGCGGCTCGCGCCCTCGGGGTCCTGCGAGTCGCAGGCGTTGAGGTAGCGGGCCTTGAGCCGGCGGATCGCCTCGATGTCCTCGAGCCGTTGCAGCCTGCGACTGATGTCCCTGAACGTTGCGTCGGTCATTCGCCACCTCGTCAATCGCGCGCCGTCGGACCGTGCATCATGCCAGCCGTTGGGAGTTCCGGGCGGGGGCCGGTACGACTTCGGCTCAGCGACGAAGAATCACCGATGAGCCGTGGCCGAAGAGTCCCTGGTTCGCGGTAATCCCGACCCGCGCGCCCTCGACCTGCCGCGCGCCGGCCTGCCCTCGCAGCTGCCAGGTGAGCTCGCAGACCTGCGCGAGCGCCTGGGCGGGCACCGCCTCGCCAAAGCACGCGAGACCGCCGCTCGGGTTGATCGGGAGTCGCCCGCTGATCCGCGTCGCGCCGCTGCGCAGCAGCTGCTCGGCCTCGCCCGGCTTGCAGAGCCCCAGGTACTCGCACCAGTCGAGTTCCATCGGCGAGGCCAGGTCGTAGACCTCGGCGACCGAGACGTCTTCGGGGCCGAGCCCGGCCTCCTCGTAAGCCTTGGCCGCGATCGACGCGCGAAACGAGTGCGCCTGCGTCACGGCCGCGGAGTCCGTTGCGATGTCGGGCATCTCGACCTCGCCGCTCGCGAAGCGCGGCGTCACGGTGGAGATCGCGGCGATGCGCACCGGGTTGCGCGTGCGCCGACGGGCGTACTCCGTGCTCGAGATCACGACCGCGGCGCCACCGTCGGATGTTGCGCATACGTGCAGGAGGCGGAGCGGGTCGGCGACCATCGCAGAGGCGAACACCTCCTCGGCCGTGAACTGCTTGCGATACCGTGCATTCGGATTCGCGGTACCGTGCGCGGCGTTCTTGACCTTGACTGCTGCGAAGTCCTGCTCGGTCGCGCCGTACAGGTCCATGCGGCGGCGTGCGTAGAGCGCGAAATAGGTCGGGTTGGTGATGCCGATGTGAAACCGGACCCAGTCCGGGTCCTCAGGCCGATAACCCTTGGCCGGCGCGAGAAAACCTTTCGGCGTCGTGTCCGCGCCCACCACGAGCGCGACCTCGCACTGTCCCGAGAGGATCTTCGCGCGCGCGGCAGCCAGCGCCTGCGAGCCCGATGCGCACGCCGCGTACGAGGTGTTGACCTCCGCGCCCTGCCAGCCGAGCGCCTGCGCGAACGTCGCACCCGCGATGTAGCCCGGATAACCGCAGCGCATCGTCGCCGCGCCCGACACGAACTGCACGTCGCGCCAGCCGACCCCCGCATCCTCGAGCGCGGCGCGCGCCGCGTGCACGCCGTATTCGACGAAGTTGCGGCCCCACTTGCCCCAGGGGTGCATCCCGACGCCGAGAACGACGACCTCGCCGCTCATCGGGCGCCCGCGGCGGGCTTCCATTTCCAAATGAGCTTGTCGGTGTCGCCGTCGCGGTAGAGCGTCTCGAGCACGAGCTCCATTGGCATCCCCACCTCGAGCTCGTCGACGCCCACACCCGCGACGACCTGCCCGAGCACGATCATCTTCTCGCGCTCGAGCTCGACGGCGGCGATCGCGAAGGGCTCGAAGGGCTTCGGCGCGACGAAGGGTTCCGGCGGCTCGTAGCACGCATTGGTGTACGACCAGATGCGACCCGTGCGCGAGAGCTCGACGTCCTCGAACGTCGTGCCCGTGCAATCGGGATTGCGACAGAAACTCGCCTGGCGCGGAAAGAAGTAGGTGCCGCAGGCCGTGCAGCACGACCCCAGCAGATGTGGACGGTCCGCGTCCAGGGTGAACCAGCCTTCGATGGCGGGCGCGAGATTCCGGTCGTTCATGCGGTGGACTTGAATGCCGAGAGAGCCGGCATGATCCAACATCCGCCGGCTTCGCGACAACGTCGGCAACCCGGCTCCGAAAAAATGGCTCCGAGCTGATTTTTCGAGATGCTACCAGCGCCGGCCGCGGCCCCCTGAGGCGCTGCGCCGCTGCGCGTTTGGTGCACTCGAGTACACCCGGGATGGCGGCCGCTGAGCGTCGCGACCATTCGGCTGCGACGCCCGCTCCGTCGGGAACCTGATGACGGATCGGTCGAGGGGCTGGACGTCGATTTTCCGCCCAAGGACGCGTTCGATCGCACGCAGGCGATCGCGTTCGTCGCTCGCGACGAGCGAGAGCGCCTGGCCGGCGCAACCGGCCCGACCCGTCCGACCGATGCGGTGGACGTAATCCTCGGCCACGTGCGGCAGCTCGTAGTTGACGACCTGCGGCAGCTCGACGATGTCGAGCCCGCGCGCGGCGATGTCGGTGGCCACCAGCACCTGGACCTTGAACTCCTTGAAGTCAGCCAGTGCACGCGTGCGGGCGCTCTGCGACTTGTTGCCGTGGATGGCGGCACACTGGATGCCGTCGCGCCCGAGCTGCTCGGCGAGCCGGTTGGCGCCGTGCTTGGTGCGGGTGAACACCAGGGTCTGCTCGGAGGCGACTTCGCGCAGCAGGTGACTCAGCACAGCGCGCTTCTCGCCCTGCTCCACGAGGTGCACGCGATGTTCGACGAGCTCCGCCGGCGCGTTCCGCGCGGCGACTTCGATGGTAATCGGGACATGCAGCAGCCCGGTAGCCAGCGTCCGGATCTCGTCTGAGAAGGTCGCCGAAAAAAGCAGGTTCTGACGCTTCTTCGGTAGCACGGCGAGCACGCGGCGGATGTCGCGGATGAAACCCATGTCGAGCATCCGGTCCGCCTCGTCGAGCACGAGGTGGCGCACCTTTGAGAGATCGATGGCGCGTTCGGCGACGTGATCGAGCAGGCGGCCCGGTGTCGCCACCACGATATCTACCCCCTGGCGGAGCACATCGACCTGCGGCCGCGGGCTGACGCCGCCGAAGATCAGGATCGTGCGCTGGTGCAGGTGCCGGCCGTAGTCATCGAAGGATTCGCCGACCTGAGCAGCGAGTTCGCGTGTGGGCACGAGCACCAGCGCGCGCGGCGCACGCGGCCCACGCGGCTGCGGGTTCTCCGCGTTCAGGCGCTGCAGCAGCGGGAGCGCGAACCCGGCGGTCTTGCCAGTGCCGGTCTGTGCGGCGGCAAGGAGGTCGCGCCCGGCAAGCACCGGCGGGATCGCGCCGAGCTGGATCGGCGTGGGTGTGTCGTAGCCGAGATCGGAAACGGCGCGCAGAAGTTCGGCCGACAGGCCGAGTTGGTCAAAGGACATAAAAAAAGTTCCACAGCGCTTCTCCCGCGCGAGCAGGAACCGGACGAAGCGTCATTGATTCAATGACAAGTCGAAGGCGCGGAATGCAGACTTCGAGGAGTCTGCAGGAGGGCCCGCGAGGGTCCCTTGAACAGGGACACCGAAGAGCCTCGGGCGCAGACCGGACTGCGCGGCGGCAAACTTGGCGCGGATTGTGCCTGAATCCTTGCCGCCGTGCCCGGTCCATGTGTCCCGAGGCCCCAGGCCGTCAGTCGTAAGCAGCTGAATTACCGACGGATTGAGCAGTCTGTGGGCATCAGGGGTCTGACGACTCGCCCACAACGTGAGCGACGCGGCTTCGCTTACAGACTCCACGGTGCTGCAGCCGCAAACCGGTCCGCGAGGAAATCCACGAACGCCCGCACCTTGGGCGACAGGTGACGACGGCTCGGATACACCGCGGCGATCGGCGTGCGTGGCGGCGCGAACTGCGGCAGCAAGGCCCGCAGGCGGCCGGCGCGGATCTCGGGCGCCACGATGAAATCGGGTTCGAGCACGACGCCGAGTCCCGCAACGGCCAGCGCGGTGAGCATGCGGCCATTGTTGGCGCGGACCCGGCTCGCGATGCGGACCGGATGACGGCGTCCCTCGGGGTCCTCGAAGGTCCAGGCGCTCGACGCCGACACATACGAATACTCGAGGCACTGATGTCGCAGCAGATCCTCGGGATGGCGCGGTTCGTCGTGCGTCGCCAGGTACGCCGGCGAGGCGCAGCAGATCAGTCGCGTATGGCCAAGGCGCCGCGCAACCAGCCCGGGCGGGCCGCCCGTACCGATACGCACTGCAAGGTCGAAGCCCTCCTCGACGAGGTCGGTGGTGCGATCGGACAGGTCGAGGTCGAACGACAGTTGTGGATGGCGCGTTCCGAACTCGGCGATCGCCGGCGCGAGGTACCGCACGCCAAACGTGATCCCGCAGGTCAACCGGAGCCTGCCCTTCGGCACGACGGTGGCGGTGCGTACCACGCTCTCCGCCTCATCGAGCTCGGCCAGCAATTGCACGCTGCGCTCGTAGAACGCCTGCCCCGCTTCGGTGAGCGAGAGCCGGCGCGTCGTTCGGTTCAGGAGCCGCGCATCGAGGTGTGCCTCGAGCTCCGCGACCTGCCGCGACACGGCCGAGGTCGAGAGGGACAGGCGTTCGGCCGCCCGGGCGAAACTGCCCAGTTCGACGACCTTGGCGAATGCGGTGATGGCCTGGAAGCGGTCCATTGCCACCCTATTATTGCACTACACGCAATAGTCTTTATCGGTCGCCTGGCTTTATCCCAATCCTTAGTTGAAGCAACCTATGCGCCTCGTTCGATCCCCGAGCGCACAAGGAGTGACCCCATGAAGCTCTATTACACCCCCGGCGCCTGCTCGCAGGCCCCGCACATCGTCCTGCAGGAACTCGACCTCAAGTACGAGCCGGTCAAGGTCGACCTCGTCAAGCACACCTTGCCGGATGGCTCCGATTATCGGGCCATCAATCCGAAAGGGTATGTGCCGATGCTCGAGCTAGACGACGGCACGCGTCTCACCGAGGCCAACGTGCTGCTGCAGTACCTCGCCGATCGCAAGCCCGGCACGCTTGCACCGCCCACCGGTTCGCTCGAGCGGTACAAGCTCATGGAGTGGCTCGCGTTCATCGCGACCGAAGTGCACAAGGGGTTCGGTCCGCTGTGGAACCCGCAGGTCGAGCCGGCGGTGCGTGAGCGCACGATCGCGGCGCTCGGCAACCGGTTCGGCTACATCGCGCAGACGCTCGGCAAACAGCCCTACCTGATGGGGCAGTCGTTCACGATCGCCGATGCGTATCTTTTCGTGGTCCTGAACTGGACCGGCTATCACAAGGTCGACCTCAAGCCCTGGCCGGCACTCACCGAGTTCCAGGCGAGGATCGCAAAGCGACCGGCGGTGCAGGCGACCCTCAAGGTCGAAGGCCTGGCCAAGTAGCGCCGGGAAAATCAGCTCGGCGCCGATTTTTCCTGCGCGCGCTACAGCATCCGCAGGAAATTCGGCTCTGAGCCGAGTTCCTCCGAATAATCGGCTCTGAAGCCGAATTCCTGGAGCCGGATCTACTGATGAGTGCCCTGCCGACATTCTTCATCTCGCACGGCTCGCCGATGCATGCGATCGAGCCGGGCGACGCGGCGGACGCCTGGCGCGCGCTGGCCGCCTCGATATCGCGGCCGCGGGCGATCCTCATTGCGTCGGCGCACTGGGAAACCGGGCTGCCGATGCTGACGGGCCGCGAGCGGCTCGAGACGATCCACGATTTCGGTGGATTTCCCGAGGAGCTCTACCGTATCCGCTACGACGCTCCGGGCGCGCCAGAGACCGCGAACCGCGCGCTCGCGCTGCTGCGCGACGCCGGCTACACGGCGGCAATCGATGGCTTTCGCGGCATCGACCATGGCGCCTGGGTGCCGCTGCGGTACATGTACCCGGACCGCGATGTGCCTGTGGCGCAGATCTCGGTGCAGCCGGCGCTTGGCACGGCTCATCACCTCGGGCTAGGCGAGGCACTGGCGCCGCTCGCGGCCGAAGGCGTGCTGGTGATCGGGTCCGGTCACGTCACGCACAACCTGCGCGACTGGTTCGCAAGTCGCCACGACCCGCAGGCGCTCGACTACGTACCGAAGTTCGCACAATGGCTCAACGAGCGCATCGCAGAGGACGACCGCGAAGCGGTCCTCGAGTACCGCGAGCGCGCGCCGGGCGGGGCGCGCGCGCATCCGACCGAGGAGCATTTCCTGCCGCTCTTCGTCGCCTGGGGCGCCGCGGGTGCCGGCGCACGTGCGACCCGCGTGCTTACGAGCATCGATGGCGGCGCGCTCGCCATGGACGCCTACCGGTTCGATCGAGGCGCCGCGCCCGGGTAGACTCCCGCTTCGGTGGTACGCAATGGCTGCAGCGACCGACGAAGCACTCGACTACGCGTATCCCGAGATCGATTTCGGCACGGCGGACGTTCCGGATCTCGAAGAACTGATGGCGCAGCTGCAGGCGCAGGGCAAGCGCGTCGTGCGGATCCGCTATATCGGGCAGCCCGCCTGGCTGATCCTGCGTCACAAGGAGCTGTACGACGCGTTCATGGACAGCGTGCATTACCCCTGCAGTGCGGCACACCTGCGTCACAGTTCGCCCGTCATGGGCAAGAGCATCCTCTGTCTAGACGGCGACGAGCACCGGATCAAGCGAGCGCTCGTCGCGAACGCATTCCTGCCCTCGGCGGTGCGCGGTTACACGGAGCGGCTGCTGCGGCCGATCGCGAACCGCCTGATCGATGGCTTCGCGGGTCGTCGCGAGCTCGACCTGGTCGCGGAATACACGAGGCGGCTGCCGGTGCTCGTGATCACGGGGCTGCTCGGAGTGCCGAACGAGAACGAGCGTCGGCTGATCGAGTGGATCGAGGGGCTTTTCAGCTATCCGTGGGACCCGGAGCTCGCGCTCAAGGCGAAGGAGGAAGTCACGGCTTTCTTTCTGCCGATCATCCACGCGCGGCGCGCCGAGCCGCACGACGATCTCATCTCACTGATCGCGGCCGCCGAGTTCGAGGGGCACCGGCTCACGGACGAGGAAGTGCTCGCGTTCGTGCGCCTGCTCTTCCCGGCGGGTGCCGATACGACGTACCTGGCGCTCGGCAGCATGATGAACCACGTGCTGAGCGACGTTGAGCTGCCGGCACGACTTCAGGCGGAGCCGGCGCTGACCGCAAAAGTCGTCGATGAATGCCTGCGGCTCTACAACACGACCGCCTTCCTGCCGCGCTACACCGAGACGGGCATCGACTACGAGGACGCGCGCATCCCGCCGAACTCCTGGGTGCTCTTCGGCATCCGCCCGGCCAACCGCGATCCCGAGGTATTTCCCGAACCGGAGCGCTTCGACCCGGCGCGCGATCGGCGCAGGAGCCTGACGTTCTCCGTCGGGCCACACGCCTGCCTCGGCATGCATCTGGCGCGCGCCGAGATGAACGTCTCCCTCGAGCTGCTGCTCAAGCGGCTGCGAGGGCTGCGGCTGCCAGACGGCCAGGTCCCGATGACCAATGCCGTGCTCCGCGGCGTTCGTCGCCTGCCGATCGCCTATGACGAGGTGCTTCCCGCCTGAAGGGGCACGCCGCGCGCCGTGAGGTGCAGGGCGATCGCGAGCACCGCCATGCTCCAGACGATCAC
>Ga0268386_10000103_pt1 | contig 46119 bp, 54 predicted proteins | sample RVTome_15_FD_200260 | JGI IMG/M metagenome (GOLD analysis project Ga0268386, IMG submission 200260) | Soil microbial communities from uranium-contaminated site in the Upper Colorado River Basin, Wyoming, United States - RVT150D86... ... | reverse complement strand
AGAATGACGGCATGGCGTCTGGTGTGGTCGCAGCCCTTGCTGCGGTGGGGCTCGACGGTCAGATCCCGGTGTCCGGACAGGATGGCGATACCGCCGCTCTCAACCGGGTCGCTCTCGGTACCCAGACCGTTTCGGTGTGGAAGGACGCTCGTCTGCTGGGTCAGGCTGCCGGTGAGGCTGCCGTCCAGTTGGCCCAAGGGGCTGCCCTCGGCGATGTCAGCGGAGTGATCGACTTCGAGTCACCGGGCGGCAACACGATGACGACGATCCTGTTGGATCCGACGCCGATCACCCAGGAAAACTTGAACCTGGTGCTCGATGCCGGATGGATCGATGACGCGACCCTCTGTCAGAATGTTGAGGCTGGCTCCGTGGCGGCCTGTCCCTGATCGATAGAGACCCTTGACCTGGGGTCGAAGATGAGTGCATGCCGCGCTCCCGACTCGATTGGGGGCGCGGTGTGTACGTTTCAGACTCGAGCTAGATGGCAGTAACAGAAGAGACCAAGACCGGCGAGGCGGCCGCTCTCGAACGCGACGAAAGCCCGGCCGCCGGTTTGCTCGCGAGCCCTTGGGCCGTGATTAAGCGTGGATTCCGGAGCCTCGACCTCGACACCAGGCTCTTCGGCATGATCGCCGGGTTGCTGGTGATCTGGGTGCTATTCCATTTCTGGTCGGGTGGAACGTTCCTGACACCCCGCAACCTCTGGAACTTGACCGTTCAGACTTCGGTCGTGGCGATCATGGCCACCGGCATGGTCATGATCATCGTCTCCCGCAACATCGACCTCTCTGTGGGCTCGATGCTCGGATTCATCGGTATGTTCATGGCACTTCTTCAGGCGGAGTGGCTGCCGCAGTACATCGGCTTCGACCAGTGGTACACCTGGATCATCGTGCTCGCGGCCGGCCTCGTCCTCGGCGCCACGCTGGGTCTTCTCCAGGGAGCGGTCATCGCCTACGCCGCGGTGCCCTCCTTCATCGTGACCCTCGGCGGTCTTCTCATTTGGCGGGGACTGGCATGGGTCTTGGCAAGTGGGCGGACCATTGCGCCCATGGACTCGGCATTCCAACTCCTCGGTGGTGGGGCGCGGGGATCGATTGGGGGGACCATCAGCTGGATCATCGGGGTTCTGGCATGTGCCGCCGTCGTGCTGCTCCTGGCGAGTCGGCGTCGCACCCGGCTCAAGTTCGGGTTCCGCGTCCGTCCCTTGTGGGCGGACATCGCGTTGACGGTCTTCGGATGTGCTTCGGTCCTCGGCGCCGTTTGGTTCCTCAACCGATACTTCATGCCGGAGGGCCTCGCGATGGCATATGCCGAAGAGAACGGGTTGGAGTGGCCGGCCGGTGGTCTCGAAATACCGTTTGGGATCGCCAACCCGGTTTTGATCGCGATTGGCACGGCCATCGTCATGACCTTCATCGCCACTCGGCGACGCTTCGGCCGTTACATCTTCTCGATCGGGGGCAACCCCGAGGCGGCTGCGCTGGCGGGCATCAAGACAAGGCGCACCATCGTCATGACCTTCATGATGATGGGGATACTCGTGGGGCTCGCCGCGGGGGTGCAGGTGGCACGGCTCAATTCGGCGACCAGCGGTCTGGGAACCCTTCAGGAGCTGTACGTGATAGCGGCGGCCGTCATCGGCGGCACATCGCTGGCGGGAGGGATCGGGACCATATTCGGTGCCGTTCTCGGCGCGTTGGTGATGCAGTCGCTCCAGTCGGGGATGGTGCTGGTCGGTATCGAAACAGCCCTTCAGGACGTGGTGGTTGGAGTCGTACTGGTAGTGGCCGTGGCGGTCGACGTTGCCTACAGGAGGAGGCAGACGACATGAGCGCACCGACCGCGACTCGGCCACTCGTCGAGATGCGGGACATGAATGTCAGCTTTGGTGGGGTTCACGCCGTCGAGAACGTCACGATCGACTTGTACCCGGGTGAGATCCATGCCCTGGTGGGGGGGAATGGGGCAGGCAAGTCGACATTGATCAAGACGCTCTCCGGCGCCCAACGCCCCGACTCCGGGCAGATCTGGGTCAACGGGGAGCATGTTGTCATCCACAGCCCGATCGACGCCAAGAACCATGGCATCGAGACGATCTATCAGACCCTGGCACTGGCGGACAACATCGACGCCCCCGGCAACATGTTCCTCGGAAGGGAGCTCCGAACGCGATTCGGGAATCTCGACGATTCGGCCATGGAGGCCGCCACCCGCGACATCATGGCGCGGCTCAATCCGAAGTTCGAGAACCTCAAGGCTCCGGTCGCATCTCTCTCGGGAGGGCAACGCCAATCGGTTGCCATCGCACGCGCCGTCCACTTCAACGCTCGAATCATGATCATGGATGAGCCCACGGCCGCCCTCGGCCCAGCCGAGACGGAGCAGGTCCGCCAGCTCATACGCCAGCTCAAGGACGATGGTCTGGGGATCATCCTCATCAGTCACGACATCCACGACGTCTTCGACCTCGCCGACCGCATCAGCGTCATGCTGCAGGGCCGGCTCGTGGGCACGGTGAACAAAGACGACGTCACCATGGACGACGTCCTGGCGATGATCATCATCGGGAAACGGCCTGGCGAGACAACCCAATCCGAGCTCGACGAGCTGCGCGGATAGCCGGGCTCATTCCAACTCATGACGACAAGGAGGTGCTCCCAATGGGCGACCTGCAAGGAAGAACAGCGCTCGTCACGGGGGCCAGCCGCGGCATCGGCGCAGCGGTAGCGCGTGCTCTCGACGCCTCTGGTGCCAACCTCGCTCTCGCCTCCCGGAGCGGTGACGACCTCGGTATAGCGAACGCGCTGGCAACGCCCACCGACGTGAGGGACCTGAGGGCGCTGCAGTCGCTAGCGGCAGCCACAGCTGAACGCTTCGGAGGCATCGACATCCTGGTGATCAACGCGGGGGTCGGCTCGTATGGCCCCTTCCTCGAGCTGCCCGAGGACGAGCTGGAGGAGATGATCGACATCAACGTCAAGGGGGCGATCTACTCGGCCCGTGCCGCACTTCCGTACTTGGTGAACTCACAGGCGGCCGACCTGGTGACCGTGGCCAGCGAGGCCGGCCGTCGCGGTCTGCCCCTCGAGGCGGTCTACTGCTCTTCGAAGTTCGCTCAGGTGGGGCTGACGCGGGCGCTCGACCACGAGCTCAGGGAGCAGGGAGTCCGCTGCACCACGGTGGCCCCTGGCGGCGTCGCCACCGACTTCGCCATGGGCCGGGGCCGTACTCCCGACATGCCCGCGCTGGCTCAGATGATGAGGCCCGAGGACGTCGCTGACGCCGTCCTCTACGTGATTACTCGCCCCCGCAACCACCGAATCCTCGAGGTGGCGTTCCGACCCATGTCCGAAGCATCGATGGGATAGGAAGATGACGTTCTTCGACCAAGTGGAGAAAGTAGGCGCGGTCGGCTCGGGTGCCGACCTGTCGTACGAGGTCTACGAGCCCAATCGCGAAGTGCTGGGGAAGAGGATGGAGGATCAGCTTCGCATCGCCGTCTGCTATTGGCACTCCTTCAACTGGCCGGGGTCGGATGTATTCGGCGAGGGGACATTCGATCGACCTTGGCTGGGACCCGTAGACGACCCGATGGCCGCCGCCCATCAAAAGATGGATGCCGCGTTCGAGTTCTTCACGAAGCTCGGCGTTCCCTTCTTCTGCTTCCATGACAGGGACATCGCCCCAGCCGGGGTCACTTTCGCCGAGACCGCACGGAACCTCGAGACGATGGTCGACTACGCCGAGGAGAAGATGGCCGAGAGCGATATTCACCTCCTCTGGGGAACGGCGAACCTCTTTGGTCATCCGCGTTACGCCGCGGGCGCCGCCACCAACCCCGATCCCGAAGTCTTCGCCTATGCGGCGGCCCAGGTCAAGCATGCCCTCGAGGCAACCCACCGGCTCGGTGGCGCCAACTATGTGCTGTGGGGCGGACGGGAGGGTTATGAGACTCTCCTCAACACCGACCTGAAACGAGAACAGGATCAGCTGGCCCGGTTCCTCCACATGGTGGCCGATCACAAGCGGGAGATCGGCTTCGAGGGGACGCTCCTTCTCGAACCCAAGCCGGCGGAGCCCACCAAGCACCAGTACGACTACGACTGCCAATCCGTTCATGGCTTTCTCATCAAATACGGGCTGGTCGACGACTATCGGGTGAACATCGAGGCCAACCACGCCACCCTGGCCGGGCACTCCTTCCATCACGAGGTGGTCTATTCGGTCGCCAACGGCATCTTTGGTTCGATCGACGCCAACCGGGGTGACCCGCAGAACGGCTGGGACACCGATCAATTCCCCAACTCCGTGGATGAGATGTCACTGGCTCTCTACGAGATCATGACCGGCGGTGGGTTCACCTCGGGAGGGTTCAACTTCGACACCAAGCTGCGGCGGCAATCGATCGACCGGGCCGATCTGTTTCACGGGCACGTGGGAGGTATAGACACCTTGGCCCGCGCCTTGTTGGTGGCTGCCGACCTGATCGAGCGGGCGACGCTCTCGGCTCCCAAGAACGCTCGTTACGCAGGGTGGACCGGGCCACTTGGCGAAGAGATCCTGGACGGAACCGAGACGCTCACGTCGTTGACAGCGAAAGTAACGGCCGGCGAGATCGATCCCGAGCCGGTGTCCGGGCGACAAGAGTTTCTGGAAAACCGTGTCAACGAGGTGATTTGGTCCGTCGAGGCATGAGTTGATCGAGACCGTTGTCGGGCCATACACCCTGGAGATCGCCACCGGGTTCGGTCCACGAATCACAGGTCTCCGGAGAGACGAAGGCCCACAGATCCTGGCCCGGCTCGGTCCCGAGGCCGTGATCGATCACCCCGGCGGGACCTACAGATTTCACGGCGGCCACCGGCTCTGGGCCGCACCGGAGACTCCAGAGGTCACATACGCCAACGATGATCATGGCTGTCACGTGGAAACGCACGCCGGCTCGGTGACCATCGCTGCGGACTTCGACGAGGCGGGGTATCGAAAACAGATCGAGGTGAGCGCCGACGGCGACTGGTTGCGGGTAGAGCACACCCTGGCACGGGCAAGGGGGGTTAGAGGTACCGCCGCGGCTTGGGCGATCACTCAACTACCTCTCGGCGGTCTGGCTCTCCTCCCGCTCATCGGGCCCCAGACCGGAGCCCTCCCCAATCGTCGTCTGGTGATTTGGCCATACACGAGCTTGGACGACCCCAGAATCCGGTGGAACTCCCTCGGTGTCGAGATATCTGGGTCGGGTCAAGAGCCACTGAAGCTGGGAGCGGGCCCGAGTCGTCCCGATCTCGGCTATCTGAGGGAGGGGCTTCTGTTCACCAAGAGTTTCGTCTCTTCATCCAATGGCGACCTCCCCGACCTGGGAGCGGGCAGCCAGGTGTACGTCGGTGAAGGGTTCTGCGAGCTGGAGACCATCGGCGGACTTTCCGATAGCGAGGTCGCAACGGTTACCGAAGGCTGGCGTGTCGATTTGTGTAGCAATGTCGAAATGGCGTGGAACCTGCTGACCAGTGAAAGCGCTTCTTGAGCAAGCTCATCGGCATCGACGTATCCACGACGGCCACCAAGGCTTTGGTCATCGACCAGGGCGGCTCTGTGGTCGGCGTCGGCGCTTCCTCGTACGAGTACGACACTCCCAGGCCCACCTGGTCCGAACAAGACCCTCACTTGTGGTGGGACGCAACCGTCATCGCTGTCCGTTCGGCGCTGGAGCATTCCGGGGTCGGCCCGAAAGACATCGACGCCCTCGGGCTCACCGGTCAGATGCACGGATCGGTTCTCCTCGACGATGACCGCCAGGTCGTCCGGCCGGCTCTCCTGTGGAACGACCAACGCACCGCAGCGGAGTGTGATGAGATCAGGGCAAGGGTGGGGCGAGAGCGTCTGATCGCGACGACAGGGAATGACGCCCTGACCGGGCTCACCTCACCGAAGCTGCTCTGGGTGCGCAACAACGAGCCGGACAATTGGGCTCGGGTTCGGCTCGTGGTGCTACCCAAGGACTACGTGCGGCTCCGGCTGACCGATGTCCCGGCGGTGGACGTGGCAGGCGGTTCGGGCACCGGTCTGTTCGACCTAGCCGACAGAACCTGGTCGGTCCCGGTGCTACAAGCCCTCGCGCTCGACCCGAAGCTCTTTCCCGAGGCCCACGAAGGGCCGGACATCACCGGTCGACTCACCGATGCGGCTTCTGCGGCAACTGGCTTGTTGGCGGGCACACCGGTAGTAGCGGGAGGGGGGGATCAGTCGGCAAATGCAGTGGGCGTGGGCGCCACGATCAGCGGCAGGGTGGCACTGTCATTGGGCACATCCGGGGTGGTGTTCGCAACATCGGACGGACCGACCGTCGAGGAGGACGCCCGAGTCCAAGCTTTCTGCCACGCGATTCCTGACCGTTGGCACATGATGGGCGTGATGCTGTCGGCAGCAGGAAGTCTGCGTTGGCTCAGAGACGCGGTGGCCCCCGGAGACGAATTCACCGAGATGATCGACGGGGCGTCTCGGGTGGCCGCCGCAAGCGAAGGCCTTCTCTTCCTCCCTTACTTGTCTGGAGAGCGCACCCCCCACCCGGACCCCAAGGCGCGCGGCGCCTTCGTCGGGCTGACCACGAGCCATGACCTGAGACACATGACACGCGCCGTGATGGAGGGCGTCGCCTTTGGGCTCAGGGACGGGCTCGATCTCATGGTGCAGGCCGGGGCACCCAGGCCGGAGTCAGTTCGTGCATCCGGGGGTGGGACCAAGAGCGCCTTGTGGCGGCAGATCCTCGCCGACGTTCTCGAAACCCGCATCGACAGGGTCGTCACCGAGGAGGGGGCAGCGTATGGGGCCGGGCTCCTGGCCTCGGTCGGCGCCGGTCACCACGCGTCCGTCGATGCAGCCGTCGACAGCCTGGTCCAGCTCGAGCCTGGGTGCGAACCCAGCCAGAACGTCGGCGTGTACCGGGCCGCACACGCCAGATATCGGGAGCTGTATCCGGCCCTGCGACCGATCTTCCACGCCGACGATTGATCAGACGTTCGGAGATGTGGGTGCCGTCCACCGCGGGGGTGTCTGGCTGGACGGAGCCCGCCAACTCAAGGTCGACCACGTCTGGGCAGTTCGTTCTCCTGGGATTAGCCGCATGGTTTGCGCATCGGATGGCTCGAGCCGATTAGGGATCTGTCGCTGACATGTTCGGGTCGTTGAGACTGGGTTCTCCGTGCTGCTCTAGCGGCGAAGGGAACGTTTGGCCGGCTCTTGCCTTGGTCAGGCTGGCGAGAATGTCAGTGTGCGGGCCACGACTTCTGAGGCGGTGTCCATGAGGAGGCGGTCGTGAGACCAGGCGTGGGCTCGGAGCACGTCGGCGGCTGACCCGGCGTCGATTCCCATCTGCGCCATGACCATGCCGGTGGCTTGATGGAAGGTGTCGTGTTCGGCTGGCTGGCCTAGGGAAGGGGGCGGTTGGCTGAGGGAGCCGACCACGAGTGAGGCGAGCTCCTTTGCGATCTGCTCGGCGTCGGCGAGAGTTTCGGGAGTGATCTTGCCTTGTCGGTCCTGGAGGTTGATTGTGGCGAAGGTGGTTCCTCCCGCTCGCAGGGGAACACCGGCGATGGATTGGTAGCCGATGGCGTGGGCCTTGGCCGAGAGCTGGGGCCATGGGTTGGTGTTGGAGGGAGCGGTTTCTGCGGTCTTCGATGTGCTGTTCACTCCGGCGTCGAAGCATGGCCCCTCTTGGAGGGTGAACTCCCATTCGTCCAGGGTGCGAGAGTCGTCCGACGAGGAACACAGGATGTGCTGATCGGAGGCTCCGACAAAGGAGATGGTGATGTCGCTGACGTCCAGCAGTCGGACGCAGTCGGTGGCCAGCGAACCCGGTAGTCCGGGTTTGTCCCATGTTGCGAATGATTCCCGCAGAGTGTCGAGGTCGGAGCGGCTGATCATCGGTTCGCTCGCTCTTCGATCATCGAGTCCAAACCGACCAGTTCGAGAAGTCGGCACACCGACGACGACGGTTCTCGAATGGTGATCGTCTCGGGGCCGTGCCCATCGACGGCGGTGAGAAGGTAGTGCAAGCCCCTGGCGTCCATGAACTTCAGCTCGGGGAGTAGGTAGACGACCCTCCGTGGGTGACCATTGCTCCCGCTCGGGTCGTTGTAGGACTCGAGGTGCTGTTTCAGCATCGGGCCGGTGGAGAGGTCCAGTTCGCCTCGTACCTCGATCATGAAAGCGGAGGGATCTTCGCTTCGCACTGAAACGTCAAGAGGAGGAGGCTCGTAACCGGATGGATCCGCTCTCGATTTTAGAGTTCTGACAGTCATGTCCTGGCCCTCCTCGATGGTTGAGGGTCCGCCAGGATCTGGAGCAGACTCGTTCGGTTGCGCTTGTCCACCACTCTACAGGCGCATTCGCTCTATGGGAAGAATGGGAGAACCAGCTAATCGCCAGAGGTGAGGTGAAGTGGTGTCAAGGCGCCCGAGACGATGGCGGCGGAGATGTCTCGCAGCCGCTCGTTGTTGTTCCGGGCTTGATTCCGGATGTGACCGAACGCCTCGTCCATGGTCAGGCCGGCCCCTTGTGCGACGATTCCCTTGGCCTGCTCGATCAATACCCGGGTCTCGAGCGCCGTCCGGAGCTGGGAGATCAGCGTCCGGTCGTCGATGGTCGCCCGGTCCTGGAGAATGGCGATGGTGGCCAGGTCCGCCAGAGCCTGGGCGACGGTCAGGTCATCGTCGGTGAGGTCGACTGTTTCGGTCGAGAACAGGTCGAGAGCCCCCAGGACCTGGCCGCGGAGTCGCATCGGAACAGCTGTGACTGCGCGGAATCCCGCCGAAAGTGCCGCCTCTCCGAATTCTGTCCATCTGTGCCGGGCCTGAGATCCGGCCAGGGCGCCGGACCTCACCGGGCGGCCGGTCCGAAACGCCTCCGTACCGGGACCTCCCTGGTTCTCCAGTTCCAACAGCTCCACCACGCCGGTGGCTTCGCTGCTCGCTGCCACCACCCGCAACTCACCGTTCCCGTCGGTCAACAACAGCCCCGCCTGGGCCACATCCAACAGATCAGTACAGCTCACCACCAGCTCAAAGAACAAGTCCACCGGGTCGAAGTCCGAGACCAGCGTGTCCGCCATGCTCACCAGCACCCGGACCAACCGACCCTCCCGAAACGTCATGGCGAAAGGCTACCCCTCGAAGTTCGCCGGCGAAAACGGAACGCTTTGGGTCCCGGCTCCGCCCAAGGACCGCAATTTCGGGTGCGGTTGCCGTTGTCGACGACCGGTCACCAGATCGCAGGCACCAGGTACCGCCCGGTCAGGCATTTCAACAGCATTGACCGTTGGATCAACTGGCCGGTTGGCGCTTCTGCCTCGGAGACCTTCAGCCAGCGCTCGGCGTAGGGCGAAACTCTTGGAGTGCTTTCCCTTGTGGCGCATGTGGGAACCGAGAGATAGGTGAGACCCGCGTTTCCGGTGTCTTCCCTGCTCAGGAGATGTTCTGGGTGGTCTCCAGGTAGTGAGTTGTGGGCCCACGTGGACTTGAACCACGGACCTCATCCTTATCAGGGATGCGCTCTAACCGGGCTGAGCTATGGGCCCCGACTGGTAGTCAAGGAGAGGCAAGTTTACAGGGGCCGATGAGGGTTCGGGAATCTGCGTCTTCCCCCCCGCCGGGGGCCCCCAGCATTTTGATCAAGCTCGCTCGGACCAGATGAGGTGGCTGTCTCCGAACTCGTGCCAGAGATACCCGAGATGGATGGCAGCCTCGTAGCTGGCGGCCACCAGCGTCCGATCGGCGATGGCGAGGAGCATGTCGAGATGGGTGGATCGGGGTTCGTGCCATCCCGTCACTACCCCGTCGACCGACCGCACCGGCGTCCCCTGGTTGATGTGGAGATCGGTCCAGCCGCGGCCGGGATGGGTGACGCCCAGGCTGTCGCTGACGGTCTCCAGCGCCCGGACCACGGTGGTGCCGACGGCAATGACCCGCCCCCCACCGGCCCGAGCTCGGTTGACCCGGTCGCTGGTGGCCTCGGGGACGTGGAACCACTCGGGGTAAGGCGGCTCGCCCGTCTCCAAGGAGGAGACCCCGGCGTGCAGGGTCAGGGGCACGATCCCGATGCCGCGGGATACGAGCGAAGCGACAAGCTCGGTGCTGAAAGGCCGCCCCGCACTGGGCATTTCCGCCGACCCGGGATCCGCGGCGAAGACTGTCTGATAGACGCCGATGGGGAACCTCTCATGGTTCGGGGCGTACGAGATCGGCCGGCCCCATTGGGACAGGAGCGAGCGGAGGGAGCTGTCTCCATCCAAATGGGACACCCAGAGTCGTCGGGTGGGTGAGTCGACGGGGAACGGGGCGAGGAGCTCGATCGTGCCACCGTCGGGGAGGGGGAGATTGCCCGGAACCATCTGGAGGGCGGGTCTCGTCGTGTTCCCGAACCGGTGACGCACCTCGATCACCCTCAGCCCGCCGGGGAGCTCGGTGGAGAAGTGCACCACCGTCTCGCCATCGATGTCGATGGCTGCGGGAATCGTGGCCGAGTTGTTGACCACGAGCAGGTCTCCCGGGCGCAGCTCGTCTCCGAGGTCGCAGAACCGACGGTGCCTGATGGCTCCGGGCTCGGCGACAAGCAGAGGGACTTGATCACGCTCCAAGCCACGGAATTCGGGCGGGGCCGTCGCTTCCAGCTCCTCGGGCACCACGAACGTGTCGAGGATGTCGGCCGAGCGCAGCGCCAGGCTCAACGGTCCGTCCCGACCAGGAACTGCTCCGCGGTGTAACGACCGCTCGGTGGTCTGGATGCCAGCAACTCGAGCAGGCCCGGTACCCGGGTCTCGGGTAGTGGGCGGTCGGAGATGTCCTCTCCCGGGAAAGCCTCCTGATGCATCCGGGTTCGCATGTCACCCGGGTCGAACCAGTACACGCGCACACTGGGCTCCTCGGCGGCCAGCACGTTCGAGAGTTGCTCGAGGGCCGCCTTCGAGGCGCCGTAACCGCCCCATCCCTCATAGGCCTCGATCGCGGCATCGGATGAGATGTTGACGATCGATCCTTGGCTCTGCCTGAGATGGGGAAGGGTCCCTTGTATCAGTCGGAGGGGAGCCAGGACATTCACGGCGATCACGTCCTCGAGGACATCGATCGGGTAGTCCGCCATCCGTGGCTGTGGGCTCGGGCCCAGCACGGAGGCGTTGTTGACCAGCAGGGTGAGCTCACCTGTCCCTGACGCTGCCGCGAGCAGATCCCTGACATGGCCTGTCGAGGACACGTCGCCGGCGATCGCAGTGATGCGTCCCATGCCCAAGCCATCGAGTGCCTCACGTGTCTCCTCGAGATCCGATGTGGTCCGGGCGTCGACGACCAGGTTCCAGCCGTGGCTCGCAAGCTCGACGGCGATAGCCCTGCCGAACCCCCGCGATGCGCCGGTGATCAATGCTGTCTCCATCGGTGTCCCTTGTCTCTCCCGTGAGGCTACGACATGAAGTTAACTTCAAGTCAAGCTGTGATTCCGGTCAGCCAAGGGGACGAGCCGATAGGCTCTGGACAAGCGAAAGGCGGAAACATGGAGACATTCGAGGCGATCACCTCCCGACGCAACGTCAGGTCGTACCAGGACCGCCCTATCCCGGATGACGACCTCCGGCAGGTCTTGGAGGCGGCGCGACGTACCCCCTCGTCCCGTAACGCCCAGCGGTGGGACTTCGTGGTCGTACGAGATAGAGACCAGTTGCAGGACCTCTCTGCGGTGTGGCAGGGAGCCCGTCATGTCCCGGGGTCGGCGGCCACCATCGCCCTGATCGCTCCGGAGCCCGACGAGGGGCGGAAGCGTGAGTCGATCGTCTATGACCTGGGCCAGGTCACGATGAGCATCATGGTGGCAGCGACCGATCTGGGCATAGGCACCGCCCATTCCTCGGTCCACGACCAAGCGGTGGCCCAGCAAGTGCTTGGATTTCCCGAGGGGTATTTCTGCGCCTATCTCATCGCGATGGGCTACCCGGCGGATCGGCCATTGCGCCCGATTAGGGAGCCGGCGCGACGCTCATTCGACGACGTCGTCCATTTCGACCGGTGGTGATCTATCCCGAGTTGACCCGGTCTCTCCAGTCGAGCCAGTCCTCCAGCCCGTTCAGGGAGTAGTCGGGCCCGTTGGTGCCAAAGGTGACCCCGGTGAAGCCCATCTCCAGGAACGTGTCGGCATGCTCCTCCAGGACCCTCCGACCATCGCCGGGCTCCAACCCATAGGTCCACTCGATCTCGCCCGCGTCCCGGCCGAGCTCGTCGCACCAACCGAGGAGGGCGTCGATCGCCGGCTCCAGTTCGGCTGGGTGCTCAGGGAACTTGGCGTGCCACATGTCGGCGTGTCGCGCCGTCATCCGAAGGGTCTTCCGAGGCCCGGTGCCGGCAACGAGGATTGGGATCCTTCGAGTCGGCAGGGGGTTCAGCTGTTCCAGCCGATTCGCGATGATCGGAAGGTTGACAGCGAGGTCGTCGAGGTGGCTCCCCGTGGTGCCGAAGTGGTACCGGTACTCCTCGTAGTCGCGGCGAAACCACCCCGACCCGATTCCGAGAACGAGACGCCCACCCGAGATGTGATCGACCGTACGCGCCATGTCGGCGAGGAGGTTGGGGTTGCGGTATGAGTTGCACGTGACGAGACATCCGATCTCGACGGTGGATGTCTGCTCCGCCCAGGCGCCGAGCATGGTCCAGGCCTCGAAGTGTTTTCCGTCGCGGTCGCCATATAGCGGGTAGAAGTGGTCCCAGTTGTAGACGATGTCCACTCCCATCTCCTCGACGCGACGCACAGTGGCGCGGATAGCGGCGTAGTCGGCGTGCTGGGGGTGGATTTGCACTGCGACCCGTAGCGCTGGTGGCTCACGTGCAGGGTGAATGTCTCATCGGCATCGCCCCAACCCTAAGACTCGAACCCTGCGTGAAGTCAAGCTCCTCGTGTAACGATTCTCCGCCAGCTCGTAGACTTCCGATGAAGAGGACGTAGCCCAGTTGGAAGAGCACCGGCTTTGCATGCTGAAGTAGCCGAGCGCGCGAAACGACGTTCTCGCGGGTGGTCGAAGAGCAGGCCAAGACCCGCAGCGAACCGGGGGGTGTTGACAACGCCAGGCATTTCCGATAGAGATGCTACGGATCGGTCGATCGACCGAACGCACAGAGAAGTGGGTTGAGGTTGGCAACGCAAATGGGCACGAAGCGACAAATCCTGCGCTCCGCAAAGGAAGCTTTGCTCGACTCCGGCTACTCCAAACTGTCAACCAGGAGAATCGCCGACGAGGCAGGTGTGCCCCTCAGCCAGATCCACTACCACTTCGGCTCCAAGCAGGGTCTGATGCTCGAGGTGTTGGCCGAGGAGAATCGCCGACTGATCGAGCGTCAGAAAGGGATGTTCGAAGCGGAGATACCGCTGTGGAAGCAGTGGGAGCAGGCCTGTGACTACCTCGAGAATGACTTGGAGTCGGGGTATGTGCGAGTTCTCCAGGAAATGACAGCCGCCGGATGGTCCGATCCTGAGATCGCAAACGCAGTGAGGACCATGTTGACTCACTGGCTAGGGCTGTTGACGGAGGCTGCTCGTCGCACGGAGGATCGGCTGGGCGGCCTCGGGCCCTTCACGCCCGAAGAGGCCGCGGTGCTCGCCGGCGCCCCATTCCTCGGGGTGGAGGCCCTCATCTTGTTGGGGTTTGGAGAGAACGAGCTACCCAGTCGCTCCGCGCTGCGCAAGGTCGGGGAGCTCATCCGACAGATGGAAGAAGGCTCATGAGAGCCCGATTGGCTGATCGCTCTGGCTCCGTCGTGCGCGACCGAGTGAGACTTGGCTACGAGGTGTTTGGTGAAGGTGACCGAGCGATCCTTCTCCTGCCCACTTGGACGATCATCCACTCTCGCTTCTGGAAGATGCAGGTGCCCTATCTGGCTCGCCACTACCGGGTTGTCACCTACGACGGACCCGGCAACGGCCGCTCTGACCGCAATACCGAACGGAGCCGCTACTCGGCCGACTCCTACGCCAAGGATGCCGTCTCCGTCCTCGATGAATGCGGTATCGATCGTGTGGTGGCAGTTGGCCTGTCACTGGGTGCCGGCTATGGCGTACGTCTTGCCCGTCTCGTTCCCGATCGCGTTGATGGACTGGTGATGGTCGGTCCGTCGATCCCGCTCAAGCCGCCCTTGCCCGAGCGGGCGAACATCGAGTCGTCATTCGTCGAGCCTTATCCCGATGATGTCAGTGGTTGGGAAAAGTACAACGCCGCCTACTGGCAGGACCACTACCACGACTTCGCCGAGTTCTTTTTCGGGCAGTGCTTCAGAGAGCCTCACTCCACCAAACCGATCGAAGACAGTGTTGGCTGGGCGCTGGAGACCACGCCTGATGTGCTGATAGCGGAAGCGTTTGCCCCCCCGCCAGACGAAGACTGGTCGGCGGCGGTGGCGGCATTGAGCTGTCCGGTGCTGGTGATTCATGGCACCAGGGACGCCATCTCACCTCACGAGCGGGGTGCCGAAGCCGCCCGGCTCAGCGGGGGGACGCTGTTGACGATCCAAGGCTCGGGACACATCCCCAACGTGCGAGATCCCGTCAAGGTGAATCTGGCGATTCGGGGCTTCGTGGAGCGTCTGCCATGAGAGCTGCCTACCCCGACATCAGCGGATATGTGGACCGGGCGGGTGTCCAGATCTACTACGAGGTCTTCGAGAATGACGCTCCGAGCCTCCTCTTCATTCCGCCTTCGCCGATCACCCATTCCCGGATCTTCAAGGCGCAGATCCCTTACCTGTCACGCACACACCGAATCGTCACCTTCGACGGGAGAGGTGCCGGCCATTCCTCGCGAGTGAGCGGGGTGGACTGGCACACCAGGGCCGAAAATGTTGCCGACGCCCGCGCGGTCCTCGACGCAACGGGGACCGACGAGGCGATTCTCGTGGCGCATTGCCATGCCAATTGGTGGGCAATGGAGTTGGCAGCAGGGAACCCCGACAGGGTGGCTGGCTGGGTGGCCATCGACCCGGGCCTCCCCTATATCGGCACGCCCCACCGGCACTGGCAGGAGGCGGGCGCTACCTGGACCGAGATACTCGACGACCCGAAGGGATGGCAGCTGTTCAATCGACACGTCATCACCACCCGGCACAGGGATTGGATCGAGTTCTTCTTCAGGTCCCAATTGGTCGAGCCCCATTCGACCAAGCAATTCGAGGACGCCGTGGCATGGGCGCTCGAGTCGACAGGTGAGATCCTGGCGGACAGTGAGGAGGCCCAGGAGATCGATCCGCCTACGAAAGGGGAGTTCGTCGCTTCGCTGGAGTCACTGGATCTCCCGGTGTTGGTGGTCCACGGCGAGGCAGACGTCTGTCAGCACGTGGACAAGGGGCGCGACCTTGCCGCCATCACCGGTGGCGACCTCTTGGTCGTCGCAGGTGGGGGTCATCTCACATTGGCCCGGGACCCGGTACGGGTGAATATGGCGATCAGCCGGTTCCTGACAGAGAGGATGGCGGCATGAGAACTGAGATCTGGAGCCGGGGCCTGGGTCGTCGAAGAAGGGTCCTCTATTTGTCGTCACCCATCGGTCTCGGTCACGCTCGACGTGACCTGGCAATCGCCCAGGAGCTACGAAAACTCGAACCAGACATCGAGATCGACTGGCTGGCACAACATCCGGTCACCACCGTTCTCGAGGAGGCGGGGGAGCGGGTGCATCCGGCCAGCGAGTGGCTGGCGTCGGAGTCTGGACACATCGCCTCGGAGGCTTCAGGGCACGACCTGCACTGCTTCCAGGCTCTGCGCAGGATGGACGAGATCCTGTTGGCCAACTTCATGGTCTTCCAGGAAGTCGTCGATGAGGGTCTCTACGACCTGATCATCGGGGACGAGGCATGGGACGTAGACCATTTCTGGCACGAGAACCCCGAGCTGAAGCGGGGTAGCCATGTCTGGATGACCGACTTCGTCGGGTACCTGCCGATGCCGGACGGTGGTGACCACGAGGCCTATCTCACGGCCGACTACAACGCCGAGATGATCAACCACATCGCCCGGTATCCCAGGATTCGCGACCGGGCGGTATTCGTGGGCAACCCCGACGACATCTACCCCGAAGTGTTCGGGCCCGACCTGCCCAAGATCAGGGACTGGACCGAGGAGCACTTCGATTTCTCCGGCTACATCACCGGCTTCAACCCGCCCACACCTGACGAGACCGAGGAACTGCGGGATGAGCTCGGGTTCACCCCTGACGAGAAGGTGGTGGTGGTGACCGTCGGCGGATCGGGCGTCGGTCGGGCGCTACTCGAGAAGGTGATCGGCTCGTTCCCGATCGCCAAGGAGCAAGTCCCGGAGCTGCGCATGATCGCGGTGGCGGGTCCCCGGATAGAGCCCGAGTCGTTGCCCTCCCACGAGGGCCTCGAGGTTCGCGGTTACGTGGACCGGCTCTTCAGGCACCTCTCGGTCTGCGATCTGGCCGTTGTCCAGGGCGGGCTCACCACCACGATGGAGCTGACCGCAGCCAACCGGCCTTTCCTCTACTTCCCGCTCCGCAACCACTTCGAACAGAACTACCACGTCCGATACCGGCTCGATCAGTACGGGGCCGGAAGACACATGGAGTATGGAACGACCAACGAGGACACCCTGGCGGCGGCGATAGCCGCCAAGGTCGGTAAGCCGGTCAACTACAAGCCGGTGGAAACCGACGGCGCAGCACGCGCTGCGCAGATGATCGCCGAGCTGATCTAGGAGGAGAGCCCACGGATGGATGAATGGCTGCTTGCACATCTTGGCCTCGTAGAATTGGGTCCTCCGGGGACGTAGCTCAGTTGGAAGAGCACCGGCTTTGCAAGCCGGGGGTCGTGGGTTCGAGTCCCATCGTCTCCACTCACACGATTCTCGAGGGGCTGTGAGAGTTCGGTAGCTCTGTCTCACTTCGGCTTCGGGTGGTGTGTCTCACTGTTCTCACGATTCTCGAGGGGCAGCGTGGACGGGAGACCCCTTGTGACTGCAGGGCAAATCAGCTCGGGGTCTGGCGGCTTCCCGCCGGTCCCGCGGGTTTGGGCAACGTGAACACCCAAATCCCGGAGTGGTGGTCGCTGGCATAGAAGTATCCACTATTCGCGGCGACATCCCACACCATCGGAAATCTCTCGGACCCATCTGGAGCCACCCACCAGCGCTGCGGGTCGAATGCCGGTGCCGGCACCAAGTGCGCGATCTCCACCGGGTTCACCTGGTCGGAGAGGTCGAAGACCCGAACCCCGGCCGACATCCAGGCAACCGCCCGTCCCGTCGGCCCGTAGCGCGCGGCGCTGCCAGGGTGGAAATAGCCGCTGGTCGGTGAGCTGTTCTCGTCGTCGGAGGACGGATCGAGGACGCTCACCGGCTCCGCACCGGACCCGCTCACATCGATACTCAGCTGTCGACCGATGACCCCGGTTGAGCCATCCCCCGGCCGCTCGTTGACCACCAGGTATCCCGCCGACGGGCCAACTGGTCGCGAGACCAGCTCGGCTCCCCCTACACCCATCTCCCCGACCTCCACCCGCGCAACCTGATTGGGAAGATTCGGCTCGGTGACGTCGACGATCAGCACGCTCCCGCCCTCACTGCCCATCGCGACCGTATCGGGGCCGAGCCATGCCACTCCGGCGACTTTGCCGTTCAGGGTGATGCCCTGTTCCATGGGAAATCTCGGGGTGGACACGGAAAGCGTTGGTGGTTGCCAGTCCGACAGCCGCTCGGGGTTTGCGGGGTCGGTGATGTCGACGATGCGAAGGGCGCCTTGTTGCCCTGAGGTGTCACTGTGCGAGTTGGGGACGGTGGCCGCTACCAAGACCCGATCATCCTCGATCGAGACGTCCAGGGACTCCACCCCGCCGGTGGTGACACCGGTGCCGACCCGAGACAGGAGGGCGGGTTCGGCAGGGTTGGCGAGGTCGTACACGGCGATGCCGACGAACCCGAAATCGGGCAAAGTGGGATGTGGGTGCTGGCACCTGGCGATGCCCACGACGCCGATACGGCCACGGTAACGCGTGGTGTCGACGCTTCCCACCCAGAGCGAGTCCGTTTTGGTGTCGTGGTACTCGGTGTGGTCGGCGAAGGTGGTCACCGCAAGTGGCGCCGTCGGGTCGGTGGTGTCGATGACCCGGACACCGGTTCCCGGGCATCGTTCCGCATTGCCCCAAGTCCCCACGTAGAGGTGGTCATCGACCGCGGCGAGTCCTGCATTGAAACCGGTTCCAGGGTCGAAATGGGCCACCAGCTCGACGCCGTCGGCGATCACCTCGTCGTAGTCGACCGTCGCGAGGGGACGGGCCACACTGTGACGCCGTGCGTTGCGGAGGGGCTCGTAGGGGTTGATCCGGAGACCGTCCGGCTGATGCAGCTCGAAGTGGAGGTGTGACGACCCCGCTTCGGCGTTGCCACTGTCGCCGACATATCCCAGCAATGTGCCGGCCGCGACCCGCGCCCCAATCTCGATGCCCGGCCCGTAACCGACGGTGAGACCGTTGTCCGTGCCGGGCGAGTCGTTGTTCAGGTGGGCGTAGGCCGACCTCCATCCCCGCGCATGGCGGACGACGACGAACTGACCGGCCAGAGGTTTGTCACCCATCCGCTCTACCACGCCCGGGGCGACGGCGACCACCGGTGTGCCTCGCATGGCGATGATGTCCGTACCCAGATGCACCCGCCGACCCCCGTCGCGGGGGTCGAGGTAGCTGTCCCTGAAGCTGGAGGCGCCGATCAAAGGGAACACGATCGGGGGAGGGGGGAGCAGGTCCTCTTGGTCCGGCTCGCCTTCCTGGGGAGAGCCACCCAACTCGTCATCTGCCGGGGCGGTGATCGTGGTCGTCGTGGTAGTGGTGCTGCCCGGGAGGGTGGTGGTTGTCTCGTCCGTCACCGCCGTCGTGGAGGTGCTGTCGGGGACGGTCGTGGTAGTGGTCTCATCCGGCAGTGTCGTCGTGGTCGTCGTGGTCGTCGTGGTCGTCGTGGTCGTCGTGTCTTTGTCGACGGCGAGCACCTGGTTCGGCACGACAAGCATCACGACGGTGGCCAATGCTGCGGCGCAACGTCCGGCTCGGGGAGCCAGTCGCCCGGATGCCGAGCGACGGATCGGTCGGGGCGCTCGGTGCGCCCTTCTCTGCTTGCTCATACAGTCGCCCCTGTCATGAGGCGGGTCATCCTAAGTCGCCGTGATCGATCTGAACATATCGGGTTGGCCGCCCATGGCGGAATGTCGGCGTCCTGGGTACCGTTGGCAACGGCACTGGATCAAGGAGACTCATGAGAAGCGCCGTCATCATCGATGCAGTGAGGACCCCTGTGGGGCGTCGCAATGGGGCATTCAAGGACACCCACCCCGTCGACCTCGCCTCCATCCCCCTGCAAGCGCTAATCGCCCGCAACGATCTCGATCCCGAGCTGATCGACGACGTGATCATGGGCAACGTCTCCCAGATCGGCGAACAGGCTTACAACGTCGGCCGCAACGCCGCTCTCGCCGCCGGGTTCCCCGAATCGGTGCCCGGGGTGACGATAGATCGCCAGTGTGGCTCGTCGCAGCAATCGGCGCATTTCGCCGCTCAGGCGATCATGGCCGGTGCCCAGGACATAGTCGTCGCCGCCGGTGTGGAGAACATGACTCGGGTGCCCATGGGGGTCACCGCCCAGAACGGACCCGGGCTCCCTTTCGGTGCCCGGATGCTGGAGCGGTATGCCAACGGTCTCGTTCCCCAAGGCATCTCCGCGGAGATGATCGCCGAGAAGTGGGCCATCTCCAGAGAGGAGCTCGATGAGCTTGCCCTGAATTCTCACCGTCGGGCCGCCCAGGCCACTGACGAGGGTCGCTTCGAGGGTCAGATCATCCCTGTGGAGGTCATCCGCGAAGACGGTTCCAGGGAGCTCATCACCCGTGACGAGGGCATCCGATGGGACACTTCCCCGGAGAAGCTGGCCGCTCTCCAGCCAGCCTTCCAGGCCGACGGCAAGGTCACGGCCGGCAACTCGTCGCAGATCTCCGACGGGGCCGCCGCGATCCTCATCATGGGCGAGGACAGAGCACAAGAGCTCGGGCTCACCCCCAAGGCCCGGTTCCACACTTTCTCGATGGCGGGTGTCGACCCGGTCATGATGCTCACCGGGCCGATCCCGGCGACGAGCAAAGCCCTCGACCGGGCCGGCCTCTCCATCGATGACATCGACCTGTTCGAGGTCAACGAGGCCTTCGCCTCGGTCACGGTCGCCTGGCGGATGGAGCACGGTGGTAGTGATCCGATGGCGCTCTGGGACCGCACGAACGTCAATGGCGGCGCCATCGCCCTCGGCCATCCACTGGGGGCTTCTGGCGCTCGTCTCCTCACCACGCTGGTCTGGGAGCTGGAGCGCACCGGCGGCCGCTATGGATTGCAGACCATGTGTGAGGGTGGCGGCATGGCCAACGGCACGATCATCGAGCGTCTCTGACCGGGACCCTCTGGCTCGACATCTTCCTGGCCTCGGTCATCGGGCTGGTGATATGGCGCGTCTCATTGAAGGTCATCCGTATGTTGTCGACCCCGCCGCCGGAGCTCGACCCGGACGACATCGTCGTCGTGGACCAGGACTACAAGTGCATGGTCTGTGGTGCCGAGCTCACAATGAAGGCGGTCAACTCCGCCGAGGACAAGGCCCCTAAGCACTGTCGCGAGGAGATGGTGCCCGTTTGGCGTCCGACCTAGTTACACCCATGTAGTTTTCCAGAGAATTCTCCACAGGCTGTTGAGAATTACATGGTTGTAACCACCCTTTCACCCGGGAGGGCGGAATCGCATACGACTACTCTCGCCGCCGGATGCCCGAATCGAAACGACGCAAACCGAAGAATCGGCCACAGACCCAGAACGCGATCGAGGCCGCAGCGAAGGCCAAAGATCCCAGCCCCACCTGGTATGTCGCCGTCATGGCGGGCCTCATGGTGGTCGGAGTGGTCCTGGTGCTCCTCCGATTCATCCTGGATTGGCCCCAGACGTTGCTACTCGTCGGTCTCGGTGCCATCGCTGCCGGGTTCCTGATGACGACGAACTACCGATAACGCCGGGCCGACCTACTGATCTTCGATCGTCGTGGTGGTAGGGGGCAATGTCGTCGTCGTGGTGGTCGGCGGCGGGGTGTACTCCCCGAGCGTGACCGTGACCGTGTCCCCCTGGTCCGCGGTGCTCCCCGGGGCTGGGATCTGATCGACGACCAGCCCGTCCTGAGCCGGGTCGGCCACAGGCTGGCGGCCGTTGGCCACCCTGATCAGCAGGTTCAGGTTGTTGAGAGTCGCTGTCGCCTGCTGTTCTGTCATGTTGGTGAGATCGGGAACCGTCACCGGGGGCGGGCCGAGCGAGACGATCAGGAGGACCGTGTCACCCGATTGAACCTCCTCGCCCGGTGCCGGTTCGGTCCGGATGACGTCACCCTCGGGCACATCGTCGTCGAACTCCTCGTTGACGGTGACCCGAAGCCCGAGATCTGTCAGCTGCGCCGTCGCCTCGCGTTCGCTCAACTCGGTGACGTCGGGGAGGGGGACGATCTCCGGGCCGGACGACACGATGAGATCCACTGGTATCGAGGGGCTGATCTCGACCCCCGCCACCGGGCTCGATGCAACCACTGTGTTCTCGGCGAACTCGGCATCGGGTCGAAGCTCGACGCTCCCAACGACCAACCCGGCGTCTTCGATGGCCTGCTCGGCGGCCTCCAGTGTCAGGCCGATGACCACGGGCACCGGAATCCGCTCGGAGCCGACCGAGAAGTAGAGGTCGATGCTCGAGCCGACCGCGGCCAGCTCGCCGGCGGCCGGATCGGTGCGGATCACCTCCCCGTCTTCGGCATCTTCGCTGTTCTCGGGGATCGGATTGACTTCGAATCCGTCCGCCTCCAACAGCTGGGTGGCGGCATCGAGACGGAACCCGGCTACGTTGCGCACCTGGATCATCTCGCCTGCGGAGGTGTCGCCCCGGCCCAGGTTCCACATGACGAAGAAGAGGATCCCCAGAGTGAGGAGCAGCCCGAACGCGGTGAGGATGAAGGGGAGCTGAGACCGGGGCTCATCCTCGATCTCGCGATAGACCTCGTCGGGAGGCGCCGTAGGCGGGGGGATCGAGGTCATCACACGGGTTGCGCCCTCACCGCTGCCGTTGCCTGCCGAAACCGGCACCAACGGCGGGATGACCACGTTCTCCCCTTGCAGAACGGCGAGGAGGTCCTGGCGCATCTCCTCGGCGGATTGGTAACGGGCGCTCGGATCCTTGCGTAGCGCCTTCATCACCACCGAGTTGAGCGAGTCGGGAACGTCGGGATTCAGCGAAGCCGGCGGCGGAGCTTCGGTCGAGACGTGCTGGAAGGCAACCGACATCGGCGAGTCACCGGTGAATGGGGGCCGTCCGGTGAGCATCTCGTAGAGCACCACGCCGAGGGAGTAGACGTCGCTGCGGGCATCGGCTGCCGCCCCCTGAGCCTGCTCGGGGCTGAAATACGTGGCAGTGCCGATGACGGCGCCGGTGCGGGTCAACTCCTGGCTGTCGTCCCATGCCCGGGCGATGCCGAAATCGGTCACTTTGACGGTCCCGTCCTTCGCGAGAAGCACGTTGCCGGGCTTGACGTCGCGATGGACGAGCCCGGCCTGGTGGGCGATGGAGAGGGCCGCTGCGGTCTCTGCTGCGATCTCGGTGGCCCGACGGGGAAGGAGAGCACCTTCGGACTTGAGCACGTCGCGTAGGGATCGACCCTCGATTATCTCCATGACGATGTAATAGGTGCCCGCGGACTGGCCCCAATCGAAGATCCCGACGATATTCGGGTGACTCAGATTTGCCGCCGCCTGTGCCTCCCTTCGAAACCTCTTGACGAACGCCTCGTCGGCCGAGAACTGGGAGTGGAGGACTTTGATGGCGACGGGGCGGTTGAGCTCGGTGTCCCGGCCCTCATAGACGTCGGCCATCCCGCCCCGGGCGATGTGGGACGTGACTTCATAACGGTCATTGAGGACGGAGGGGGTGGTTTCCATCGGGCTACGAGATTGTAGGGAGGGGTTGCGTGCAACTCAGTGTCATGACGACAGCCAGAGTTCGAACAGCCGGGAGGCGATGGGAGCAGCCAGCGACCCCCCCGACGCCGACTCTCCGGAGACCTCGCTGCCCTCGATGAGCACGGCGAGAGCGATGGTGGGATCGTCAACGGGGGCGAACCCGATGAACCACGGGTTGGAGAACCCACCGGTCCCGGTCGAGGTCCCGGTCTTGCCCGCCACCCGGACCCCGGGCACCGCCGCCTGACGGCCAGTCCCCTCGGTCACCACCCGCTCCATCATCTGGGTGAGGGTCATCGCCGTCTCCGACGACATGGCGCGGCCCAGTTCGGAGACTTCGGTCTCCTCCACCGTCTCGCCGTCGGCGTCGAAAATGCGCCGGACGGCATACGGGCTCACTGCAACCCCGTCGTTGGCGACGGACGCGGCGACCATCGCCATATGCAACGGCGTGGCTCTCACGTCGCGTTCCCCGATTCCGCTCTGCCCAAGGGCTGCCGCATCTCGGGCAAGCTCCGTGGTGTTCCAGACAGCTTGCGGAATCGTCCACTCGTAGTCGATCTCCTGGTTGAAGCCGAGGGCCTCGGCGGTGATTCCGATGTCGACCGCACCGAGCTGGATCGAGAGGTCGGCGAAGATGGTGTTGCAGCTCCGGACGAAGGCCTGCAGCATCGTCGTCGTCGCGCCGTCGTTACACGGTCGTCCGTTGGCGTTGGAGATGGTGGCATCGGATCCCGGGAGGTCGAACTCCATGGGGTCGTCGAACGTCGTGCCAGGGCCGGCAGCACCCGTGTCCAGGGCCGCTGCCGACACCACGGTCTTGAACGTCGATCCCGGAGCGTATAGCTCGAGGGTGGCCCGGTCCCGGGTCGGCTCGTCGGGGCGGGCCAACAGCTGCTGCCACTGAGTGGCGGCGTCGTCGCCCAACAACAGCGCCGGGTCGTAACTCGGGGTGGAGACCGAGGCGAGGATGGCACCCGTGGCCGGGTCGAGGGCTACCACCGCTCCGCGGTTGGCGCCCAGCGCCTCCAGGGCGGCGCGTTGCATTGCAGGCCCCGCAGTGATCTCGATGCTCTGCGGTCGCAGGTCCTGGCCCAGGATCGCGCCGATGAGGTCACTGATGGTCAGATCCCGCCGCGACCTGAGCTCCGACGAGTATGCGGCTTCGAGCCCGCCGCTGCCAACGAGGAACGACGTGTAGCCAACGAGGTGGGCGAAGGCCTCTCCTTCGGGATACTCCCTGACGAAGGAACGGGGATCGGCGGGATCCTCAACGGAGCGGGCGACGACCGTCCCATCGACGGTGACGATGAGCCCGCGCTCCTTCCCCCGCTCGGCGAGGGCGGGCCGTGGGTTTCGGGGGTCGGCGCGCAACTCGTCGGCGCGGACTACCTGATACCAGGTGACCCCGACCAGCAAGAGGGACATGCACAGGAATACGCCGATAGCCACTCGGCGGATGGGGCCGTTCATGCAGCTTCCTCGTGGCTGATACGCAGGAGCAGGGCGACGAGCACGAGATTTCCGACCAGCGCCGATCCCCCGTAGGACATGAAGGGGAGGGTGATCCCGGTGAGAGGGACGATGCGCAGCACCCCACCGACGATGAGGAACACCTGCACCGCCATCACGAAGGTGAGCCCGGCCGCCAGCAGCTTGCGGAAGACATCGCGGCTGCGAAAGGAGATCCCGAGACCGACGGCGACAAAGATCGCATATATCGCCAGGATGGCGATGGTGCCGGCGAAGCCGAGCTCCTCGCCGACCGCGGCGAAGATGAAATCGGTATCGGCGTTGGGGATGAGGTCGGGTCTTCCCAGACCCGGGCCCGACCCGGTGAGGCTGCCTGTGCCCAGTGCAAAGATCCCCTGGGCGATCTGGTAGCCCTCGTCCTGGTAATGCTCGAACGGCTCGATCCAGGCGACGATCCGGCGTTGCACGTGATCGAACAGCACCGCGGCCGCTGCGGCACCACCGATGGTCATCAGGCCGCCGGCCACGAGATAGCCGGTGGCGCCGGTGGCGGCGTAGAGGAGCAGGACGAAGCCGGCGAACAACAGCAGCGAGGCACCGAGATCGCGCTGCCAGATCAGGATGAAGATGCTGCCCCCCCAGGCGAGGATCAGGGGGATGAGCTGTCTCGGCTCGGGTAGGCGGATCGGCCCGATGCGGCGATGGGCCTCGCGCAGGGCTTTCTGATGGTCGGCGAGATAGGCGGCGAAGAAGATGACGAGACCCAACTTGGCCAGCTCGGCGGGCTGGAACTGCATACGGGTGAAGCGCAGGTCGAGGACGATCCACAGCCGTGAGCCATTCACCTCGAGGCCGCGTAACGGGAAACCCCAGTCACCTGGCAGGTTGGGCAGGAGGAGCAGTGCGATCGAGAGCAACAGGATCAGGTTGCGATAACGACGCAGGATCGAGGTGGTGCTGCGCGAGAGCAGGAGGAGCACCAGAGATCCCACGGCGCAGGCGATGAGGATCCACCACCTCTGCAGGCCGGCACGCGCGGGGTCGAGACGATAGATCTCGAAAAACCCCAGACCCACAAGGGCGACCATGGGAGGGATGAGCAGCGGGGTGGCCCGCGGGGCGAAGGCCCTCACCGAGGCGATGAGCGTGCCGAAGGCCAGGAGGAAGACCAGGAAGGTGAGCCCGATCTGGGCGTCGACGCTTCCGCCTTGGGCGAAGTTGACCAGAGCCACGGCAAAGGCGGCGAGGAGGGCTGCGGCGACCATCAAAGCGCCTTCGGCGTTGCGGCTCATCGCTCAGTCGATGGCATCGACCACGACCACAGTGATGTTGTCGACACCACCAGCGCCGTTGGCCAGCTCGACGAGCTTCCAGACCACCTCGTCGGGTGTGCCGGAGGCGAGTGATTTGGCGATCCTGGCATCGGGCACCATCTCCGTTAGCCCGTCGGAGCAGAGCAACAGCCGATCGCCCGGGCTCAGATCCAGCTTTATCTCGTCGACGTTGACGAATCGGGTCAACCCGAGCGTCCGTAACAACATGTGTCGTTGCGGGTGAGTAGCGGCCTCCTCCGGGCTGAGCTGGCCCTGAGCCACGTACTCTGCGGCCACGGTGTGGTCTTCGGTGATCTGGGAGAACCCGCCATCTCGCAGCAGGTAGGCGCGACTGTCACCGATGTGCCCGATGGTGGCGACGTCGTCTTCGATCTCGAGGAGTGTCATCGTCGTCCCCATCCCCTCGAGGTTCGGCTCGCGCGCGACTTCCTCCCTGATGGCCCTGTTGCCGGCGGCCACCCGATCGGCCGCGCCGAGCTCGCTCGACGCCGCCGCATTGAGGGCGATCCGGGAGGCGACTTCGCCGGCGACGTGCCCGCCCATTCCGTCGGCGACGATCGCCAGAACGCTGCTGTCCGACTCGCCCGACGACGTCGGGAAGACGGAATCTTCGTTCTGCTCGCGGAGCATTCCCTGGTGGGTGGCGCTGGCCCAGACGTACCTCAAGGCCAGATCCGATCGAGGTCGGCGGCGTATTCGGCGAGCGCCTCTCGGTAGCGGGAGATGTCTTCGGCGTTGGTCGTCTCGACGAGGAGCGACAGCAGGCTCTCGCAGGATTCCTTGGATCGCCCGACGTTGTACAGCGTCAAGGCCCGGAAGACCCGAAGAGAGAGGTCGTCGGGGCACTCGGCCACCGCCCGGTCCAACGTGGCAAGCGACTCCTGGTATCGACCCAGGGCGCGATATGTGCTGCCCAGGCCAAGCAGGGCGTCCGGAAGATCCTCATCTCCCAGGCCCAACCGCAGAGCCGCCTCATAGAAGGGGACGGCCTCCGCCTCCAGGCCCAGCTTGTCATGGATCCAGGCACATTGCAGGTTCACCTGGGCGTCGTCGGGATACTCGGCGACCAGCCCGACGAGGAGGGCCCGTGCCTCGTCGTCACGGCCCTGCCGGCGGGCCTCGATGGCGGCCTGGAGACGATCACGGGCGGCGATACCGACTTTCATCGGATTTCCATCACGGTCTTGCCCACCTGAATGGAGTCGCCACGCCGCAGCTGAGTCGGCGCGGAGACACGCCGTCCGTTGACATAGGTTCCGTTGGTGCTGCCGAGGTCGTGGAGCATCATCCCGTTCTCCTGGGCCACGAGCCGCAGGTGGAACTCCGAAGCGTAGGGATCGTCGAGGACAACGTCGGTCTCGTCCGACCGGCCCATCACCATCACGTCGCTCACCTCGAACTCCTGACCTCGCTGGGTTTCGGAGCGAACGAAGAGGACCCGACTGCCCTCCTTGCGTTTCCGGCGCACCGAGATTCCCAGATGTGATCCTATGGCCCTCGCCACCTGCCACACGAAGAGGTAGACCAGCCCGAGGAAGATGATCCGCAGCAGCGCCAGGATTATGTCGGGCAAAACCTAGATCTCCACGAATCGAAAGCGATGCTCGGACAGCGTCACGATGGACCCGTGCGAGAGCTTGTGCGGCGTATTGCCAACCCGATCCCCGTCGACCCACGTGCCGTTGGCCGAGGAGAGGTCCCGCACCCAGGCCTGTCCACTTTGGCGGTAGAGGATGGCATGGCGTCGGCTCACGTCGTCATGGGCGAGCACCACATCACAATCGGGGGCGCGGCCGATCAGCACACGATTCCTCCCAACCTCCAGCGTCTCTTCGCGTTTCGTGAGATGGGCCCAGACCACGAGTGGCCCCGGGTCGATCTCGACGTGACAGTTGGTCCGACCTGGCGAGGCTGAGTCGCTGGCCTCGATGTTCACCCGGATGGGCCCTTCGAGACGAAGCCCCTCCTCGGCGGTGTATGCGGTCATCTCCTGCGCCAGCATCTCCTCCAGTTGCGTCGGGTCGACCGTGAGGTCGCGCGGGTTGACCTGGATCACGAAGCGGTTGGCGGTGGCCGGTCCGGTGGGATGGTCGAACCGGGCAAAATCGGCCTCGCGCGCCAGCTTACCGGCGAGCTCGGAGGGATGTAGCCGTCCCGAGAAGACCCGTCCGGCCACACCTTCGATCAGTCTCTCCAGCCTTTTTTCCAGGCTCCGGGCAACGCTCACGAACGAAGAGGTTAGGGGTGCTGACAGGACATCCGACTTCCGGAACCAGGGGGCCGGCAGTACGATTCTGCTTTCCCTGGGCGAGTGGCGGAATTGGCAGACGCGCAGGATTCAGGTTCCTGTGATCGCAAGATCGTGGGGGTTCAAGTCCCCCCTCGCCCACGAAACCGAGTCCTTTCAATCCCTGCCTGTGGGCTGAAGCCCACAAGCACCTCTGGGAATGCTGCGAGCCTGGTAGGGGGCGGGATGGCCTCGGTCACCGCGGGAGCGGATCCGGGCCGGTCGCGGTGACGTACCGCTGCGGGACCCAGGCGTCGACGTGGACGAAGCCGTCGAATGTGGCCCCCTGGAGGACAGCCGCGTCGTACAGCGACCGCCGGTAGAACTTCACGTGCGTGAAGTCCTCGAACAGGACGTAGTACGGCTCGTTGTCCGCGCTCTGGAACTGCTGCCCTGTCAGTGCTGCGCGGTGCTCCCGGGAGAAGGCATCGACGTCCTCGCCGACGACCACGCCGAGGTGTTCGAGCCCCATCCGGTAGACGCGCTGGTGGACCGGCGGGATCAACTCGATGAGCGACACCGGCGTCCCGTCGAGGACTTCGAGCGGCTCAGAGAGGACGATCAGCGAGATCGGCCGTCCGTTCCAGACGTTCTCGCTGTTCGTGGTGGCGTGCCGTTCGAGGAGCATGCGAAGGTGGAGGTAGAGGTCCCAGTCGGCGACGCGGTAGGCGATGTGGCTCAGGGCGTACGGCGCGATGTCGATGCCGCGGGTGGCGAGCCGGTCGCGTTGCAGCGCCGCGAACGCCCGGTAGTTCCCGATGATGTCCCTGACCGGATCAGCCATCCGTGCGCATACCCTCCACCCGAACATCGTATGCGCCTGAAGGCCTGGATGACGCCTGTCACGACCGCCTACTACTCGACACGCGCGTGCCCACACAGCAGTTGGTCTCTGGGCGTTTCTCGCTGCTCTCCTGATCGGCAGGCCAGCGGCCACCACTGTCTGGCTTCCATCCCAGCCCAGAGCCACGGTGACGCTAGGGGATACATACTGGTTACCTTTCGCCCACAGTGATTTTCGATCCTCCAGCCAAATCGCGGCGGCGGTGGGTGAGCCGCCTCATCTGGCCGATCCTCATCGCCACCGCCATCACACTCGCCTTGGTCGTCACGGCGGCGGGAGAAGCGACGCGCATCGAACTCGACTATCTCGATGAGATCGGGAATCAGACCGGAGCGCTCGCTCGCAGCGGCACCGCCATCGCGGACGTGATGTCACGGATCAGAGAGATAAGCCGCGAAGAATTCACCACCCTCTTCGATGGGGTTAGGACCGACATCGACGTCGCTGTGGCCTTCGTCGCCGACCCGCCGGCCTCCGACTCGCTCATCCCGATCTGGTCGCTATATCGTCAGACCGTGCTGGCCTGGGACGCAGGGGTCAACGGCCTGGCTACCTCGATGTTGCTCGCCGCCGACAACCCGGAGGAGTTGGCCGTGGTCGACCTCGTGGGCGATGCGCTCGCCGATCTCCGCGCCGGCGACAACCTATTTGAGGACCTGGAGGTCGAGTTCACCCGGGAGGAGGTTCCCGATCCGATCACCCCGTTGGTGGCGGTCCGTCTCTCGCCGGCCGATGGCGGCATCCTCACACTGTCCAATACCTACGTGGCTGCGGCCCGAGCGTCCACGAACGGTCTTGGGCTTCGCCCCGGGCTGAAGATCAGCCAGGTGCTCACCGAGCCCGAGTGGCAGGTGAATGTCGAATCCCAGCCTGTAGTCCCGGCAACCGAGACAATCACCTTCTCTGCCGTGGTCTCCAACTCGGGGAACGTGAGGAGCCAACCGGAGACTCTGGCCATGACATTGACCGGTGGTGCCGAGCCCGTGCTGGCCCAGGCCGAGGTGCCGGCGCTGCAACCGAACGGCCAGACGACCGTCTCTTTTCAGCCCGTCGCAGTCGAGCCGGATATCCTCTACGAGATCCTCATGGAGCTGATCGTCTCCGGGCTCGATTCGGACCGCACGGACAATCTCCTCCGTGTCCAGTTCACGATCAACAACTCGTGATCTCGCTCGAGCCATAACTGGGTATCTTCGGCGATCGGCCCACACGGTCCCCCTATCGGCGGTCTTCCCGGATTCCGTCGGTACCATCCGTCGACCCATGCTCGATCCCAGGATCCTTCGCGACAATCCCGATGCCGTCGCCGACTCGCTGCGCCGGCGCGGCTCGTCGATCGATCTCGGTTCCCTCATCGATCTCGAGACGAGACATCGGGCCGCGCTGCAGGAGGCCGAGCAGCTGCGCTCCCGGCAGAAGGAGGCGGGCAAGGAGATCGCCGTTCTCCAGGAAGACGCCAAGGAGAAGGCCATCGAGGAGGTGTCGGGCCTGGCAGCCTCGGTCAAGGAGGCGACGGCAGTCGCCGATGAGCTCGCCGAGGCATTTCGCCTCGCCTGGCTCGAAGTGCCCAACCTGGTCGACCCCACCGCGGCCGACGGGTTCACGGACGAGGACAACGTCGAGATCAAACGTCATGGCGACGCCGGCACCGAGGGCTCGGATCACGTTTCGCTGGGAGAGTCGCTGGGCATCATCGACACCGAAAGAGCGGCGAAGGTTGCGGGCAGCCGCTTCGGTTATCTCAAGGGGAAGGGGGCGTTGCTGGAGCTCTCCCTGGTTCGCTGGGCCATGGATCATCTCAGCGAGGCCGGGCTCACTCCGATGATCCCCCCGGTCCTGGTCAGGGAGCATGCCCTCGAAGGCACGGGTTTCTTCCCCGAGGCGAGGGAGCAGGTCTACGAGATCCCCAGAGACGAGCTCTTCCTGGTGGGCACAAGTGAGGTCCCGCTGGCCGCGTATCACGCCGACGAGATCCTCGACGGCGACGACCTGCCGATTCGTTACGCCGGGTTCTCCACCTGTTTCCGACGGGAAGCGGGCACCTATGGCAAGGACACCGCCGGGATCTTCCGGGTCCATCAGTTCGACAAGGTGGAGATGTTCGTGTTCACCTCACCGGACGCGTCTTCGGAGGAGCACGAACGTCTTCTCGGCGTCGAGGAGACGCTGGTGCAGCAACTCGAGGTGCCCTATCGAGTCGTCAACGTCGCCGCAGGAGATCTCGGGGCGAGTGCGGCCAAGAAGTACGACATCGAGGCATGGTTTCCCGGAGAGCAGTCCTTTCGCGAGATCACGTCCTGCTCCAACACCACCGACTATCAAGCTCGCCGCCTCCGTGTTCGCTATCGGGATGGGAGCGGCAACGTCCTGGTTCACACTTTGAACGGAACCGCTTGTGCGGTGGGGCGGACCATCTTGGCCATCCTCGAGAACCATCAGCAAACCGATGGCACCGTCGTGATCCCCGAGGCGTTGCGGCGTTACACCGGATTCGACATCATCGAGCCGTGAGCGAGGTCTCCGATCCGATCTTTGCCCGGATCGCCAAACGTTATGACCGGATCAACCGGGTCCTCTCGTTCGGCGCGGAGAAGAGATGGCGAGCGGTCGGTGTCGAGATGCTGAAGCCAGGCACCGTGCTCGATCTGGGGTGTGGCACCGGAGACACCGATTTCGGTGGTCGCGTCGTGATCGGGCTCGACCCGGTGCTCGAGATGCTGGCCCTCAGCCCGGTCCCGGCGAAGGTCGTCGGGATCGGGGAGCAGGTCCCACTCCGAGACGAGTCGGTCGACGGTGTGTTCAGCGGCTTCGTCTTTCGGAATCTGTCCTCCGTGGACGACACACTGCGCGAGGTCGATAGGGTCCTCCGGCCGGGTGCTTCGGCCGTCATCGTCGACCTCGGGCGCCCGACGAACCGATTGCTCCGCTTCCTGCACCGCATAGGCACCGCGATCGTCCTGCCACTCGTGGGGCTGATTCTCGCCGGGGCCCCCAAGGAGTATTGGTACCTGCACAAGACCCTCGACTCCTTGCCACAACCCGACGAGCTCTATCAGCAAAGGAGCCTCTTTCTCGAGGAGGTGTGGCGATCGGGGATGTTCGGATTCGTCTACGGGGTGAGACTCCGCAAGCGGAGAGTCGCGGATACGAAGGAGCCAGAGGCGGCGTGAACGATCGGGTTCGCCGGATTCTGAAGGGATCGCGAGCTCGGACAGACGGAATCTCGTCAGGATGATCGTGACCCCGCCTTCGAGACACGGTGGACGTCGTTGACGTCGGCTGTGGGCTCGGACCAGGTAACCCTGCAGCACCCGGGGCCGTCCACTTAGGGCTGCTTCCTTCCGGACCTGACCCGGTTCGTGGGCGTCCCGCCGCGCAGGACCCGATCGTCATCACCCCATCACCGTCGTCATGGGCTGTCACCCCGACGCGTCGTGGCCCTCAGGCGGGGAGTTCGGCCCCGCATCAAGAGGGTTTCGGGTATAGGGCACCCCTAGCGCCCCGCTTACACGATCAGAGACGAGGCTAGGGCATCGCTCGGGTTTAAAGCGATCCCCCGGTCGTGTTACCTTGCCGGCTCCGCATGGCCGCCCACGCGTTCGGTCCGAACTTTCCCCGGTTGTTCTCCGCGGCCCTCTTACAGGAGCTGTCGTTCGCGCTGCTCATCCATGTCCCGGGGTTTTTCAGCGACCTGGGAGCGACAGAAGGCCTGATCGGGTTGCTCTATGCCGCGGGGGCGGTCGCCTCACTCACCTTTCGACCCTGGCTGGGGCGAATTCTCGACCTCACCCACCGCCGCACCGTGTTGCTCATCGCCGCCGTCGCCAACATCGCCATCCTCGTCGCTCTCGCCTCGGCCACAGTGTGGGGGCCATATCTCTGGGGGCTGTTCCTCTTGCAGCGGACGGTTCAAATCGCCCTGTTCACGACCATGCTCACCTACGGCGCCGACTCGATCCCATTGGAGCGGAGAACTCACGGTCTTGCGATCTTCGGCCTCTCCGGGCTGATCCCGATTGCGATCGGCGGCTACGGGGGCGATGTCATCATCGACGCCTTCGGATTCGACGGCTTGTTCTACACGGCCGCCGCGGTCTCGATGGCCTCATGGCTCATCGTGTGGACGTTGCCGGTGCTCCCGGTCCGGGGCCGCCAGCCGCGTCGCTCGTTCTGGGCCGCCCTCGCCCAGCGCAACCTCTTGCCACTCTGGTTCGTCTCCCTCCTTTTCGCCGTCGGCGCCGAGTCGCTATTCACCTTTACCAGGACGTTCGTCGATGATCGCCAGGTGGGGACGGCGGGTCTCTTCTTCGTCGTGTATGGGATCTCTGCCGCGATCACGCGTATCGCGGGTGGTCCCTTGTACGACCGGGTGCGACACCGCCCTCTCCTCGTCGGTTCAGTGACTTTCTACGGGTTGGGTCTTGGGTTCATGGCCATCGCCGAGTCGGCGTGGATTCTGGTATTGGCCGCTCTGATCACCGGGACCGCCCACGGTGCCGCTTTCCCCCTACTGTCGAGCGAGGTGGTCAATCGAGCCCGGGTCAGCGAGCGTGGATCGGCCGTGGCCACGTTCACATCGATCTTCGACGTCGCCCTCCTTGCGGGCGCGCCGGTCGTGGGCTTTCTCATCGAGGGCTTCGACTATCGGGTGGCGTTTGGTGCCGTCGGAATCGCCCTTTCGGTCGGTGCGCTCGTCTACCGCTCTTGGGATCGTCGCATCGACACCTCGAGCCTGGTCGTCGAGGAACTGATCTAGCCCCCGGGGCCGCGCTTCGAACCAGGAGTCAACATCAGGACGTCGAACCGTGCGCTCATGATCCTGCTCAGAACCTCTGGCGTTTCCGCCAGACCCTCGACATCACGCGAGCTGAGCACCAGCAGGGACGCCTGGAGGCCCTCGGACTGGTCGGCGAGAGCGTCCAGGTCGGGATCGGTCGGCACCCGGCTCACGTTGGTGTTGCGGAAGATTCCCACAGCGGTGGCCCGCTCACGGCCGTCGATTCGATCGAATCGGGGGGTCCCGTCAGATGTCCCTGCCTCCGGGGAGGCGTCGAGGACGACCAGCCCGCAGGTTCTCGTCATGGCCTGGGCGACTGCGGTCTTGATCGCCTCGAAGCTCTCTCTCGAGCCGTCCATGCGGACCACTACGGGCCCGATACGGGTGGGGATTCCCCCGACGAGGGTAAAACCGGGTCGTTCCGAGTACCCGACCCCTTCGGAGATCACGCCGTTCATGACGGTTGGGCCGTTACCCGGGCACCGTCAGGTCGAAACGTCTTTTTGCACATTGGAGACGCTGGATGCGGCGACGGGCGGGAAAGGCGCCGGCTCCACCGTGCTCAGCGGGGTCAGCGTCACGTAGTTCTGCCTGACCATCACCGTATCCGATGCCGGATCCGACTTGTCGTCTTCGGCCCCGACGACGAACTGGAGACGACGGTCCTCCACGTCGGCCACAGCCACCCTGATGTACCCGAACTCGTCGAGATCGGCCCAACGAATTCCGCGCACTTCCTCCGTGGTCACTCCCGGGACATTGACGTTGAGGACCTGAGGCCCCTTGGTGTGCTCCAGGATCCAGCGGGCCGCAGACGGGGCATAGGCGGCGGCGGTCTCCCACCGCCAGGGATCGGACTGCGCCAAGCTGATAGCCACCCCTTTCATCTTGAACGTGTGCGCGGTCAGCGCCGCTCCCACCGTGCCTGAGTGGATGATGGAGTGACCGGTGTTGATCCCGGCGTTGATGCCCGAGAAGACGAGGTCGGGTATCGGGCCAAAGGCACCCAACGCCGCGGCGGTCACGGCCAATCCGGGTGGGCCGTCGATGCTGTATGCCTCATAGGCATCGTCGACCTCGACCGGGGTCAGCTCGACGCCCCGGTCCAGGTCGAACCGGCCAATCCCCGTGCCCGATCCCGACATGTCCGTTCTTGGGGCGGCCACCACCACCTGGTAGTCCCGCGCCAGGGCACTGGTCAGGGCGTGCAGCCCGGCTGACCCTATGCCGTCATCGTTGGTGACGAGAACACGGGCGACCTCGGTCACGCCCGCGCCCCTTCGAGCTCGTGGATCTCGATCCGGTCCATCAGGTTGGGGATGAGATCAGAATCGGCACTGCCGAGCCCGTGCCTCGTGACGTTGGCTGCCCCCGCAGCGCAGGCGAGTCGCATCATCTGGGACGGCTCCAAACCCTGACGAAAGGCCGCGGCGAGTCCGGCGGTCATCGAGTCCCCGGCACCACGATGGTCTGCCGGTTCGAGTCCCGGGGCCATGGCGCGAAAGGCGGTGTTTCCAAATCGGGCCAGCGCTGGCTCATCCTGTCGAGAGAGCACGACGGCATCTGCGCCCGCCGTCCTGAGTTCCGCCAATACCCTGAAGGCCTCGGGCTCTTCGATGTCAGTGGTGTCGATGAACCCATCGGAGGCGAGGTCCTCGTCGCTCACCTTGAGCACGTCGATCTTCCCGTCTGCGAGGAACTCCCAGAGCTCGGGTCCGTGGAGGTCCGCCACCACGCCGACAGCGCCTGCGGCCAGATCGTGGCCGAGTCGCCGGTAGATGGTCGGTGGGAATATCTCCTCGGATTGGCCCGTGACCACGCATACCTGCGCGGCCAGGGCACGGTCGAGGAATCGACCATAGATGTCATCGATTTCGTGGCGAGCCAAAGAGATGGGGGGCGATTGCGCGATCAGCTCCCGGTCACCGGATCGACGGTCTTGAATGATCGCGGGGGTGTCGGCCTTTGCATCGATGGGGCTGAGGTCCATTCCAAAGGCGCCAAGGAGACCTTGCAGCACCTTGCCCGCTTCCCCCCCGATCGGGCCGCAGATGAGAGGGCGCTCGCCGAGATGTCTGAGCATTCTCGCCACCCAGAAGCCTTGTCCACCGGGATGAACGTGGATCTCGTCTTGGTCGGATGATCCCGACTCGACAGTGACCGTCAGATGGAGAACCGGCGCAAAGATCGCCACGGTGTGTTGCTCATGTCCCATTGGAGGCCTTTCGGGTCGAAATCCTCAATTACCCGGCCACGAGGACGCGCCAAACCGACGTGGTGGCCGTTTGTCGGTTAGGGAGTGGTGGGTAAACACCGGCATGAGCACCCCACCGGCGCCCAGCGAACGGGCAACAGCGTGTTTCGCACACGGTATTGCCCACCTGATGTCCGAGCTCGGTCATGCCGAGGGTCTCCGGATAGGTCAGCAGTTACTCGATTGCCTGATCGCCCGTCAGCTCAATCTCTCGCCGCGGGTCGGTTCGGCGCAAAGAATCTCTCCAGCAGACGGCGGCTCTCATCGGCCAGCACGTCGTCAGTGAGCTCCACACGGTGGTTCAGACGCCGGTCCTGGGGGATGTTGTACAGCGACCACGCCGCTCCCGCCTTGAAGTCCGGTGCCCCGTAGACGATCCTGTCGAGTCGCGACCAGACCGCGGCGCCCGCGCACATGGGACAGGGCTCCAGGGTGACGACCAACGTGTGGCCGATCAATCTCCAGTCGCCGATCTCGCGGGCACGCGCCGACAGGACCAGCATCTCGGCATGAGCGGTGGGATCTCTCAGCTCCTCACGTCGGTTGCGATCAGCGGCCACCACCTCTCCTGTCCGGTCCAGCAAGACGGCTCCGACCGGGACGTCGCCGGCGGCGGCGGCCTCGGCTGCGAGCTCGAGGGCGGCTCTCATCGGCGTCTCGTACGAAATGGGCTCAGTCACCGGCGGGCATTATCCTTCATGGTTCCGTCTGGTCAGGCGGTTACTCCCGGAGGGATCGCATAGTCTGGCCTAGTGCGCGGCACTGGAAATGCCGTTGGGGGTTTGCGCCCCCTCGAGGGTTCAAATCCCTCTCCCTCCGCTCGGTATCGCATGACGAGCCGTCCTGGGTCCCTGTCTTGGTACCTTGTCCGATCCCGGAGGGGTCGCATAGTCCGGTCTAGTGCGCGGCACTCGAAATGCCGTAGGGGGCTGACGCCTCCTCGTGGGTTCGAATCCCACCCCCTCCGCCGCATCCGACCGTTCAGTCGAGTGCCGCGATGACCTCGTCGAGATCGGCCAGATCACCTGCCTCCCGCTCGACGTGGAGGTAGAGGATCTCGCGCGATTCGCCGACCACCACCACACCCCCGTTCTGCACCGGATCACCCCGGGTCTCCGTTTGACGGAATCCCTCTCTCGTCGCCCGCGCCGCGTTCCGGAGTGACCGCAGTGAGAACACCTCGGTGGCCCCCCGCCTCATCTGATAGGCCTCGTAGCTCTGCCGGCTCGGGTCGACGTAGACGGGAAAGTCGATGTCTTCGTCGACGATGAATGCTTGTGCCCAGTGGGGTTGACCGTTACCGATGGCGATCAGCTGAGCGCCTTTGGCCTCGATGTCATCCTTGCGCTCCATCAGGCGAGCAGCCTGCTCGCGGCAGAACATTCACCCGAAGTGTCGGAGGAAGGCGATGACCGTCTTTCTCCCGCGGATGATGGAATCGAGCTCGACGACCTCGTCGTCGAGGTTCTTGATCGTTATCACTCAGCCGCCAGACAGTATCCGCTGACCTTCTTTGAAATGGGCGAGACCCTCGACCTGGCGGATGTAACGCTCACTCCTCTTGAACTTGGCCGCGATCTCGCCGTAGGACTGTCCATCGGCGCGGAGGTCGAGGACCCGTCTTTCCAGGGGACGCAGGTGACGCTCGGTGGTTTCTCCGTTGCGTGGGATGCCGGTCCAACCGAGGAGACGCTCGACGAACTCCGGGCTTTTCCTGAAGCGGGTGGCGATCTCGTCCAATTCCATGCCTTCGCCCTGCATGTCGAGCACTCGCCGCTCGATGGGTCGGAGGAGTTGGGGATCGGTGGGGCTGCTCATGTCCCTAAACCTAGTGGGCTGACGATCGAACCCCGACGAGTTCAACCTAGAGCCCGCGTTCCCGCGAGAATGGGATGTCAAACTCCTGGAGGGGTGTCCGAGCGGTCTAAGGAGACGGTCTTGAAAACCGTTGGGCCCTTTGGGTCTCGTGGGTTCGAATCCCACCCCCTCCGCCGGTACCGTTCCCCACAACTGAATCTTGGAGAGGTGGCCGAGTGGTCGAAGGCGCTCGCCTGCTAAGCGAGTAAGGGGTTATAAGCCTCTTCGAGGGTTCAAATCCCTCCCTCTCCGCTGTCGACGAGGGTCGCGGTTGCGGGCTCTCCCACTCACTCTCCGGGCCCTGAGTCGGTTCCAGGATCGCCCCCGGAAGCCACTTCGGCGAGTCGAGGCAGGTGATGACTCCAGCCGAGTCTGTGCACCGCCACCTCGTCTTCGGGCAACTCGCGGTGGGTGAGGACGAGAAGGGTCCCGGTCTCGTCGTCTTCGAGGTCGATCTCGACGATGGTCGATCCGGGGGGGATGCCGGGGCTGTCGATCCAACCCCAGGTGAAGACGACTCGTCGATCGGGCACCAGCTCGAGAAACTCACCCCGGGCATTCATCCCGTTTCCCATCACCATCGAGAACAGACCACCGGGCCGGGGATCGATGGTGGCAGAGCTCCCCTGCCATTTCGACCACTGCTCCGACCGGGTGAGAAAGTGATAGACGGTGGCACGTGATGCGGCGATTCTCTGTTGTATCACCAGCTCGGTCACCGCTCGCCTCCTTCGATTGCGTTGGCGAGGTCTTGCAGCTTCGCCGCCCACATCGGCTCGAGGATCTCCCGAAATGGAGCCAACGCTCCCTGATCGGCGCGGTAACAGCGGCGTGTTCCGTCTTTGCGCACGGTCACCAGGCCGGCGTCCCGCAGAACCGCCAGGTGTTGTGACACCGCCCCAAAGGTGATGTCGAAACGCGATGCGATCTCGCCGGCCGCCAGCTCGGCATCCCAGATGAGGCGGAGGATCTCGCGACGCCTGGGCTCTGCCACTACCTGAAGGGTGTCCATCGCTCCGGGTTATTTTAGCCACAGTTGAAATTATTCTCCCAGAGAGATATAGTCATGACTAAAATAGAGCTGAAAGGAGCTCCTGTGGCGAGATTCATGATGATCTACAAGGGCGAGGGGACCGACACCGGGGACATGTCCGAAGAGGAGGCTGCAGCGGTCATGGCCAAATGGGCTGCGTGGATGGAGAAGGTCGGGCCGGCGCTAGCGGACATTGGCACACCCTTTGGAGCGGGGGCCTCGGTCGTGGACGACGGGTCGACCGGTCGTGCCATCTCCCTCTCCGGCTATTCGGTGGTGACCGCTTCCGATCTCCGCGAAGCCTCCGCTCTTGCGCAAGGACATCCCTACCTCAGCGAGGGAAAGGGCGACTTCGCCATCGAGATCTACGAGTTGATGCCTGTGCCGTTCGAGACCTGAACAGCATCGCTCTTCGAGGGCCCACCACGTCGGTGGTGGGCCCTCACGCGCGATCACTCATCCGGACTGGGTGGCGGCCCCGAAGAGCCCTCTGGAACCCCAGTTGCGCATTGCAGCTGAATCGAGAAGGAGGATTCCTATGAGAAAGCTGAGTCTCGCCGTGATGACGGCCGTACTCGCCATGGTGCCCGCCTTGGGCGCCTTTGCCCAGACGAACGAGGGTGAGGTCATAGTCGTGCACGGTGTCCCCGACCTCTTGGTCGACGTCTACGTCAATGGCGACCTGACTCTGGAGGACTTCGCCTATGGCGATGTGGCCGGCCCGCTGGCACTACCCGAAGGGAGTTACGCCCTCGCGGTCTACGCCGCAGACGCCGATCCCAACGCCGACGCCCCTGCGCTCGAAGGCTCGGCCGACCTTCCCGCCGGCGCGGTGGCGACCATCGCTGCCTACCTGCAGGAGGGAGGCACCCCGACCCTCGGCGTTTTCGTCGAGAACAACGCGACCATCGAAGCCGGAAGTGCAAGGGTGACCGCCCGGCACCTCGCCGACTTCAGCGCCGTTGACGTCCTTGCCAACGATGGAGCGGTCTTCGAGGGCGTGACCAACGGTCAGGGTGGTGACGCAGATGTCCCCGCCGACACCTACAACATCAAGATCACCGCGGCCGGTGACTCTGGCACTGTGGCCTTCGATGCCGATGTGGCGCTCGCCGAAGGCACCAACACGATCGCTTATGCGGTCGGCTCGGTGGCGGACGGCAGCTTCCAGGTGGTCACTGCGGCCATCACAGGTCTCGCCGACGCCCCCGCGGGTGTCCCGACCGGCACCGCCGGTCTGGCAGCGACCATCAGCCCGGTGGTCTGGGCGATCCTCGCCGTCCTCTCCGTGACGGCCTTGAGTGGTTCGGTTGCCGTTGCCAGGAACAGCCGCTAGCCCGGCCAGGGAGGGGTAGCCGATGAGGGAGGCCTACCGTGGCCTCCCTCATCTCATATTGGGCCAATGAAACACATGCGGATTGCTTTCGGGCTGGCGGCGGTCGGTCTCGGACTCGGCGCGGTCGCCATGGTTGGCCTACTTGCAGGCCCTGACGAGGCCGGCGACGCCCGGGCCGTCGAGGCGGTACTCGCCTCGACCTCCACGACCTCCACGACGGCACCAACCTCGAGCCTAAGTGGAGGTCTCATTGCCGACGATGCACGGTGGATAGCGAATGAGCGCCCTCTACTCGCCGACCTGTCTCCCAACCCGGGGCGGGCTCCAACCGCCCTGCGGATAGACGCTCTCGGTATCGAGGCACCCGTCGGGGCCTACGGCGTCGACCGGTTGGGCCGCATGGACGTCCCCGACAACGTCACCGAGGTCGGCTGGTACAAGTACGGCCCCGCTCCCGGGGAGCCGGGATCTGCCGTGCTGGCGGCTCATGTCGATCTCGCCGGCCCCGGCAGGGGTCTCTTCTTCGATTTGGACGAACTCCAACCGGGGGAGCTGGTGGTCGTCAGCTACTCAGACGCCACTGAACAACAGTTTCGCGTCGTTGCCCGGTCGACCTATCTGAAGACGGAGCTTCCCTTGGACACGATCTTCAGCCGGTCTGGGTCGCCGGTGCTCACCCTGGTGACATGTGGTGGCGGATTCAGTCGCTCTGCGCGGAGCTACGACTCCAACGTGGTGGTCTACGCCGAACCGGTCGAGACCACGGATACCACTGCTGCCGCCTCGTGAGACCACATGGGCTGAGCGCCCGCTGCTGCCTAGGAGGCCCGGCCCAGTCTTTCCTCGGGGACCTGCCGGAACAGGTCCCGCGGGATCTCCGCTCCACAACGACGCAGGGCCAAAGCCCACGACGGCGAGTAACCGAGTGCCCAGCGAAGACTGGAAGCGCCGGCACGACCGAGGGTCTCTGCACCCGGTTTGGGACGCACGCCCAGGGTTTCCGTGAGTCTTTGGGGAAGAGTGGCCACGGCGGCCTCGAGCAACACGGCATACCCGACTCTGATCGCCGGCGAGAGCGGCGGATTGGTCAGGAATTCGATCACCTCCGTCAACTCCGGGGAAGGGGCAACGTCGGGATGAGTCCCTACCCAGTGGGAGAGGGCGCCCCGATTGATCGGCATGGGGTCAGCGCCGAGGAGGGCTCCGATGCGGGTCTGCTCCTCGACGAACCGGTCAGCCTCATCGGGCATCAGCCGGATGCCTCCAAAGGCCTGATGGGCGACGAGGAACGACTCGGTGAGAGCGTTGTGCACCCAGGCAGCGTGACCGGGGTCGGTGGCGTCATAGGGCACGCCCCTGCTGGATTCACCTTTGACGATGCGATGGATTCGCTTGACCTGCTGCACCGCGTTCTCCACTTCGGGCATCGCCCCGAAGGTGGTGGCGGTCACGTATGCCGATGTCCGCGAAAGGCGTCCCAAGGGGTCGTCGCGGTAGCGGGAATGATGTTCTACACCAGCGACCACCTCGGGATGCGCCGCCTGGATCAACAGCCCGCGTAACCCGCCCACGAAGGCCGCCGGATCGGCCAGCACTTGCCAAGACACCGAGTCGGGACCGAGCAGACCGGGGTCTCCCATGTAGTCGAGTGTGTGCTGCAGCGGATACGGGGCATGCTCGAACAGCGACAGAGTGGCTCGGGTCAGCCCCTTACGAGCGGATTCCATCGCTTCCTCCGCGCGGTGTCTCAGTGGCAGGAGGCGCCCCATCAGAAGTCGGTGAGCACCGCGACGACGTCTCCGGCACTGGAGACGACCCCTCCGGCAGACTCTCTGGTCAGGGCGAAACCACTCACCGCTCCAGCCCAGGTGAAGGTCGCAGGCTCTGGATCGGGTCCGAGGACACCGGCGGAGATCACGTCTTCGGTGTCGTTGATCACCCAGAGCTGATAGGTACGGGCCGGGTCGAGGGTGGCCAGATCCTCTGTGGGGATCACGAAGCCACGGCCATCCGAGGCGAGCACCACTTGGGCCACGGTCATGTCATCGACGAGGAAATCTCCGCTGATGGCACCGGGCTCGTCGGCGGCGCGTGCTGCGGACGCGACGATGCCCCGATCGGTGAGTTGGCTTCCGCGAGTCAACTGTGTCACGAGTACCCCGGCGAGGAGGAGCGCCGCGGCGGCAGCGAGCCCGGCGACCCATCTCCAAGGGTCGGACCGGCGGGACGGAGCCGGCATCGCAACCCCCCCGGCGTCGTTGTCCGAGATGGCGGCACTTATCTGAGCCCAGGTGTCCTCGGACGCCGTTGCATCGTGAACCAGGTTGGCGGCTGCCCCTCGGTACACGTCGAGGATCGAGAGGCACTCACCGCACGTGGCGAGATGCGCCTCGAACCCGGCTAGCTCGGGCCCCTCCAACGCGTCGAGGGCATAGAGCGGGGCGAGGTCCAGCATGTCATGGCCGCTCACGGGGCCACCTCACCGAGCACATCGGACAGTTTCCTCATGCCGCTGCGGATCCGGCTCTTCACGGTGCCCTCGGGCTCTTCGAGGGTCTTGGCCACCTCGACATAGGTCATCCCGGAGAAATACGCCAGTGAGATTGCTCTCCGCTCATCTTCGCCGAGTTGGGCGACGGCATTGCGAACGATCTCGGATTGTGATCGCTGCCAGATCTCGCTCTCGAGGTCGAGGCCCGGTCCTGGTGGTGGGGTGTTCTCCTCCCGGCGGGTCCTCGCCACTTCGCTTCGGACCACGTCAACGGCCCGTCGATGAGCGATCGTGAGTAGGTAGGTGCGAAGTGATCCCCGAGTGGCGTCGAACTTCCCAGGGGAGTTCCAGAAGGTGACGAAGACATCCTGGACCACGTCCTCGGCCAGGGTGCTGTCGCTTAGCACTCGGCGTGCGAGAGATTTGACGGCGCCCCCGTATGCGCGATAAATCGACTCCAGTGCGGCCTCGTCCCGATCCACCACCCCCTGGACGAGGTGTGCTTCATCGGAACGTTGATCAGTCACGAGCGCCTGGATCCCACGGGGAGACAATCGTATGTCGTCTGCACTGACAAGGGTGAGTGCCATATTGGTCTGTTCCCTATTCGTGACCCTCCGCGTATCGGATGGGTTTCAGATGCGGGTCCACCGGGGTACCGGTGGATGACCGCAACCAGGAGGGCCCTCTTGGACACAGAGGCAATCGCCAGCGAGATCGTGTACATCAAGAGTCTCCTCGACGAGATGCGCGATGGGGAGTCAAAGGTTGCCGACACGGAGCGAAAACAGCTCCATGACCGGATGCTCCACCTTCAGGACCAGCTCGCCGACAAGGGACCCGGGACGAAACGTGGGCTCGACGCCCACACCGACAAGATGCAACTCATCCCACCGACTTGAGCGGACTTCCGGTCCGTCGCTGGGGATTGGAATGTGACGTCCTGAGTTCGATGAGCCGGTTTGGGCGTGAGGGTCCTCGGTGTATCTCCCGCCCGAGGACCCGCGAGGCTCGGGGAGAGCCTGGGAGTCGCGGCTGAGACCTCGATCGGTTTAGATCGAGAAATCCCTCGAACCTGCTCCGGGCAGTGCCGGCGCAGGGAAGCAGCTTTGCGGGTCCTCGATCGGACAACTATCGCCGGATCACGGGTTTGATGAGAGCGCCGGGCGGGTAGTGGGAATCTCACACGAGTCTCACAGGAGGAGTGACATGGGCTCAAAGATGAAGACGACCGAATTCGAGCATCCGGACGAGGAGCGATCCCGCCGCTTTGGATGGTTTGCCACGCTGGCGGTGCTGACGATCGTCGGCGTCGCGGTCTGGCTGCTCATCATGAGCAGCCAGGAGGCTGGCTGAGCAAGTAGGAATCCCGGGTCCGCCCAGCCCGGAGCATCCGAAGGCCCCCTTCGGAGCAGACCAAGACCCCCCTCTCCGGAGGGGGGTCTCTGCGTGTTCTCGAGCCTGTCGAGGCTGCCTGAGGTTCCTGACTCCAAGTTGACACAACCACGAAGAAACGCCCCGTCGTGTGACGGGGCGTTCCTGGTCTCTGCCGTCTGGCTAGGCGTCGAGACGCTCTTCGATGGCTTCGGCAGTCTCGCCGGTGCGCTCCTTGATGCGACCGATCAACTCGTCGTAGTTGCCTTCGGCGACGTCGAGGTCGTCATCGGTGAGGTTCCCCCAGCTCTGTTGGGCCTTGCCCTTGAGCTGATCCCAGCGACCTTCCCACTTGAGTTTCGTGCTTTCCTTCATGACGGCTCCTTTCTGGATCATTGCCGTTCGATGTGATTACCCGGAGCTGACGGTCGGGAAACAAGGCTCAAGTGGAAAGGCCCCCTTCTGTCGGGGGCCCTTCGTACCCGAGCGCCCGCAGGACGCACGCTCCGGAATTCCGTTACTCGTGGCTGTCACGTAGTTCGCTGACCCGATCGTGTGCCGCGCGCACTTGTTCGAACTGTCGCTGCACCACCGACCGGACGGAAGCCGGCATGTCTGCTTCGAGAGCATTCTCGTATTCGGCGACGGCATGGTCTTCCCCCTGCTCGGCCGCGGCGAGAATGGCATGAGGGTCATCACCGGTCAGGGCATCTCTCATCGCCATCCAACTGCGATGTATCGCCCCGGCGACGGTGCCTTCGCTGTTTTCGAGCGTGGCGCCCTCTGCGGCGGCGAGTGCTTTCAGCTCGTTGGACATTCTCAGTCTCTGCTGAGAGAACTCACGCATCTCGGCGGCCAGGGTGGGGTTCCCGTCCTCGTCGAGTTTCTCGGCAGCTTCGGCGAAGCCTTTGTGACCGTTTTCCGTGGCCTCCAAGAGGTTCTCGATAACTGAGATCGTTTCTGTGTCTTGCATTCTTCTTGCCTCCAATGAGTTGGGGTCAGGGATGTGGCCGTACCCGTGGGCGGCCTGTGTCAAACGCCACTTCGGTGATGAGACGGCCCCTCGATTCGAGGGGCCGTCTCTATCCGTGCCAGGTCCAGGGGTTTGCGTCACGCACGAATTACAGCGCGGTCTCCCAATATGGGTCGCGGCCGTAGTAGCGGAAGACATCGGCCATCCACGTCCGATCGTCCATGGCGGGCCAATTGTCCTTGTCGAACCCGGGCGCCTTCTCGAGGACATCCTTGGCCACATCGAGGATCATCTCCTCGTTCTCGGTGTCCACCGTCAAAAGGTCCCAGGGCACGGCGAAGTACTTGTCTCCCAGGCCGAGGAAGCCCCCGGAGGCGACTACGGCGTAGGCGACACGGCCGCCGTCGAGGTCGATGACAATCTCCTCGAGATGGCCGAGCTTGTCGCCCTCCCGGTTGCGCACGGCGTCACCGGTGATGGTGCTGGCGCTCAGTGCAGTTGTGGTCATTGGTCACTCCTTGGTTGGTGATTTCTGTTGGTTGTGAGCGGTTGATGTGCTCCCCCGGGTCCGGCTGCAATGAGGGCAGACAGGAACACGAGTACTCCGAGCCCAGCAAACGTTCCGATCACCGAGGCCAGGAAGTCGGCCTTCCCGTAGCGCTCGTGGACGGATTCGTGGTTCTCCGAACCACCGATGCGGTGCTCCGGACTTGTGGTTTCCACTGTTCCTCCAGGTGTGGTGGTACCCGGCCGCAGAGTCGGTCAAACCCTTTCCCGACAGCCAACGAAGAACGGCCGGCTGGAGCCGGCCGTTCTCCTGTGCCCGAGGGGTTTCGATCACGGGGTAGTCGTCGTCCCCGCGATCGTCGTCGGCGTCAGCGGGTCCGGGGTGGTGGTCGTGACCCCGTTGCCCGGGTCGAGGGTGCCGCCATCGGGGTCGTCGTCGTCGGTGGCGCACGCAGACAGCGACAAGGCCAGGGCGAGCACGCCACTGACGAACATCGTGGTTGATCTCTTGCCTCGCATATTCGGTTTCTCCTTC